>SMEN01000665.1_pt1 | contig 13654 bp, 15 predicted proteins | sample 2456271 | NCBI WGS metagenome assembly SMEN01 (sample SAMN10132593, study PRJNA489261) | soil metagenome | isolation source: day1 control-loamy sand soil ammended with raw manure from dairy cow... | place: USA | collected 2015-04-01 | reverse complement strand
AGTTGCGTCCTTGCTGCTTGTTATTGCCACAGGCTCAGCGCTCCAGTCGCTGTCTTGTTCGCTCAATAAAGCTGCATGCACTGTAGTTTGCATAGGTTTCTTATCCAATTGCACAACCAAGCGACCAGCAAAGGCCGGCAGACAGAGCAGACTGGTCAAAAGATAAACAATTATCTGTGATGAATGATGGCGATCTTGTGGCATAATTCCTACTTTTTATAGGGAAACGTTGCGCATGCGGCAGGTGCTGATTGTCCATTATTCACAAAGTGGTCAACTTAACCAGTTGGTTGAGTCGGTTAGCGCACCTTTACGCGAAGAATCTAATCTGCAGGTTGATTATTTAGAGCTAAGCATGCAGACGCCATTTCCTTTTCCATGGCCGTTTCTTAAATTTTTCCGTATCTTCCCAGAAACAGTGTTGATGCAGGCACAGCCCTTGCAACCTTTGGCGATCGATGCAGATAAAAAATATGATTTGATTATTCTAGCTTACCAAGTCTGGTTTTTATCTCCATCGTTGCCAATGACTAGTTTTTTAGCGACTCCTGAGGCAGCTAAACTGTTGAACGGTGCCGCAGTAATGACGCTAATTGGCTGTCGCAATATGTGGCTGATCGCGCAAGAGAAAATGAAGGAAAAGCTTCAACAGCTGAATGCGCATCTTATCGATAACGTTGTGCTAACCGACGCTTGTGGTAGCGCGATGAGTTTTATCTCAACACCACTGTGGATGTTTACGGGTCGAAAAAAAGCTTATTCATGGGTGCCGCAAGCGGGTATTGCAGCGACAGAGATCACTGCGGCACGACGTTTTGGCGAGGCAATTAGCGCTCGCTTGTTACAGAATTCACAGCCGATTGTTGCGCCGATGTTACAGGGTTTAGGTGCTGTTAAAGTTAACGAGAAACTGATTGCTAGTGAGCGTATTGGCGCACGTAGTTTTTATCTTTGGAGCCGACTGTTGCGTGCTTTAGGTGAGCCTGACAGTCGCTTGCGAGGACTTGGCTTGCTGATCTACATCGTTTTTTTGTTATTCATGATTGTAACTGTGGTACCGATTACCGCAGTATTAAAAAAATTGTTAAGCCCGCTGACAAAACACCGCATTGCGCGTGAAAGAGCTTATTTTGCTGAGCCATCGGGTGAGTAAAGGGATTTGAGGGTTTAGAGTGGTCAAAACAGTCTATATCAATCGGATTAGTGCGTACTTACCGCATGAACCCGTTGACAACGAGTTAATGGAACTGCGCCTTGGCGTGGTTGGTGATAAACCTTCACGAGCGCGTAAACTAGTCTTGCGCAGTAATGGTATCAAGCAGCGTTATTATGCAATTGATCCAGAGACTGGACTGCCGAGCATGAGCAATGCGCAGTTAAGCGCGCATGCAATTCGTGGTCTGTGTGATGACAATTTTGTATTAGACGATATTGATTGCCTTGTCGCTAGCAGCTCGCAACCTGACCAAGTGATGCCCAATCATGCAGTGATGGTGCATGGTGAACTGGGTAATCCGCCGTGCGAGGTGGTGGCTACCGCAGGCATTTGTTTGTGTGGCATCACTGCACTTAAGTATGCTTGGATGAGTGTCGCCTTGGGTGAAAGTCAGAATGCGATTGCCTGCGGTTCAGAAGTAGCCTCAAACCTGATGCGTGCCAGTAATTTTACGGCTGAATATGACAGTCGTCTTGAGCAGCTGGAAAAAAGACCAGAAATTGCATTCGAAAAAGATTTTTTACGCTGGATGCTTTCCGATGGCGCGGGTGCGGTTTTGCTACAGAATCAGCCCAACACTAGAGGTTTAAGTTTACGCATTGATTGGATTGATATTCTGTCTTTTGCCGATCAGATGCCCGCTTGTATGTATGCTGGTGCTGATTATGTTGACGATGAATTAGTCGGTTGGAGCCGTTTTTCTGCCGAGCAGCGCGATCAACAATCACTGATGGCGGTTAAGCAAAATGTAAAATTACTCAATGACAATATTGTGAAGTACACGGTCGTGGAAGCATTGAAAAAAATTATGGCTAAGCGCAGTTTGTCGGTGGATGCGATTGAGTATTTTTTACCGCACTACTCATCTGAGTTTTTCCGTAAGCCATTAGAGCAAGGTCTTGCTGAGGTTAATTTGGCTATTCCTCAAGAGCGTTGGTTTACTAATTTGACTAGCAAAGGCAACACTGGCTCCGCTTCGATTTTTATTATTCTAGAAGAGTTGTTTAATGCCCAACGTTTAGCCGTTGGCGAACGCATCTTATGCTACATACCTGAGAGTGGGCGTTTTTCTAGCGCTTTTATGCATTTGACGGTGGTGTAACTATGAAGCTTGACGATGTACCGCAGGACGCGGAGTCCTCCAGTTATGCAGGACATGCAAAACTGCTCTACGCAGTTGATCAACAAGGGCATTACCAAGGTGCGCAAAGTACCGGTTGGGATGCCGAAAGCTATGCCACACAGCAAGCGTTAGCTGAGCTGGAGTTACTTGAACAGCAGGCTATGCAAGCTTGGCGCAGTGATCAGCTATCAGTATTACCTTGCTTAATGTACCGTTACCGGATGGATGAGCTGGCGCTGGCGCAGGTGACGGGTTTGTGGCGCTGGCGTATACGCAGACATTTTAAGCCGCAGATTTTTGCATGCTTATCCGTAAAAATATTAGCGCGTTATGCAGAAGCATTTGGCTTGCCAATAGAACAACTGATCGCTTATCAAAAAGGAACGACGGATGAGCTTTAATCATCAACAAAGTGCCCACTGTGAAAGTGGAGTGATGTCAAGTTTGCTCACCCATGCGGGCTTGCCGATGAGCGAGCCTATGGCATTTGGTTTGTCTTCTGCTCTGGCTTTTGCTTACTTACCTTTGGTTAAGTTGAGCGGCATGCCTCTGATTGCTTATCGGATGCCGCCTAAACATATTATTAAAACGCTCAGCAAGCGTCTCGGCGTACGTTTGCATACGGCAACCTTTAGTGATCCACAACAAGGCCAAGAAGCCTTAGATCGTGCTTTAGAGCAGGGGCGTTTAGTAGGTTTGCAAAGTTCGGTATTTTGGCTACCTTACTTTCCGCCAGAAATGCGTTTTCATTTTAATGCCCATAACTTACTGGCGTATGGCCGCGAAAATGATGAGTATTTGTTAAGTGATCCAGTGTTTGAAGAACCCGTGCGTTGTGCAACTGACGCCTTACAGAAAGCGCGCTTTGCTAAAGGTGCTTTGGCAGCCAAAGGCTTGTTGTATTGGTTGGATGATGTGCCGCTGGAGCAAGACTGGCAGGCGTTGGTGCGTAAAAGCATTCTTTCCACCTCACGAATTTTAGACGGCATGCCGTTACCCTGGATTGGTATTCGCGGTATTGCTCATTTAGCCAAGAAAATTAATGCTTTAGATCTGAATGCCAAGAAATACAACCGCTTATATCTCACTCATATTGTGCGCATGCAAGAAGAAATTGGCACAGGTGGTGCCGGTTTTCGTTTTATGTATGCCAGTTTTTTACAGGAAGCCGGTATGTTATTGGCTGATGAGCGATTGCAAGCAGCTGCGCAAGAACTCACGCTGATTGGCGACCAATGGCGACAGTTTGCTTTGTTATGTGTCAAGCACAGTCGTGGCAAAGATGCAGACTTAGGCGTGCAGCCGATCGCGCAAGCCTTGCATATTATTGCTCAGCAAGAGCGGGCTTTATTTAAAGGCTTAGCGCTGTGGGCGAAACAGCGTAAATAAGTTGCTCCGGTTTAGCTGGACTGTTCGGCAGCGCTGAAGTGATAGGTGAAAACATCAACTGCAGCGCACAACTGATGAAAGTCGATGTGCGCGGAAAAATAATTCGGGCTGTCTTCAAGTAAGACGGCTTGCGCATTAAAATCATCATCTTCATCACAAAACACCAGCAACGCTTGCTTAATAATACCAGACTTTAAATCGCAGGCAGCGAGCATGCTGAGCTGTTGCCAAACCTGCACATTGGCGCTGATAAAGAGGTTAGGGCCGTTGAGCTTGAGTTGTTGCGCGATGTGAAAACCTGCAGCGTTACTTACGCTATTGACGAACTCAAAGGGTTTCGGCTGGCGTTGTTCGGTGCACACTGTATTCAGCAAAGAAGACATGGTTGTGCGAGCGGGGTAGGTTGATGCCACATAGAGTCCGCAATCAGTTTGTACATGTTGTTTAATCGCCGCTGCTGCCAGTAAGCTTTGCAGAATAAGACGATCGATACGCCGTGGCCCCTGCATCAGCCATTGCTGTAAGACTGCTTTTAATTGTTTGTCAGTACTCTCCTGTCTCGAAGATGATGCTGGCATTGTTGCCGCCAAAGCCAAAGAAGTTAGCCAGTACACGAGTCTGTTGCTGTGACCACCTAGGATTTTGTCGCAAAGGTAAACTGCAGTTTTGTGAGTCGAGCATCACTGGCACGTGCTGATTTTTTAAGCATTCAATCAGTAGTAAGGTTTCGCTTAAACCGCAGGCACCTAAAGTGTGTCCAAGCCAGGGTTTGATCAGACACAATGCGGGTGCTGTTTCAGCTTGTAGCCATTCTTGCATGCCGTTGCTTTCTGCTGAGTCGTTGGCTTGGGTTGCGGTGCCGTGTAGTTTGATTAAATCAATGCTTTCTCTGCTGCACTGTGCATTGATTAATGCTTGTTGCATCACCCATGCGATGTGGCTGCCATCTTCGCGTGTGCCGGTTAGACTGCTGGTATCGCAGGCGCTAAAACCGCCAAGTAAGCGTACAGCGGATTGTGCAGAGGGTTGTTTTGATAGTAATGCTGCCGCATAGCTTTCGCCTAAAATTAAGCCATCTCGTTGCGGATGGAACGGACGGTAGAGGCCACAACTACTGATCAATTCAAGCGCAGCAAAGCCTTGCATGGCTATTTCACTGGGCGTTTCAAAAGCCAAAACTAAGACATGACTGTACTGCTCTTGTTCAAGTAGGCGAGAACCATAGAGCAGGGCATTGGCTGCACTGGTGCAAGCGGTATTGATGCAAAATGCTGCAGCAAAACCGTAATGTTTTTGTAAGGTTGTGGCGAGTAGGTTGAGCGGTGTTGCATCGTTAGGATTAAAGTGTTTTTGCTGGCGGGTTAATGCTTCGAAATATTGAATATTCAAGCCCGTACTAGCGATGATCAACAAACAGTCTGCGAAGGGAATGGCTTGCTTGCTGTGTACGGTGTTGATGCTGGCATGCAAATGCTCACGAAGCGACTGCTGTTGTTGCACTGGAAAATAACGGCGTAACTCATTGCGCTCAAGCAGTGTGAAGTAGCGACTATGGGGTAGGCGTTGACTCTGTACTGCGCGTGCAGCATCCGACAGGTTAGCAGCAAGGGCGCTGTGCAGGGCAGCGCTTTGTAAATACACAGAGCTCATGCGTGCTGACGAATAAATGCAGCAATATTGGCAATGGTGGTCAGCACTTGACGGCCTTCTTTAGCACCTTCAATGCGCACACCATGGTGCTGCTGCAGTGCTAGAGACACTTGTAAAGCATCTAAACTGTCCATTTGAATGCGGCTGTTTTGGCCGAATAAAGGCTCATTGTTATCAATACTTTGCCAGTCGATATCGTCTTCTTTATCGCACTCACGAATGATCAATTGTTTTAATTGTTGTTCTAACTGTGTGTTGTCCATAAAGTTTGTTGCACTCGTCTACGAAATAAAAGTAACCCGCCGCTGCCGCATAGCAAAGCAAAACCGAGCAGGCGTAAACACCAAGGTAGAATATCCGCCGTTGAACCTTGGCCTACCAATAAGGTCAGAAACGCATCCAGCGCCCAACTCATTGGTGACAGTTCAGCCAGTTGTTGCATGGCGATCGGCATGATGCTCTTTGGCACCATAACGCCACCAATGGCAGCCAATATAATATTGCTACCGGCACTGAGTAACAGGGCTTGTTCGGAATTTTTAGCCAATGCTGCAATCAATAAGCCTAAGCTACAACTGGCCATTGCAATGCATAAAGCTAAAGCAAAATAAGCTGATATATGCTCACCAATCTGTAACGCAGGCAAGCCAAGAGCAGGTAAGGCGAACACGCCTAATGCTAATAAACCGACAAACTGAATAAAGTTAATACCAATATAGGGCAACAGTTTACTCAGCGCCAAGCTAGCACAACTCATCTGTAAAACGCGAAACCGCAGCAGCGTACCTGATTGTTGCTCATGTTGAAAACTATTGGCCATCGGCAGCATCACAAAGAACATACCGAAAATCAGCCAAGCAGGTACGCTGAGCTGACTGGCATTGGCTTTTGCTGCTAAGTTGCCACTGCTCAGCATATTGTACTGTGGCAGCTCGCTCTGGGTGCGCGCTTGTACTAGAGCCAGCTGTTCATTGATGGGCGCGTCATTATCTAGTAGTTGGCTGTCCAATAGAAAAGCACGCAGGCGTGTTTGTGCTAAGGCAATAGTTACTGCGCTATGAACACGCTGGCGAGAAAGATGATCAGCTGCAGATGGAAAGGTTAGGCTTGGACCAATATGCGGTGTATCGAGTAAGTGTGCCGAAAAATTTTTAGTGATATGGATAATCGGATGCTGATTGTCGCTGGAATGCTCTAGCTGGCTATCACCTAACTGTGTTTGTAATGCACTGATAAAAAAATCGCTGTCAGTGCTGCTCTGCTCAACTTGCAGATGAATGCGCAGAGGCGGTAACTGCTCTTGATTAAAGCCAGACATAGCAAAGGCCATCAAAATAAGAAAAGTCGCTGGCATCAGAAATAACACCGCCAGTGCATGCCAATCGCGCCGCAGCAAGAGTGTTTCTTTGCGAATCAGCGCCCACAGTCTCATAGTGCACCGCCCGTCATTTTTAAATAAAACTGCTCTAAAGAGGGCTGGCTATAGTCAATTTTGCAGGGTAATTGCGCACTAGCAGCGATAAATTGATACAGAGCCAAAAACTGCTGTTCAGTAATCTCGGCGATAAACAGACTGCTGCGAGTGTACTCAGCATGCAAACCCAAACCTGTACAAAAAGAGGCTAGGTTGGCTGGTAATTGTTCGGGCCAGCGCATCTGTAGTTGTTGCACCTGTTTGAGTGAGCTGCGTGTGTCGATATCGCATTGGATACGGCCATGATCTAGCAAGATAATCCGTGCGGCGATGGCTTCGGTTTCATGTAAATAGTGGCTGGTATAAATGATACTTTTACCGCTGTCGCGTAACTGCTGGATGTAAGTAAGTAAGCGTTGACGATTGAGGCTATCGACACCGACGGTGACCTCGTCGAGTAAGTACAGTTGTGCGGGCTGCAATACACCAATGGCAAAATTCAAGCGTCGTTGTTGTCCGCCGGATAAATTGCCTGCATATTTTTTGAGCAGTGGTTGTAAGTCTGTTGCCTGCAAAATACTTTCCAATTGCTGTTGGCGTACCTTGCCGCGTAGCTGGTACAAATCAGCAAATAGATTAAGGTTTTCTTGCACACTTAAGCGGCTATAAAAAGCCAACTGTTGCGGTACTAAGCCGATGCTGCGTGGCTCTTGCCATTCAATAGTACCTGAGCTTGGCGTTAGCAAAGAGCTGATAATTGATAATAAAGTGGTTTTTCCTGCGCCATTGGCTCCTAACAAACCAATGCATTCGCCTGTTGTAATGCCTAGGTTGATGTTGCTAAGAGCAGGCTGCTCTGCAGCTGAGTAGCGGAAACTAAGGTTATTAAGTTCGAGCATGCAGCAGCACCACCAATAATGTACCGTCCACTAATAACTGCTGCTTAGAACTGAGACTAAATCTATACAGAGCCCCAGCTAAGCTGTAGGAGAGTTGCTGCGCGTCTATGGTAATCGGATCGTAGCGCTCAATGGGATCATGATGAACTGTGAGCTTGGACAGTTTACCGATATAAGCGCCTTGGATACGGGCGTCATTGCCATATAATGCACCATGCGCAGCACAGAGTTGCGCGGCAGCTTCGAACAATAAGCCCGGCGAAGGTCGTTCACCAAACTCGGCAAGACAGCTCCACAGGCATTCACCTTGAATGCTAGAGGAGTTATGTGCGTTGATATGCTGTAACCACAAGGCAGAATCTTGGTGCGGCAGCAGGTTGTGCAAAGATGCTGTGTGCATGGCTGTCGTAATAAAGTAAAAAAAAATTATAGCAGGCTGGCATTGTGCCGTCTGTGCGGCCTAAGGCAAATACAAATCATGGAAACCCTGCATATTTTACAAATCAGTGCTTTTATTGTCGGCGCTATTGTACTGACGTTGATTTCTTGGCGAGCACTGAGCCATACCAAAACCCATGGTTTTTATCGTTTGCTCGCTTGGCAGGGTATTCTAGGCTTACTCGTGCTGAATACACCGGTGTGGTTTGATAATCGCTATGCACTGCATCAGTTGTTTTCTTGGTGGGCCTTATTCAGTTCGTTATTGGTGCTGTTTGCCGGTATTTACCAATTGCGTAGCGCAGGCCAAGCGGATCGAGCCGTGCGTGCCGATAGCGAACTGTTTGCCTTTGAGCAAACCACTAAAGTGGTGGATACAGGGATTTATCGTTGGATACGCCATCCTTTATATTGTTCTTTGTTGTTGCTCACTTGGGGCATCGCTTTAAAACAACTAATGCCGCTGACCGTGTTGATTGCACTGTTTAGCAGTGTGTGTTTATATTTTACCGCACGCCAAGATGAGCGCGAGTGTATTGCTTACTTCGGCTCAAGCTATAGCGACTATATGCTACGCAGTCGAATGTTTATTCCCTATGTTTTTTAATTCCAATGCAGTTGTATTAATTGCCAGTCTGTGCCGTTGAGCTGCCACTGGCTGCTAACTTTGTAGTAATCAGCCCGCTCTGGGATCAGCCCTTGTGCGCCACTAATCGCTACCTGGGCGCTGCAGTGGCCACGGTCACGATAGCTGTTATCCAGCTGACAAGATCGATTTATCACTAGAATATTGATGTTTTTAAAGCGCATAAAAGCCAAGATCATTTGTTGCTGTGCGGCTTTTTTATCCATCCCTTGCTGAGCGCTAAAATCTTGATGCAATTGCTCAGTAACGGCAGAGCTGCGTTTGTTACTGAGATTTTTTTCTAAGCGTTGTGCGGCAGCATCCAAAGCATCAATAGGCGATTGTGAGTGGCAGGCCAATAAGCTCAGAGATAACATACACAGTGCGCATGAACGTAGCAGTATCGACATGGTATTGCTCTAAGTAATGAATCATGCCCGTATCTTAATCGACTAAAGTGAGAGAGGCGAATGTGAAGGCATTATTGCAGCGGGTGAGCCAAGCCAGTGTCAGCATTGACGGCGTTGAAGTGGCGCGTATTGGCGCAGGTTTGTTGGTGTTAGTGGGTATCGAGCCAGATGACAACCAACAGAGCTTGGAAAAAATGCTACACAAGTTGCTCAATTACCGCGTGTTTGCTGATGAACAAGAGCGCATGAATAAATCTTTGACAGATATTCAGGGTGGCTTGTTATTGGTCTCACAATTTACCTTGGCGGCTGATACGCGCAGCGGTTTGCGCCCAGGCTTTTCAACGGCAGCCGCGCCCGCGCAAGCAGAAGCGCTGTTTGCACAATTGGTGCACATGGCTCAAGCACGTTATGCCAAGGTGCAGACGGGGCAGTTTGGTGCTGATATGCAGGTGCAACTGGTCAATGACGGGCCGGTGACTTTTATGCTTGAGGTGTAGTTGACAGCTGGATGAATATTGAAAAATAGACCAAGCCAAGGCTATGGAGTCTGGCTTGGTCTTGTGTGGCTTAGTTGCCTGTTACGTTAACGCAGGTTGTACCAAAGAAAGGGTAGAAACCTTTAGTGTGGTAGTCAGCAGTGGCAAGATTTTTGATGCCGCCATCTGCTTTAGCGGCTTGGATTGATGCATCACCAGAGTTAATGATACCAACGATGGTTTTAGCGCAAGCTGTACCAGTTTTGCTGCCGTTGAGTTCTGTTGCAGTGATAGGACCTTTAACGTCGGTAATTAGACCAACACCAACTGGTGAGTAACCCGTGGCGCAGCCTGAAAGTAATACAACTGAAGCTAGAGCTGTTGTCGCTGCAATTTTCTTTAACATGGTAAATCCTTCTAAATTATAGAGGCTCTATTAGAGATATAGAGCTGCTAAAACATTAACATAGATGGTTTTTCCTAAAAGAGAAGTGCTTCAAATCTGTAAAGTTAGAGTTTTTTAAAAATAAAATTTATTATTTCTTTAATTTTTTTCTTGATAATTTCTAAACAATTAAGATTTAGCTTTCAATAAGCGTAAGCTATTGAGAATCACCAATAAGCTGGCGCCAAGGTCAGCAAAGACGGCCATCCACATCGTTGCTTGGCCGGTAATAGCTAAGACTAAAAACACCACTTTAATGGCAATGGCAAAGCTGATGTTTTGCTTAAGAATCGTGGCTGTGCGCTGTGATAAACGGATAAATTGCGGGATTTTGCGTAAATCAGCATCCATTAAGGCGATATTTGCCGCTTCCACCGCAGTGTCCGAACCTGCTGCAGCCATGGCAAAACTGATATTGGCTTGCGCCAGTGCTGGCGCATCATTGATCCCATCGCCGACCATGCCGACCACGTGCCGCCTATCACTTTGTAGGTGTTGTAGGTGCTTAAGTTTGTCTTCTGGCAGCATCTCACCGCTAGCCTGCTCAATCCCCACTTGTGCGGCAATGGCGTTGGCGGTGTGTTGATTATCGCCACTGAGCATTAGGGTATGGATGCCTAAGGCGTGCAGTTGCGCAATGGCTTCAGGAGCCTGTTCGCGCAGTGTGTCGGCGACAGCAAAGCAGGCCAGTACTCGCTCTTCGCTGGCTAACATAACAACGCTGTGCCCTTGTTGCTCCAGCGCGTTGAGCTGTGTTTGCAGTGCTGATGTACTCAATTTGAGCTCTTGCATCAAGCGGTGATTGCCTAAGTAATAGCGCGTACCGTTAATGAGACCACTGCTGCCACGGCCGAGCAGCGCCTCAAACTCACTGATCTCGTACCCGTGTTTTTGCTGATCAAGAAAAGCCTTGTGAATGGCGAGCGACACCGGGTGATCAGAACGTGCGGCGAGACTGGCTGCCAGATGTTTGGCGTTATGTTCTGGATCATAGAGCACGACTGTTTGCGTTAAAATGGGAGTGCCATGGGTGAGGGTGCCGGTTTTATCAAAGGCTAAATGGGTTAGGTCTTTACCTTGCTCTAAAAATACGCCGCCTTTAATCAAAATACCTTGGCGTGCGGCCTGCGTTAGGGCGCTGACCACAGCTACGGGTGTGGAAATCACCAAGGCGCAGGGGCAGGCAATGACTAATAACACCAGGGCTTTATACAGCCAGTCGCTCCATAAACCACCCAATAATAACGGCGGTAGGATGGCCACTAAGCAGGCGATGGCCACAACAATCGGCGTATAAATTTTGGCAAAGCGATCAATAAAACGCTGAGTGGGCGCGCGGCTGGCTTGTGCTTCTTCGACCGCATGAATGATCCGCGCCAGTGTTGAATTGTCGCGGGTGGCGCTGGTGACGTACTCCAGCGCACCCTGCATATTGATGCTGCCAGCAAACAAAGGGCTGTCGATGCTTTTTTCTACCGGTAAACTTTCACCGGTAATCGGTGCTTGATTCACCGTTGAATTACCGCTGACGACTGTGCCGTCAAGCGGTACGCGTTCACCGGGTTGTAAACGCACGCGGGTGCCGATAGCGACTGTTTCAGCTTGGCTGGTCTGCCACTGCCCATCGATTAAGGTCAGCGCCGTTTCCGGAGCCAACGCTAAAACACTATGGATGGCATAGCGGGCGCGATCGAGCGATTTGCTTTCAATCCATTCCGCCAAAGCAAAGAGGAAGGTCACCATCGCTGCTTCCGGCCAATGGCCAATAAATAGCGCGCCGGTTACCGCAATGGTCATTAAGGCGTTGATATTGAGATTGCCGTTACGAATGGCCACCCAGCCTTTTTTTAGCACCGGTAAACCGACGGTGGCAATCACCACACATGTCAGCAGGATAACCGCCCAGTGCGAGCTATCCATTGTCCACTCAGCGACTTCAGCAGCAGTGGCAGCAATACCAGCAATGCTCAGCGGCCACAAGGATTGCTTGGTTGGTTGCGCTGTATTTTGCCGGTCATCTTGCTGCTGAGGATTAAAGCCAATGCTGTGCAGTGCTTGCACAATGCTGTCGAATGCGTGCTGAGCATGAGTCACCGTCAGTTGACGGCGTATCAAATTGAATTCCACTGCGCTAATTTCTGGCAAGGTAGCGAGCTTGCTACGAATCAGTTGCTCTTCAGTGGGGCAGTCCATTTCGTTAATGATAAAGACGCTGCTGAGATGGCTTGGGTCTTTATGCGCAGAACCCTCTGGCGCAGACTGCGTATGGGGTATGCCACATTCGGTTTTGCAGGATTTCATAGGTACTCCAATAACGCAGGGCCTTGGCCATGATTTAAAACCTTACTACGGTAGGAGAGTCAAGCGCTGTACATCGGCAGCATCACGGCTAAACCTGCCAGCAATGACAGCACAATCGGCAGCGCTACGCGCAGCAGCATCGCGCGGCCGCCAATGGAAACGGCCATACCAGCCTTCATTAGGTTATTGACTGAAGAAGCGATAATAATACCAATCAGCACTGTTCTACTTTCAAGACCGCTTTGTGACATGCGCGCTAAGGATAAGGTAATGGCGTCCACATCAGTGATACCGGAGACAGCCGCGAGCACGTAAATCCCCGCATTGCCGAGCCATTGCTGCAAAACACTAGCCAGCAACAAAATCACCGTTAGCAGTGCGCCCAATAACAATGCCGATTTTAAGTCGAGTGGATTATTGTTCAATGTTGGTTGCTCGACTCGAGTACCGTTGCGGTATGTGCGCCAAATCAGTAGTGCAGGAAAATATAGAACCAGTGTCATAACCAATAGTGGAGCCACTAAATAACCCAATAGCGTTGGGGTAATCATCGCGCAATACAAAAGTATTCGCAGGTACATGGTGCCGCAGGCCAGCAAAATACCGGATGATAATAATGCTGAAATCTGCGGTGTCTGGCGTGCCAGTCGCGAAAAATGCAGCGTCAATGCCGTGGATGAGGCCAGTCCAGCAAAAAGGCTGGTGAATAAAATGCCTTTTTCCGTGCCACCGACGCGCATGGCAAAATAACCTGCAAATGAAATTGATGCGATAAGGACAACCATCCACCAAATTTTATATGGGTTGAGCATCCCGCCTAGGCCGACGGAAATCAATAGCAGTTTTAATGCGGCGTCCAGTTCATGTTCTTGCAAGCGATTAAGGGCGCTATGAATTTCGTTTTTATTGTCGAGAATAATAGTCGTAATAACTGCAGCAGTGGCCGCAATAGTAATGTCAACGGCAACAGCCAAGGCGCCAAAACTAAAGGTTAACAGTAGGCCAATAATACCGGTAATGCTGTAATTGCCCATCTGCAGCATGCGCGCACGGTAAGCGATGACTGCAGCGATACAGACTGCCAGTAAAGTGCTGGGTAATACCCATGCGGTGACCTTGAGTGATAGCAGTGTCGCAATACCACCCAATAAACCCACTAGAGCATACGTGCGCATGCCGGCCACCCGCTCTCCGGACTTCTGCTCGCGAGCAGCCCAGCCGCGCTGCAGGCCGGTTAACGCACCCAGTAGTAAAGCAACGGCGAG
>SMEN01000624.1_pt1 | contig 13673 bp, 14 predicted proteins | sample 2456271 | NCBI WGS metagenome assembly SMEN01 (sample SAMN10132593, study PRJNA489261) | soil metagenome | isolation source: day1 control-loamy sand soil ammended with raw manure from dairy cow... | place: USA | collected 2015-04-01 | reverse complement strand
CTTTAGTCGGGGCGTAGCGCAGCCTGGTAGCGCATCTGGTTTGGGACCAGAGGGTCGTAGGTTCGAATCCTATCGCCCCGACCATTAAAGAATTAAAGGGTTAGTTCATTTTCTAGTGAACTAACCCTTTTTCTTTGCCTGTCTGAAACCTGATTTGCTTTATGCTCTAGACGCAAAATATGATCAGGAATCGGCAAATGAGCAATTCAAAAATTCTAGGCCTGAGCATTCTGTCCGTGCTGCTGTGCCTGATGACCGTGCCCACCCTCTTTCTCATCCTGCCTGTCTTTCTATTTCCCCTGCTGGCCTGCCTGATCAGCGCTTACGTCTACAGACACGGCGTGCGCGGACAAGATCGAAGTTTCGGTATTCGAGTCATCGCCCTGCTGCCTTTTCCGCTTGCCCTGTTTACTTTCATCCTGTGCCTGATCTGGATTGGACAGGGCTATCAGGCCTGAAGCCCCAGCCCTGCCATCCGCAGAAAAAATAAAGATTAGTTCAGATCAAAATACTGGTGGTCTTTAGGCCGCTGAGCAGCAACCTCTTTCGCACTGATCTTGTCACTGAACTCATTGCCAAAGTTAGAGCGCACATAATTGACGACTTCGGCAATCTGCTCGTCATTCATCACGCCCCCCAACCCCGGCATCCCTTTATTACCTTGGGTCACCATAAACACCGCATACGCGGGCGCTCCCAACTTGGGATTTTTGGACAGGGACGGATAAGTGCCCGCCCCCTGCGCACCTTTGCCATCCAGCATGTGGCAAGAAGCACAGACCTGCTCATACAGCTCCTTGCCCGTTTTCTGAGTAAAGACCTGGGTGTCACCCCCCACTACCGCCGTATCGGCATAGCTGACGGTGAGAAAACCCGAGGCCAGCAAGGCCGCTAAAGATCGCATCATCATGACTGGGCTCCTTTGGAATCGGCTTGCTGATTACCAACGATATGGCTGTGCAAACGAGTGATGGCATTCAAGGAAGACAAAATCGCCCCTTCCTGCCAGGCGTTGATGTAGGAAGCGTGCTCCCCGGCCAACACCATCCGTCCGTCGATCTGGCACAGATTGTCGTAATGCGCCTTTCGGGTCTGATCGGTCCACATGCCATAGCAGCCCAAGGTCCACGGAACCCGATGCCAGGCCACCGCCACCCCGTTTTCAAACTCATCCTTATATTGCGGGTGAATCTGCGCCCCATACTGGACAGCATGCTTGACTCGGTCTTCCGGACTGAGCGAAGACCATTCAGTGGCACTGGGCCCAAACATATAACCACCCAGCAACACGCCCTTGCCCCCTGCATTCATCCCGCCACTGGGGTAGGAAATCTGCGTAATGGGCAAATCGGTATAGCTGATCCCGCCATAAATGGCTTCGTCATCCTCCCAGAACCGTCGCTTGAACTGCAGGCCGATCTTCACGGAAGGCGCGTAGGGAACCGCATCAATAGCCGCGCGCATTTCCTTGCTGGCATCCACATCAATCTGGCTCAGAATCGACAAAGGAATGGTGCAAACGCACCAGTCTGCCGTTTCCTTGTGCTCTTCGCCTTTGACGTGGTCGGTGTAGGTCACAGTCACTTTGCCATCGCCTTGCTTGATGGCCGTGACTTTTGCGTTAAAGGTAAACAGGCCTTCCAGCTCTTTGCCAAATGCCACCCCGATTTGATCCATCCCGCCAACGGGCTGGAACATGGTCTGCTGAAATTCGTACAGATCATGGATGCCCATATTGTGCCAAAGGCTGGAGTTCACAATATCGCCCAGGCCCAGAGGTTCGGAGAAAGTCGGCTCGGCATTCAGACCACCACCGGCATCACGCTCAAAACCACGCACCTCAGAGCTGGCATGGCCTTTTACATAAGCCATGTTTTTATCCAGAGCACCCCAGCTGCGCAGGGCTTCCAGCAGCTTTTCCTGATCTTCTTTGGAGATAGGCGCATCCAGTGCCTTGGTATTGATGGCCTTGGACAGGAGTTCAGCAACCTGTCCCTGGAAGTCCGCATGGATATGGCGAAAGCGCTGTGGCTTGCCATCGAAACTCTTGCTGCTGTGCAAGTAAGCGTTGTAGTTGTACTGGACAAAGGGCTCCAGCCGCACTTTGAGCCGCTTGCAATAGTCCATCAAGGCTCTGTGGTGATAAGGAATACGCCACGGGCCTGGATTGATGTATTGATCGTTATCGAACTTGACCTCCTGCTTGGCACCGCCCAGTTCGGTAAAACTGTCACCGCCATGCAAAGACCAGTTTCGGCCCCCGACTTTTTCCCGATATTCCAGAATTTTGACTTTATAACCTGCGTTGCGCAGTTCTAAAGCGGCAACCATTCCGGCCAAGCCTGCCCCCAGAATCACAACAGAGGTTCCTGGCTTGGGCTTACCCTCAAGACGAATAGGGCCGTCGTAACTCCCTTCCGCCGCATGGCCCAGGCGCATCATGGCCTGATACATTGCCGCGCCACCTGCGGCATACCCGACCATGGTCAGGAAATGTCGCCGTGTCAGTATTCCACCCTGTGAAACTTGGCTCATCGTGCTCTCTCCTCTGGGAAAAGTGATGAGCAGCATCCGCCCCCCAACTTCTTTGCTAATCCCCGGTGCATGAATGCTACTCGTGTGGAAACCATCAAAGATCACAATGCTTTGTTATCAGCTTGTCACTTAACTATAAGCACTTAAAATGTTTAAGCCCAAGACAAGAAACACACCCTTACAGAGCTGTAACTGCCCCTGACACCCCCAATACGCCAGCCAGTTTCATCGTAAGGCTGGCATTTGCTTGCCAAGTACACAGGCACGGGATATAATTTTTTTCTTAGTCGGGGCGTAGCGCAGCCTGGTAGCGCATCTGGTTTGGGACCAGAGGGTCGTAGGTTCGAATCCTATCGCCCCGACCAAAAAAATTCAAAGGCCTTGCAGATTTTCATCTGCAAGGCCTTTTAGTTTTCCGGGCGCTTTAGCCAAGCTGTGGGACTAAAACTTGGCTTTAGCTGGTGCTGACGCCAACCGAATCGGGCAAGCCAAAAATTGCGTCAAAGGCCCAGTTGTAGATGAAGGCAAATACGGGAAAGAAGGCGAGCAGCACCAGCTCCATCATGAAAGCCTTCCACAAACTGATATCCAGCCACCAGGCAATCAGCGGAATCAAGATGGAAACCAGCATCAGCTGAAAGCCCGCCACATGTAACACTCGATGCCAGAAGGTACGAGCCTGAATGGCACGGCGACGTTCCCACGCTTCAAACAACATGTTGTAGAACAGGTTCACTGATACCGCGCAGGTACTGATCATGAACGACAACACCCCGCTTTCCACCGCCCCCGCCCCGCTCAAATGCCCCAATACGGTTGCCGCTACCATCATGCCCAGCAATTCGAACATGCCAACGTAGACCAGCTTTCGTTTCCATCCCTGCACGATAAATATCCTTGAACAAAATCTAAGAAAGGATGATTATCCGCAGTACGGCTTTTAGATAAAGTCAGATTCCATCAGTTTTACTTATGGTTTGAGCATGCTTAGCAGTGATCACCTTGAACTTCTGCTGGCCGTCGTCGAGCACGGCTCCTTTTCCGCCGCAGCGCGAGCCTTGCGACGCACCCAGTCTGCCGTCAGCATGGCCGTGGCCAATCTGGAGGCCGAACTGGATCTGTCACTTTTTGACCGCAGTCGCCGGGAACCCGTACCCACCGCCGAGCTACTGGCCATGTTGCCTGATGCCAAGCTGATCACCAGCCGGCTCCAAGGCCTGCGTCTTCACTTGCAAGAGCTGTCCGGTGGTTTGGAGAGCCATTTGCGCTTAGGAATGGTATGCGATGTAGACCCCAAACCGGCACTGATCGCGCTGCAAACCTTGGAAGAGCGCTATCCCGGCCTGGATATAGAGCTGCGCACCGCCCCTCAAGACGCTTTGATCAAGGCCTTAAAAGAACGGGAACTGGATTTATGCATTGCCTACGGGGGACTGGAGCTGGAAAGCGTCGGTATTGTGCAATCACTCTGGACGGAAACCATCAGCGCCGTAGCCGCTCCTGGCCATCCCTTATTGCAGGACGGAGCGCGGCCATTGGAGGACTTGAAGGCTTATCGGCAGATTGTCATTACCAGCCCAGGAGGCGATATAAGCCAAGACCGCTCCATGCTCAGCCTGCGGCAATGGAAAACCGATAATTTGGCCCTGACGCTGGAACTGGTGGAGCGCGGCCTGGGTTGGGCGAATCTGCCCTTGTCTTGCCTGGGCCCCGCACTCACTGCGGGGCGCCTGCGCCGCATCCAGTTCTCTACCGGCAGCAATGGTCTGGACTTGCCCATCTACCTGCTGCAATCCAAAAGTCAGGATGCGGGTAAGGCACAGGCCTTGTTCCGTCAGGCCCTGCAGGACGAATTGAATACGCGTATTCAGCCTATTGCGGCACCGTAACATTAGCCTGACCGCTATCAGCCAGAAACTGCGCCACCATTCCTTCCTTTTTCTGCCGGGCAATAAAGGCCTCCAGCCAGGAATGAGACAAACTACGCTCGGACGGGACGGCCATTGCCTGACGAATCACGGTGAAACTGTCAGACAAGACGCGCAGACCGCTGCGTGAACTGGCATAGCGCTCCAAGGGCTGACGCACGCCTGCCGCGGCATCCAGCTCTTGCTCCACAAACAAGTCAATCGCCGCAGCCGATGTCGCGGCTCGGACCAGATCGGCATGCTTTAAGGTACGGCTTAAAAACAAGTCGTAGGCAGCCCCTTTGCCTACTGCAATACACACGCCTTGCTGATCCAGTTGATCGACCGTCTGAAAGGCAGAATCCTCACGGACCAAATAGGTCCCTTCGATATGCACATAGGCTTCGGTAAAACGGATTTTTTCAGCGCGCTTGGGATCAATCGCCAAGAAGGCCAGATCCCACTCGTCCTTGTACACGCCCTCGACGACCGCCTGGGCCGCGTCGTAGCCATGGAACTGAATACTTAAACCCAGCTCCTGCGCCACGCTGCGCGCCAGATCGGCGGAGGCACCCCGAGGCGATTGCTCATTGGCACCGCGTTGGGCCAGGACGGGATTGCCGTAGTTCATGGCAACACGCAAGACCCCGGTAGGGGCAAGTTCTGCTGCAACAGCCTGCTTTTGTGTCATGTAAATGCTCCGTCATACTTTTAAGAACCCGGTCTTCTACAATAACTCACCTTCCTGTCCCAATACATAATGGAGCGTTTGTATGTCTCGTGATGATCTTGGAAAACTTTTGCTGCGTGTCACAGTCGGAGTGCTGATACTGCTGCACGGCATCGCCAAGATACGCTATGGCATCGGAGGGATTGAGAAGATGCTGATCGCCAATAATATGCCGGGCTTTCTGGCCTGGGGCGTCTATATCGGTGAAGTGATTGCCCCCGTTTTAATGATCCTGGGCTTTTACGCCCGCGCTGGCGGCTTGATTGTAGCCATGAACATGCTCATCGTCTTATTGCTGGCCCACAGCAACCAGATCGGCATCTTTAATGCCCAGGGCATTTGGGCTTTAGAACTGCAAGGCATGTTCCTGATCGGTGCCCTGACAGTCGGTTTGATTGGCGCCGGCCGCTACAGTCTGGGTGGCGAGAGCGGCCCCTGGAATTAAGCCTGACCCGCCTTGGCAGAATTAAAAATGCGCCCGTTTTAACGGGCGCATTTCATTGGAACAAGTCGTTAAAAGCATCTAGCTGGTCAGCGTCAAATCCAGGCGCAAACCACCTTTTGATGACGCACTGGCCTGCACCTGCCCCTGATAGCTGCGCGCCAGTTCACGCACGATATCCAGCCCCAGACCAAAGCCGGGATGACGCTCATCCGCGCGCTGGCCTCGGCCAAAAACTCGCTCCAGTTGCTCCGGGTCCAGCCCCGGGCCATCATCTTCCACCACCAGATGCAGCACATTATCTTGCTGCCAGACATGGCACCACACATTCTGTGTAGCCCATTTGCAGGCATTGTCCAACAAGTTACCCGCCATCTCCTGCAAGTCCTGCTCCTCGCCTTTAAAGATCAACGCGTTTTCAGGCAGGTCCAAATGAATCTGCTTATCGCTGTGCAAACGCCCCATCACCCGGCACAGGGCTTGCAGGCAAGTCGTCACATCGGTACGTACCCCAATCGCCCGCACCGCCATCGCCCGAGCGCGAGAAAGGTGGTGATCCACCTGCCGCTGGGCCAAAGCCACCTGCTCACTGACGACAGCAGCCAGATGAGGGTCTTGCGCTTGCGCGGCATTGCCCATAATCGTCAAGGGCGTCTTGACCGCATGGGCCAAATTACCAGCTTGGGCGCGTGCCCTGTCCACCATGCCTGCGTTAGCGCTCAGCACCGCATTGAAGTCATCCACCAAGGGCTGAATTTCAGTGGGAAAGCTGCCCCCTACCTGAGGTTGCTGCCCTTCACGCACTTCCAGCAAACGGCGTCGCAGCAGTTGCAAGGGATACAAAGCCAGCACTACTTGCAGTACCGCCGCCAGAATCAGCCCAAGCGCCAGACCGCCTAGCGACAGCACTAGAATCCGTTCAAAACGCGCCAAAGGTTCTGCCAAGAGTTCCCGATTGCCCGCCACCATGATTTGCAGGCTTTGCCCCTTGTCGTTGACCTCATCCAGCTCCTGGCGTAAGACCACCAGACGCTGTTTTTCCGGGCCAGCCAGAGACAAAACACCAGAGGGGGTATCCGCCGCATTCACATCCAGCGCCTCGTCCCACAAAGAGGTGGAGCGCAAGGCCACGATCCATTGATCGCTCCCGGCCTCTTGACGGGCAATTTGCCAGTACATGCCGGAATACGGCTGCTCAAACAGGGGGTCGCTCAAGCGCGACTGCAAGGTCACGCTGTCCGCACTGTCCAGATTCACGTCAGCCATGATCTGGTCCAGATGGGTTTGCAAACGCTGCTCAAACTGGCGGTAGACATGGTCCTGGAACAGGCGGTTCAAACCCAGGCCCGCCAAAATGATACTGAGCAAAATCCAGGCCAAGGTCCCCAGCAGCAGCCGGCTGCGCAAAGAGCCCAAAGCAGTGCGGCTGCGCGCGACAATCATGCTTTAGGGTCCACCAGACGGTAGCCCATGCCACGCACAGTCTCGATATAAGCAGCGGGCAGTTTCTTACGTAAGCGGCCAATAAACACTTCGATGGTGTTGGAGTCCCGCTCGAAATCCTGGGAGTAAATATGCTCGGTCAATTGCGTGCGCGACAGCACTTGCCCAGGGTGATGCATCATAAAGGCCAAAAGCCGGTATTCATGGCTGGTCAGTGATAAGGTCATGCCCGCGCAAGCTATCGAGGAGGAGCGTGCATCCAGTTCCAGCTCGCCTAGCAGCAAGCGAGGGTTCGCCTGCCCGGCAGCACGACGCAGCAAGGCCCGCATCCGAGCCAGCAATTCTTCCATGTGAAATGGCTTGGCCACATAATCATCGGCCCCGGCATCCATGCCTTCCACCTTGTCATGCCAGTCATTGCGCGCCGTCAGAATCAGCACCGGCATATTGATATCCGATGCCCGCCAGCGACGCAGCACCGACACGCCATCCAGTCCCGGCAAGCCCAGATCCAGCACTACCGCATCAAAGGCTTCGACTTCGCCCTGATAATGACCCTGCTCTCCATCATGGGCGACCTGAACGGCATAGCCCGCCCGCTCCAGTGCTTGCTGCAATTGCGCTGCCAAGGTGGGTTCGTCTTCGACAACCAGTATCCGCATATCAACGTCCTTTGGAATGCGAGCGCTTTACGCCCCGCACAAGCAGCACTTTGGCATTCAAGGCGTCCACTTTCAGACGCAGCAAACGGTTGTCATCAAACAGCATGCGTATGTCGTACACCCAGAGCTCAAAGCGCTCATCATATTCAAACTGCACCCGCAGAACTCGTCCCGGATAATCATCGCGGACGCGCCGCAATACTTCTCTAAGCGGCAGAGCCTCGCCACGGCGCACCGCCTCTCGGGCCTGATCGTGGCCTCGATAAGCCGGGCCCGGCGGCCAGTAAGGGCTAGGCCCAAAGCGCTCATTGGGGGGAGGCGCAGGGGGCGGGCGACCAGCACAGTCATCCTCCCGCAGCTCATCACGCCAATACTCATGTCCCGACCAGTCTGCGGGCTCATCCGTCCCCCAACGCGAATCGCCCTGCCGCGGCACATCACAGGCAGAGTCATCATGGGAGTGGGCCATTGCCAGCGGCATCAGGGCGGTCAGGACCGCAGCCAGACACAGCAGCAATGCAGATTGTTTAATGGACATCATGGGAACCGGTATGCGCAACACGAAAAAGAGGGATCAAAAGATCACGCCCCCTTATATAGCAAGCTGCGGATGAACATAACATGAACAGCGACTTCAGTTTAGATTCAGAGGCCACTACGCATAATGGGCACCAGGCTGACAGGAAAGCACCACTTCCCCCTCCAAAACGGAAGCTACCCAGGAATCTGACAGCACTACTTTTTGATTACTTGAAGGAGCTAAACATGAAACGCACTTCCCTTTTCTCCGCCTTGGTTTTGAGCGCCAGCCTGTTGGGCGGCACCGCTGCCATCGCCCAGGAAGCCGCTACGACTGCCCAGGCCCAAAGCGCTACGACGCAGACTCGTCAAGCTCGTGAACACAAACCCCTGACGGCAGATCAAGTCAAAGATATCGGCCCAGCCTACCAACGCCTGAAGGACGCAGGCTACACCAAGGTTGGCAGCCTGCACCAACGCGGCGACCGCATCATGGCCATGGTCGTGGATAAAGACGGCAAAGTCGTCCGTGTCCAGGCCGAAGGTGAAAACGGCGCCTTTAGCGTTGTAGAACGCAAGACCGATGGTCAACACCGTCGTGGTCACCGCGCTGGTCATGAACAGCAGCGTGACGCCGCCACGAAAGAGGCCAAATAAGCTTTGAGCTTGAGCCTGTTCAGAATCACTTTCCCCTAAGCAAGTGAAGTTAGCCGTTGCTGTTTGCTGTTGTTGTTCGCATTGTTATTCAAAGCAGTAGTCAGTAGTTGTAGCTAGTAGGTGTAGTTGTTGTAAGCAGGACGAAAAACGGCGCCCCCCAGCGCCGTTTTTCTTGCCCACTCGATTTACACAGAATCCGCCCCCCCCTTTTCACATACGCCTTTTCCAATCCCCCTTCTGCTTTATCTACTGAATAGCCCGGATAGGGTCATCCCGTCTAAGGCGTTAGGATGGAGTTGTGTTTCACCTCCCATGCTGTCTGCTGATTCTGTTTACTCACAAAGCTACTCGGAATTTCACTGGTCCATCCCCGAGCACTACAACATCGCTCAAGACGCCTGCGACAAGTGGGCTGACGGTTCAGGCCGCCTGGCCTTGATCCAGCAACTGCCCGATGGTCAGGTCAAGCGCTATACATTCGATCAACTCAAAGCCTGGTCCGATTCTTTGGCTGCCGCGTGGCAGGCCCAAGGCATACAGGCCGGCGACCGCATCGCCATCTTTTTGGCACAAGGTTTGGAAACCGCACTGGCGCATTTAGCAACGTACAAAATCGGGGCGATTGCCATGCCCTTGTTCACCTTGTTTGGCACAGACGCCTTGCGCTACCGCTTGAATGACTCAGGCGCCAGTACCCTGATTACCGACGCACTGGGCTTGGCCACAGTGCTGCCTTTACTTGACCAGCTGCCTGAGCTTAAACACCTTTATCAAAGTGATAGCCAGCAAGGCCAGAAGCCGGCGCGCTCTTTGTGGCAAGCCATTCAAGATCACCCCAAGCCTGCAACAGGAACGCTACACACCCGCGCAGACGACCCTGCCCTGCTGATCTACACCTCCGGCACGACCGGCTCTGCCAAGGGCGCCTTGCATGCCCACCGTGTATTGCTGGGACACCTTCCAGGTGTGGAGATGTCGCACAACTTCCTGCGCCCCGGTGAAGGACTGATGTGGACGCCCGCAGACTGGGCCTGGATTGGAGGCTTGCTGGACGTATTGCTGCCCGCCTGGCACCACGGCATCCCGGTCCTGGCTTACCGCTTCCCCAAGTTTGACGCGCAAGCCACCTGGAAGCTGATGTCCGAGCACGGCGTCACCCATACGTTCTTGCCCCCCACTGCCCTGAAAATGCTGCGTCGCAGCCAATGGTCACGCGAACAATGGCCTTTAAAACTGCAATCCATTGCCAGTGGCGGTGAGTCTTTGGGCGCACAACTTCTGGACTGGGCCAAGCAAGAACTGGGCATCACCATCAACGAGTTTTACGGACAGACCGAGTGCAATATGATCGTGTCCTCTTGCTCGACCTGGTTTCCCGGCCAGGCAGGCAAAATCGGCAAAGCCGTACCGGGCCATAAGGTCGCTATCGTTGATGATCTAGGGCAAGTGCAAAAACCGGGGGTAGAAGGACATATCGCCGTGCAATCTCCCGATCCGGTCATGTTCCTGGGCTACTGGCAACGAGCAGAAGCCACACGCGACAAGTTTGTAGGCGACTGGCTGCTGACTGGCGACAAAGGCATGCAGGATGAGCAGGGCTACATCCAGTTTGTTGGCCGTGATGATGATGTCATCACCAGCTCAGGCTATCGCATTGGCCCCGGCCCGATCGAAGACGGCTTGATGGGCCATCCGGCCGTCGCCATGGCCGCTGTCATTGGTGTGCCTGACCCCGAACGCACAGAGCTGGTGAAAGCCTTCATTGTGCTGAAAGAAGGCGTGGAGCCGTCCGAGGCCCTTATCAAAGACATTCAGGAGCACGTCAAACACCGCGTGGCGGCACATGAGTATCCCCGGCTGATTGAGTTTTTAGATGCTCTGCCCATGACGACCACTGGAAAAGTCATTCGTCATGCTTTGCGTAAACGATAAAGCTGTAAGCAGGCCCATGCGTAGCCGCAGAAGCAGACACTTTTAAGGGCAGACCAAAACGGTGATCCCAGAAAAATAAAAGCCCCCGAAGGCTTGGAGAGTTCTCCAAACTTTCGGGGGCTTAGGGCCAGAGCATACGCCCGGCCCTGCTGTATCGATCACGCTGGGCTCAGATCCACCCGCACGAACACGGGTTTAGCCTGAATCTGCCTGATTAACCGAAACGACCCGTAATGTAGTCTTCGGTTTCTTTGCGTGCTGGCTTGACGAAAATTTGGTCTGTTTCGCCAAACTCCATCAACTCGCCCAGGTACATATAGGCGGTGTAATCCGAACAACGAGCAGCCTGTTGCATATTGTGGGTCACGATGACTACGGTGTAGTCCGTTTTCAATTCCGCGATCAGCTCTTCAATCTTGGCAGTAGAAATCGGGTCCAGAGCCGAACAAGGCTCATCCAGCAGCAAGACTTCTGGCTTGATCGCCACACCACGGGCAATACACAGACGCTGTTGCTGACCACCGGACAAGCCATTACCGCTTTGGTGCAGCTTGTCTTTCACTTCATTCCACAGCGCTGCTTTGGACAAGGCCCATTCCACGCGCTCGTCCATTTCACCCTTGCTCAGTCGCTCGAACAAACGCACGCCAAAGGCCACGTTGTCGTAAATGCTCATGGGAAACGGAGTGGGCTTCTGAAACACCATGCCCACTTTGGCGCGGATCAAGGAAATGTCCTGCTTGGAGGTCAGCAGGTTTTCGTTATCCAGCAAAATTTCACCTTCTGCACGTTGGCCGGGGTACAGCTCGTACATGCGGTTCAGCGTGCGCAGCAAGGTGGATTTACCGCAACCCGAAGGTCCGATAAAGGCCGTCACTTTCTTTTCCTTGATGGACATGTTCACGTTGCGCAGGGCATGGAACTTGCCATAGAAGAAATTCAAGTTACGGATTTCAATCTTGGTCGATTCGTCGGAGGTAATAATTTGACTCATAGCGTTGGCCGACAAGGGCGCTCCGTGAAAACGTTATTTTTGGCGGAAAAGGCTGCGAGCCAGGATATTAATACCCAGCACCAGCAAGGTGATCAGGACCGCACCAGCCCAAGCCAGACGGTTCCAGTCCTCAAAGGGGCTGGCAGCGTATTGGAAAATCACCACGGGCAAGTTAGCCAGTGGCGCGTTCATGTTCAAAGACATGAACTGGTTGTTCAGCGCCGTAAACAGCAAGGGTGCAGTTTCACCCGCAATACGGGCCACGGCTAGCAAGACACCGGTCACAATGCCGGGCAAGGCCGCACGGTAGGAAATGGACATCACAATCTTCCATTTCGGGCAGCCCAGCGCCGCCGCCGCTTCCCGCAAGCCGTTAGGCACCAGCAGCAACATATTGTCGGTGGAACGAACCACAACTGGAATCACCAAAATGGCCAGAGCCAGTGCACCAGCCCAACCCGAATAGTGCCCAACTTGCGCCACGTAGACCGCGTAAATGAACAGACCAATAATGATGGACGGTGCAGACAAGAGCACGTCATTCAAAAAGCGGGTCGCCGGAGCCAACCAGCCACGCTGGCCATACTCGGCCAGGTAAGTGCCGGCCAGAATACCGATGGGCGTACCAATCAAGGTGCCCACACCCGCCATCATCACACTGCCGACAATGGCGTTCAGCAAACCACCCTCGCCACCAGGAGGCGGAGTGCTTTCCAGCAGCAAGGACCAGCCCATGGCACTGCTGCCCTTTTCGATCAAGGTCCAGATAATCCAGAACAGCCAGAACAGGCCAAAGATCAGAGCAGCAAAAGACACACCCAGCATCAGACGGTTGAAAATCTGTCGACGCTTGTAAATCGGGTTGCTCAGACTAATTGCAGATTTTTTATCAAACATGGTAGGTGATCCTTAGCGCGATGTGCCTTCGCTCTTGGCCAGACGCAGCAAGAGCAATTTGGAGATCGCCAGCACAACCGTGGTGATCAGGAACAGGATCAGGCCCAGCTCCAGCAAGGCGGACTTTTGCATGCCACCGGCTTCGTTAAATTCGTTGGCCAAGGCCGACGCAATCGAGTTGGACGGCGAGAACAGCGAGTTGGGCAGATTAAAGGAGTTACCAATCACAAAGGTCACCGCCATGGTTTCACCCAGCGCACGCCCCAGGCCCAGCATAATTCCGCCAATCACCCCGTTTTTGGTAAAGGGCAAGACAACGCGCCACATCACTTCCCAGGTGGTACTGCCCAGGCCGTATGCAGACTCTTTCAGCATGGGAGGCACCAGCTCGAACACGTCCCGCATCACTGCCGTAATAAAGGGGATCACCATGATGGACAGGATCAAACCGGCCGTGAACACACCAATACCGAAGGGAGGGCCAGCAAATATTTGACCAAGCACCGGCACACCGGCAAAAAAGGAGATCAGGGCTGGCTGCACATAGGTCTGAAACAGGGGCACAAAAACGAATAAACCCCACATGCCATAAATAATGGAGGGGATCGCGGCCAGCATTTCAATGGCGGTACCTAAGGGACGCCGTAACCAGGCGGGCGACAGTTCTGTCAGGAACATGGCAATCCCGAACGAGACCGGCACCGCAATACAGAGGGCGATCAAGGAAGTCAGCAAGGTGCCGGCAATGGGCACCAATGCACCATATTCGTTATTGACCGGATCCCAGTTATTCGTCCAAAGGAAAGAGAAACCGTATTCGGCAATCGATTCCCGGCTTCCATAGATCAGGGAAATAGAGATGGCAGCCAGCAAAATGAACACGAAAAACGCAAAGGAGCGCGTCATGTTCTTGAAAATGCCGTCCATAAAGGCGTTCTGATTTGATTTCATGTAG
>SMEN01000764.1_pt1 | contig 13690 bp, 13 predicted proteins | sample 2456271 | NCBI WGS metagenome assembly SMEN01 (sample SAMN10132593, study PRJNA489261) | soil metagenome | isolation source: day1 control-loamy sand soil ammended with raw manure from dairy cow... | place: USA | collected 2015-04-01 | reverse complement strand
TTGCGAGACCGGCACCACATTGGAGTGCAGCATGTGCAAGGGCATGGTGGTGCGTGGATTGATGGGGCGTACCACAACATCAGGCCAGACCCGGCCTGCGACGGCCAGTTCATCCACAATAGCAATGCCTGCTCCAGCCTGCACCATGGCACAGGCAATGTGCGTCAAACGCACTTCTACAGCCAGTTGCGGCACACCCGGACGGTTGCCAAATAACTGCTGCACCATCTGCCCGTAGGGTGTGTCATTGCCATAACCAATCAGGTCCAAGCCTTCCAGATCCGTTGCGTCCAGTTCCTGCTTGTCGGCCAGGGGATGACTGGCGGGCAGCACAGCCACCAGATGGTTTTCGTAGATGGATTGGGCGTGCAAGCTGGGGTGCGTCAGCGGCACAATCGCCACGCCCACCTCGGCCTGCTGCGTGACCAAAGCCTGGACCAGATCGCTGGAAATCAAGGTGCGCACATACACCTTCACATCCGGAAATGCCTTGCGAAAACGGGTGACGGCCATGGGGATCAAGGTCTGCCCCAAGCTGGGGCTGACCGCGATGTGCAAGCTGCCGTGGCGCTTTTCGATCAGGTCGGTTGCCACCTCGTTAACCCGCTGCACGCTGTTATGGACTTGCTCCACCTCCTGATAGAGCCGCCGCGCCTCGGGCGTGGGGTACAGCCGGCCCTTGATGCGCTCAAACAGCACCAGGCCTATGCGTGATTCGGTATAGGACAAGAGGCGGCTGATGGCCGGTTGTGACACATTCAGCAGTTGCGCGGCCTTGCTGATCGAACCGGTCAGCATAATGGCGCGAAAGACCTCGATTTGACGAAGATTGAGCAGCATCCCTTAACGTAGCCTTATGTTTCGAGCACAAATAAGCATAAGACATTTTGATTTGCCTATGTTTCAATTTTTTCAAGCTGCCACCCCGGCGCAACTTGCTTGCAACGGGCCCAAAGAGCAGCTTCATAACTACGACACGGAGACAAAATCATGCAAACCCTGCTTGCACGCACCCTGGCGGTGTTGGGCTTGGGACTGGCCGCCGCTGCGCCCACCGCCCACGCTGCCGACAAAGTTCAACTGATGCTGGATTTCATTCCCACCGGCGACTATGCCCCTTACTACTCGGGCATCGCCAACGGGATTTACGAGAAAAACGGCATAGAACTGAAAATCACCCGTGGCACAGGATCGGGCGATACGGTTCTGAAAGTAGCCGGTGGCGCGGCTGATATTGGCCTAGCCGATATTTCCGCCATCCTGACCTCGCGCCAGAACACCCAAACCCCCATCAAAGCGATTGCTTCCACCTTCTCGCACTCGGCCCATTCCCTGTTTGTGCTGAAAGACTCGGGCATTACCGACTTCTCCGGTCTGGAAGGCAAGAAAATTGCCGTCTCGCCGGGTAATAGCCACAAGCTTTACTTCCCCATGGTGGCCCGTAAAGCCAACACCGATCCCGACAAAATCCAGTGGGTAACAGTGGATGGTTCTTCCATGGCGCCGCTGCTGATTAATGGCAAAGTGGATGCCGCCCCTTTCCTGGCCACCAACTACTACTACCAGAACAAACAGGCCAAACGCTTTGGCAAAGAAATCGTGGTGCTGCCCTTTAGCGACCAGGGTTTCAACATTTACGCCCTGTCCGTATTTGCCACCGAAAAGACGCTGACAGAGCGCCCCGAGATGGTGCAGAACTTCCTGAATGCCACCATCGAAGCCTGGGATGCCGCCCGCAAGGACCCGGACACGGCCTGCCAGGCACACGTCAAAGCCAATCCTGAAATCGATCTGGATGACTGCATGGGCAATCTGAACGCCGTGCTGGACTACATCTACACCGACTTCAGCGCCGAGCACGGAGTGGGCAGCCTGGAAGAAGGCCGCATGAAAACCACCTACGAGGCCGTTGCACAAGCCCAAAGCCTGGACCCAGCCTGGGACTATCACCAAGCCTACGACACCCAGTTCATCGTTAAAGCCAACGGCACCGCTAAACCCTGAGCTGAGTTGATTTTCGCGCGCGCGCAGGCTGGCCCAGGCGGGTCGGCGCGTGCCTAGGAGCGCATTGTGATACGCATTCAAGACGTCAACCTGATCTACGGTCGTAATACCGAACGAGAGACTCAGGCGCTGAAACAAATCAATCTGGATATCCAGGACAACGAAATCATCGCCATCGTCGGCGCCTCGGGCTGTGGGAAATCCACCCTGCTGCGCCTGATTGCTGGCTTGCTGATGCCCACCACCGGCAGCGTCAGCATTGATGATGAAATCGTCGCCCACCCCCGTCAGGACACGGGCATTGTGTTCCAAGCCCCTACCCTGGTGCCGTGGGCCAATATTCTGGACAACACCCTGCTGCCATCCAGCATTATGGGCCGCCTGGACGATCAGGCCCGCAGCCGCGCCACACGCCTGCTGACCACCGCCGGTCTGGGCAGTTTTCTGCATCACCATCCCAAGCAATTGTCGGGCGGTATGCAGCAACGCGTAGCCATTTGCCGCGCCCTGGTTCACAACCCAAAAGTGGTGCTGATGGACGAGCCCTTCGGTGCTCTGGACGCGCTGACCCGCGAAACCATGACACTGGAACTGCTGCGTCTGTGGTACGAAGACCCCAAAACCATCGTCTTTGTGACGCACTCCATTTCGGAGGCCGTCATGTTGGGCCACCGCATTGTGGTGATGTCGCCGCGCCCCGGCCAGATTACCGAGATTCTGGATGTGAACCTGCCCCGCGAACGCGACTTTTCCCTGGTGGGCACACCTGAATTCACACGCTGTGCCGCCGCCGTCCGTGAACTTATTTTCCAACACGAGGTGGCTTGATGAGCGAGCACACTCAAACCCTGGCCGGTGCGCCCGTGCGCAAGCGACGCCTGCGTCTGCGCGATTTCAATGAGATTACCGTCCCGGCTCTCACCCTGATTGCCGTGGTCATTCTGTGGGAACTGGCCAGCCGCCTGTTTGATATACCCGAATACCTGGTGCCCGCCCCTTCGCGCATCTGGGCCGATTCCATGCAAATGAAAGAGGCCATGTTGATGCATACGCTGGTGTCCACGCGCACCATCATGCTGGGCTTTTTGCTGTCCATTGTGATCAGCTTCCCGCTGGCCGTGCTGATTACCTATTCGCGCTTTTTCGAACAGGCCATTTACCCGCTGCTGATTCTGACCCAGTCCATCCCCAAGGTGGCCCTGGCTCCGATTCTGGTCATTATTTTTGGCCCCACCGAACTGCCGCGTGTTGTCGTCACCTTTCTGGTCGCCTTTTTCCCGCTGGTGATCTCCATGACGGCTGGCCTTCTGGCCGCCCCACCTGAGTTGATTGAACTGGTCCGTGCCTGCCGTGCCACCCGCTTGCAAGAGTTCTTCCGTATTCGTCTGCCCTTTGCCGTGCCCTTTATTTTCTCCGGCCTGAAAGTGGCCATCACCTTGTCGGTGGTGGGCGCTGTGGTGGGTGAGTTTGTGGCGGCCGACCAAGGTCTGGGCTACTTGATCACAACGTCTACGGCTTTCTTCAAAACGCCGGTTGCCTTTGGTGCCATGGCTATCTTGTCGGTGTTGGGTATTGTGTTCTTCCAGGTGATTTCTGCCGCTGAACGCATCCTGTTCCCTTGGGCAATTAAAGACAATCGGAGCTGATCATGACATCACCTTATACCGTCATCCGTGGGGGCCTGGTACTGGCCCACGCTCATGCCAAGGCCGAGCCTTTAGACATTCTGATCAAGGATGGCGAGATCGTAGCCATGGGCCCACCCGGCCTGCCCGCGCCCGTTGAAGCCACGGTGGTGCAAGCGGATGACCAATTGCTGCATCCCGGTTTAATCAATGCGCACACCCATGGCCACGGCACTTATGCCAAGGCCATGGGGGATCGTTGGTCGCTAGAGCTTTTGCTAACGGCTGGCCCCTGGATTAATGGCGACCGTCATCTGGAAGACAAGTACCTGAGCACCCAGCTAAACGCGGCAGAAATGCTGCTGAAAGGCTGTACCGCCAGCTACGACCTGTACTCCGAAGTTCCCGTCCCTACTGCAGAGGGCATGAACGCCGTGGCGCAAGCCTATGTGGATGCGGGTATGCGAGCCACGGTGGCGCCCATGATGGCAGACCTCTCCTTTTACCAATCCGTTCCTGGCCTGATCGAAGCCTTACCAGAAGAATTGCAGAAGTTTGTGGCCCAACTGGCACCGCAGTCTTTCAGAGCCACCCTTTCCGGCCTGACTGACTTTCTGGATAAGCAGCGCAACCCCGACCGCATTCGTTTAGCCTTGGCCCCGACCATCCCCATGTTGTGCTCGGACGAGTTCCTGCAAACCTGCGGAGAAATCAGTGCGGAACGCAATATCGGCCTGCACAGCCACGTAGGCGAATCCTATGTGCAAGCCCTGACCGGCATGAAACGTTATGGCAGCACCATTGTTCAGCATCTGGATAAGCTGGGCCTGATCTCACCCCGCTTCACACTGGCGCACGCCATCTGGCTGGACGAGCGCGATCTGGATATTTTGGCTGAGCGCGGTGCCATGGTGGCCCACAACCCCGGCAGCAATATGCGTTTGGGTAATGGCATTGCCGATGTGAACTCCATGCTGGAACGCGGTATTACCGTGGGCCTGGGCACGGACGGCTCCAACAGTGGCGATAACCAGAATATGTACGAAGCCATGCGTCTGGCCTCCTTCTCGTCCAAGGTGCGTGGCCCCGATACCGAGCGTTGGGTAACAACAGAACAGGCCTTGTACGCCGCCACTGAAGGCAGCGCCCACTGTCTGGGCATGGGCGAGCAACTAGGCCGTCTGGAACCGGGCCGCAAGGCCGATATCGTGTTCCTGGATCTGGCCCATATCAACTGGATTCCCCATAACAACACGGTCAATCAGCTGGTGCATCTGGAAGACGGCCTGGCGCTGCGCCATGTGATGGTCGACGGCCAGTTTGCCGTGCGCGACCGACAGTTAACCCAAGTGAATATGCCGCGCCTGCGCCAGCAGGTAGAGCAGGCCCAGGAACGCATTGCGCGCAATACCCATGACAAGCGTCACATCACGGAAAAGCTGGCCAAAGCCGTAGGTTCTTTCTGTCTTTGCCTGGGCCATGACCGCTACCACGTGCAACGCTGGGCACACCCCAGCCAAGACTTAACATGACGTTATGTTTTACAGATAAATAGGCATACGACATTTATGGTTGGATTTGCTTCAATCATAGAAACAAACACGATTGCGGGCACGCGAGATGCGCGGGTCCGAGCCATCCAAGGAGGAAGATAATGAGTGACTTCGATCTGGTAGTACGAGGAAATATTGTTGAACGCGACCGCATCATCACTGACGGCTGGCTGGCCGTGCGTGAAGGCCGTGTGGCGGCCCGTGGTGTGGGTGCAGCTCCTTCGGCCCGCGAACAAGTCGATGCGCGTGGCATGTGGGTCATGCCCGGTGTGCTGGACGGTCAGGTCCACTCCGGCAGTCAGGCAAACCAGGAAGGTCTGGGTTGGGCTTCGCGTGCAGCGGCGGCCGGTGGTGTCACCACCATGGTTGAAATGCCGTACGACGATCCCGAGCCGGTTGCCTCCCGTCCCCAGCTGGAAGACAAGATTTCCCGCATTGAAAGCGAGTGCCACGTGGACGTGGCCTGCTACGGTACATTGAACGACCAGCACGGTCTGGAAGCCGCCGCTGGCCTGATTGAAGGCGGCGTGTGCGGTTTCAAATTCTCCACTTTTGAAGCCAGCCCTAATCGCTTCCCACGCGTGGAAGAAGACATCCTGATGGAAGCCTTCCGCCTGATCGCCCCCTCTGGTCTGGCCTGCGGTGTGCACAACCAGGATCAGGAGCTAACCCGCAAGAACATCAAGCGCATGGTTGAAGCCGGCGATACAGGCTGGGATGCCTTCTTGCGTGCCCACACGCCTTTGATCGAAAACCTGGCCACCAGCGCTATTTACGAAATCGGTGCCCAGACCGGCGCCCGTGCCCACGCGGTGCACGTGTCCTTGTCGCGCGGTTTTGAAATTTGCAATATGTACCGTCAAGCCGGCCACAAGGCCTCGATTGAAACCTGCGTGCAGTACCTGATGCTGAACCACGAAGAGCACACCCGTCGCTTTGGTGCCAAGACCAAGCATTACCCACCGATCCGCCCCAAGGCGGAAATGGATCTGCTCTGGACCCATATTGCCAACGACGAATGTACCTTTGTGTCCTCCGACCACGTTAGTTGGGGCCTGGAGCGCAAGCAGTTTGATAACGTGTTCCAGAACTCCTCCGGTGGCCCGGGTCTGGAAACCCTGCTGCCCGCCTTCTGGACTGGCTGCGCCGAGCACGGCATTTCCCCCACCATGGTCGTCAAGCAATTGTGCTGGGGCCCTGCCCAACACTTCCTGCTGGAACACCGCAAGGGCACGCTGAATGTGGGCGCAGATGCTGACATCGTTATCGTCAAACCTGAAACGTACCGCTTCGATCCCTCCAATAGCCTGTCGGCCGTAACTTGGAGCTCGTTTGAAGACCGTGAATTCCAGATACGCGTGGAAGCCACTTATGTACGCGGCCAACTGGCCTGGGACGGTAAAACCGTGCGTAACGCAGCGGGCGACGGCCAGTTCATCCGCCCGCACAAGGCAGGCGAACTGTCATGAGCCTGGCCATGCCCTTGTTAAATCAGGAGCGCCTGTGGCGCAGCACCCAGGAGCTGGCCGCGTTCACGCTGCCCGACCAGCCCTGGACGCGCCGTGCCTTCTCCGATCTGTTTCTGCAATCACGTCAGTGGTTGCTGAAACAGTTCGAGGAAGCGGGCCTGAGCGTACGCTTGGATGCCGCTGGCAACTTGATCGGACGCCGTGAAGGGCGCAAGCCCGGTCTGGCGCCGATTACAACCGGCTCGCATTGCGACACCGTGATGTACGGTGGCCGCTACGACGGCATTATTGGCGTGCTGGCCGGGCTGGAAGTGGCCCGTTGCCTGAACGAGCAGAATATTCAGTTGGACCATCCTTTCGAGGTGGTGGATTTTCTGTCCGAGGAACCCAGCGACTATGGTGTGTCCTGCGTAGGCAGCCGCGCCATGGGTGGTGTGCTGTCTGAAACCATGCTGGCTGAACGCAATCCGCAGGGTGAAACACTGGCACAAGGCATTGCCCGCATCGGTGGCCGCCCAGAGGAACTGCGCCAAGCCCGCCGAGCCCCTGGCGATACCGCTGCTTTTGTCGAGCTGCATATCGAGCAAGGGCCGGTACTGGAATCACGCAATCTGCCTATTGGCGTGGTCAGCAATATTGTGGGCATTTGCCGCCACCGCATCATCGTCACAGGTCGCCCTGACCATGCCGGTACCACACCCATGGACATACGCCGTGATGCCCTGGTCGGTGCCAGCCTGATTATCAGCGAGGTGGACCGCAAGGCACGCCGTGCTTTGGGTGGGCCGGACTATCTGGTGGCCACTATCGGCAACCTGAGCCTGACACCCAATGCGTCCAACGCCGTTCCCGGACGCGTGGAGATGATGGTGGAAGTGCGCAGCGACCGTCAGGAGCTGATGCAGTCCTTTACCGAGGAACTGCTGGCCCAATTGCGCCCCGAGATCGAAGCGATGGGCCTGGGTCTGGAAGCCGCCCAAGTCAGCCTGGCCAAGCCCACGGACTGCACGCCTGATGTAATGAGCATCATCGAGCAGGCTGCCAGTGCTTTGGGATACCAGAGCATGGTGATGCCTAGCGGAGCCGGCCACGATGCGGTGTACATGGCACCCAGCGGCCCGATGGGCATGATCTTTATTCCCTGCCTGAATGGTCGCAGCCATTGCCCCGAAGAATCCATTACCTCCGAACAATTGCTGGACGGTACGCGGGTTCTGTATCAAACCGTTGTCATGCTGGACCAGAGCCTGGAGAACTGACATGGACTGGTCCTGTGATCAGCTTAGCGAACGCGAACGCTACCGCTTGTTGGTCAACACCGTGTTGCCGCGCCCCATTGCCCTGGTCACAACGAGCGACCAGCAGGGGCGCGTGAACACGGCCCCCTTCAGCTTTTTTAATGTGATGGGTTCTGAACCCGCTGTCATTGCTCTGGGCCTGGAGAACGATACGCAATCGGCTGATGGCCTGAAAGACACCACGCGCAACATCCTGGCCACAAGGCAGTTCGTGGTGAACCTGATCAGCGCCAAGATGGCACGGGCCATGAATATCTGCGGCATTGCCTACCCGACCGGGCAGGCCGAGCATCTGCAGGCGGGTCGAATGCCGTCTGCACACCGCGCTGGATATGGGCCCGCTGCGCCACATTGTGATCGGAGAAATCCTGCATCTGCACTGTGACGACGCCATCCTGACACCTGAAGGGCGCATTGACATAGACGCTTACGACCCTATCGGGCGCATGCATGGACCTGACTGGTATGTCGGCCTGCAAGGCCGTTTTCAGTCAGAAAAACTGAGCCACCCAACCATAAAAACATCATGAATCGTCGTCCTCATATCTACGTTCTGAACCCCAATTCCAGCCAGATCGTAACGGATGGCCTGGACCGTGCTGTCCAGCCCCTGCGCCTGAGCGATGGCCCGGCCATCTCCTGCCTGCGTCTGCCCGAAGGGCCCGCCGGTGTGCAAAGCCAGACCGATATCGACACCTTGATTCCCCATCTGCGCGCCCAGGCGCTGAGCGTGCAAGACAACGCCTCTGCCTATGTGGTGGCCTGCTTTAGCGACCCTGGCCTGTACACCTTGCGCGAAGCGCTGGACGTACCTGTGCTGGGCATTGCCGAAACCGGCGTGCTGACAGCCCTGTCGCTAGGCCAACGTTTTGGAGTGCTGTCCATTTTGCAAGCGTCCATTCCACGCCACCTGCGCTATTTTGGCGCGATGGGCGTCACCGACCGTTTGGCCGCCGATCTGGCCATCAATATGGGTGTGTCGGAGCTGGCTGACGAGAAAAAAGCCCTGCAACGCCTGACAGAAGTAGGCCAGCGCCTGCGCGATGAACACGGTGCCGATGTGGTGGTGCTGGGTTGTGCCGGTATGGCTAATCAGCGTGATGCGCTGGAACAGGCCTTAGGCATTGCCGTTGTCGAGCCCACGCAAGCAACCGTCGCCGTTGCGTTGGGCCGTTGCTTATTAGGCTGGTAAGTCTGGATGAACGCCCCTTTGCAAGCCAACTGCTTGGCAACCGCGCAACGGCTGCTACAGGCACGCCAAGAAAACCGTCCCATCGAGGATTGGCCCGAGGCATTGCGCCCCACGTCTTTTGAACAGGCCTATCGCGTCCAGACCCTGCAAATGCAGGCCCTGGGCCCCATAGGAGGCTGGAAAGTTGGCGCAGCCAATACGGTGGCATCACCAACCTGCGCTCCCCTGCCCCAGCGCTTTCGCTATGCCAGCCCGAAGACGCCAGCAGGCGAAGGGTTGTCTTTACGCGGCATAGAGGTTGAAATCGGCCTCATCCTGGGTCAGGATTTGCCCCCAAGCCAAACGCCGTACTCCCTGGAACACATCTGGGGTGCCATCAGCCAGGTCTGCGTAGCAGTAGAAATTGTGGAGTCCCGTTTTGCACGGCGCGACACCGTAGGACGGCTATCCACACTGGCTGATCTGGCTAGCCACGGTGCGCTGATCCATCCGGCACAAGGCACGGCGGCCCAAGACATGCGACTGCTCGAACCCGAATGGGCACGAGTACAAGTGGGGCAGCAAGCACTGCTGCAAGGCCCGACTCAAAACCCGGCTGGCGAACTGACACGTCTACTGCTCTGGCTGGCCAATCAAGGTAGCCATCACGGTGGCGGCTTACAACAGGGCCAGGTGATCATTACCGGCATGTGCCTGCCTATGCTCTATGCCGCCCCCGGCGACCGAATTCAGGCCGCCATTCAAGGTATCGGCGAACTGGACTTTATCTGTGCCTGAACGCTTTGCCAGTACTGCGATGCAGGCTGGCAAAGCGATATAAAGACCGAATGTCTGCCTTAGAAAAACTCGTCCAGCAGGCAGAAGAAAGCAATGCGCCCAGCATCCATTTCCACACCATATAAAGCAAAAAACGGTGCCAGCCATTGCTTACCCAGATTGCGCTCTATGCTGCGCGCCGTCAGGGCCAGATCCTGATAACGATCAGCCACACCCAAACGCCCGCAATCGATAAAACCGCTGAACTGCCCTTGATGCACCATGACGTTGGGCAAGCAGGCATCGCCATGCGTCACAACCAGATCTTCCTGCGCCGGGCGGCTGGCATATAACTCGTCCAGCAGCTTCTGTACCGGCATACCCTGGCGTTCCTCGTCAAAATCTTCCTGATCAATCAAACCGGCTTGCGCCCGTGCGGACGCATCGGCCAAACGATGTTCAAGACGGTGACCAAAGGGGCAAGACTCCAGCGGCAGGCGGTGCAAGCTGTGCAAGGACGAGGCCAGCAACTCCACCGTCTGCTGGGCCGACAAACCCTGCGTGCAAGCCAGATCGTGGCCTGGAACGGCACTCATCAAGAGCCAGTGGCGGCTATTGGCCAAGAGCGTATCCAGCACCTGGGGGCAAGGCAGCCCTTGCGTCTGCATCCACCGCAGCCGCTCGATTTCGTCGGGCAATTCGGCCAAGGGCAGAGCATCCTCGGCTTTCACAAACTGGCACACTCCATCGGGCCAATCCAGACGCCAGACATCCGCCCCGGACTCCCCAACGGTTTGACGCTGCACCTTGGCAGCAGCCAGCTTTGTTTGCCAGACGGCAGGAAAACTCATGCTCAAGAACCTTGTTAAAAACCAATCAAAAAAGGCGGAGTAGATCAGGCTTGATACTGCAAATGAATCAGCGGATAAGGCTTGCCTTGATCATCGACTGGCGAGCGGCCAATACGCTGGAAGCCCATTTTTTCGTAAAAGCCTACCGCTTGCGCATTCTGCTCGTTCACATCGGTGCTCAGGGTGGGGTGCAAGCTCAAACCGTGCCGCACCAAAGCCTTGCCTACGCCCGTGCCCCGGCTGTCCGGGTCCACAAACAGGGCCTGCATATGGCCTTCGTCAATCAACATGAAGGCCAGCGGGTAATCATGCTCGTCCACCGCCAGCCAGAGGCTGGCCTGGGGTAGGAAACCACACACCAGTTCATCAATTTCCTGACGGTCCTGGGCAGATAAAAAATCGTGTGTGGCATCCACGGCCTTGCGCCAGATTTCAACCACACGTTGCCCGTCTTCCGGGCGCGAATTGCGAATTTTCATGGTGTTCATCTTGTAAGTACAGACCACGGCTTTGTCCTAATTCAACAGCCCTTGTGACTGGAAGATTTTTTGATAAACACCCCGAACTACGGCCTGCTTTCTTTGGTTGTAGTCCCGCACATTGTCTGCCCCCTCTTTGGCCTGCATTTTGGCCTGCGCATAACACTGCAAATCATCCGGGTGCGTGCTGAGCCAATCGTTCACACGCGGCCGCTCTTGGCGCAACATGCGATGCTGATACCAGGAGCGCTCACGTATGCTCAGCTCGTAGCCCAAGGTATTCAAGGCAGGGACATACTCTTCTTCCTGCTCCGGGTCTGCCACCAGTACATCGATATCAATCACAGGTTTGGCAGGCAGCCCCAATACCGCTGTCGACCCCACATGAGCAATAGCCAATGCCTTGCTGCCCAACGCATGCAAAATTTCCTGGCTCAAACGCTGGTACTGAACAGGCCAGGACGGATCGTAGGCCTGGACCTCGATCACTTCCGCTTTCGGCTCGCCCGCCACCCAAGGATTTTCGTTGGGGTCACCGTCCTCAAAAGTGGTGATTTTGCTTAGTGCCAGTGTAGGCATCATCTTTTTCTCACTATTCAAACAACGTCCCCTGAATGCCGAAAATGCGGTTCGGCTTGTTCTGACGTCAAATCACTCGAGCCAGTCAACAACACATTAGCCAAGCCGTGGTACAAGGCCGATAAGCGCAGCGCAATTTCAAGGGGACCAGCAGCCTGCCACAACCCCTGTTCAGCCCTACTACTCAACAATCTCGCCAGAGATCAAACCGCTTTCCAGTGCTGCCTGGCTCAGGTTCTGGCACTCGCAGATCAGACAGAAAGCGTGTAGCTCGGCTAGCATCCAGTTATATGTTTTGTAAATATCAGATAGCACGCTGACAACACTTCAAATCGCTTTTAGCTCTCTATTATGTGTACTGAAAATAGTACAACGACACACCGAATTGCCACTACGCCACAATAAAACTAGGAGGGAAGCCCCATGAGTACCAATGAAATCACCTGGTCCAATGGCCAATGGAACAGCACCAGCACACCCCTGATTGGCGCTACCGACCATGCTTTCTGGATGGCAACCACCGTATTTGACGGTGCCCGTTCCATTCAGGGCCATACCCCGGATCTGGACCTGCATTGCGAGCGCCTGAATCGTTCAGCCGTCACCCTGGGCATGGAGCCGGTGATGACGCCTCAGCAGACCATGGATCTGGTGCGCGAGGGCCTGAAAAAACTGTCTCACACCCAGGACTACTACATCAAGCTGCTGTATTTCGCACCCGGCGGTTTCCTGTTGCCCGACCCTGCGACAACACAGCTGGCCATCCACATTTTTGAATCCCCACTGCCAGCGGACAGCGGCTTTAGCGCCACTTTCAGTGAGTTCCTGCGCCCTGATCCATCCATGGCTCCTACCGATGCCAAGGCCTCCTGTCTGTACCCGAACACGCAACGCATCTTGCGAGATGCCAGCACACGCGGCTTTGACAACGCCATCGTGCTGGATTCCAAAGGCAAGGTAGCGGAGTTTGCAGTAGCCAATCTGTGGATTGTGCGTGACGGCGTGGCCCTGACCCCAGAACTGAATGGCACCTTCCTGAACGGTATTACTCGCCAGCGCGTCCTGCAATTGCTGCGCGACAGTGGCATCGAGGTGCGTGAAGTGAGTCTGACACCACAAGATGTGCTGGACGCCGATGAGGTATTTAGCACCGGCAACAATGGCAAGGTTCTGCACTGCAATCGCATCGATGATCGCCACTACGCTCGCGGCCCGGTAGAAACGCGTGCCCATGAGCTGTACATGGCCTACACCAAGACCCACTGATACCCGCTCTTGCTTCCCATAGAAAACGGCTCATGATTGAGCCGTTTTTTGTCATCAGGCTTCAGAACAAGCCGCAGCAGCGTCCTGCGGAAGGTCCGGTATTTGGCCGCCCTCCTGCTGAGCCTGCGCCTGTTTCATCTGATTCAACAAGCTATGCAACATCTCGGTAGACAGGCCGTGCAGCACCAGTCGATACCCTGCTCGTAACGTGGACATGGGCACCAAGGGGTGGCCGTTGTTCACCAGAATCAGATGCTCGGGCGCCTGCAAAATCTTGGCTGCATAGATACCAATGGTCTCGTCCAACTGCAAGGAATTGGCCGCACGCCAGAAGTCGTTGTCAGTCAACAGCAATTGGTACAAAGGCGTGAACAACTCAATGGCGCTTTGCAGGTCCATCTTGTTCAGCGGGCCTTGCGGCATATCATCCAGAGCCAAAGGCACGGGCTGAATCATGGAGAAGTCCACCCGTTCCGGCGGGCCGATTTCCTGATTATTATCCCGCAAGGTCTGGTTCAAGCGGATCACGAAATTGAACAGATTCAAATCGTGTTTCACAAAGGTGTGATCATGCAATTCGTCGATGTTCATCGGCGTCAATGGCGTGGTCGGCACCTT
>SMEN01000619.1_pt1 | contig 13695 bp, 15 predicted proteins | sample 2456271 | NCBI WGS metagenome assembly SMEN01 (sample SAMN10132593, study PRJNA489261) | soil metagenome | isolation source: day1 control-loamy sand soil ammended with raw manure from dairy cow... | place: USA | collected 2015-04-01 | reverse complement strand
GAAGGCCTGGGCAAGCTCACCGCAGAAATCAGCGAATTGCAGGACCAGGTTGACGAACTGGAAGAACGCTGGCTGGAACTCTCCGAGATCGTCGGCTGACTCTGAGGAAACTTAATCCACGATGAACCGACATAGCGCGGAAACGTTGGTTGCCTCAGAAATCTCTTGATCGAGCACCGCAGGATGCTCAATTGCGATTTAGCGGCGACCAACGTTTTTTCATTCCGGGGACGTTTGCATACACGTAAGGTTGCCTACGCCTGCGGTCATTAGTCGTGGTCTTGCATGGTGTCACCGTGGAAGAAGAATGAATCAGGAAATTGCCGGGGTTCGCTGAGTTTCGGCAAGATCGAGCGCCGTGAGAAACCGGTTATTAGGAACGCGCAAAACTCCAGCGCAATCAGTTGGATCACCGTGACCTAGTACATCGACCAGTAATCGGTGCAAGTGCGTTTGGCCTCATAGTCAAAGCGGGACTTATCCGTTCCTTGCGACAAGGGCAACTATCGATGGCACTAGGCCAAATAGATCGGCAACCAGGATTACCGCTGGTTGCAACGCGGGAAACGTGGAAAGTGAGAGGTTGAGCAGCACAAGGCCCATGAAACCTCCTGGCAGCAACTACAGCAGAACCCATCCGGGCGTCATTGCCATGGCTTTCCGCGGCCTCGGATCTCCGGCTAAAAAGCTTCTTGGATATCGACGACTTCTACAAACAACCCACTGGTTATTCGGTGTGAGGGCACCGGCCGAGGCACAGACTCGTCGCAGATGCGACGCCAGCGCACATGCTTCCAAAAGTTCACACCGCAATTATCTCCATGTCGCCAGCAGTTTAGCTTTGATAGCGAAGGACCTCGGAAGGCGGAACTAGCGTGCACGTGTCTACTGGCGCGTTGGGATCCTCGTGCTCGATTTCGTAGTCGCACTCGCCGCAGCGGTAACGATCATTCTCGGACATGTGTTCCTGCCAAATATGCCCGCAGTTTTCACACCTGCCCTCCATCGCGCGGTGTTTCCCGAAGCTCTTCTTCGACCACATTTTGTTTTTCTGACTCCTCAAATTAAACCTAATTGCTGTGCTGATAGTCCGTCACGGCACTGTGTTGGATTTTCCTGTTCCTCCCGTATTGGTGCAGGGAATCAGTGTGCTCTCACAATTTGCGTTGTACGCCGGCTGCCGATACACATGTCATGGGTCCGGTTCATCTCTTTGCTTAAGCTCGATTATTCTCTCAAATCGCTCCGGCTCGGCTTCCGGCCTTGCCATCCATTGGGCGTTCGTCCTAATGTCGAGCTGCGGTTAGAACATCGGGAAGGAATCAACGATGCAGCTGCGCTCAGGATTGAAGCCACGCGAGCATGCCGGTTCGACCTGCTCCAATGCGAACGAGCCCGATCCAAACCGCGGAACTTCAACTTTTCCGGACCAAGGAGGCTGCATGAAGATGACGTTCGACGCCGGAGCATGCGCCGCTTACATCCGTCTAAGTTCCGTTGTCTGCGCGGTCGACGATTCGTGGCCCCTCGGTGTCTCTATCGCGGGAATTGATGACGTGATCCTCGACCTTGATCCCAACCGCAACATGCTGGGGCTCGAAATTCTCGGTAAACAAGGCAACGGCCCCGAAGGCATTCTGGTTGCCATCGCTGATGGCAGTATCGCCGATGCTCTGTCTTCCGAAGGATTCGATTGCCCACGACTGCGCGGAAAACCCGAAATCACCGTTCAAGTCATTGGCTGATATCCATGTCTAACGGAATTCTTCGAAGATGCTGCCGTGCGATCACCGGCTTCGGTTTGCTACGTACCCTCAGTCACCAGTGGGATTGCGCCAACGCTCAAGATCGTTTTTCTGTTGCCTCAATTCTGGTTCCTCGCCGAAATAATCAATGAGGATATCCAACGCTTCCAACGCCCGTGAACGCCCGACTTCATCGATTTGCCCGGTCAGGCGAAGCAAGGTGAACGCAGCTGCCGCGACGAAAGTTGCATCCGAATACCATTCTTCTGCGTCGGGCGAATCTCCCCATCCTTCTTCAACGGGGGCATCAACAATTTCTAGGAGATCCGCAACAGTTGCACCATTGAGCAGCTCGGCACGATTTTCGGCTGCAACTTGCAGGATGTCCCATCCCTCATCGGATCCGAACGGGGCGAATTCATCGGCCGGCTCTTCATAGATTGATGCCTTGAAATGACGTGCAAAATTTTCGTGGGCTGCTGGCAGCTGTTCGTCTTCCATGGTTCTCCCTTGATTTGAGACCGGCTAGAAGCCGCTTTTTGTCTGACTATAGCGGCATCCCCATCAGGCATCGTAAACCGCGCCAAGGAGACTAGAAAGCTCGAATACTCGCCCTTGCGCTACGTAGTATTCGTTGGACAAGAAGTGTTCTGCCCTAGATTTGAATCATGAGAATTAGCGCAAGTGTTCGAGAATTTTTGGGCCTGAATTCTGTGCCTCTTCCATGACGGGTACTCGCAGAGCGGCAGGGCTGTCCGGATGCCGGTTTGTGATGCCTGCAGCGCCGCTGGTCGTGTACGAATCCCAGTTGGCCCATACCGACTGACATCGGAACACCACCCAGTGAGCTAGAACTTGATCCTTGGGAGCATTCCTCTGCAGCAATGCCGATCCCGTCAATTTCGAATGGCTTTTCGGCTCTCGGATCCCGTTTGTGCAATCGACCGGCCAACCATGATGTGTTGAAAATGCTGCCGACTGGTTTCCATCCCGAGGCTTGATCTGTGAGCCGCCCCGCGCGCACCGCAAGATTCGCGGAACCAGTAGCCCCATCGACCAGTTAGTCTTTCAAGATGGACCCGTTGATTCAGCCTGTCATAGATGCTTGCGGCTATCGTCTTCGCCCGTTTAACGCAGGGGACGCACCGTTGATTCAAGATGCTTCCTCTGATCCGCTGATTCCACTGATCACAACAGTTCCCTGCAACGGTACTCGGAAAGAAGTCAGCGAGTTCATCGATCGGCAGCACCACCGACTCGTTGAACGATCAGGCTACTCTTTTGCCGTCGCGGATGCAGACTCGGATCAGGCGCTGGGCCAGATCGGACTATGGCTGAAAAACTCCAATCATGGCCGAGCCAGCATCGGCTATTGGGTTGGTCCGTCGCACCGCAACCGAGGAATTGCCTCTGCTGCCTTGGAATCGATCTCTCAATGGGGGCTCGGGCTGCCAGATATCCATCGTTTGGAACTTTATGTCGAGCCCTGGAACGAAGGCTCATGGAAGACAGCCGAGCACTGCGGCTACATGCGAGAAGGTCTGCTGCGCAGTTGGGAAGAAATTGGTGGAGCGCGTAAGGACATGTACATGTATTCACGGCTTGGCTGAATCCGGCACTCGATTCGACAGTCAGGTGGCTTCTGTCTTTGATCGCCAAAGCGTGGGGCGCGGCCTCGGCCGGGAAGCAGACGAAATGCCTCGAGTTTATTCTCCTCGATCGTTCCGGCCCGCCAGCCGTCTGACGGGCCAAGCAGCTCACCCTTAGCAAGCGCACTTTAAGGACAACCTATGGGAACCATGGACGAACTCATCAATCCAACCGTGATTGCGCAACTCCGTACTTCGCTGCAAGACCTTGCGCCCGGAAACCGACTGGACCATCTCCATGGTTCAGCTGGACTAGTCGCAGGCATGCGTCTGCGGGACCGAGTTGATATCGTCCGGAACGCCTTGCTGAAAGACCTTCCCGCGGACTTCTCCAGCACCAGGACAATCATCCACGAGGCGCTCAGCGACCCCTTGCTCACAGGATGGATGATCTGGCCAGTTTCCGAGCTCATCACCGCCAAGGCACTTGATTCCGGAACTATCGAAGACTTCGATGCGGCCATGGAAACCCTTGCCCTGCTGACCGACAGACTGACCTGCGAATTCGCGATCCGCGCGATGATTATCGACCGGCCAGAACGGGCGCTCCAGCACGCGCAAGACTGGACACAGCACGAGAACGAACACGTTCGCCGTCTGGCCACCGAAGGGACTCGTGTGTACCTTCCTTGGGCAAAACGTGTCCCCTGGCTCGTTGCCAACCCCAGGGAGCCCCGCGCCATTCTCGACGCCAGCTACCGGGATCCCGCGGAATACGTTCGCCGATCGGTCGCGAACCACCTCAATGACCTCAGCCGGGTTGATCCGGAAGCCCTCATCGAGACGGCCACCGCATGGGCTGGCAACGCCGACGAAAACACCGCGTGGGTGCTTCGGCACGGATTGCGAACACTGGCCAAGCAGGGCCACCCCGAAGCGTTGTCCCTCCTCGGTTTTTCCGGTGACGATCTTTCGATCTCCGCGCCGCTGCTTGCCAGCGACCGCATCCCCTGGAACGGTGAGATCGCATTCAGCACACAGGTCACGAACCATGGTGGCACTGAAGCCAACGTTGCCATCGATTACAGCGTCGGCTTCCTGAGGGCGAATGGCTCCCATGGAGCCAAGACATTCAAACTTGCCACACGGAAAATCGGGCCAGGCGAGACTGTCACCCTGGGCAAAACCCATTCGTTCAGGCCCATTACGACACGCAAGTACTACCCCGGAGTGCACACTGTGACGGCTCAAGCAAATGGCAAGAAATCCGAGCAAACTGACTTCACGCTTGAAGCAGAATCGGTCGAAATCAGCCGAGCGAAATAGTCAATGGCCAATGCACTTCCAGCAAATAAGCTACGACATGTTTGTACTGGATCCCATTCCAAACCCACCAACTTTGATATCCGCATAAGGCACCTTCACCGGGCATTTTTGTGGGCGGGGTATACGGGAATATGAAATCTTTGGAAACCCGGAGATTCGAAAATATGCCAAGCCAACAAGACTTATGTCCCGAATGAGGACCCCCTTGCGGGCATGCGATCTGGGCTGACGCCTGTGACCGAGTGTTCAGTGCGTGCTGTATAGTTCAGAGCATGCTGACTATTGCTTCGCGTCTCGACGTGATGAACCGCCTGGGTCGTGCACTGGCCGACCCCACTCGATCCCGGATCATCTTGACCCTGCTCGACCATCCCGCTTACCCGGCGGAACTGGCCCGAGATCTGGACCTGACACGCCCGAACGTGTCCAACCACCTGGCATGCCTGCGCGATTGCGGGATCGTCGTCTCCGAGCCCGAGGGTCGTCGGACACGATATGAGATCGCCGATTCGCACCTGGCGCAGGCGCTGACGGCACTGGTCGATGCCACCCTGGCAGTGGACGAAGACGCCCCGTGCATCGATCCCGCCTGCTCGCTTCCCGGATGCGACGCAGCTGGGGTGGGCGCATGATCCTCACCTCGGTCTTGCAGGCGATGGGCCTGTTCGCAGCGACCAACATCGACGACATCATCGTGCTCTCCCTCTTCTTCGCGCGAGGGGCAGGCCAGCGCGGCACTACCGCCCGCATTCTGGCCGGCCAGTACCTCGGATTCGCCGGCATCCTCGGTGCCGCGGTCCTGGTGACCATCGGCGCCGGAACATTCCTGCCCTCGGCAGCCATCCCGTACTTCGGTCTCATCCCTCTGGGCCTCGGCCTCTGGGCCGCATGGCAGGCCTGGCGCGGAGACGATGACGACGATGACGACGAGGCCAAGGTTGCCGGCAAGAAGGTCGGCGTGTGGACAGTCGCAGGCGTCACCCTTGCCAACGGCGGCGACAACATCGGCGTCTACACCCCTGTCTTCCTCAGCGTGGAACCTCTCGCAGTAGTCGCCTACTGCATCGTCTTCCTCGCGCTCGTCGCGGTCCTGGTGGCCCTGGCAAAGTTCGTCGCCACCCGCCCCCCGATCGCCGAAGTGCTCGAACGCTGGGAGCACATCCTCTTCCCCATCGTTCTCATCGGCCTCGGCATCGTGATCCTCGTCAGCGGCGGAGCCTTCGGACTCTGACGTAGCGGCAGCGATCCAAACGGCCCCGACCGGGCGCACCCCTCTCGGTTCAGACCGCGACACCAACCTGCAGCCAGTCCTGCGTGATCGCGGCAACAAGACCGCCACGGAGCGCTGCAAAAACCCCGCCACCAAGCGAACGAAGCCACAAGTTTCGGGAAAACAAAAACATTGAAAAACCGCCGATCCGAGCAGCTGCTCGGATCGGCGGTTTCCACTTCCCAAAAACGATCGTTATTGACACTCTGTTTTTTTGTTTTGTAGTCCGAGCTAACCGTTTTGTATCACTTGTTGTAGCTAGCCAATTGTCCAGACACTGTCAAGCCCCGGGTCTCATGCTTTCCATTCTCTCAAATGGGAGCAGCATGAAACCCCGGACGATTCAGGTATGTATTATTTCTGGCTAGGGCTTTGCTGAGAGTTTGATTTTGATTTGCCCCACCAAGTGAAGTTACGCCATACACGTTCTAAAGGTCCTTGTTCGAACCGTTGCTGCCAGGCCTTAGACCAAGCCCATTGCATGGCTAGGATCACTGCACATGATGCGAACGTAGTGATCCATGCCGCTACCGTACCCGATTCCCACCATCCTCCTGGCGCAAGATATTTCGCCACCATCATTAGCAGTGTGGCGGTAATGTAGTTCGTCAGTGACATTTTCCCCAGCGGTGCGAAAATTTGAGTCAATACGCGACACGCGGGGGTACGCAGCAGGGTGATGAACATGGCCACGTATCCGGCAGCCATCAACAGGGTTGGCAGCTGCCCGGGGGTGGCACTGGCATTGCCATTCTCTACGGCTTCTTTCAGCCAGAATCCGAACAAGCTCAGTGCTGCGCAGGCGAGAGCGATGAAAGCTGAAACTCTTCTGGTGTGGGTCGAGCTGGCTATACGTTCTGGGATACGTGCCTGTCCGGCTAGGAAACCAACAACGAACAGTCCCGCGATGAGCATCCAGCCGCCTACCCAGCCGCCTACTGCGATAAGTAGTGCTCCGATAATGAATAGAATCCAGCGCGCCCATTTCGCTGGAGGGAGAAACGTCATGGGGATAAGAATGAAAAGCCACACAGTGCGTAGAGCAAGAGCACTTCGCTGGGCTGAAGTTGGCTGTGCAAGACGCCGAGTATTCCTAGCAATAGTAGACGGCGGACCAGCGCAAAGCGCGGACGGCTGGTTCGTAACGGGGCGGTGCGCCACATCATACCGAATCCGATAGCGAATAGGAGGCAAAAGAGAGGGAAGAAGTGCCCCTCAATAAGGAAATCAAGCCATTGGTAGACCTGTCCGTCTGGCCTGATCTCGTGAACTCCTACTACCTCAGGGAAGTTAACGAGAAGTATCCCCATGAGCGCGAACCCGCGGAGCGCGTCAAGTCCTTCCAATCGGGCTGTTTGTGCTGAATAATTTAGAATGTGAAGCACCTAACTGTAATTCAATAAGTGGCGGTTAGAGTACCTGCGGGAACGGAGGCAGATAACTTTGTCGCCGAAGATACGGACGGGCGCCAATGGTTCGTAAAGGTGTATCGCGATCGCAACACGATTGACCAGGACCAATCCGCAGTAGATCTAGCTATGTTCGCCTGTGCCGGGGGGAGTGCCGGTGCCATCGGTTCACCGCACCATCGCCGGTCGGGTTATCGGTGAGACTCAGGGTATGGCCTTGTCGCTTTTGGATTATATGGCTGAAACCACGACCGCAGAAGACGGGTTGATAGGCAAACGTTGGGAGAACGTGGGTCTGGTTCTTGGTAAGCTCCAGCGACTTTTAGCCCGGTACCCGTCATACCGGCCGTCACTTCGACCAGCTACAGGGATCATCGACGTTGCACGGGCACGGTTCCGCTTTGACAAGCTGATCGACGACTACCAGCGTCTGGACTCTCTGAGTTCGGATCAGCAGTGGGCGCGCTGCATTCTGCTGTGCAACGCCGCTCGCTGCTATCGAAGGCACAGGCGATCCTCGAAAGTCTCCCACTGTTGGGAATGCAAATCCTGCACGGTGATTTCGCCTCGTCGAACCTGCTAATGAGTAAAGAGAAAGTTGCAGCGGTCATTGATTTTCAACCACCAGCACCTCAATACCTTGTCTGGGAAATCGCCCGCATTGGATGCGACCCGCACACCATCATGGCTGATGGCGACTGGCTGACCGGGCTGGCCCGATTGCTTGGTGCCTACCGACAATAAAACCCTGCGGCCGCCTCCGTCGATTTACTGTCCACGGTCTCCGTAGGCTGCGCTTACACCATGGCATCTACCTATCCGCTGGTAGCGCCATTACGAAACCCTGAGGGTGCGGATTCGAGCTTGATGTACGGCCGTTCGCGACATGAATCGCCCCTGCTGATGCTGGACACCTTGACCGACCTGGCTAACTAACGCCATAAGGCAGTACCGTCCCATAAGCTGGTCGCCATACGCGAACGCCCGTAGGAGGAACCCGGAGCGTGAACCACCCCCGTGACTACTCGGGGATATCGCTGAGCTGACTCTCGATACGATCCAGCCGTCCGGTGATGTTGCGCAAGTGCTCCACGATGAGGTTATTCGATCCATCGATCGCCGCTGCTGTCTCTTGCCGTGCTCTAGTGACGGTGCGAACCACCCAGACGGTGAGAATGACGAAGGTCGCGAGCGGTAGAACCGCAGCGAGAATAATGAGGAATACGGCGGAGGCAAGCGTCATGATGGTTCTTCTTCCTGTCGTTGATGAACGATGTGATCGATTAGGTCCGGGGTGATTTCAAAAGCGAACTGCGTGACCCAGTAATGCTTCTTCAGCCGGTTCTCTCCGGTCTGCTCCAAGTCGCTCTCGACGAGCCCGGCGGCTTCCAATCGGTTTAGATGCTGATATAGCAGCGGGCGAGACATCCTCAGCCGCCGGGCTAGTTCGCTGACGTGAGTTGGCTCCGATTTCAGTGAGGCGATGATTCGTAAACGGGGTGCACTTCCGAGAGCGCTGAGCGTCTGAGCGAGTAGTTCTGCATCCATCTCATCTCCCGACTGTTAGCAAACTATATCATATGTAACAATATGCTTACAGGGTGAATTGCGCAAGTAAGGGGCCGGGGAGGAACGCCCAGAAATGCACCCTGTGCCGGGCTGATCACTAAGCCTGTAATCGACCTGCAAATGTCTGTTCCAGATGTCGAAGATAATCTGACTCAGCGATCCGCAACACACTCCCCTTATCAAAGCTCGCAGTCCTGGGGTAGAACAGAAACTTGATACTGCAAACGAGCGTCGCTTACGTTGGACGGCTAGCTCAAAACGCACATACTCATGATCGATCCAATGCGACGGTTCATGGCGACCAATCACATTAGCGACAGCGTTAGACCACTGTCCCAGTGAGCGTTCCTCTAAGTTCCTCTAACGACACAGCGATACTTCTTTGACCGCTAGAGCCCGCAATTTTTGGATCAAGCACTCATCGTAGGTCGGACCTAAAACCTAATCTCGGGCTCCTCCTTAGAGGGCAAAGGCTGGCTGTGATTGATGAACTGCATCCTTTTAGCATCAAATCCCGGAGATATACTCACGTAGACCAGGGATGGCGAAGTCAAGCAGTCCGCGGCCTGCGGGTTGGACGAGCCCGGCGTCAATGAGCCGGGCTCGGTAGTTGCCGATGGTATTTTTTGCGTCTCCGAGACGCCTGCCGATATCAGCAGTGCTCGATGGCCCATCATCTTCAGACATTGCCTGTAAGAACTCAATATCCTTGGGCGATGCCGTGGCCAATGCCGAGGCTAGGACTACGCGACTGTTTTTCCGGTGCGCGGCAGCTAAAGCCAGTTCAACGTCTGCTGCCGTCAGCGGGGCATCTTTGGACTCCGCAATCTGCCACAAGTGGTACCCCACCAGCTGTATGAGGAATGGGTAGCCTCCAGTTGATTCGGCTGCTTTCCGAACGAGTTTCGACGAAATTGGGTGCTCCAGGCTTGCAAACGTTTCGAGGTAGGAGTCCTCAACCTCGCGGATTGCCGCGGCATGCAAGTCGATCCGGTCTGCTCTTCGGAGGAATGTTGCGACGCCCTCATTGAGCAGATCGGAGACGGAGGCGGGCAAGCCTGCAAACAATAGGGCAATTGGCAATCCTTGGCGGATAAAGTGCTGAACGAAGGCTGCCAGCTGAGCAAGTTCATCACGGTTGGCACCGTGAATCTCGTCTAGGGTGATAGCCAACCCGGTGCGCTTCTCTTCAAGCAACTGCAGCAGTTGTTCGCCCAATTGCCTCCATCCCAGTTGCTGGGCCGGAGGCAACTGAGCGGTGATCGAGAAGCCTGCGACTCCGACGCCCGTAATCCGGCGGCCTTTAGGCCCTTCTCCCAGCTCTTCAGCTGCTGAACGCATGGCTTCACCTATTCGTCCCAGGAAACCTGTCGTTGCAGTCTCCGAGACCACTAGCCATCCTTGGGCCCGCGCGAGATCTTCAGCCTCGCCGAGCATGACGGTCTTGCCGATACCGCGGGCTCCGGTGAAAATAGTGAGCAAGCCTGGGGCACCGGATCGGATCTGCAGACCGTAGGAGAACTCGTCTAATAGTCCGCTTCGGCCGATGAGCTGCGGTGGCTCGGCTCCTGCCGTGGGACGGAAAGGATTCTGAGTTATTTGCTGACTGACCAAGATTTCTCCTGTGAATAGCTGTGTACTCAGTGTACTCCTGTGTACTTGATGAATGAAGGTGAATTGATCAAAGCTATTGGTGTGCTTTGTTGAATTTGCCGGAACGAGACTCGGAAACGGATGGAGCGATCGTTTGGAATACCGAGCCAGCGGCCTCGGGGCGTGGCTGAATTCTGGGAAAGTGCAAATCTATGACTACACGGCCCAATTTCTCATGTCAGCTGTCCTGCGGAGGGTTCGGCCTATGGAACACCAAAAACGACTGCTTTTGCTGCTACATCGATACGACGCCGCGCACCCGGTGCCCGATGGCCATCGATTCACCGCTGAGCCCCGCGGCCCGCGGCGAGAGCAGGAAGGAAATCACCTCGGCGACCTGCGTCGGAGTCGTATCGCCGAAACCGCCAGGCGCTACCGAGGTCGCCGGATGCTCGCTGACAATCCCCGGGCTTACGGTATTGATCCCGATCCCTGTCCCCGCATGCTCATCGGCCAGGTGCTTCGCGATGGTGATCAGCGCCCCGTTGCGCACCGAACCTGCGATATTTCCGGTCACCAGTGCGTTCTGGCCGGAGACCCCGACAATCCGTCCGGAGCCGGCTGCCCGCATATGCGGCAGCACCGCGTTGGCCATGCGCAAGAACCCCAGAGCCTTTCCCTGCACCGCTTCCATGACACGGGCCGGGTCGGAGTTCCCGGCCGGATCCAGTGTCCTGGCGCTGGGTGCGGCGGCATGCACCAAGCCGTCGATCCGTCCATGCATGTCCATCACCTGCTGGATGCCAGCCTGCACCGAGTGCTCATCGCTTGCATCCAGCTGCAGGTCCGTGCTGGCAGAACGTGCGGCGCTGATGGCGATCGCTCCCTCGGCCCGCAGGCAGCGGACCACCGCGGAGCCGATCAGCCCGGTCCCGCCGACAACCAGCACAATTTTTCCATCAAGTTCCAAGTCCATGCCGTTTAGCGTATCCACCATTGCTGGTATTGCGCAGCCCTTTGGGGAAGAATCGAGCCCATGGATACCACGCGAATCGACGAACCCGAGTTGGAAGTCTTCGACGAGAACTGGCAGCGGGCGCTGGTGCTCATGGCGCACCCCGACGACCCCGAGTACGGGACCGCACTGGCGGTGAGCCGCTGGACCCGGCAGGGCAAAGAGGTAGCCTATGTCTTGGCGACCGCCGGCGAAGCAGGAATCGAGACCATGGCCCCGGCGCAGGCCGGACCGCTGCGTGAAATCGAGCAGCGGCGGGCCATAACCCATGTCGGAGTTCAGGAGCTTGAATTCCTGGGCCTGCCCGACGGCAGGTTGGAATACGGCATCGAGCTGCGCCGCGCCTTTGCTGCGGCGATCCGCCGCCACCGCCCCGATGTGGTCATCACGCTGAACTTTGAACGCACCTTCGGCGGCGTCTACCGGAACTCAGCAGACCACCAGGCCGTGGGCCGAGCCGTACTCGATGCGGTCTCCGACGCAGCCAACTCCTGGATCTTCCCCGAACTCAACGCATTGCGTCCAGATTGAACAGCAGGACATCGATGCCGCCATCGCCGCATTAAGCGAACACCGCGAATACCTCGCGGCATTGAGCCCAGCCTCGATCGAGGATCAGGCGCGGGCACAAGTTGAGATGGTGCTGGGAGAACACCGCCCGGCAAGGGTGGGCTTCCGTGTCTACCGCTGAGTGGGATGAGCTGACCGAAGAGCAGCTGCGCGCCAACGGATCGCTGAAGTGGACCGCCCATGAGCACGCCATCGGGGCGTGGGTGGCGGAGATGGATTACCCGTTGGCCACCCCCATCCGCCGAGCGTTGCGCGACTACGCCGAGTCGGAACTCTTCGGCTACCCGCCTCCGGCGCTCGATGCGCAGTTGGCGGCAGCGGCCAGCGACTACTACGGCAGGAACTTCGGCTGGACGCCCGATCCTGATTTCATCGCGCCAATTGCCGATGTGCTGGCCGGGCTTGGTGCCGTGCTGGACATCTTCCTGGAACCGCAGGCCGCGGTCGTGGTTCCAACCCCGGCCTACATGCCGTTCCTGACCTATCCGGCGCTCAAGAACCGCCGAATTATCCAGGTGCCGATGCTGCGCGGCGACTCCGGGTGGCAGATGGATCTGTCCGGCATCCGCGAAGCGCTGCAAAATGGCGGCGGTCTGGTGCTGTTGTGCAATCCGCACAATCCCATCGGCAAGGTCTACACGCGGCAGGAACTGCAGTCGCTGTCGGAAGTCGTCCAGGAGCACGGAGCCAGGGTCTTCTCGGACGAGATCCATTCCTCGCTGGTTTTCGAGGGGGCCCATGTGCCCTATGCCTCGCTGTCGCCGGAAACTGCTGCGCACGCCATCACGGCAACCTCGGCGACCAAGGCATTCAATATGCCGGGCCTCAAGTGCGCGCAACTGGTCTTTTCCAACCCGGCCGATCTGGACCTCTGGCGGGACAAGGGATTCTTCATCGGTCATGGAGCCTCCACGCCTGGCAAACTGGCTACCATCGCGGCGTACAACAGCGGGGAACCGTGGCGCCAGCAGGTCTTGGGTTATCTTCGGGACAACCGGGATCTGCTCACCGAGCTGCTGGAAGAGCATCTGCCCGGGGTGTTCTGGCTCCCGCCGGAGGGGACCTATCTGGGCTGGCTGGATGCCAAGGCGTTGGGGCACGGCGAACGAACGGCCGAGTTCTTCCTCAGCCAGGCCCGCGTGGCACTGGTCGAGGGCGCCCAATGCGGCGAAGGGTCCGAGGGGTTCGTGCGCATGAACTTCGCGCTCCCCCGCCCGATCCTGGTCGAAGCCATCAAGCGCATGGGACAGGCCGCATCGAAGACGGATGGATTGTGAGCAAGGAACAGTCGAAATCAAAAATCCGGCGGAAGCTGGCCCATTCGCTCGACGGGCAGATTCCAGTGAAGCTCACACGCAGTGTTGCGCCGGACGAACGCGAGGAAGGAATCGTCCGCAAGCTGGGCGAGGACTGGGTCCTGCTCGTGAAATTGCGCGACAGGGCGTACTTCAACGGATACATGATCCTGCGCATTGCAGACCTCGAGAGGGTGAAGCTGAAGCGCAAATTCATGCCGTTCATTGAATCCCGGACACCGGCGGCACCCCAGCTGAACCTCGACGACATCGATCTGGGCTCTGCCGGGAGCATCTACGGCACAACCTCTGCG
>SMEN01000948.1_pt1 | contig 13730 bp, 13 predicted proteins | sample 2456271 | NCBI WGS metagenome assembly SMEN01 (sample SAMN10132593, study PRJNA489261) | soil metagenome | isolation source: day1 control-loamy sand soil ammended with raw manure from dairy cow... | place: USA | collected 2015-04-01 | reverse complement strand
GCCTGCAACTGAGACAAGAATGCAATGCCTCTGTGCTGGAATGCCATTAATGGGCGCCACTACGGTTAAGGGACTGTTCGTGCAGGCCTAGCAAGGAGGAGATCATGCGACCTCAACGGATGTCCCGACTGCCGATAGCGCTCGGCCTCGGAATGCTTTTCCTGGCCGCCGGTTGCAGCGGCGGTGATGGAGATGGCCCGAACGACAGCACCGCCCCTACGGCGCAAACTCCCAGCTCCGCGGAATCGGATAAGGCGAGCCCGACCGGCAGTTCAGCACCCAGCGCTCCTAGCTCGGCCGCGGCAACGACGGCGGCGTTGACTCTGTTTTATGTTGCGGTGGGCGATGCCGGCCAGTCCGGGCCTGAAATCGGCTGTGGCGACTCGCTGGTCGCTACTCAGACCGGGCCGGAAGAATTCACGAACCAGGTCGAGGCCTCTATGGCGGCGCTGCTCGCCGACGACAACGAGGAACTCGGCGGCTCGGGGCTGCGCAACGCCTTGGCTGCTTCGGATTTGGAGTACGTCACGTCCTTGGTGGACGGGGATGTGGTGACCGTTGAGTTGGAAGGAACCGTCAGTTCCGGCGGTACCTGCGATGACCCGCGGATCATCGAGCAGCTCAAGTACACGGCGATGACCGCGGCTGGTACCGGGGAAGCCGAAATCTTGGTGGAGGGCGAAAAGATCGAAGAAGTGCTCAGCTCCAAGTAGCCGGTTGCGGCTGAGGAATGGCTCGGGGCCGCCCGAGCGTTCCTGGCGCTGTGGGGATTGCGGTTCCGCGGGAGGCGCCGGGCCAGGTTTACGGCGCCTTGCGACAGGTGCTGGACGCATCCGGTACGGGCTTGATGCCCAAAGCTACCGAGTGCGGTCTCGGGGTTAGCCGAAGTACTTGACCATGGTGCCTTCGTGGGCTTCACGCAGGTCGTCCACCGAAACGGTGAACTCGCCCTGGACCTCCAGGGCGCCGGACTGCGCGTCGACGACGCCCAGGCGTGCCACGGTGACGCCGCGGGCGCTGGTCATGTCGTTGAAGCGGACCTCTTCGCTGCGCGGCACGGCCACGATGGCGCGGGCCTGCGACTCGGAGAACAGCGCGGTGAACGAATCGATGCCGTCGCGGGCCTTGATCTCGTCCAGGGCCACACGGGCGCCGACGCCGTAGCGCAGCACCATTTCCGACAGCGCGGCGGCCAGGCCGCCCTCCGACAGGTCGTGGGCCGAGTCGATCATGCCGTCGCGGCTGGCGTTGATCAGGATCGCGCCCAGCGCCTTCTCCGCGGCCAGGTCGACCTTCGGCGGCAGGCCGCCCAAGTGGCCGCGCAGGTTGGCGAACTCGGAGCCGTCCAGCTCATCGGCGGTGGTGCCGATCAGGTAGATGGCCTGGCCGTCGGCCTCTTCGCGCCAGCCCGACGGGGTGCGGCGGGCGACGTCGTCCAGCTTGCCCAGGGTCGCAACCACCGGGGTCGGGTGGATGGCCTTGTCGCCGGTCTGGTTGTACAGCGAGACGTTGCCGCCGGTGACCGGGACGCCCAGTTCCATGCAGGCGTCCGACAGGCCGCGGATGCCCTCGGCCAGCTGCCACATGACGTCCGGATCCTCGGGGGAGCCGTAGTTCAGGCAGTCGGAGACGGCCGCTGGAATGGCGCCGGAGGTGGCGACGTTGCGGTAGGACTCGGCCAGAGCCAGCTGGGCTCCGGCGTACGGGTCCAGGTAGGCGTAGCGGCCGTTGGCGTCGGTGGCGATGGCCACGCCCAGGCCGGTTTCCTCGTCGATGCGGACCACGCCGGCATCATCCGGGGCGGCCAGGGCGGTGTTGCCGCCCACGTAGCGGTCGTACTGGCGGGTGATCCAGGACTTGTCGCACATGTTCGGGCTGGCGATCAGCTCCAGCACGGCGGCCTTGAGCTGGTCGCCGGACTCGGCGGAAGGTGTCGGCCTGCAGCGCATCCTGCCAGTCCGGGCGGGCGTACGGGCGGTCGTATTCCGGGCCGTCCACCGCAACGGTGCTCGGGTCCACGTCGACGATGACCTCGCCGTTCCAGGTGATGGTCAGGCGGTTGTCGTCGGTGACCTCGCCCAGCCAGGAGTACTCGACGTTCCACTTGGCCATGACGGCTTCGAAGGCTTCCACGTTGTCCGGGGAAACCACGGCCATCATGCGTTCCTGCGACTCGGACATCAGGATCTCGCCCGGGGTCAGGGTGGAGTCGCGCAGCAGCACGTTGGTCAGCTCGACGTTCATGCCGCCGTCGCCGTTGGCCGCCAGCTCGGAGGTGGCGCAGGAGATGCCCGCGGCGCCCAGATCCTGGATGCCCTCGACCAGCGAGGCCTTGAACAGCTCCAGGCAGCACTCGATGAGCACCTTCTCGGCGAACGGGTCGCCGACCTGCACGGCAGGGCGCTTGGAGGGCTTGGTGTCGTCGAAGGACTCCGAGGCCAGCACCGAGGCGCCGCCGATGCCGTCGCCGCCGGTGCGCGCACCGAAGAGCACAACCTTGTTGCCCACGCCGGAGGCGTTGGCCAGGCGCAGGTCCTCATGGCGCAGCGCGCCCACGGCCAGCGCGTTGACCAGCGGGTTGCCCTGGTAGATCGGGTCGAACACGGTTTCGCCGCCGATGTTCGGCAGGCCCAGCGAGTTGCCGTAGCCGCCGATGCCGGAGACCACGCCGTGCACCACGCGCTGCGAGTCCTCGTGGTCGATCGCGCCGAAGCGCAGCGGATCCATCACGGCGATCGGGCGGGCGCCCATGGAGATGATGTCGCGCACGATGCCGCCGATGCCGGTCGCGGCGCCCTGGTAGGGCTCCACGTAGGACGGGGAGTTGTGCGATTCGATCTTGAAGGTCACGGCCCAGCCGTCGCCCAGGTTGGTGACACCGGCGTTTTCGCCCATGCCGACCATCAGGTCCTTCTTCATCTCTTCGGTGACCTTCTGGCCGAACTGGCGCAGGTGGGTCTTGGTGGACTTGTAGGAGCAGTGCTCGGACCACATGACCGAGTACATCGCCAGCTCCGCCGCGGTCGGGCGGCGGCCCAGGATCTTGACGATCTCGGCGAATTCGTTGTCCTTCAGGCCCAGCTCGGCCCACGGCAGCTCGACGTCCGGGGTCGATGCCGCGTTATCGACGGTGTCGATGTTGAATGCTTGAGTCTGCTCGCTCACTTCTTGCCTCCGACGAGGTGGGTCAAAACACTGGTGAAGAACGTCAGGCCGTCGGTGCCGCGGGCATCCGGGCCGAATCCGGCCTCGATGGCGTGCTCCGGGTGCGGCATGAGGCCCACGACGTTGCCCGCCGCATTGCTGATGCCGGCGATCGAGCGGCGCGAGCCGTTCGGGTTCCAGCCCACGTAGGAGAATGCCACGCGGCCTTCGGCCTCGAGCATGTCCAGGGTCTTCTCGTCGGCCACGTACTGGCCGTCCTGGTTCTTCAGCACGATGGTGATCTCCTGGCCGGCGGTGTAGCCGTTGGTCCAGGCGGTCTGGTCGTTCTCCACGCGCAGCACCTGGTCGCGGCAGATGAACTTCAGGTGGTCGTTCTTGATCATCGAACCGGGCAGCAGGTGCGACTCGGTGAGGATCTGGAAGCCGTTGCAGATGCCCAGCACGGGCAGCTTGGCGTCCGAGTTCGCCGCGTCGATGATCTTGTCCATCATCGGGGCGAAGCGGGAGATCGCGCCTGCGCGCAGGTAGTCGCCGTAGGAGAAGCCGCCCGGGATCACCACGGCGTCGACGTCCTGCAGGTCGGTGTCTGCGTGCCACAGGGACACGGCCTGGGCGCCGGCGGCGCGCACTGCACGGGCTGCGTCGCGGTCGTCGAGGGTGCCAGGGAAGGTCACCACGCCGATGCGGGCGCCCGACAGTTCAGCGGTTGGCGTCGAGTAGTCGCCAATCAGAGGAAGTTCGGTGCTCATTAGTCCGCAACGACCTCGACGTTGACAACATCTTCGATGACCGGGTTGGACAGCAGGGTCTCGGCGGCCTCGCGGGCCTGGGCCAGGATCTGCTCGGTCACCTCGCCGTCCACGGTGAGTTCAAAGCGCTTGCCCTGACGGACGGCCTCGAAGGAGTTGAAGCCCAGGCGGGGCAGTGCTCCCGCAATGGCCTTACCCTGGGGGTCAAGGATTTCTGGCTTGAGCATGACATCTACAACGATGCGGGGCATCCGGCGTATCTCCTGTGCGCGAAGGGGTTAAATGCCACACGGAGACGTGCCGTCTCACACCAAGGGGATTTGGCGCTCCGCGAGCTTGCCTACCCAGTCTAGCGGGAATGTGACGGGGAAAACCTGCCAGTGCGGGCCCAGAACTGTTTCTCCTAGTTATTAGCCATGTGATTTTAGGCTCATGAAGGGGTTTTCGGGTGCCCCGCGTAAGCTGGACGGATGGAATTCCACGCCTCCAGTCCCTGTCCCTGCCGTGCGCTCGATGCCGAGAAGCCCGCCTACTCGCGGTGCTGCCAGCCGTTCCACGAGCACCGCGCCTCGGGCGAGGTGCTGCCGGACACCGCCGAGCAGCTGATGCGCTCGCGCTACAGCGCCTTCGTGCTGGGGCTCGCCGGGTACCTGCTGCTCTCCTGGCATGAAACCACCCGCCCGGCGGATCTGCAGCTGGACGGGGAACTGCACTGGGAAGGGCTGCAGATCGTGAAGACCCGTTCCGGAGGAGCCCAGGCCTCGCGCGGGGTCGTGGAGTTCATCGCGCACTATGCCCAGGACGGACAGCGCGGAAGCCAGCATGAGGTCAGCACGTTCGTGCGCGAGAACGGGGCCTGGTTCTACCTGGACGCGCTCTAGTAGCGGCTGGCGGCGACGAGCGTGTTCAGCATCTGCGTCTGCTGGCGTTCCTTGGCCAGCTCGAAGGCGTCCGATCCGGTCTGGTCCTTCAGCGCCGGATTCGCGCCGTGGGTCACCAGCAGGCGGGCAATGGTGATGGAGTTCGTGCTTCCCTGGCCCAGCACGATGGTTTCATGCAGCGCGGTCCAGCCCAGGTCGTTGACGTGGTCGACGGGAATATCGGTCTTGAGCAGCGCCCGCACGGAACCCACCTGCCCGTTTTCCGCGGCCACCGACAGCGCGGTGCCGCCGACCCGGTTGGTGGAGTGGGTGTCGGCGCCGTTGTCCAGGAACTCGGCCAGCGTGCCGACCATGCCCGAGGCGCTGGCCCGCAGGAACGGCGACTCCTGGTAGTCGTCCTTGGCGTTCGGGTCCGAACCTGCATCCAGCAGCTGCTTGCAGATGGCGGCATTTCCCGCGATGACCGCGCGCATCAGCGGTGTGCGCCCGGAGGAATCCGCGGCGTCCAGGTCCGCTCCGCCCTTGACTGCCTTGCGCACCGCTTCCGGACTGCCGTCCTCGATCGCGCGATACAGCGCAGAGGTCGCCTTCGAGAAGCTGGCGCTGGTGGTGGGAAGGGCGCTGAGCGTCGCGCCGGCCGCCGCGCCGGAAGACAGCGGAGCAACGCTCGCCGTCGGGGGAGCCGGAGTCTTCGCGGCCTTGCTTCCAGGGGCAGCGGTGGGCTCGGCCGATGCGGTGTTTCCGGTGGATGGCTTCTTCGCTTCGTCCTGCGCCGCTGTCGCCTCCGGGCCCTGGGCGGTGGCGGCGGTGGTCTTCGCTGAGGGCGACGGGCTGGACTGGACGCTTTCGGCCTGCGGCGCCGCGGGCCCGCAGGCGGTGCAGGCGCCGATCGCGGCGGCCAGCGGAATGGCCATCAACACGATGCCACGACGGGTTGTGGTGAGTCCGGTACGAAGTGCCATCGTTCCTTTCGCGGTCCGCAAACCTCATTCGCCGCCGCAGCGCGGCGTTGAACACTGCTCGGTAACTGGTTGATCTGAAATTGAGCTTAGCCCTCGAAGCTGAAAATTTGCGGGCAATCCGCGTCGAGAATACTTGGCGTTCAACCCCAGGGTTCTTCGCTAAAATCGTAGGCACCATGGAATGCCTTTACTTCTCCGCCGATCGCTGCCGCTCCTGCACCCTGATGACGGTGCCCTACGAACTTCAGCTGCAATCGAAGGTGGAGCGCTGCCAGGAGCTGCTCTCCGACTTCGGGCAGCTGGCCTTCCTGCCCGCCCAGCCAAGCCCGGAACAGGGCTTCAGGAACAAGGCCAAGATGGTCATCTCCGGCACCACCGAGCATCCGACCATCGGCATCCTCGACGCCGATGGACACGGCGTCGACCTGCGAAATTGCGGCGTTATCGACCCCGCCCTGCGCGCCATGTTCCCGGTCGTCGAACGCTTCATCCACGAGCTGAAGCTGATCCCCTACGACGTCCCCCGGCGCAAGGGCGAACTGAAGCACGTGATCCTCACGCTCTCGGACACCGGGGCGATCATGGTCCGCTGGGTGCTGCGCACCAAGAAGCACTTCGTGGCCCTGCGCAACTCGCTGCCGCAGTTCGTGGAGAAGATGCCGCCCGGCTCGGTGGTGTCGGTGAATTTCCTGCCCGAGCACAAGGCGGTGCTCGAAGGCTCGGAGGAGATCATCCTCACGCGCCGCACCACACTGCAGTTCGAGCTCAACGGCATCCCCATGCACCTGCGCCCGCAGGGTTTCTTCCAGACCAACACCCACATCGCTGCCGCGCTCTACCGCCAGGCCCGCCAGTGGATCGACGACGTGAACCCGGAAAGCCTCTGGGACCTGTACAGCGGCGTGGGCGGTTTCGCCCTGCACTGCGCCGGCGAAGGCCGCACGGTGCACGGCATCGAGACCAGCGCCGAGGCCGTCGAGGCGGCCAGCACCAGCGCAGCCAGCCTGGGGCTGGACGGCGTCCAATTCATCGTCGGCGACGCCACCGAGTACGCGCTGGGCGCCGGATGGGCGCCGGACGCGGTCATCGTCAATCCGCCGCGCCGCGGCATCTCCGCCGAGCTGGCCGCCTGGCTGAACGCCTCGGACGTGGAGCACCTGATTTACTCCAGCTGCAACGCGCAATCGCTGGCCCGCGACCTCAAGCGCCTGGACAAGTTCACCCCGCAGCTGGCCCGCGTCATGGACATGTTCCCGCAGACCGAGCACTTCGAGGTCATCGTCAAGCTGCAGCGCAGCGCGGCTTGAGGTCCGGCTAGCGGTCCAGGGTCGCGGTGCGCCGGTCCAGGCGCCCCATGATCTCGTCCACCAGATGCGGGTCGACGTTCGGTTCGCGCCGCGCCTTGAGCAGCTCGGCGCGGGCCGCCTGCAGCGCGATGCCCTGGATCGCGTCCGCCTTGGCGATCACGGCACGGATCTGCGTGTACTTCTCGTCGGTGATCGCATCGTGCGGATCCGGGTCGGTGGCCAGGATGGTGTGCAGCGAGTTCATGCGCCGGCGCACCGCCTGCTGGTAGTTCTCCGGCAGCTCCTGCAGTTCCACGTTCTTCTTCAGCGCGGCGATGGCCACCGCCTCCGCCCGGCGGGCCAGCGCGCGCCGCGCCCGCTTGGTGTCCTGCTCGTTGCCGCGCAGCCTCAGCACGCGCATCAACGCCGGCAGGCTCAGCCCCGGAATGACCAGCGTCGTCAGCAGCACCGAGCACGCGGCGACCACCACGAAGTTGCGGCCCTCGATCGGGGCGCCGTCGGCGGTGACCTTGGGCAGCGCCAGCGCCAGCGCCAGCGTGGCCAGCCCGCGCATCCCGCACCAGGTGAGCACCAGCGTGTCCTTGGCTGCGGAGATCTTCGGGTTCTTGCGGTTGGGCAGGTAGTAGGAGGCGAACATCCACACGGCGCGCACGCCGATCACGACCACGCAGATCGCGATGATGCCCGGGATGAAGCCCAGCAGGTTGCTGCCCTCCTCCTGGATCACCGAGTTCATCTCGATGCCCATCAGGCCGAAGGCCAGGCCGGTGGCCAGCATCTCCAGCACCTCCCAGAAGGCGTGGCGGGTCAGGCGCTCCTGCGAGTCCTGCGGGCGGTCGCGGCGCACCATCTCCAGTGCGGTCACCACCACCGCGATCACGCCGGAGACGTGCACTTCCTCTGCCATCATGTAGACCGCATAGGGCGCCACCAGGGTGGCCGCGCTGCGGGCCGCGAGGTTCGGAACGAAGCGGTTCAGCGCGCCGATCAGCCAGCCCATGGCCAGGCCCAGGACCACCGCGCCGGCCGCGCCCAGCAGGAACTGCGGAATGATGGACAGCCCGACCTCGGACTGGTTCACGGTGGCCTGCACCGCCAGCTGGAAGATCACGATGGCCATGGCGTCATTGAACAGGCCCTCGGTTTCCAGCAGCGAGGTCAGCCGCCGCGGCATCTTCACCTTGGTGGCGATCGCGTCCACCGCCACGGGGTCCGGCGGGGCGACCACCGCGCCGAGCGCCAGTGCCAGCGGCACCGAGGCGATCGGTGCGAAGGCCCAGGCCGCCGTCGCGACCAGTCCCGCAGTGACCACGACCAGGATCACCGCCAACCGGATCAGCGCCTTCCAGCGGAACCTGAAGACGGACCAGCTGCTGCGCTGCGCCGTGGCGAACAGCAAGGGCGGCAGGAAGATCGGCAGGATCAGCTCCGGATCGATATGCATCTCCGGCATGAAGGGGAGGAAGCCCGCCAGGGTCGCGAAAACGAGCATCAAGATGGGGTAGGGGAGCTTGATCCGCTCACCAATGCCCACGATCAAGATCGTGGCGAACAACAATGCGATGACCAGCAGGAAAAACTCCATAGTCTTCCTATTCTAATTGCTTGACCCGCGGGATCGGGGATATTACCGGTTGCCGAGCGCCCCGTCGCCCAGCAGCGGCGCCGCGGCAGACCAGTCGTCGATGGCGCAGCCGTTGTGCCGGTCGAAGGACGCGCTCACCGCGCGGCCGGCCAGCATCCCGGTGACATCGGCGGTATCCGGACCGCCGTAGATCTCGGTGCAGACCCGGTTCTGGTCCGTCGACGGGGAGAGCGCCGAGGGGTCGGAGGCGAGCAGCACACAGGCCGCCTGCGCGGTGGGCAGCGTGCTGCCCTCGCCGACCTGCTCGCCCTGGCAGCGAAGCCGGTACTCATGGGACACCGTGGTGCCGTCATTGCGGACCACGATCTCCAGGTCCGTCGGGGAAGCCTCCGTTGTCGCCGGGGAACAGCCGGCCAGCGCCGTTCCGGCGGCGAGCGCCACGGCCGCAACCCGCAATCCGGAGACCCTGGCCGTCCGGCGTTTCAGCGTCTGCGCATCATCCATGGGCTCATTCTCCACGCCGGTCGCGGCGCTACTCGGGCAGCACCAGCGCATTGGCCACGTCCAGCAGCCGGGCGCGCAGCACGTCGGCCCGCTGCGCGAACTCCTTCTGGAGGCGCACGTACTCGGCCTTGCCTTCGGTCGTTTCGATGCGGATCGGATCGTGGCCCCAGTCGCCCAAGTCATAGGGCGAGGCCTGCATGTCCATGGTGCGGATGTCCCACGCCAGCTCGAAGCAGTCCATCACCAGGTCGCTGGGCACCGCTGGCGTCAGCTTGTACGCCCATTTGTACAGGTCCATGTTCGCGTGCAGGCAGCCGGGCTGTTCCAGGTCGCGCTGGGTTTCGCGGGTGGGCTGCAGCTCGTTGAGCGGCGCGGCCTGCGGGGTGTAGAAGCGGAACGCGTCGAAGTGCGTGCAGCGGATCCGGTGGGACTCGACGACCTCGTCCGTGCCGGCGGCGCCCAAGCGCAGCGGCAGGTACTCGTGGCGGATGCCGTTGGCCTCCGACTTGTACGCCATGGCCCACTCATGCAGGCCGAAGCAGGCGAAATTTCCCGGGCGCTGCGCGGTGCCGGAGAGGATGATGCGGGCGAACCTGATGGCCTCGGTGCGGGCCTGGCCGAAGGCCTCGGCGTCGAAGCCCCAGCCGGGTCCACCTTCGGTGTCCACCTGGCGGTAGAACTTCCAGTTCCCGCGTTGCGCGGCCTCGGGGCCGGAGAGCACTACGCCGATCCCGGGATGCCAGCGGTAGAGCTGGCCGGGTTTCTGCGTGTAGTAGGTGAAGAGGAAATCCTCGATCGGGTGCTTGCGCCCCGTCATCCGCCGCGCCACGAAAGGTTCGCCGAAGGCGCGGGCGCGGCGCTCGTGCGCGGCCGCCCGGGCCAGCCAATCGGCCGGGGCAAGGACCTCAAGGGTTTGGGGCATGGCTCAATTATCCTGTCCCGCGCGCTGCAACTCCACCTTTGGTACTCCAGTTCACACCTGCGCGGACGCCGGTTGATGCTGGCGGACAGGGCCCCAGGCGCGCATACTGCAAGGCAGGAAAACCGAAAACCCGGGAGGCCGCACGATGAATGAACCACTATGGGAGCCGCCGCCGGCGGGCACGGAGCAGCAGCACCTGTTCGGCATGCTGGACCGGCTGCGCGCGACCTTCCGCTACAAGGCCGACGGGTTGGGCATCGAGCAGCTGGATTTCCGGCTGGAATCCAGCGAACTGAGCCTGGGCGGGCTGCTGCAGCACTTGGCCGCCGTCGAGGACGAGAAGTTCACCTGGCTGATCGCCCGGCGCAAGCCCGAAACGCTGCTGGCGCTGAGTGCGGAGGGGGTCGACCAGTTCCAGCTCATCGGCACCGACCCTGCGGCGGCCTACCGGAGGTACGACCAGGCGGTGGCCGCGAGCCGCCGCATCCAGGAAGGGCTGCTGCAACCCGGGGCGCTGGACCAGCCCAGTGCGCTGGAATTCGACGGCAGCCAGGCCAGCGTCCGACGGCTGGTGTGCGACCTCATCGAGGAGTACGGCCGTCATGCAGGCCACGCGGATCTGCTGCGCGAAGCGATCGACGGGCGCGTCGGGGAGGATCCGCCGCGGGACTATCTGCCGCCGTGGTATCCCCGGACCTGAGCATGCAAGAACTTCGGCCCGTGTCCCGCCGGAGGGGCGGAGCACGGGCCGAGGACGAGGGCGGAACGGGGGACGGTCCGCTGGGCGCTTAGCCCATGGCGATCGCTCCGAACAGCACGCCGGAGACGAGCATGACCAGGCTGACCACCAGCGCACGCCACAGCACCTTCTTGTGGTGGTCGCCCAGGTCCACGCGGGCCAGGGACACCAGCAGCAGGATCGCCGGGACCAGCGGGGACTGCATGTGGACGGGCTGGCCGGTGATGGAAGCGCGGGCCATGTCCACCGCGGGGACTCCGAAGTGCGCGCCGGCCTCGGTGAGCACCGGCAGGATGCCGAAGTAGAACGCGTCGTTGCTCATGAAGAAGGTTGCCGGGATCGAGATCAGGCCGGTGATCACCGCCATGTACTGGCCCAGCGAATCCGGGATGATCGCCACCAGCCACTGGCTCATCGCGTCGACCATGCCGGTGCCGGAGAGCACGCCGGTGAGCACCGCGGCGCCGAGCACCATGGAGACCACCGCGATGATCTCGCTGGAGTGCGAGGAAATCATCTTCACCTGGTCTGAGACCTTCGGGAAGTTGACCACCAGCGCGATGGCGGTGCCGATCATGAACAGGTAGGACAGCGGCAGCACGTCGACGACCAGCAGCACCATGATGGCCACCGTCAGCGCCAGGTTGAAGAAGAACAGCTTCGGGCGCAGGGTCTCGCGGTTCGGGTCCAGCACGGTGCCGTCCAGCGTCGCGGCCTCGGTGCCGTCGCCCTTGGTAGCCACGGCTTCCAGCACGGCGATCGGGGAGCCGCCGGCCGACGCGCCGCCCGGAGTCCTGCGGCCCTTGCCGGAACCGCCTGCGCCGGCGGTCACATTGCCGCCGCCCAAGGAGGTGCCCCAGAGCTCGGGACGTTCGCGCTGCATGCGGCGGCGCTCGGCGATGCCCATCTGCCAGGCGAAGATGCCGATGACCACCAGGGCGATGCCCAGCGACGGGAGCATCGGGACGAACACGTCGGAGGCCTCGACACCCAGCGCCGCGGCGGCGCGGGCCGTCGGGCCGCCCCAGGGGACGATGTTCAAGGTGCCGTTGGTCAAGCCGGCCACGCAGGTGAGCACCACCGGGCTCAGGCCCAGCCGCTGGTAGATCGGCAGCAGCGCGGCGGTCACCACGATGAAGGTGGTGGAGCCGTCGCCGTCCAGCGAGATCACTGCGGTCAGCAGGGCGGTGCCCATGACGACCTTGGCCGGGTCGTTGCCGACCAGTTTCTGGATGCCCGCCACCAGGCGGTCGAAGAGCCCGACGTCGATCATCAGGCCGAAGTACATGATGGCGAACATCAGCAGCGCCGCGGTGCCGGACATGGACTTGATGGCGTCCATGATCATGTCGCCCAGGCCGAACCCGGCGCCGGCGAACAGGCCGAACGCGGTGGGGACGATGATCAGCGCCAGCAGCGGAGTCATGCGTTTGGTCATGATCAGCACCATGAAGGTGATGACCATGAGGAATCCGAGTGCAACAAGCATTGCCCCGACCTCCTTGGATCTGTGGTGCCACATCGGCGTGGCATCCGGTGGAATGAGGAATCCCCTTCAAGCTACGTGTCGGCGCTCACGTCGCGATGCTTGTGCTGATTACTGCCCCCTTTAGGTCATTGGAATCTTTTTGCTCATAAAACTCACCCGGGTGCGCTCCGGTGGATATGCTTGGTGCCATGCCTTCCTCCCGCACCGGAACCCGACGCTTCGCCTCGCGCATCATGCGCTTGCAGTTCATCGTGGTGGGTTTCCTGATTGTGCTGGTTACCGCGGGCACGCTCTATGCCAGCTACAACCAGGTGTTCAACCGGGCCGAGGACCGCTCGCTGACCATCGCGCGCTCGGTGGCGGTCATGCCCTCGGTGGTCCGGGAGGTCGAGCGCTACGCGGCCCAGGATCGGCTTGATGTCCAGGCGTTGCGGACCGGACCGCTGCAGCAGCTGGCCGAGGCCATCGTGGCCCGCGGCGAAGCCTATTTCGTGGTGGTGACCGAGGACCGCGGGCTGCGGCTGAGCCATCCCAACCCGGCGGAAATCGGGCGCAAGGTGTCCACCGAGCCGGTGGCGCTGAGCGGCGTGGAGGATCTCTCGCGCGAGCACGGCACCCTGGGGGAATCGGTCCGCGCCAAGGTCCCAATATATTCTTCTTCCGGCATAGTCATAGGCGAGGTATCGGTTGGCGTGACCACCGATTCGCTGACCGGGGCGCTGGCGCAGTCCTTCAGCTGGATCGTGCTGTTCGCCCTGCTGGCTGCCGTGCTGGCGGTGCTCGCCGGTCGCTACACGGTGCGCAAGCTCAAGCGGCAGACCCTGGGACTGGAACCCTCGGAGATCGCGCAGCTGGTCCGCGACCAGCAGGCGGTGCTCTACGGAGTGACCGAAGGCGTCATGGGCATCGGCGTGGACCACAGGATCACGGTGCGCAACAAGGCGGCCCGCCAGCTGCTGGGCCTGCCTCACCGCACCGAGCTGAAGGACGTCGTCGGGCGCCACTACGCGTCGGCCGGGCTGGATGCGGCCCTGGTGCGCGCCATCCGCGAGCACGCCAAGGCGCCGCTGCGGCTGAATGCCAACGGGAACTCGCTGATCGCCCGGGTCACCGACGTGAACCGCGACGGCGTGGACCTGGGGCAGGTGGTGCTGATCCACGACGTGACCACCGTGGAGGCACTGGGCACCAAGCTTGACGCGGTGCAGGACATGGCCGATGCGCTGCGCGCCCAGCGCCACGAATTCGCCAACCGCATGCATGCGGTGCTGGGGCTGATCAACCTGGGCAAGATCGAGCAGGCCGAGCAGTACCTGCAGGAGGTCATGGAGACCGGGCCGAAGATCGCCCAGGTCCCCGGGCTTGAGGCGGTGCGCGACGCCTACCTGTCCGCCTTCATCTCCGCCAAGGCGGTGCGCGCCCACGAG
>SMEN01000378.1_pt1 | contig 13742 bp, 13 predicted proteins | sample 2456271 | NCBI WGS metagenome assembly SMEN01 (sample SAMN10132593, study PRJNA489261) | soil metagenome | isolation source: day1 control-loamy sand soil ammended with raw manure from dairy cow... | place: USA | collected 2015-04-01 | reverse complement strand
GGTCGCCGTGCTGCTCGGCCAGGTCCAGATCGTCGAGGATCGGGAGGAGCTGGCTGATCACGCCGGACTTGGCGGTGTCGATGATCCCGGCGCGTTCCCGGTCGGTACGGCGACGGTAGTTCGCGTACTCGGCGGTGACGCGCTGGAGATCCTCCGTGCGTTCTGCCAGCTGTGCCTCGATGGTGGGCAGGTCGTCGGTGGCCTCGGGGGTGTCCGTGGCACCGAGCTCGGCATCGATGTCATCGAGCACTGCCTGGATATCACCTTCGAGATCCGCCTCGAGGGTGGGATCCCGTCCGTCCTCGCGGGCGTCGACAACGGGATCCGGCTCGGTGGTCAGCAGGTCATCGTCCTCGTTGCCGCCCTGGGTGCGCTCGGCCTCCTCGATGAGGTTTTCGACCTCGTCGGGGTGGATGCCCTCGTTGTCGGTGGCCTCCGGGTCACCCGGGTTGTCGGGGAGCTTGTAGGAATCGGTCATTACTTGTCGCCGTCCTTCTTCTCCTCGGAGACGTCCTCATCCACGACCTCAGCGTCGACGACGTTGTCGTCTGCAGCACCCTCGGCACCTGCGTCGGCCTGGGTGGCGCCTGCGGTGGCCTCAGCCTCGTAGATGGCCTTGCCCATCTCCTGGGACTCGGTGTTGAGCTTGTCGACGGCGGTCTTGATGGCGTCGATGTCCTCACCCTTGAGTGCTTCCTCAACACCCTTGGCGGCCTCCTCGACCTTGCCCTTGAGCTCCTCGGAGATCTTGTCGTCGTTCTCCTCGACGAACTTGCGGGTCTGGTAGACCAGGGATTCCGCGTTGTTGCGGATCTCCTGCTCCTCGCGGCGCTTCTTGTCCTCCTCGGCGTGAGCCTCGGCGTCCTTGACCATGCGGTCGATCTCCTCCTGGGACAGGCCGGAGCCGTCCTGGATGGTGATGGTGTTCTCCTTGCCGGTGCCCTTGTCCTTGGCGGTGACGTGGACGATGCCGTTGGCGTCGATGTCGAAGGTGACCTCGATCTGTGGCACGCCACGCGGTGCCGGTGCGATGCCACCGAGCTCGAAGGAGCCGAGCAGCTTGTTGGCACTGGCGATCTCACGCTCACCCTGGAAGACCTGGATCTGCACGGAGGGCTGGTTGTCCTCGGCGGTGGTGAAGGTCTCGGAACGCTTGGTCGGGATGGTGGTGTTGCGCTCGATGAGCTTGGTCATCACGCCGCCCTTGGTCTCGATGCCGAGGGAAAGCGGGGTGACGTCGAGAAGCAGCACGTCCTTGACCTCGCCGCGCAGAACGCCGGCCTGCAGGGCGGCGCCGACAGCGACGACCTCATCCGGGTTGACACCCTTGTTCGGCTCGCGGCCACCGGTGAGCTCCTTGACCAGTTCGGTCACGGCAGGCATACGGGTGGAGCCACCGACCAGGACAACGTGGTCGATCTCGGAGACGGAAACACCGGCATCCTTGATGACCTGGTTGAACGGGGTCTTGGTGCGGTCGAGCAGGTCCTGGGTGATGCGCTGGAATTCTGCGCGGGAGAGGTTCTCGTCCAGGAACAGTGGGTTCTTGTCCGCATCAACGGTGATGTACGGCAGGTTGATGTTGGCGTTCTGGGAGGAGGACAGTTCGATCTTGGCCTTCTCAGCAGCCTCGCGCAGACGCTGCAGGGCCATCTTGTCCTTGGTCAGGTCGATGCCGTTGGAGGACTGGAACTTCTCGACCAGCCAGTCAACAACGCGCTGATCCCAGTCATCGCCACCGAGCTCGTTGTCACCGGAGGTTGCACGAACCTCGACGACACCGTCACCGATCTCGAGGAGGGAGACGTCGAAGGTACCACCACCGAGGTCGAAGACCAGGATGGTCTGCTCCTGCTCGCCCTTCTCCAGTCCGTAGGCCAGAGCAGCAGCGGTTGGCTCGTTAACGATGCGCAGAACGTTCAGACCTGCGATCTGGCCGGCCTCCTTGGTGGCCTGGCGCTGGGAGTCCTCGAAGTATGCGGGAACGGTGATCACGGCATCGGTGACCTCCTCGCCCAGGTAGGCCTCAGCGTCGCGCTTCAGCTTCATCAGGGTACGCGCGGAGATTTCCTGCGAGGTGTAGTTCTTGTCGTCGATGGCCACGGACCAGTCGGAGCCGATGTGGCGCTTGACGGAGCGGATGGTGCGGTCGACGTTGGTGACAGCCTGGTTCTTGGCGGACTGGCCAACCAGAACCTCGCCGTTCTTGGCGAATGCCACCACGGACGGGGTGGTGCGGGAGCCTTCGGAGTTAGCGATAACTACCGGCTCGCCACCTTCAAGTACTGATACCACAGAGTTGGTGGTACCCAGGTCGATTCCTACTGCACGTCCCATGTCATTTCCTCCTGTTGTTTCGGTTTATCTTTCGGTGGTTGACTGCACTCAGCTCAACTTACGGGCACCAGCCTAACAGACGCCCTTGAGTGGATCACACTCAACCTTACACCTTCTGCAACGAGCTTAACTCCAAAGTTATTCCCTGTCGACTCAACTTTGCCCATTTTCGCTGGTATTCAGGGTTAAACGGGGGAGAACCCTGAGCCAACACGTATCAATTCCGGGTGTTGTGTTCGCTCAGGGCTGACATCCAGGGCCCTCATCTGCCTATGGGAGGGTCGTGGTGGCGGTGATGTTCCAGGCTGCCTGGGCGGTACCCGGGCTGGTTCCGGCGAGCAACCAGTTGTTGTCATTCATCCAGACCTTGGCGCACAGTTCGACGGGCTCACCGGGCCGCCCGATGGTGGTCGGCTGCTCCAGATCGAAGGGGGATGAGGTCTGCCCGCGCAGCGCCCCGGAGCCAATGGGTTGCGCACCACTGGTCCCGTTCGCGTCACAGGCGGACGGGCTCAGGTAGAGCTCACCGCGAAGTGCCTGGGCAAAGGCTGTATCAGGCAGCCCGGTTTCGGACACGTTGGCTGAGGAGGGGGCGTTTGTGCCCGCGCCGGGCCTTACCCACAGTGGGGAGTAGACAGCATTGGCCTCCCCCACCTTCAATGCCATCTGCTCAGGCCCGAACTCCAGGGTGGCCGAATCCACCCAGTTCATGCCATCGGTAGAACCCTCCAGGTTCAACATCGGCTGAACCGTGGTGCGGAACTCTGTCACTGCGGCGTGGGTGGTGGCCCGCTGCGCCTGCGTGACGACGAACGGCACCACCACCACTGCCACCAGCCCCGCCAGGATGCACAGCAATGCCGCCATCCGACGTCGGGATGCCAGGAAATTACCCATCGCCATCACCGACCGGATCGTCCTGGGGCGTGACGGGGACAGGCGGGGTTGCCGAGGTCGTGGGGGCGACGGTGGTGGGCGTTATCGAGGTCGTGGGGATCACGTCAGGGAGAGGTGACGCGACACCGTCGACGATCGGCCGGATCTGGGCGACGGCGCCGTCGACAAGCACGACCTCCACGACCGGGACCGGTTCGCCGGCCGTGGACGCGTCGAAAAGCTTCCAGTTGGTTCCCACCACGCCGCCGGAGGCGGCGATCACCGCCACCACGCACACCACACCGAACACGGCCAGCAGGGTCAACAGCGCCTCGCCGAGCCAGGCGAGCACACGCCTCACGCGTCCGGGCGCGCGCCCACCGTCGCCCTTCCTGTGCTTTGCGACGCCCACCCCACTCCTCCCACCAGCCACCCATGTCAGCATTCCCGTCCAGACTAACAACCCGTTTCCCGGTAACCTTGCTGTCTATAGGACACGACCACGTCCACCACTAGTAGTTGGAGCATTGATGAACGATAATTCCGACATCCCCCCGCAAGCCCCGGATCAGGAGCAGGACATTCCACCGCAGCTCCACGGGTCGGGTAAGGACATGTCCGAGAAGCTCTCCGAGGCTGTCGAGGGCGACCTCGAGAAGTTCGACTCAGTCGACTCCTCCCAGACGATCGACCGCGCCGCCGTGATCGGTCGCGACGGACGGTGGGCTGCGGGGTGGGCCCTGCGTTTCATCGTCTTCGTCATCGCGGGCTGGATCCTGTGGCAGGGGCTGGCGGTTATCTGGGCCGGTCTGTTGCCCATCCTGCTTGCACTGCTGGTGTGTACGGTCCTGTGGCCGGTGACCAAGTTCCTCCGTGACCACAAGTGGCCGCCCGCCCTCGCGGCGATCGCCACCATCCTCGGGTTCTTCCTCTTCATCGGTGGCATCTTCACCGCGATCGCCCCGAGTGTGGTCAGCCAGTCGCAACAGGTCTGGGAGCGGGCCTACGAGGGTGTCCAGTCCCTGCTCGACCAGTTGCAGAACGGCCCGTTGAACCTGGACCTGGGGCGTGTCGACGAGTTCGTCAACGACGCCACCCAGTGGGTCCAGGACCAGGCGTCCAATATCGCCTCGGGTGTATTCACCGGTGTCTCCGCGGCAACCACCGTCGTGGTCACCATCGTGGTGATGTTCGTCCTGACGTTCTTCTTCCTCAAGGACGGGGTGAACTTCCTGCCCTGGCTGCGTAAGTACACCGGCGACAACGCCGGTTGGCACCTCACCGAGGTGCTGACCCGGTCGTGGAACACCCTGGCCGGCTTCATCCGCACCCAGGCGCTGGTCTCGCTTGTCGACGCCGTCCTCATCGGCATCGGCCTGGTCGTCCTCCAGGTCCCCCTCGCACTGGCGCTCGCGGTGATCACCTTCTTCGGTGGTTTCATCCCGATCATCGGCGCCTTCACCGCCGGTGCCCTGGCCGTGATCATCGCGCTGGTGACCAACGGTCTGACCAATGCGCTGCTGGTGCTCGCCCTGATCGTTCTGGTGCAGCAGCTGGAGGGCAATGTCCTCCAGCCATTCCTGCAGGGCAAGGCCATGCAGCTGCACGCAGCCATCGTGCTGCTGTCCGTCACCATCGGTTCCACCCTGTTTGGCATCCTGGGTGCCTTCCTCGCCGTACCGGTGGCCGCCGTGGTCGCCGTGTGGTTCCGCTACCACGCGGAACTGGTCTCGCTGCGCTCCGGTGAGATCACCGTTGATGACATCAAGATTCAGACCAAGCGTTCCGCCAGCAAGACCGGCACCACCTCCACGGAGGCCTTCCAGGCGGTCCGTGAACGCCTGGCCAATGTCGGTCGCCGCAAGACGCCCTCGGACCGTTCAGGTTCCGCGCCCGTGAAGGACTAATTTTCCCGCCTTAAGTGAGGAAGCCGTGGGTGAGCAGGGCGTCGTAAAGCTCCCTCGCCCCGGCGTCGACCGCCTCGAACCAGGTGGTTGCGGCGGTCTCGTCGGCTTGATCGCTGACCTGCTTGAGCAGGGTGACCGGGATGCCGAAGCTGTCGGCGACCGCCACCACCGCGGCGCCCTCCATATCGCAGAGATCCGCGTTTCTGCCGAGCCGGTCGCGGGTGGTGGTGTCACTGATGAAGGCGTCGCCCGTGGCCAGGCGCACCGCGGGCAGCCGACCGGTGACCGGGAGGATACGCCCGTTGGGATGCGGGCGGCCCATCATCTGTGAGATGAGGTCACTGGAGAAATCGTGCTGGTAGACGTGGTTGACCTCGAAGACACCACTGATGCCATCCCGCAATGCCCCGGCCGTTCCGATGTTGATGATCTGGTCGGGAAGCTGCCCGCGCCCGGCCAGTTCCCGGGTGAGCCGGATCGCGCAGCTCAGGGTGCCCACGCCGGTGATCAACAGATCGGTGCCGGCGGGCAGGTGGGCGGCTTCTTCACGGGTGGCTGAGACAAAGAGTGTTGTGGTCACTGTTTCACCCTAACCGACCCAATCGCAGCGGCCCTCCCACTCCCAAATACTTGACACGTCAACTTATGGTACGATAGGAGACATCACATAATCAGGAAGTATTTTTAGGAAGGATTTATCAAATGGCTTATCAAACCGTCAACCCCTATACCGGCGAAACCGTCAAGGCCTTCGACGATGCCACCCCGGAACAGATCGAGACCGCCATCGCAGGTGCCCACGAGGCATTCCTGTCCTGGAGGAATCAGCCTGTGGAGGAGCGTGCAGCACTGCTCGGCCGCGCAGCCCAGCAGCTGCGGGACAATTCCCGCCGTTATGCCGAGATCCTCACCCTGGAGATGGGCAAGCTCATCGGCGAGGCCGAGGCCGAGGTGGAACTGTCCGCCAACATCCTCGAGTACTATTCCAAGTTCGGCCCGGAGCACCTCACTCCCCGTTACCTGCGTGCCGAGGGCTTCGGCGACACCGATGTGGCACTGGTGAATGAACCACTGGGTGTCCTCTACGCGATCGAACCGTGGAATTTCCCCTTCTACCAGGTCATCCGCATCTCCGCACCGCAGCTGATGGCGGGTAACACCATCGTGCTGAAGCACGCGGCGAATGTCCCACAGTCAGCCCTGGCCATGGTCCAGCTCTACCTGGATGCCGGTGCACCCGAGGGTCTGCTGACCAATATCTTCGCCAACCACGATGCCACCGACCGCATCCTGGCGGATGCCCGCATCAAGGGTGTCGCACTGACGGGTTCCGAGCGGGCCGGTTCTGTGGTCGCGGCCACCGCTGCCAAGAACCTGAAGAAGTCCACCCTGGAACTCGGTGGCGCGGATGCCTTCGTGGTGTTGGAGGATGCCGATATTGAAAAGGCCGCCCGCTGGGCTGCGTTCGGTCGCCACTGGAACGCCGGCCAGGTGTGTGTCTCCTCCAAGCGCCTCATCGTGGTGGATGAGGTCGCCGATAAATTCCTGGAGGAATACACCAAGCATGTGGCAGAGCTGGTTGCCGGTGATCCCATGGATCCTGCGACCACCCTCGCACCGCTGTCCTCACAGAAGGCCGCCGATGACCTGGCAGCCCAGGTGGAGATGGCCCGCGAGGAGGGCGTCACCGTCGAGGCCATCGGCGCCGAGGTGCCGGAGCAGGGCGCTTTCTTCCGCCCGACCCTGCTGACCAACATCCCAGATGATTCCAAGACCGCCCACACCGAGTTCTTCGGCCCGGTCACCCAGTTCTACCGCGCGAAGGACGAGGACGATGCCGTCCGCCTGGCCAACAACACCCCGTATGGCCTCGGTGGATCGGTGTTCTCCGAGGACATCGAGCGTGCCCGCAAGGTGGCGCGCCGCATCGACACCGGCATGGTCTACATCAACCAGCCCACCGGCGTGAAGGCGGACATCCCCTTCGGTGGCGTGAAGAATTCCGGTTACGGCCACGAACTGATCGATCTGGGTATCAAGGAGTTCGTCAACCAGAAGGTCGTTGTCGTCTCGGATATCGACGGCAGCTTCTAACCCTTGTAGCTCCCCATGGAGGGCGCCGACCACCAATGACGGTGGTCGGCGCTTTTCTCATTCTGTTACGTCTCCTCCACCGTGAACTCCGGCAGCACGTCCCGGATCAGGTCATCCAGCACATCCTCCACCGGGCGGGTGCCGCGCTTGAGCCCCAGGATCACGTGATCCACACCCATGGCCTCCAGTTCCCGCAGGATCATCACCAGCCGCCGTGCACCGACGCGCCACCCGAATTTGATCGCTCCCGCCGGGGCGTGCGCGTCGGCGTGCAGATCCAGCGACATCGACATGGCGAAGGGTTTGGTGTTGCCCTCCTCGCGCCACCCCGCGATATAGGTGCGCTGTGTCTCCAGGGGTCGCTGATAGGTCACGTGTGCATCGGCGTGTTCACGGTGCCAGGCCATGGATTGCAGGCAGGACCCCACGGTGAGCAGTGGCGGACGCACCGCCACCGGCTTAGGAATCACATCCCCGCCCCACATCCGCCCACCCGACCACCGGATGCCGCGATGCTGCGTGGTCCAGGCCTGCTGCATCACATCGAGATGTTCGCGGAACACCTCATCGCGGGCCCCGCTGTCCACGCCGAACGCCGGATATTCACTCGTGCGGTCCCCGGTGGCCACCCCGAACAGGAACCGGCCGCCGGTGAGGTGGTCGATGCTGGCCGCCTGTTTGGCCAGGTGGAGCGGGTGGCGCAGCGGGGCGACCACCGCAGCGGTCCCCAGCGCCAGGGAGCTTGTCGACGCCCCCAGATATCCCAGGTACGACACCGGATCCCAGGCCTGCCCCACATCCCCGAAATCAGGATCACGCAGCGGGATATCCCGGAGCCACACCGCGGCGAACCCGGCGGCCTCCACACGTTGTATCAAACTGATCTGGCGGGGAATGTCCACATCAGGACGCTCGGGATCGCCGGAATCCAGTGGTAAGGCCAATCCGAGGGTCATCCGGTTGCCGGGAAACACTCTGCTGAACCCCGGCAGGGAGGTCACCGGTGTGGTGGACAGTGAGAAGGGATCCATGTCCCCCACCATAGAGAATCAGCGGTTGCGCACCTTGAGGGGCTTCTCGGTGGACTCCGGTTCGGCCGTGAGAGGGGTGCGGTCCCCGACGGCGTCAGCCGCTGCCTCCGCGGCGAGTGCCTCGGCCAGGTTGGTGCGGTAGCGACGGATACCAATGATGGTGAAGGTGACACCGATCAGGACGATCGCCAGCTGCACGATCCAGTCGGAACCGAACTCCACACCCAGGGCGTTCCAGACCTTCGGGGCATTCAAGGCCACGATGGCGGTGCCCACGAAGCCACCCAGCACGGTGGCATTGACCCGGCTGATCATCCACGCGGCGATGGGAGCTGCGATCGCGCCGCCGATCAGGAGCGCCACCACGGCTGCGAGATTATCCACCAGATCGGACCAGAGCCCGATGATGAATCCGAGGGTGGCTGCCACCGAGACCAGGAACTCCGCGGTGTTGACGGTACCGACGATCTTGCGGGGTTCGGTGCGTCCCAGGGTCATCAGGGTGGAGGTGGTCACCGGTCCCCAGCCGCCGCCACCGGAGGCGTCGACAAAGCCACCGATGATGCCCAGACCGCCGAGGAAACCGGCGGAGTGCGGTCGCTCCGAGAAGGTCCGGCGCACCCGCCCCTTGCTGAACCGCCACACCAGGTTGATGCCGATCAGCGCCAGGATCGCCGAGGTGACCGGTGCTGCGGCCTCCATGGAGAGATTGGACAGGAAGGTCGCACCGGCGAAGGCACCGATGGCACCGGGGACTCCGAGGCGGAGCACCACCTTCCAGTCCACATTGCCGAATTTCCAGTGGCTGATGCCGGAGACCAGGGTGGTGCCCACCTCGGCGGTGTGGACCACCGCGGAGGCCTGCGCCGGGCCCAGGCCGGCGAGCATGATGAGGATGGTGGTGGAGGTGACACCGAAACCCATGCCGAGGCCGCCGTCGACAAGCTGGGCCGCCAGGCCTGCGATTGCGATCAGGATGAGTGTCTGCATGTGTGTCCTTTATGGGCGGTGAGAAAAGCAGGAGGTCAGGCTCGGGATTCTGTGAGCAGCTCGCTGAGGGCTGCGCGGTAACGGGCGGCCACCAGGGGTGCCAGTGAGGTGGTCAGGGGTGCGGAATGGGTGATCCGGGCACCGGTGGCGGTGGCGATGTTGTCCACCTGGTCGAGGACCCGGTCCAGCAGGAGTCCCTCGGTGACAAACAGCGGCAGAATGTGGACATCGCTGTGTCCGCGGGCGGCCTCGATCACCGCAGCGCCGCCGAAACCGACACCGGGACCGCTGGTGGCGTAGACCACCTCGGCGGAGTAACCGGAGCACTGCGCCACGGCCTCAGCCAGGCCCTCCACCGCGGTGTTGGCCGCGGCATCGGAGCTGCCCACGGCATAGAGGATGATGTGGGCACCCACCGGGAGTGAGGGGGGCAGGACGTCGCAAAGCACACCGGCGACGTCCGCGGAGGTTCCCAGGTGGGGACCGACCAGGAGGGTGACCCCGTGGCGCTGCTGCGCATCACTAACGGCCTCCGGCACATCGATCTTGTTGTGGAAGGCGTCGGTGAACAGCAAGGGAACCAGAGCCGCCCTGGTCACACCCTGTTCCGCGAGCTGACCGACGACCTCATCGAGGGAGGGGTCGGCGAGTTCCAGGTGTGCCTCCACGGCATCGACCTGCAGCATCCGGCCGGTTGCCGCGGTGAGCGCGGTGATTCCGGCGGCGGCCGAGGGTTTGCGGGAACCGTGGGACAGGGTGATCAGGGGGATCATGGTGCTTTTCCTAACTGGGCTGTTCTAGATGTCCCAGGTGTCACGCAGGCGGTGGCCGACGAGGCCGGCCGCCAGGGTGTCACCCGAGCTCTGGTCGATGAGGAGGAAGGAGCCCACCGCGCCACGGGCGGCGTAGTCCTCCACGGGCAGTTCGGAGGCGACATCGATGCGCACATGCGCGATGTCGTTGAGGCCGTAGGACTCCGGTGCCTCATCGTCGTTGCGGCCGTCGATGTCCAGGACACGCTCGATGGCGGCGATGCGGCCGCGTTCCAGGGAGGTGCCATACCGGACCTTGACCGGGGCACCCGGGCGCAGGTCACGGTCGGTGAGGCCGACGACGGTGGCGTTGAAGCTGCGGACAGCCTCGGGGCGGTCCTCACCGGCGATGAGCTCGCCACGGATCAGGTCGATCTCGTGCGCCAGGCGCAGGACCACCGCATCACCAACGGCCGCGGACTGCTGGGGTCCGTCGGCAGAATCGATGTGGGTGACCTCGGTGGTGCGCCCCTCCGGCAGGTAGACGGTATCCCCCACCGCGATGGAACCGGCGGCGATGGTGCCGGCGTAACCGCGGTAGTCGGTGGCGTGCTCGCGGATGACGGTCTGGATCGGGAAGCGGAAGCCCAGGTCGTTGGCACGGCCGCGGGACACCTCGACGGTTTCGAGGATCTCCAGCACGGTCGGACCGGTGTACCAGTCCATGTTGGTGGACCGCTCAGCGACATTGTCGCCCTTGAGCGCGGAGATCGGCACCACGCGGGCATCCTCGATGCGCAGCGCGGTGGCCAGCTCGGTGAAGTCCTTCTCGATGCCCTGGAAGATCTCCTGGGAGTATTCCACCAGGTCGATCTTGTTCACCGCAAGGATCACGGTCTTCACACCGAGCAGCGCGGCCACCGAGAGGTGACGACGGGTCTGCTCAACCACACCGTGGCGGGAATCCACCAGCAGCACAACCACCTGGGAGGTGGACACACCGGTGACGGTGTTGCGGGTGTACTGCACATGGCCCGGGGTGTCAGCCAGGATGAAGGTGCGCTTGTCGGTGGCGAAGTAACGGTAGGCCACATCGATGGTGATGCCCTGCTCACGCTCGGCGCGCAGGCCGTCGACCAGCAGGGACAGGTCCAGGCCCTCGAAACCGCGGTCGGCGGAGGTGCGCTCCACCGAGGCCAGGGTGTCGGCGAGCACGGACTTGGTGTCATGGAGCAGACGACCGACGAAGGTGGACTTGCCATCATCGACGGAGCCGGCGGTGCACAGACGCAGGGTCTCGCGCTGGGCGATCTTGGCGGCGGCGGTCTGGGCGGCCTGGGCGGTCTGGGCTGCCTGGGTGTCTGTGTCGGGGTTCAGGGTGGGGGCGGTCATCAGAAGTAGCCTTCCTTCTTACGGTCTTCCATGGCGGATTCGCTGAGTCGGTCGTCGGCGCGGGTGGCGCCACGCTCGGTGAGGGGGGAGGTGGAGATCTCCTCGATCACATCGTCGATGGTGCGTGCCTCGGACAGCACGGCACCGGTGCAGGACATGTCACCGACGGTGCGGTAGCGCACTGTCTTGGTCACGATCTCCTCACCCTTCTTCGGGCCACCCCACTCGCCGGGGGTCAGCCACATGCCATCGCGCTCGAAGACCTCACGCTGGTGGGAGAAGTAGATGGGGGGCAGTTCGATGCCGCGGGCACCGATGTACTCCCAGATATCCGCCTCGGTCCAGTTGGAGATCGGGAAGACACGGATGTTCTCGCCCGGGAGGTGACCACCGTTGTAGAGGGTCCACAGTTCGGGGCGCTGGCGGCGGGGATCCCAGCCACCGAAGGAGTCACGCACGGAGAACACGCGCTCCTTGGCGCGGGCGCGTTCCTCATCGCGGCGGGCACCACCGAGCACGGCGTCATAGCCCTGTTCAGCGATGGTCTCCACCAGGGGCACGGTCTGCAGTGGGTTGCGGGTGCCGTCGGGGCGTTCCTGCAGGTCACCGCGGTCGATCCAATCCTGGACCTTGGCCACACGCAGGCGGGCGCCGGTGCGCTCGACCAGGCGGTCGCGGAATTCCAGGACCTCGGGGAAGTTGTGGCCGGTGTCCACGTGCAGCAGCTCGAACGGGACGGTGGCCGGTGCGAAGGCGCGGCGGGCGAGTTCATAGACCACGACGGAATCCTTGCCGCCGGAGAACAGCAGGCCGATCTTGTCGAACTGACCGGCCACCTCGCGCAGGATGTGGATGGATTCGTTCTCGAGGTCTTTCAGGTGTGGGGAGAGTTCGGTCTGGGTGGCTGGTGAGGTAACTGTGGTCATGAGTGAAGTCCGCATTCTGTCTTGGCGTTTCCGGCCCAGCGGCCGGCACGGGGGTCCTGTCCCTCTGCGACAGGCAGGGTGCAGGTGGCGCAACCGATGGATGGGTATCCCTGGTGCGTGAGGGGGTGATCGATGAGGTTGTTGTCGGTGATGAACCGATTGGTCTCCTCCAGTGACCAGGTGATGATCGGGGAGATCTTCAACCGGCCGGTGGCATCCAGCGACAGCGCCGGAGCCTGGGCGCGGGTGGGTCCATCGGAGCGTCGCAGGCCGGTGATCCATCCCGCATACGGCGAGAGGCTGGCCGCGAGGGGCTCCACCTTGCGCATCCGGCAGCACGCCGTCGGGTTGCTGCGGTACAGGTTCTTTCCATAGAGCGAATCCTGCTCCTCACGCTGGAGGATCGGCAGCGCGGTGACCAGCGTCTGGCTGTAGCGTTCATCCACCTGGCGGGCCACCTCGAGGGTCTCCTCGAAGTGGTACCCGGTGTCCAGGAAGAGGAAATCCGCCTGCGGCAGGTGACGCGCGGCCAGCTCAGCCAGCACAGTGTTCTCCATGCTCAGCGTGACCGCGACGCGCCCCGGCACGTGCTCGGCCGCCCACTCCAGGATGGTGGCGGCGTCCGCGTGGTACAGCTCGTCGGCGTGCTTGTCGACGAGCTCCCGGTTGCGGTGCGCGACGTCCTCGGGGAGGGGTGCGGTGGCCCGTGGGCCCTCCGGGGAGACCTCCGGGTCATGGGTGGGACCTGCCGGACGGCGAAGAAGGCACGCGTGAGTGCCGGACGGCGCCGGCGGCCTGATCTTCGAGGGCGTGGGCGGGATCTACCGGATCAGCCCGGCCGGGACCCTGACGCTGAGCGACGGGATCGTCCTGGCCGTGATACTTCACCTCGAACACGCGGGTGCAGTCCGCGCACAACCAGGCGAACTCGGTCTCCTCATTGGGGAAGAGAACCTCACCGGCGCAGTAGGGGCAGAACAGCGGATGGTTACGGTTGGGGTTCGGCTTGCGGCGCAAACTCAACTTAAGTCCTCCTCCGCGGCGCGCTGGACCCACTCGCGGAACTGCTCATCCGCGGTGCGCTGCTCCTTGAACTTGGTGACCACGCGGGTGACGTACTCCCCGACCTCATCGGCGATGACCTTGTGGCCCTTGAGCTTGCGACCGAAGTTGGGGTCCAGGTTCATCGAACCGCCGAGGTGGACCTGGAAGCCCTCCACGCGGTTGCCGTCGGCGTCGGTGACGGTCTGGCCCTTGAAGCCGATGTCGGCGACCTGGGTGCGGGCACAGGAGTTCGGGCAGCCGTTGAGCGCGATCTTGATGGGGACGTCGAGGTCGCCGATGCGTTCCTCCAGCTCGTCGACAAGCTCGATGGCCCGCGACTTGGTGGTGGCGTGCGCCAGCTTGCAGAACTCCAGGCCGGTGCAGGAGATGATG
>SMEN01000359.1_pt1 | contig 13759 bp, 11 predicted proteins | sample 2456271 | NCBI WGS metagenome assembly SMEN01 (sample SAMN10132593, study PRJNA489261) | soil metagenome | isolation source: day1 control-loamy sand soil ammended with raw manure from dairy cow... | place: USA | collected 2015-04-01 | reverse complement strand
CGTTCCTTGCCGCAGGAAGCTGCGCGATGCCACAGGAGCGATCATGAGCAACCATCCACAGATGCCAACCGAGCAGGCGGGCACCCCGAAGGCCGATCTTCCCGCCCTGCCGCCGGCCGTCGCCGTCTGGCGGCGCCTCGTGCTGTCCCACAGTCCCGAGATCCGGCCCGCCCTGCGCGTCGGCTTCGGCCTGGCGATCCCCGGTGCCGCGTTGATCCTCCTGGGGCACGTGGATCTCATGGTGTACGCAGTTTTCGGGTCGGTGGTCGGGATGTACGGCCGCAGCCCGCACCGAATGCAGCGGCTCAAGGACCAGGTGCTTGCCGGCGCCATGATGCTGTGCGCCGGGGTCAGCGGCATCGTCATCGCCCCCTGGGGCCCTGAAGGGTGGGCGCTGCTCGCCGGTGGCATCTTCTGGGCCTGCGCCAGCTCGCTGACCGCAGACCGCTACGGGCTGAAACCGGGTGGCTCGTTCTTCCCGGTATTCGCCTTCGGCGCGCTGGCCTGCCTGCCCGTCGGGCAGTCGCCGTCCACGGCGGGACTGGCGGCCTTCGTGCTGACCGCGCTGTTCTGCATCGTTTTGGGGCAGACCGCACGCTTCGGCACCGCAACCCGGGGGTTTCCCGGGCACGACCCGGTCAGCTGGCCCGACGCGCTGCGCCGCGCCGCCTGCTACGCCAGCGTGGTGCTGCTGGCCGGGGCGCTGGCCATCGGGTTGCAGCTGGAGCACCTGCAATGGGTCATGGCCGGCTCCGTCGTTCCGCTTGCGGCGGGCAACGCCCGCGGCAGGCTGAGCAGGGGAGCGCACCGCGTGGCCGGCACCGTCGCGGGGCTGGTCGTGCTGTTGGGCATCTACTACCTGCAGCTGCCTGAACTGGCGTTGGGCCTGGTGATCATCGCGCTGATGTTCCCCACCGAGGGCTACATGACGCGCAACTACGGGCTGGCACTGAGCTTCTTCACCCCGCTGATCATGCTGATGCTGGAGCTCGCCGACCCGAGCGTGAACGCGGACGTGCTCTGGGAGCGGGCCGCGGGAAACCTCCTGGGGGTGCTGGCCGGCATCCTCGGCGCGTTGCTCTTCGACCGAAGACCTCGCTGACGATACCCGGAATTCGGCGTGGACGTAGCATCATTAACTACGTCAGGCGTTGAATCGGGAATCTCGCTCGCACCGGGAACGGCTTTGCGCAGGACAACAGTCAAGCCCCGCGCCTCTTGGAAGAATCCACTGCCGTGAAAACACCTTTAAGTTCAACTCGACGTTTCGCCGTTTCAACCGCCGGCGTGCTGCTGGCCGGTTCGCTGGCCATCGGAAGCCTGGCCCCTGCCGTCGCTGCGCAGGCGCTTCCGTCCGCTGCGTTGGCCGCGTCCGCCGCGGTACCGGGAACCCTGGCGCCGGCCGCCGCCAAGCGGGTCACGCAGGTCAAGACCACCAGCAACCTGAACATGCGTTCCGGTTCCAGCACCAAGTCCCGCGTCATCCTGACCATCCCGAAAAACAAGACCGTACCGGTCAAATCCCAGGCTTCCAACGGCTGGTACCAGGTCACGTACAACAAGAAGACCGGGTGGATTTCCAACAAATACACCAAGGTCGCCAAGACCGCCACCACAGGGGGCGCCTCGAACAGCGCGAAAAGCGTGAAACTGTGGGTCACCCCGAAGTCGACGATGAACATCCGCAAGGGTGCCGGAACCGGGCACGCAGTTGTTGGGAAGATCAACAAGGGACAGCCTGCCTACGCCACGTCCAAGGCCGCCAACGGCTGGTACAAGATCTCCACGCAAGGCAAGACCGGGTGGGTCTCCGGTGCCTACGTCACCACCTGCTCCAAGGGCTGCGCCATCGACGCGGGCCCGTACACGACCAACCGCGCCGGCCTGTCCGACCGCTACTTCACCAAGTCCGCCGGCGCCGACCTGCATGCTTCGGTCAACGGCAAGAAGCGTATCGGCGACATTCCGCGGAACTCGATCGTCTATCGGGACGCCGCGTGGGAAAAGAAGGCCGGCCCGGTTGCCGGCTGGTACTACGTCCGCACCCAGGGGGCGGACGGCTGGATGAAGGCTTCGGCATTGAAGCGCAGCACCAGCGCCAAGACCAGCAACACGTCCAAGACCACCCGCAGCAAGGTGCAGAAGCAGGCCAACGGGAAGCTGCCCGAGTCGATGCTGGTGGCCCTGAGCTGGGACAAGGAAAAGACGCTCATCGCCGCGCCGGCCGCGGCGGACCTGGGCCGGTTGAACACGGCCTTCAAGAAGAAGTTCGGGAAGAACCTGGAGATCGATCTGGCCTACCGGACCCTGGACACGCAGAAATTCCTCTACCAGGAGCTCGGCTCCTATATCGCGGCCAAGCCGGGGACCTCGAACCACGGCTGGGGCCTGGCGATCGACGTGCCCGAGAGCTACAACTACTCGTTCAAGGGCAAGTACTACAAATGGCTGAAGGCGAACTCGAAAAAATACAACTGGATCCATCGGAAAAACCTGGAAGAATTCCGCGCTGACGGAAGCCGAAACCCCTACGCCGAAGCATGGCACTTCGAATATGTCGGCAAATAATTCCCATGTCATGAACTGCAATGAAACATTCGTCCAAATGAATGTCAGATATCTTTTCATTCGAGAGTTCTCCCAGTAGCCTTGGGGCACGGCTCATACTGTCGTGCAACTCGCTTCATCTTTTGAGAAACGGAACAAGACATGTCAGATACGTCTGCGCCGAGTACCGGCGCCAAGATTACCGCCGAATTCCTGGGGACTTTCGTTCTCGTCTTCGGCGGCTGTGGCTCGGCGATTTTCGCGGCCAAGGTGATTTCCGATGGAACGGTCAACATGGGCATCGGCTTCCTGGGCGTAGCCCTCGCCTTCGGCCTGACCGTGCTGGTTATGGCGTACGCCGTGGGCCACATCTCCGGCGGACACTTCAACCCGGCCGTCACCGTGGGCACCGCGGTTGCGGGCCGCACGGCTTGGAAAGACGTTCCGACCTACATCATCACCCAGATCGTTGCGGCTTCGGCCGCCGGTGCGGTGCTGTATTGGATCGCCAGCGGCAAGGACGGATTCAACGCCGTCGAATCCGGCTTCGCCAGCAACGGCTACGGCGAGCGTTCCCCTGACGGATACTCGATGACCGCCGCGCTGGTCGCCGAGATCGTGCTGACCGCCATCTTCCTGTACGTGATCCTGGGATCCACCGACCGCCGCGCTCCGAAGGGCTTCGCCCCGCTGGCCATCGGCCTCTCGCTGACCCTGATCCACCTGGTGGCCATCCCGATCACCAACACCTCGGTCAACCCGGCCCGCTCGCTGGGCGTGGCATGGTTCGCCGGAGGCGAAGCGCTGGGCCAGGTCTGGCTGTTCCTCGTGGCTCCGATCATCGGCGCCATCATCGCCGGCGCCACCTACAAGCTGCTTGAGCCTTCGGTGAAGGCCGCAACCCGCGAGGGCTACGACCCGAAGTAGGCTTGTAGTACCGCAGACCGCAAGGGCCTTGGAACCTTCACCCCGTGTGTGAAGGTTCCAAGGCCCTTCGTCGTTCGTGCTGCGGTCCCGTCCCGGACTGCTGCAAGAATCGAGACGGCATGCAGGGGGCTGCCGGCCGCTGCACCGTTCCGGAGGACGGCAACGCGCCAGGCCTTACGGCAGCAGATGGCTGCGGACAGCCGGGCCTCGAATCTTATGGCACCGGAAAAGTCCCGGCCCGGTCAGGCTTTTACCGGCGCGGAAATGCCCAGCGCCGCCACCAGATCCTTGCTGTGCTGGTGCTCCGGGCTGGACATGAAATCGTCGAGCCGGCGGTGTTCGACCAGCTGTCCCTCGTAGAACACCGCGACATTGTCGCTGACGTAGCGGATCACGCCCATGTCATGGGAGATCACTACCAAGGACAAGCCCAATTGGGCGCGCAGCCCCAACAGGAGGTCGAGAACATGGCGCTGCGCCACCGAATCCAACGCCGAGGTCGATTCATCGCAGACAAGGACCTGCGGCGCGGCCAGCAGGGCCCGGGCGATGGCTGCGCGTTGCAGCTGGCCGCCGGAGCATTGACCCGGTTTGCGGTCCAATAGTTCGACCGGCAGCCCGACCTGGTTGAGGGCTGCGTCAATCTCCTGCGAGGCGCGGTCGGCGGGCAGCCGGTGCACCGCTGCAAGCAAACTGGTGCGCAACGGCAGTCTCGGGTCAAAGGACGAATAGGGTTCCTGCGCGATCAGCTGAACTGCAGTGCTTTTCCCGTCGTGCTCGGGAGCCAGGATCCGTCCTTCCGTGGGCTTTTCCAGGCCTGCGAGCAATCTGGCGAAGGTGCTCTTCCCCGAGCCCGAACGCCCGATGACGCCCAGGACCTCTCCGCCATGCAGGCTCAGTGTGGTGGCCTGCAGTGCGGCGGGTCCCTTGGCCTTGCGGGAGTAGTTTTTTCCCACGCCGACGGCCTGGAGCAGCGGACTGGTCGCAAACTCCCGCGGCTCGTGCGCTGCCGGCAGCGAGGCCTCGATCAGTTCACGCCGCTTGGCGTGGCTGTCCTTGGCAAAAAGCTGGGAGGTCAGGCAATGGTCGACAATCTCTCCCTCGCTGACTACCAGAACGCGGTCGGCGATGTGCTGAATGCTGGCAATGTCGTGGGTGATCAGCAAGACGCCCAGGCCGCGTTCAAGCTGTTTGCTGCGCAGCAGCTGCAGCGTTTCCGCCTTCAGGATGGAGTCCAGCGAGGAGGTCGGCTCATCGGCCAGGATGAATTCAGGATCGGCGGCCAAGGCGATGGCAAGCATGGCCCGCTGGGCCATCCCGCCCGAGAGCTGGTCCGGGCGCTTGCCTGCAATGCCGGCGGCGGGAAAGAGCCCGACCTCTTCCAGCAGTGACAGGACCTTGGCCTCGTGTTTCCTGGACTTGCTCCGGCCGAAGACTCCCAGTGCTTCCAGGAGATGTGCACGAATGCTCATTCGCGGATTCAACACCCGCTTGGGCTGCTGGAAGAGCATGCCGATGCGCCGCCCGCGCACCGCATCCATGGCCTTGCCTTCCAACTGGTCAATGCGTCCACCATTGAGCAGTATCTGCCCCTCGGCGTGCAGCTGCGTCGGGAGCAACCCAAGAATTGCCTTGGTCAGCAAGGTCTTTCCCGAGCCGGAGCGGCCCACAACAGCTACCAGTTCGCCGGCGCGGATCGTTCCGGACATGGCAGTGAGCAGGGTTTTCCCGCTGCCGCGCACCGACAACTCGGAGAACTCAAGCGATTCAGTCATTGGCATCCGCCTTGGTCTCGGTGGCCAGCACATCCTGCCCGTTCAACGAACGAGTGATGCGGTTGCCCAGCAGGGTGACGCAGAAGCTCACCACGAAGATTGCAGCTCCGGGCGCGATCAAGCCCCAGGGAGCGCGCAGCGCGTGCGGCTGCGCCTCGGCGAGCATGGAGCCCCAGTCCGATTGCGGGGGCTGGACCCCGATGCCCAGGTAGGACAGCGAACCCAGCAACACCAGCAGCAGACCGAATCGCAAGGCGACCTGGGCCAGCACCGGCCCGGCAACGTAGGGCAGCACATGGTGGCGCAGGATGAACCAGCGCGAAGCCCCGGCATGCCTGGAGGCCTCGACATGGTGGGTTGCCAGAGCCTGGGCCGCCATGGAGCGCACCAGGCGGGCGATGGGCGTCCAGGCCACCACTCCCACGGAGAGCACCATGGTGGAAAATCCCGGTCCCATCACCGCGATGACCAGCAACGCAATCACGATCTCCGGCAGGGCCAGCAACAGGTCGTTGACGCGCAGGAACAACTCATCCAGCCAGCCTCCGCGCAGCGCGCTGAGGAGTCCGAGAACGGTGCCCACCAGCAGCGAAAACAGTGTGGTGATGAGCGCTACCGACAAGGAGAAGCGGCCGCCGTGCAGGACCCTGCTGAAGGTGTCGCGGCCGAGGGAATCGGTGCCCATGAGGTGCGTCCAACTGGGAGCCTGGAGCCGGTCAGCCAGGGATTGGGCATCCGGGTCGAAGGGCGAAATCCACGGGGCCAGGAGCGTCATGAGCAGCACCAGCAGCAAGATGGCGGCTGGCCAGCTGACAAAGATCGAACGCAGCGTTTTCCTAGCCACGGCTAGCCCCTATCCGTACTCTTGGATCTCCGCGGCGGTGCAGGAGATCGATGATTCCGGTGGCCAGCACCGCGCAGGCCACCGCTACCACCACGCCGCCCTGGGCCACCGGGATGTCTGCATCGACGATGGCGTCGAAGATCAGCCGGCCCATGCCCGGGATGGCAAAGATGACTTCAATGATGACCGAACCGCCCAGCAGCCCGGCGAACCACACGCCCACCATGGTCCACAGCGGCAGCAGGCCGTGCGGGACGACGTGGCGGATCAGGGTGCGCCTAGCGCTCAACCCGCGGGCGCGGGCGGCCAGCACATGTTCGGAGTCCAGCGCCTGCAAGATGCCCGAGCGCACGGCAATGGTGAAGAAGCTGATCGGGCGCAGCGAGAGAACCACTACCGGCAGCACCATGGACGCGGGGGAGTCGAAGCCTGCCGAGGGCAGCCACGAGAGACGCACGGCGAAGAGCAGCACCAGCAGCGGGGCCAAGGCGTATTCCGGGATGGCGATCAGCGCATGGGTGGCGGAAGTAATCATCCGGTCCTGCCATCTTTCGGCCCGCAGGGCGGCGATGACTCCCAGGACGATGGAAACCAGCACCGCCACCAGCAACGCGGTTCCCGCTAGCGAGAGGGTAATGCCGATGGCGGGCAGCACCTGGTCGGCTACCGGAGTGCCGCTGATGTAGGAGATTCCCATGTCTCCGCTGAAGAAGCGGCCGAGCCAGCGGCCGAACTGCAGCAGCATGGGGTCGTGGAGCCCGAATTGCTCGGCATAGGCCTGTACGGTTGCCTCGTCGGCAGTACCGATGTCCATACGGGCGCGCAACAGCGAACGCACCGGATCCCCGGGGGAGACGAAGGGAACCAAAAAGACCGCGAAGGATGAAAGCAGCACGGCTGCGCCGAGCCCGAGGACTCGACGCAGCGCGGTGGTGAAATGCACCAATTTACTTGGTCTTCGCCAGGTCCTTGGTCAGCACGTACCGGGTCAGCGGATCCTGGACGTACCCCTGGACCGAGCTGCCCAGTGCGTCGATGGCCTGCTCGTTGACCAGCCAGACATTGGCTGCATCCGCGGCCAGAATGTCGCCCGCCTGACGGTAGAGGTCATGGCGTTTGGCCTGGTCGGTTTCCGGCAACGCCTTCTGGATCAGGGCGTCGTAGTCCTTGCTGCAGTAGTGGCTCAGGTTGTAGCCGCCGTCGCAGGTGTAGTCGGACTGCAGGAAACCGATGGGGTCTGCGATGTCGATCATGCGGTTGCGCTGGCTGAGGATCATGTCATAGTTGCCAGCCAGGACCTCGGGCTCCACCGAGCCGTAGGACTTGGTGACAACATTGGCCTGCAGGCCGATCTGCTTGAACTGCTCCTGGATGATGGCGCCCACCCCTGCGAACTCGGCACGTTCGGTGATGGCGATGATTTCCAGCGGCTTGTTCTGCTGGTAGCCGGAGTCGGCAACCAGCATCTTGGCCTCTTCGAGATTCACCTGCGGCACCTGAAGATCCGGGTTGGCCCAGCTTTCGCTCGGCGCAAAGGGGCCGGTGGCCGGCTGCGCGGCCCCCTCGTAGACGCTGGCGGCGATGGCCGGCAGATCCAGGGCCATGGTCGCGGCCTGGCGCAGTTTCACGTCGTCGAAAGGCGCCCGTGAATTGTTCAGGTACAGGGTCGCGGTGCGCGGAGAGTCGGTCTTGAGCACCGTCACCGCGCTGTCGGTTTCAAGGGCGGCCAGGCTGGTGGCGGGAATGGACATGGAGATGTCGGCTTCGCCGGTCTGCACCTGGGTGGCGCGGGTTGGGCCTTCGGTGATGTAGCGGATTTCGCCGCCGGCAAGCTGGACCTGCCCGCCCCAGTAGCTCTCATTGCGGTCCAAGCTCAGCGACTGGCCGGCCTTTTCCGAGACCGGGGTGAAGGGGCCGGTGCAGTGTCCGAAGGGATCGATGCCCTTGGAGGTGTAAGCCGCCGGGGCCAGAATGCCGGCGTTTACGCTGGCCATGCGGTAGGGCAGCAGCGGATCGGCGGCAGGGGTGGTGACTCGTACGGTGTTGGCATCAACCGCAGTCACCTCGGTGATGGTTTTGGGGTTGACGGCGCGGGCCGGCGCGGTCGCCTTGAGCACGTGGTCAAGCGAGGCTGCCGCGGCCTCGGCGTCAAGGGCGGTGCCGTCTTGGAACTTGACGTTCTTGCGCAGCGTGAAATCCCATGCGGTTTCCGAGGACTGCTTCCATGACTCGGCGAGCATCGGCTCGATGTTCTGCGTGGTCGAATCGTACTTGACCAGAGTTTCCAGGCATCCGGCGATGGAAAGCACATAGGCGTCGTCGCTTTCCAAGGCCCAGTTGGAGACCGGGGCGCGGAAATTCGCTACTACCGCGCGGCCTTCGTGGTCCACGACCGGATCGGAATCGGTGCTCGCGGGGGAAGAGCTGCAGGCAGTCAAGGCGAGGGCAAAGGCCGCAAATGCTGCGGTTGCGCTCAGTCGTCCAAGTTTCATGGAAGTCCTTCGGCATTACGTGATGAATTGGCTTCTAATGCAATAGAGCCTTGGTAAGCTTATCCTAATTACCCCGATTGGTGGGCCGCATTACCGCGAACCGTCCGGTCTCGGATCGAGTGTCGATCCGGGGTCATTTGAAAACCATATTGAGTAGTGCGAAGTTGCTATGGAATCTGGAGGTTCTGCGCTCCACCTGCACAGTGTGTCGCGGTTCACGAGCGGCGTATTGCCGTGCCCAAGCCGCGAACAACGTCGGCCGCCCGCCAGGAAGCCAGCAACAAGGGCAGGATCAGCACAAGCCACGGCAGGAAACTGGGCACAGCTTGCCGCCCTGCTTGAACCAGCAGCCAGCCGATAAGGATATTTCCCAGCAGGACGGCGAGGCCGCCGCAGCTGGAGAGCAGGCCGAAATATGAACCGGTCGGGCGCTCGCCGGCAAATTGGGGAACCAGCGAAAGCGCCGTGGGATGCACGCTCATGTGCCCCAGCGTCAGCAGGGTGATGGCACAGAGAATTCGCGGCATTCCCGCGTCCTGTCCGAAGAGCGAGGCTGGAATGAAGGCAAAAACTCCGAACCCCAGCGCACTGAGCAAATAGCCGCAGCGCAACGTGGCCCGAGCGCCGATCCGCGCCGCAATCCACGACACCGGAAGCTGCAGGGTCAGGGTCAGGACGGAGATCCACGCGAAGATCATTCCCAGCCACTGAGCTGGGTAATCCAACCGTTCAAGCTCCAGCGGAATAGCGAGGTATAGCTGGTTGTATGCAAGAAGATCCGCTGCATGAAGCCCGCAGAATGCGAGAAACCGCCGGTCCTTCAGGCACTGGCGCCAGCTGCCGGGTCGGCGTGGTGCCGCGGATGTGTGCGCGGCGGGCCGGCGCTGCCGGCCTGCCGGCGCCGGCTTTCGCAGGGCCAGTGCAAGGAAAATGCCGATGGCGACGAAAAAGGCGGCCCCAAAACCTGCGACCGTCGAAAATCCCCAACCCCACAGGACGGCACCGACCAGCGGTCCGGTGACGGCACCGATCTCGCCGGTGATGCTCAACCAGGCAAAGAGCGTAGCGCGTTTGGCTTCGGTGGTTCGCTGCTGATCGCGGGCGCTCTGGGCGGCGGCTACCAAGATGTTAAGACCCGGGGAAAAGAGCGCCCCGCCGAATCCGGTGAACAAGGTTCCAAGGATGAACAGCCAAAGCATTGGGCTCCCGCTCCAAAGCGAGGCCGCCAGCATGAGGAAGCCCGCAGCGCGCACTGCGCAACCGATCAGGATCATGAACCGGGCGCCAAATCGGTCGGCGAGGCTCCCGCCGGCCAGGAAGAGGCCCTGCTGTGCGAAGGTCCTGATTCCGAGGATCAGCCCAACCGCCGTGGACGCCAGCAGGAAGTCCTGCGTAAGGACAACCGCGAGAAAAGGGACAACTGCATAGAAACCGATATTGAAGAGTGTCTGGGTGCCTAGAAGCACCGAAATCTCAAAGCGGGAAGAGTTGGTTTTCATGGACCTCGATAACGGTGATCTCTCCTGCGGCGCAGGCTTCCTAGATTCTATCCAAGCCAAGCAGCGCAGGCATCAGAGCACTAGCCAAGGCCTATCGGATCATGAGAAAGCGGTATTCCCGCCCCGGGAACAGTACGCGGGGCCTTATGGCCAAGCCGCCGGCGGCCGAGTTGCCTCCGACTGAACGTCAAATTCCGAGGCGGTATGTATTCGGCGGGCCACGTCGAAGAACCCAGCCACTGTGAAGCTGCGCCATGGAGCCGCACCGTCCGGGCGGGACAGGACCCCGGCAAACCCGGTGAAATATCTACGGACCCGCAAACACGGCGGATCCCCAGCGCCGCCAGATAGGCTAAGCAGTATGCACCAGCTGCCTGAGTACCCGAGCTATCCTGTTGTTCCACGACGCAGACAGCGTGTTTTCGATGCCGGACGGTTCACCCGCGGCGATCTGTTCACCGTTTTGGCCTACATCGTGTTCTTCGTGCTCGGCGGAGCCGGGCTCATCGGCTTGATCCCCGGCTATGTCGGCGCCTTCGAGACCGAGCAGCAAGCGCTCTTCGGCATCAACCTGATCCTCTACGTTTCATTCTTCGTGCTGGCGATGATCCAGTGCGGGCCGCAGTTCTTCGACTCGTTCAAAACCATGAGGTACTACCCCTGGGCCAAATGGCTGATGCTGCCCGGCGGCTGGCTCGTCACCATCATCTCCACCGCAGTGATCTCGATGCTTGTCGGGCAGGTGGCCACGAGCGAAAACCAGGCCATGCTCGAAGAGATGTCCAACGCGGTGCCGCTGCCGGTCATGCTGGCGGTGACGGCCCTCTTCGGGCCCTTCGTGGAGGAATACCTCTTCAGGCACCTGCTGATCGGCAAGCTCTCGCGCAAGCTCAACGTCTGGGTGTGCGCGGCCATCTCCGTGCTGGCCTTCGCCAGCATCCACTTCATCGGCTCCGGCATCGGGAACTGGACCGAAATCCTTCCATATCTCATGCTGGGCGTGATGATGTCCGTGGCCTACATCCTCTCCGGAAAATCGATGGCCTACGCCTACATGCTCCACGTCATCAACAACGCCATCGCGCTGCTGATGGTTTACCTGGTCTACCCGCTGCTGCCACAGGGGATCTAGCTTTTGGAGTTCAGCGGCCACGAACAGGGCACCCCGGCCTATCGGGGGATGCTGCTGGCGCTCTTCGCCGGCGGCGTCGCCACCTTCTCCCAGCTGTACGCGGTGCAGGGGCTGCTTCCGGCCATCGCCGGATACTTCGAGGTGTCCTCCTCGGATGCGGCGCTGACCGTTTCGGCTGCGACCCTGGGCCTCGCGCTGGCAGTCACGCCCTGGGCGATCATTTCTGACGGGATCGGACGGCGCAAGGTCATTGCCATCGCGCTGGTCGCCTCGGTGGTCCTGGGACTGCTCAGCTCCGCGGCGCCGAGCTTCGAATGGCTGGTCGCCATCCGCTTCCTCGAAGGCCTCGCGCTGGCCGGGGTGCCCGGCAGCGCCTTGGCCTACCTTGTCGACGAGGTGAGTGCGACCACGGTGGCGGTGGCCAGCGGCACCTATATCTCCGGCACCACGCTCGGCGGGCTGGCCGGGCGCCTGCTGGCCGGCTTCGTGGGCGAACCCGCCGGCTGGCGGTGGGGCGTCGCGGCGGTCAGCCTCATGGCGGCACTGGCAACCCTGTTTTTCCTCGCCAAGGCCCCCGCCGCGCAGGGCTTCACACCGATCCGCAACCAGAACCTGCGTTCCATCGGCGCCAAGTTCGGACAAGCGCTGCGCGGGAGGATGCTGCTGGTCTACGCGCAGGGTTTCCTGCTCATGGGCGGCTTCGTCGCCGTGTACAACTACCTGGCCTTCCGGTTGGAAGCACCGCCGTTCCTGATCCCGACCTCGTTGGCCGCACTGGTTTTCCTGGCCTATCTCTCAGGCACCTACACCTCGGTCGCCAGCGGGAAGCTCGTTCTCAGATTCGGCCGGAAAAACACCCTGCTGGGCAGCACGCTTACCAGCACGCTCGGCCTGGCCATCACGCTGAGCGAAAACCTGCTCCTGATCATCGCCGGGCTTCTGATCTTCACAGCGGGCTTCTTCGCCGCCCACGCGGTGGCCAGCGGATGGGTTCCGGTCTTGGCCTCGCAGGCCCGCGCGCAAGCCGCCAGCTTGTACAACCTCTTCTACTACATCGGCTCCTCGCTGCTGGGGTGGCTGATCGGCATCCCGTTCATGGGCTACGGCTGGCCGGTGGTGGTGCTGTGCGTCGGCGGCCTGCAGGTGGCAGCAATGCTCTTGGCCTGGTTCCTGAGACCAGCCAAAACCAGCTGACCAGCAGCAAAACCTTATATTCCGAGCATGGAATATGAAATTTCGGTCCTCGGTTCAGGTCAGGTGGTCAAAGTCCCCGGAGGCCCAGCGGGCATAGCGCTCGGCTGAAAACTGGACGATCCGGTGGGCATCGCTGGGCACTGCGCTCGCGAAATTGTTGTAGAGGCGGTCGAATTCCAGCGCGCCGACCCGGGCGGCCACACGGCGCACCACCGCGGCGGAGAGCGGGATGCGATTGGGATAGCTGCGCAGGAACGTCACGTTGCCGTCGGCCACGGGGAAGATTGCATCTCCGGCCAGCAACACGCCCCGGCCTTCTGCGCCGGCCGTCCACAGGGCCACGGTGCTTCCGGGGAAGTGGCCGCCCACCTGGTGCAGCCAGACGCCCGGAAGCACCTCGAAGGGATCTTCCCATTCGATCACCGCAGCCGAGGAATACTGGACCCACGAGGCGTCCTTGCGGGCCACGTAGATCGGCGGCCCGCCCAGGGCCTGGCTGTACTGCTGCTGCACCCCGTACATGTGCGGGTGGCTGGCAACAATGGCGCGCAGCGGGCCGTGCTCCCGGATCCGCCGGACCGCCTCGTCCGTGATGATGCCCGGGATATCGAACAGCAGCGATCCGGCGTCGGTCTCAAGCAGCAGGCCGCTCTGCCCGATGCCCACGCCCGGCGCGGTCAGCGCGGTCAGGCCCGGTTCCAGGGTGGCGAATTCCAGTTCGCGGCCCGCCGCGACGAGCTGCTCGGTGCTCACCCAGCGCTGGGTTCCGCCGGGGACGTACTGGCGTTCGTCCGTGCAGATGGGGCAATCCCCGCACGGGGCGGGGCCGGGCGGGAACTCGACGGCGCATCCGGCGCATTGCCAATGCGCCGCGGAATCCATCGAAGCAGCGGGAGCTGGACTGTCGCCGATCACCGTGGAGCCTTTCGCGGGGGAGCAGTGTGTTTCCTGCTCCCCAGTATGCCCAGCGGTGCGCGGCGGCGGAAGAGCATGGCCGCAGCCTTCCCGCAGGCCCGCCGCCCGCGGCCGGAATCGCGGCGGCGCGGCGCCAAATAGCGATTGGGGGTGGGGCTTCGTAGAGTTGAGACCGTGAGCTCACCTATGCCCGTTGAATCCAACCGCAGCATTTCCCGCCAGATCCTGGCGCTGGCGGTGCCTGCCCTTGGCGCGCTGATTGCCGAACCGCTGTTCCTGATTGCCGACTCGGCTATCGTCGGGCACCTCGGCGTCGCCGAGCTTGCTGGCGCCGCACTGGGAACCACGGTGCTGCAAACGGCGGTGGGCCTGATGATCTTCCTGGCCTATGCCACCACCCCCGCGGTGGCGCGGGCGCTCGGGGCCGGGCAGCC
>SMEN01000358.1_pt1 | contig 13766 bp, 12 predicted proteins | sample 2456271 | NCBI WGS metagenome assembly SMEN01 (sample SAMN10132593, study PRJNA489261) | soil metagenome | isolation source: day1 control-loamy sand soil ammended with raw manure from dairy cow... | place: USA | collected 2015-04-01 | reverse complement strand
ACAGCTCGGCCTGGCGCAGCATGGTCAGGCTGGGCGCCGCCGCCGGCAGGAACGTGACGAGGACCAGCCACATCCACGGGAAGGTACCGGTCACCAGCAACGGCAGCAGGATCGCCACTGCGAGCATCAGCACGTAGGCCAATCGGGCGTTGTGCTCGCCCAGGCGCACCGCGAGGGTGATCTTGCCAACCTCGGTGTCCGTGGGGATGTCGCGCACGTTGTTGGCCATCAGCAACGCGCAGCCGATCAGGCCGGTGCCCACCGCGCCGAGCAGCGCCGTCAGGGTGAACGTGCCGCTCTGGGTGAAGGCAGTGCCCAAGGTGGCCACCAGGCCGAAGAAGATGAACACGTAGACATCGCCCCAGCCGCGGTAGCCGTAGGGGTTCTTGCCGCCGGTGTAGCCCCAGGCGGCGAAGATCGCTGCGACGCCGATCAGCAGCAGCGGCCAGGCCTGGGAAAGGACCACCAGGACCAGACCCAGCACGGCGGCCAGGCCGAAGCAGGCGAAGGCCGCGTTGCGCACGTTCTTCGGCTCGGTCAGCTTCGAGCCGGTCAGCCGCAGCGGACCGACGCGCTCGTCATCCGTGCCGCGGATGCCGTCGGAGTAGTCGTTGGAGTAGTTCACGCCGATCTGCAGCAGCAGCCCGACGCACAGCGCCAAAAGGAAGCGGAACCAGTGGAAGAGACCGGTTTCGCCCACTGCTGCGGCTGTTCCGATGACGACCGGGGCAATGACGATGGGAAGGGTGCGCAGGCGCGCGCCGGCAACCCATTGGGAAAGTGTGGCCACTTTCAGTCCTTTCGGGCGAACACAAAAATCCGTACCCTCTAGTTTCCCGCGAATCGGCGGGCAAGGCGAATCGGGCGGCTAGCGGGCATCGGCCAGCCGGGCCGCGACCAGCCGGCGATCGAACTTCCCGTTGGCCAGCAGCGGCAGTCCCTGCGGGTAGTGCAGCACATATTTCGGCACCGCTTCCTTGCCCAGGGTGCGGCGCACCGCCTCGAAGGCGTCCTCGGTCCGGGTAGGCCCTGAATAGGCCAATCCCACGGCCTGGCCCCACTGGGCGTCCGGCACGGCGACCACCAGCGCCTGCGTGAAGAACTCCTCCAGCAGGCCCTCGATCTTGGCTGCGGAGAGTTTCACCCCGCCGGTGTTGATCACGTCGTCGATGCGACCCTCGATGCGCAGCCGGGAGCCGTCCACGCTGCCCAGATCGTCGGTCAGGTACCAGCGTTGCCCGTCGTGCTCCACGAAGTGCTCGGCGGTGGCCTGCGGGTCGTTGGCGTAGCCGTCGGCCAGCATCGGCCCGGAGACCAGGATGCGCCCGTCCTGTTCGCGCAGCGCCACCCCGGGCAGGGCGGTGCCGTTGTAGACCAGGCCGCCGGAGGTCTCCGCCGAACCGTAGGTCTGGAAGATCTTCAGCCCGTGGTGGCGGGCGCTGGCCAGCAGGTCCTTGCTGGCGCGCGCCCCGCCCAGCAGGATCGCATCGAAGCGCTTGAGCGCCGCGGCGGTCCGCGGGGTGGGGTGGTCCAGCAGGCGGGCCAGCTGGGTGGGAACCAGCGAGGTCAGCCGCCGGGCGTCCACCATCTGCTCCGCCGCCGCGGTGAAGTCCTCGGCGGAGAAGCTGCCGTTCTGTTTCATGATGACCGGCTTGGTGCCGGCGAACAGCGAACGGGTGAGCACGCTGAGCCCGGCGACGTAGTGCACCGGCAGGGCCAGCAGCCACTGCCCCTCGAAGCCCAGGAACTCGGCGGTGGCCTGCGCGCTGGAGGCCATCGCGGAGACGCTGAGCACCGTGCGCTTGGCGCGGCCGGTGGACCCGGAGGTGCGCACCACCACCATCGGCTCCTCGAAGCCGGCAAGCTGGGCCGGGTCCAGCCGGTTGAGGACCCAGCCCTCCGGGGCCTGCGGATCGGCCACGACCTCCACGGCCGGGCCGTCCTCGTTCACGGCGGCGGCCAGAGCCTCCAACAGTGCCAGATGGGGTGCGTCCAAAGCCGTCTCCTAGCTCGGGGTCGATGGGTGGATCGGATAGGTGGTGGTGCGCTGCGCGGCTAGAAGTAGTAGGGGTAGTTCGACCAGTCCGGGTCGCGCTTGCCCAGGAACGCGTCGCGCCCCTCCACCGCTTCGTCGGTCATGTAGGCCATGCGGGTGGCTTCGCCGGCGAAGACCTGCTGGCCGGCCAGCCCGTCGTCGGCCAGGTTGAAGGCGAACTTCAGCATGCGGATGGCCTGCGGGGACTGGGCGGCGATGTCCGCCGCGTATTCCAGGGCCACCTCTTCCAGGCGCTCGTGCTCCACGGACTCGTTGACCGCGCCCATGCGCACCATGTCGTCGGCCGAGTACTCGCGGGCCAGGAAGAAGATCTCGCGGGCGGTCTTCTGCCCGACCTGGCGGGCCAGCAGCGCGGAGCCGTAGCCGGCGTCGAAGGAGCCCACGGTGGCGTCGGTCTGCTTGAACTTGCCGTGCTGCTTGGAAGCGATGGTCAAATCCGAGACCACATGCAGCGAGTGCCCGCCGCCGGCGGCCCAGCCGTTGACCACGCACACCACGACCTTGGGCATGGTGCGCATCAGGCGCTGCACCTCCAGGATGTGCAGGCGCCCGGCGCGGGCCGGGTCGATGCTCTCGCGGGTCTCGCCCTCGGCGTAGCGGTAGCCGTCACGGCCGCGGATGCGCTGGTCGCCGCCCGAGCAGAAGGCATGGCCGCCGTCCTTGGGGGAGGGGCCGTTGCCGGTGAGCAGCACGGTGGCCACGTCTCCGGTCATGCGGGCATGGTCCATGGCGCGGTAGAGCTCGTCCACGGTGTGCGGGCGGAATGCGTTGCGCACCTCGGGCCGGTCGAAGGCGATGCGCACGGTGGGCAGGTCGCGCAGGATCGCGCCGGAGGCGTCGCGTTGAACCTGGCGGTGGTAGGTGATGTCGGTGAAGTCGAATCCCTCGACCACCCGCCACCGGGTCGGGTCGAAGATATCGGAAACCTTGTGGGGCAATGCGGAATTATTCTGGCTACTCACCCTATGAATGCTAGCCGTTTGCCGCGCGTTCTTCAGCACTTCGGCCGCCGGGCCAGCTTTGTTGCGCGTTCGGCGCAAACGGCGGCGGTGCTTCCCCAACAGGGGAGCACCGTCGCCGTGGTCGGACGGTTCGCTCAGGCGCCCGACCGCGAGCTGTCGGCCGCCGGAGGCACCGCAGCCAGGATGCCGGTGTCGTGGGCATCCGGGATCTCGGTGCCGCGCAGCGAGGCCCCGGCGGTCTCCGGCATGAACTTGATGGCGATCAGGCCGATCACGCAGGAGGCCATCATGTACACGGCCGGGAACAGCAGGAACCCGGTGGAGTTGATGGCCGCCTCGTTGACCATGGCCGCGGTGCCGCCGAACAGCGCCGTGGCCACGTTGTAGGTGACGGCGAACCCCGCGAAGCGCACCTGCGAGGGGAACATCGCCGGGAACGTCGCGGTGATCGTTGCCAGCTGCGGGATGTACAGCAGGCCCAGTACCGCGAAGCCCACGATGGCCCAGGCGAAGGAGCGGCCCATGAGCCAGAACATCGGCAGGGCCAGGACGAACAGGCCGATCACCGAGAAGTACCACATGGGCTTGCGCCCGATGCGGTCCGAGAGCGAGCCGGCAAACGGGATGACGGCCATCATGGCCACCTCGCCGATCAGGATGGTCGCCAGGGAAGCTGTCGAATCCAGGCCCAGCTGGGTTTCCAGGTAGGTCGGCATGTAGCTGAGCAGGGTGTAGTTCACCACGTTCAGCGCGATCACCAGCCCGCCCATGGTCAGGATCGGGCGCCAGTAGGCGGTGAACAGGTCCTTCAGGGAGCCGCCCTGCTCGGTTGCGCCGGATTCCTCCAGTTCCTGGAAGACCGGGGTGTCCTCCAGCTTGCTTCGCAGGTACAGGCCGATCAGGCCCATGGGCAGCGCCAGGAAGAACGGGATGCGCCAGCCGTAGGCCATCATGGCTTCCTCGCCCAGTCCCAGCTGCAGGAGCAGCATGACCGCGGTACCCAGCGCGAAACCGCCCAAGGTGCCGAATTCAAGGAAGGAGCCGAAGAACCCGCGCTTGCGGTCCGGGGCGTACTCGGCCATGAAGGTCGCGGCGCCGCCGTACTCGCCGCCGGTGGAGAATCCCTGGATCATGCGAAGCAGCACCAGCAGCACCGGGGCCAGCACGCCGACCATCTGATAGGTCGGCAGCACGCCGATCAGGAACGTCGCGCCGGACATCAAGAGGATGGTCAGGGCCAGGATCTTCTTGCGTCCGAGCTTGTCGCCCAGCGGACCCCAGACGAATCCGCCCAGGGGACGGACCAGGAAGGAGAGGGCGAAGGTGGCCAAGGCCATCACGGTGCCGCCTTCGGTGGGGAAGAAATGCGCGGTGATGTAGGTGACGGCGACCGCGTAAACGCCGTAGTCGAACCATTCGGTCATGTTGCCCATGGCCGAAGCGGCGGTGGCCTTGCGGACCTCCTTGCGGCCTTCCGCGGTGGACATGTCCGGCCCGATGTCCTTGGTCAGGTCCGGCGAGAATGACGAGTTATCCGTGTTGTCTTGTGGTTGGCTGTTTTCCGGTTGCATTACTGCTCCGATGCGTCTCAGCTTTCCGTCGACCGGATGCCCGGGCAGCCGCTGGAAAACTTTGGCGTCCCGGTTACGGTCCACGATCCGGGCAGGCCCGGAGTCGGTCAAGTAACCGAGGTTACGCCACGTGATCATGTAATTCAACGGTTGACATGGAATCCATTGGATCCTCTCACGGATATATTCGATTGGGTATCACGTGATCAATGGGCAGAGCTCCTAAACAGCAGGGGGTTTCACGTAATGTTTGTGGCGAGCCGAGCTTGTATTATTGAACGAATGGTCAGTAAGTTAGAGTGCTGAGCATCACTACTTTTCTGTCGCAAGGAGCAATCATGGCCGAGGCATTTCTCGTAGGCGGAGCACGTACCCCGGTAGGACGGTACGGCGGAGCGCTAAGCAGCGTGCGCCCGGACGATCTGGCGGCGTTGACCATCCGCCGCGTCATCGACGACGCAGGCATCGACCCGGCGCTGGTGGACGAGGTCATTTTCGGCAACGCCAATGGGGCCGGCGAAGAGAACCGCAACGTAGCGCGCATGGCCTGGCTGCTGGCCGGCCTGCCGAACACCGTTCCGGGCATCACCGTGAACCGCCTGTGCGCTTCGGGCATGAGCGCCATCACCATGGCCAGCCACATGGTCAAGTCGGGCGCCGCGGACATCGTGGTGGCCGGCGGCGTGGAATCCATGTCCCGCGCCCCATGGGTCATGGAAAAGCCTGCCAAGGCCTTCGCCAAGCCGGGGGCGACCTTCGACACCTCCATCGGCTGGCGCTTCACCAACCCCGCCTTCCTCTCCGGCGAGCTGTCCCGCGACGGCAAGGCCACCTACTCGATGCCCGAGACGGCCGAGGAAGTCGCCCGCGTCTACAACATCTCCCGCGAGGACGCCGACCAGTTCGCCGTGGATTCCCACGCCAAGTCCATTGCAGCGATCGAGGCCGGACGCTTCAAGGACGAGATCGTCCCGGTGACCGTCAAGGGCCGCAAGGGCGATACCGTCGTGGACACCGACGAGGGCCCGCGCCCCGGCACCACCGCAGAGGTCCTGGCCGGGCTGCGCCCGGTCGTCAAGGGCGGCTCGGTGGTCACCGCCGGCAACGCCTCGACGCTGAACGACGGCGCCTCGGCCATCCTGGTGGTCTCCGAGCGCGCCATCGAGAAGTACGGCCTGACCCCGCGCGCCCGCATCGTCGACGGGCAGGCCGCCGGCCTGGCCCAGGAGATCATGGGCATGGGCCCGGTTCCGGCCACCAACAAGGTGCTCGCCCGCGCCGGGCTGTCCATCGGGGACATCGGCGCCATGGAAATCAACGAGGCCTTCGCCAGCCAGTCGCTGGCCAGCATGAACGAGCTGGGTGTGGACCCGTCCATCGTGAACCGCGACGGCGGCGCCATCGCGCTGGGCCACCCGCTGGGCTCCTCCGGCTCGCGCATCGTGATCACCCTGCTGGGCCGCATGGAACGCGAACTGGCCGGAGCACAGCGCAAGCTCGGCGTGGCCACCATGTGCGTGGGCGTCGGCCAGGGCACCGCCCTGCTGGTGGAGGGTGTCTAAGCCCATGAGCCTGACCCCCGAAGACTTCACCACCCTGCAGCTCACCGAGACCGCGGACCGCGTGTGGGTGCGCCTGCACCGCCCCGAGGTCCGCAACGCCATCGACCAGGTCATGGTCGACGAGCTGCACGCGGTCTGCGCCTACCTGGAGCGCACCCCGAAGATCATGATCCTGGCCGGCACCCCGTCCCAGGCTCCGACCGAGGACAAGCCGCGCGGCTCCAAGGGGATCTTCGCCTCCGGCGCGGACATCGCCCAGCTGCGCGAGCGCCGCCGCGACGACGCGCTGGCCGGCATCAACTCCGGCATCTTCGACCGCATCGCCAAGCTGCCGATGCCCGTGGTCGCGGCGCTGGACGGCTTCGCCCTGGGCGGCGGCGCGGAACTGGCCTACGCGGCCGACTTCCGCATCGGCACCGAGGACCTGCGCATGGGCAACCCGGAAACCAACCTGGGCATCATGGCCGCCGCCGGCGCCACCTGGCGCCTGAAGGAACTGGTCGGCGAGCCGCTGGCCAAGGAAATCCTGCTGGCCGGCAAGGTGCTCACCGGGGCGCAGTGCCTGGAGGTCCAGCTGATCACCGAGCTGCACCCGGCCGCCGAGCTGGACGCCGCCGCGGATGCGCTGGCGGACCGCATCGCCGCGCAGGACCCGCTGGCCGTGCGCATCAGCAAGTCGGTATTCCACGCCCCGCGCGAAGTTCACCCGATCATCGACAACCTGGCCCAGGGCATGCTCTTCGAGTCCCAGGCCAAGTTCGACCGCATGCAGGCATTCCTAGACCGAAAGAAGAAGTAAGCATGAGTGAAGCGACAAACTTTATCGACGGCGCACTGCCTGCGAAAATGGGCGTGCTGGGCGGCGGGCGCATGGGCGCCGGCATCGCCCACGCCTTCCTGATCAAGGGCTGCGACGTGTTGGTCGTGGAACGCGACGAGGCTTCCGCCATCGCCGCGCGCGAGCGCGTTGAAGCTGCCGCCGCCAAGTCCATCGAACGCGGTGCCACCGATGCAAACCTCGGTGAGATGACCTCGCGCCTGAGCGTTTCGGTCGACTACGCGGCGTTCGCCGACCGCCAGCTGGTCATCGAAGCTGTCCCGGAAATCTGGGACCTGAAGGTCTCCTCGCTGCAGGCGGTGGAGGAATCGCTTGCGCAGGATGCGGTGCTCGCCTCGAACACCTCCTCGCTGTCGGTCTCTGGCCTGGCGGAGAAGCTCGCACGCCCGGAGAACTTCCTGGGCCTGCACTTCTTCAACCCGGTCCCGGCCTCCACGCTGATCGAGGTCGTCATCGGCAAGCAGACCAGCCCGCAGCTGGTCGACGCCTCGCGCGGCTGGGTTGAAGCCCTGGGCAAGACCGCCGTGGTGGTCAACGACGCCCCGGGCTTCGCCTCCTCGCGCCTGGGCGTGGCCATCGCGCTGGAAGCCATGCGCATGGTCGAAGAGGGCGTGGCCAGCGCTGAGGACATCGACAACGCGATGGTGCTCGGATACAAGCACCCGACCGGCCCGCTGAAGACCACCGACATCGTGGGCCTGGACGTGCGCCTGGGCATTGCCGAATACCTTCATGAGACCTTGGGCGACCGTTTCGCCCCGCCGCAGATCCTCAAGGACCTGGTGGCGGAGGGGAAGCTCGGCCGCAAGACCGGGCAGGGCTTCTACACCTGGTAGGAACATGATGGAAAGGGCTGCGAAAGCAGCCCTTTTCGCGTTTCCGGCGGGTGGTTCAGGGAATCAGACCGCGGCTTCGGGCCCGCAGCACCAGGTCGAACCGGTTGTCCGCCTCCAGCTTGCGCATGGCCGAGGCGATATAGCTCTTGACGGTGCTTTCGGCCAGGTCAAGGTGCGCGCCGATCAGCGCATTGCGCTTGCCCAGGGCCAGGTGCGTGACCACATCCAATTCCCGCGTCGACAACGGTCCCGGCCCGCCCAGCTCGCGCCGCTGCCCGGCGCGCAGCATGGATCCCGCGGTGCTCAGCCGCTGCGCCAGCTGCGGGTCCTCGACCAGCCGGGCGATATCCCGCAGTTCGGTGTACAGCACCGTCAGGTCCTCCTGGCTCAGCGCCAGGTCCGAGACGTGCGTGGCATGCGCCTCCGACGCGGACAGCACCGCCAGGCGGCGCTCGGTCTCCTCGTGGACCGACAGCTCCCAAGCCAGGCGCCGCGCCTCGCCGGCGGCCGTGGCCAGCATTTCGTCGGTGAGCTGCGAGCGGTCGCGCAGCCCCGCGTAGATCAGCGCCCGCACCTGGTTGTCGACCACCACGGGAATCGCCAGCAGCGTGATGATCCCTTCCACGCCGATCTCGCGGTCGTAGCTGTGGATGATGTCGGGGGACTGGTGGTAGGAACCGGTGGCGGTGAGTTCCCGGCGGGCCAGCGCCAGCCCGCCCAGACCCTGCCCGGGCTGGATCACCAGCCCGCGCAGTGCGCCGGTGCGGGTTCCGGAGAAGCTGGTCAGCACGGTGCCCCCGGGGTCCGCGAAGCCGCCGAAGGCCACGGGGAAGCCGGTGCGGGCGGCCAGGGTGTTCAGCGTACGCTCCAGCAGGGCCACCTGGGGTGAAGAATCGGTGGTCAACTGCTACCTCCTTTAGATGGTAGTGATGCGCCTCACTGTCTCTCTAGGATACCTGCAGGAGAGTTGGTGATGAAGGTCACCGGCCGACGACCGCCTTGTACCGCTACACACATCGGAGTGTGCCCCATGACTGCAACACTGACCCGCCCCGACCTCGAACTGCCGCTGCGCGAAGAGCCTGCCGCCAAGACCGTCATCGCCGATCCGGCGGCCCTCGGCCTGGGTGCCTTCGCCATGACCACCTTCGTGCTGAGCCTGGCCAATGCGGGACTGATTCCCGAGGCCGGCAGCGCGGTCCTGGCGCTGGCATTCTTCTACGGAGGCATCGCGCAGGTCATTGCCGGCGTCATCGAATTCTTCAAGGGCAATGTCTTCGGCGCCACCGCCTTCACCTCCTACGGGATGTTCTGGATGGGCTTCTGGTGGATCGAAACCACCCCGGAAATCGCCGCGGCCGTGGGATCCGTCGGCATGGGCGTCTACCTGCTGGGATGGACCCTCTTCACCATCTACATGACCATCGCCTCGCTGAAAACCAACGGGGTCCTGGTCACCGTGTTCACCGTGCTGTGCACCGCGTTCATCGCCCTGACCATCGGCGCGTTCACCGGCAACCAGCTGATCCACGAGCTCGGCGGCTGGCTGGGCCTTCTCGCCGCGGCGCTGGCCGCGTACGGTTCCTTCGCCGTCGTCACCAACGCCACCTGGAAGCGCGAGGTGCTGCCGATGTGGGCCAAGTAGCCCGCAGCAGCGCAGAACGCAGGCAACGGCAGCCCGCCGCCCCGGATATTCCCGGGGCGGCGGGCTGCCGTCCGTCTAGGCGAACATGCTGGCCAGCAGCGAGGTGAACAGCGCCTCGGCGTCGCGCGGCAGGCCCTTGGCGGTGAACCAGTCGCACATGTTGACGCAGTCGCGGTGCAGGAAATCCAGGCCCTGCACGTTGCCGGCCAGATCCACGCATTGCGGCACGTCGATAACCACCAGGCGATCGCCGGCCACCAGCAGGTTGTAGGCCGAGAGGTCGCCGTGCGCGATGCCCAGCAGGGCAAATTTCTCCATGGCGTCGGCCAGCTGGTCCCAGAGGGCCGGCAGCCGCGGATCGTTGCGGGAGAGCTGCTGCAGGCGGGGCGCGGCGGCCCGCGGGATCTGCGGGTCCGCAATGAACTCCATGAGGATTTCGGTGCCGTCGATCTGTACCGGATAGGGGACCGGGATCCCCGCTTCGTGGCAGCGGCGCAGATACGTCCATTCGGCGCTTGCCCATTGCAGGGCGGCCACCTCGCGGCCGTAGCTGGAATTGTTTTTCACCGCACGGTTATCGCGCGAGCGCCGCGCGGAGCGGCCCTCGCTGTAGGCCTGGGAGCGGCTGAACTGCAGATGCTCCCGGCCGCGGTAGCGCTTGGCCGCCAGCAACGCGCTGCGCGCCTCGGTGGCCCGCTCCACGAGGAAGACATCCCCTTCCTTGCCGGTCTTGAGGATCCCGAGCTCGGTATCCAGGGCCGCGGCATCCTCGATGAGCCATGACGGGTAGGGCTTGGGTCCGCGGCAGCCCTTTTCGATGGACGGCCACGTGGAGTAGCGCTGCCCGTCGGCCAGCTCATCCTGGGCGGTTTCGTTCCAGGCGGGGCGTCCGCGGCGGGTTTTCAGTCGGGTGTCGGCCTCGTCGAAGCCGTTGAACGCTAGGGGTGTTGCGGCGGTGTCGCCGCCAGGGTAGTAAGACACAATAAGTCCTTGGTGAGGAGGGGAGATGGCGTTGCAAGGTAACGGACATTCATCGGTATCCCTCCTCGGGTAGACTCATTGGCATTTACCAATGACTAAGACTCTACAGCAGATTGCGAATGTGTTGCAATGGAGACATGAGCCACGCCCCCGAGTACCGCAAGCAGTCGATGGACGTCCACTGGGACGGTGCGATCAACGCCCGCCGCATCTGCGGAGCCTTCTACCGCATGGGACGCCACGAATGGCTCACCGAGCGGGGCTGGCGGCAGCTGCGGGCGGACGGCATCGACAGGGTCATCGACCTGCGCAACCCCGGGGAGATCCGCCGCCGCGAACACGACCCGGTGGTGCAGGAGCCGAGCCTGCGGGGCATCGAGCTGTTCAACCTTCCGCTGGAAGCCCCGGGCAACGAGCGCTTCGAGGCGATCGCCGTCCCGTACATGAACCACACCGGGATGTACCGGCTGGTCTGCGAGGAATTCGGCGGGCATCTGGCCGCGGTCTTCGAGAACCTGGCCGCAACCCGCAGCGGCGCGGTGATCCACTGCTCCGCCGGACGGGACCGTTCGGGCCTGGTGGCGACGCTGCTGCTGGATTTGGCCGGGCGGCGCGAGGAAGTCCTGGCCCACGACGAAGCGGCGGTGCGCGGCATCAACGAATGGCATCGGGTTTCTCCGCGCAAGCACCCCTACGAGTCCCACCAGCCGGCCGGCGAGCTGGACTCGATCATCCGCGGCCGCGCCGAGGAGCTGGAGAAGTTCCTCGACTGGCTCGGCACCGCCGAGGGCTACCTGCTCGGCCAAGGCCTGGGCGAAAACAGGCTTGCCGCCGTGCGGGAGCTGGCGCGCCGCGAAGACCCCTGACAGGGCCGCAGCGGAACTGTAGGCTCGGGGCATGGATGGAAAGCTGCGGCATCATGCCTTGAACTATGTTGAACTGACCGTCACCGACCTGAAAGCAGCCAAGGACTTCTACTCGGCCGCCTTCGGGTGGAAGTTCGTCGACTACGGCGAGCAGTACGCCGGCATCCTCATGCCGGAGGCGGGCACGGAGGAATCCGGGGGACTGCTGCTGGCCGACAAGCCGCGGCCCGTCGGAGGGCCCTTCGTGCTGCTGTATTCCGAGGACCTGGACGCCACGGCCCGCGCCATCGAAGCGGCCGGAGGCTGGATCGACCAGCCGGCCTATCCGTTCCCCGGCGGCCGACGGCTGCATTTCACCGACCCCTCCGGAAACGAGCTGGGCGTCTGGGCTTCCGACTAGAAGCGGGCCCGCCGACGGCGAGCCCGCGTGTTCATGAGATTCAGCATCCCGGGTCAGCCGCTCGCTTCTGCCTTGTCGCGTCGTAACCCGAGCATGGAAGCTTAGCGCTTGGGCTTGTCCACCACCAGATTGGTGATGCGCAGGGTGCAGATGCGGCGCTGCTGAGCATCGGTGATGAGCACTTCGTGGCTGGTCATGCGGCGGCCCAGCTTGATCGGGGTGGCGGTGATGGTCACCAGGCCCTCGGTGGCCGAGCGGTGGTGCGTCGCGTTGACGTCGACTCCCACCACGACCTTGCCGAAGGTGGACGCGAACTTCACTGCGGCCCAGGAGCCCACCGCCTCGCCCACGGCCAGCGAGGCGCCGCCGTGCAGCAGCCCGAAGGACTGGGTGTTGCCTTCCACCGGCATGGTGGCCACCACCTTGTCCACGGACTCCTCGATGATGCGCACACCCATCTTGCGGTCCAATTCGCCCAGCTCAATCGTCCACGGTTCGAGGTTCTGGGCCTGGTGCTGTACTTCGGTCATTTTCACGGTCCTTTACGGGTGTCGTCGATCACGTCATTGCTGTTATGGTTAACACTAATACTGACCGACCGTTCAGGAAGGAATTGCGTCGATGACGACAGCCCAGATTGGTGTAGTCCCAAGTTTCATTGCCGGTCAATGGCAGACCCCAGCAGCCGAGGGAGGCACCGAAGTACTTGATGCCAACACCGGCGAACTGCTCGCCACCGTCACCAAGGACCGCCTCGATGTGGCCGGCGCCGTAGCCTACGGCCGCACCACCGGCCAGCGCGAACTGGCCAAGCTCTCGCTGCATGAGCGTGCGCTGAAGCTCAAGGAGCTGGCCCTGCACCTCAACGAGCACCGCAAGGAGCTCTACGAGATCTCCTACAAGACCGGCGCCACCAAGATCGATTCCATGGTGGACATCGACGGCGGCATCGGCGTGCTGTTCACCTTCTCCGGCAAGGGCCGCCGCGAACTGCCCAACTCCAACGTCATCCTCGACGGCCCGACCGAGCCGCTGAGCAAGGACGGCTCGTTCCTGGGAACCCACATCTACACCGCGCTGACCGGTGTCGTGGTCCAGGTCAACGCCTTCAACTTCCCGGTCTGGGGCATGCTGGAGAAGTTCGCCCCGGCCTTCATCGCCGGCGTGCCGACCATCGTCAAGCCCGCCACCCCGACCGGCTATCTGACCGAAGCGGTGGTGCGCCTGATGCTCGACTCCGGCCTGCTGCCGGACGGCTCGCTGCAGCTGCTCTCCGGCTCGGCCCGCGACCTGATGGACCACCTGGACTACCGCGACATGTTCGCGTTCACCGGCTCGGCGGCCACCGCCAGCAAGCTGAAGGCCCATCCGAACGTCATCGACGGCGGCGTGCGCTTCAGCGCCGAGACCGACTCGCTGAACGCTGCCATCCTGGGCCCGGACGCCGTGGAGGGCACCCCGGAGTTCGACGCCTTCATCAAGGTCGTCGTCAACGAGATGACCACCAAGGCCGGCCAGAAGTGCACCGCCATCCGCCGCAACATCGTGCCGGCAAGCCAGGTGGATGCGGTCATCGCAGCCATCGGCAAGCGCATCGACGAGCGCGTGGTCGTCGGCGACCCGCGCGTCGAGGGCGTGACCATGGGCGCGCTGGCCTCCCTGGAGCAGCTGCGCGACGTGCGCGCCGCGGTGCAGGACATGCTGGACGCCGGCGGCGAGCTGGCCTACGGCGCGCTGGACGCGCCGAAGGTCCGCGTGGCCCCGGACACCGACGCAGTGGCCGAGCAGGGCGCCTTCATGGCCCCGATGGTGCTGCGCTGGGACGACGCCCGCAACCCGATCCTGCACTCCCGCGAAGCCTTCGGCCCGGTCAGCTCCGTGGTCGGCTACGACACCGTGGACGAGGCAGTGGCCCTGGCCGCGCTGGGCGCCGGCTCGCTGGTCGCCACGGTCTGCACCAACGACGCGCAGGCCATGCGCCAGCTGTCGCTGGGCATCGCCGGCCACCACGGCCGCGTGCACATCCTGAACCGCGAAACCGCGCGCAGC
>SMEN01000357.1_pt1 | contig 13775 bp, 8 predicted proteins | sample 2456271 | NCBI WGS metagenome assembly SMEN01 (sample SAMN10132593, study PRJNA489261) | soil metagenome | isolation source: day1 control-loamy sand soil ammended with raw manure from dairy cow... | place: USA | collected 2015-04-01 | reverse complement strand
CGATGCTGAAGGGCGAGTCCCGGGGTACGGCCCGGAAAAAGGCCATGGAGTTCATCGAGGTGGTCGGCCTGGACCCCGCGGTGGCGCGCCGCTACCCCGCCCAGCTCTCCGGTGGGCAGCAACAACGAGTGGGAGTGGCCCGGGCCCTGGCCGGCGAATCCGACATCCTGCTCATGGATGAACCCTTCGGCGCCGTCGACCCCATCGTGCGCCTCGACCTGCAGAATGAGGTCAAACGGCTGCAGCGGGAACTGGGCAAGACCATCCTGTTTGTCACCCATGACATAGACGAGGCCTTCAGCCTGGCCGACAAGGTGGTGGTCCTGCGCCCCGGCGGGGTGATCGCCCAGGAGGCCACTCCGGCGGAGCTGATCACCGATCCGGCCGATGAGTTTGTGGCGGATTTCATCGGCCTGCGCTCCGGTTCCCGTGCCCTGCGGGTGGTCGAGGAGGGTGCCGACCGGCTCATCGTCGACGGCACCGGGAGAATCCTGGGGGCGTTGGAGCAGTGAACTGGTTGTCGCAGAACTACCCGTGGGTCATCGAACTGACCTGGATCCACCTGTGGCTGACGCTGCCGGCGGTGTTGCTCAGCCTGGCCATCGCGATCCCACTGGGTTGGACCGCCCACCGGTGGCGCATCGGTGGTGCGCTGCTGCCCCTGGTTGGGGTGCTCTACGCCATCCCTTCCCTGCCGCTGTTCGTGCTGGTCCCGGTGCTGTTCGGTACCGGTCTGCGCTCACCGGTGACCATGGTGGCCGTCCTCACCCTCTACGGGGTGGCGATCCTCACCCGCACGGTGGCCGATGGTTTCTCCTCCGTGCCGCTGCATGTGCGCAAGGCCGCCACCGCCGTCGGTTACTCCACCGCACGTAGGTTCTGGTCTGTGGAGTTCCCGCTGGCGCTGCCGGTGATCATCGCGGGCCTGCGGGTCGTGGTGGTCAGCACCGTCAGTCTGGTCACGGTGGGATCCGTGGTGGGCATTCAGAGCCTGGGCACCCTGTTCACCGACGGTTTCCAGCGCGGGATCATCGCGGAGGTGGTCACCGGGGTGGTGCTCACCATCGCCCTGGCCCTGATCCTGGATGCCTGTTGTGTGCTGGCGCAGCGTCTGCTGCTGCCGTGGTCAACCACCCGGAAGACAACCAGGCAGACAACCCGGGCCACCCGACCAGCACGCACTCCCCGACCGATGGAGGTCGACTGATGGACCTGCTGGCTGCCACCCTTGCCTGGCTGACCGATCCGGGCGAATGGTCCGGTGCCGGGTCGATCCCGCAGCGCCTGGCGGAACACCTCATGGTCACCCTCATCGTGGTGGGGATCGCAGCGGTCATCGCCATCCCGCTCGGGGTGCTCATCGGCCACCACCGGGTGGGTGGGAATATGGTGTCCGCCGTGGTCGGGGCCGGTCGCGCCATCCCCACACTCGGTCTGCTCACCCTCCTGGGGTTGTGGATCGGCATCGGGGTGACCGCCCCCGTGCTCGCATTGATCGTGCTTGCGGCCCCGCCGCTGCTTGCCGGGGCCTATTCTGGGGTGACGAGTGTGGAGGCGGCCACCGTCAAGGCAGCCCGGGCGATCGGGATGTCGAAGCCCCAGATCATCTTCTCGGTGGAGGTGCCCCTGGCATTCCCGCTGATCATGGGCGGGGTGCGGTCCGCGGTGGTGCAGGTGGTGGCCACCGCGACGCTGGCTGCGTACACCGCTGACACCGGTCTCGGCCGCTTCATCTTCTCGGGTTTGAAAACCAGGGATTACGGGGAGATGATCGGCGGTTCGCTGCTGGTGATCGCCCTGGCACTCGTGTTGGAAGCCGTATTCTCGTTCGCCCTCCGCGTGCGGAGATCCCATTTTCTACAAACGACGACCTGATAGCGGGTTACTACTGAAAGGCCAGTCATGAAGACACTGTTACGCACCGGAGTCACCGCCGTGATCGCCAGCGCCCTGCTCGTGGGCTGCGGATCCTCCGACACCCTGGAGGAGACGGACACCACCACGGACACCGCGTCGGAGAGCATCGTGGTCGGATCCCAGGATTACTACTCCAGTGAGATCATCGCCGAGCTCTACGCCCAGGCACTGGAAGCCGCTGATTATGACGTGCAGCGCGATTTCCGCATCGGTCAGCGCGAGGTGTACATGGGTGAGGTGGAAAACGGGTCGGTGGATCTCTTCCCCGAGTACACCGGGCCGCTGCTGCAGTACTGGGAGCCGGACACCGACGCGCGCCTGCCCGACGAGGTCTACAGCGAGCTTGTCGACGCCGCCCCCGACAGCCTCACCATCCTCGACGCGGCACCCGCCACCGACCAGGACGCCTATGTGGTCACCCGCGAACTCGCCGAACAATATGACCTCACCAGCATCCCCGACCTGGCCAACATCCCGGGTCCCTTGGTCCTCGGTGCCAACTCCGAGGCAGAGACCCGACCCAACGGTCCCACCGGTCTGCGGGAGAACTACGGCATCGAGGCCGGTTTCACCCCGATCGAGGACGGCGGTGGCCCCCTGACCATCAAGGCCCTGCGTGACGGTGATGTCCAGTTCGCCATCATCTACACCGCCGACCCCTCCATCACCGACAATGACCTGGTGGTTCTGGAGGATCCGGACGGCATGTTCCTGGCCTCCCAGGTGGTGCCGGTGGCCAGCGATGCACTCGATGAGCAGGCGCAGGACATCATCAATGAGATCAGCGCGGCGCTGACCTCCGAGGAGCTACTGGCCCTGAACTCCCAGAGCGTGAACGATCAGGCACCGGCGGCCACCATCGCCACCCAGTGGTTGGAGGACAAGGGCCTGATCTAGGGACGGGCGCGTGACGGTGTGACAAGCCCGTCCCTCCTGGGGTTTTCGGTAATACCCGTCACGAATCCGTCATGGGAACGGTCATCCGGTTTGAAGGGGGGTAACCTTGGTACCCGATGAACAGTTCTAACGGCATGTCCAGCACCGGTACTTCGGCCGGTGCCTCCGGGGCCCTTCCACTAGAAGCTCGCACACTGACGGGATGGGGACGCACCGCACCCACCACCGCTGAAGTCCTGACCACCCCGGACCTCGACGTGATCGTCGACGCCGTGCGCCGGGTGGCCGAGCAGAACGAATCCAAACCCGCCTACCTCAGGCGCGGTGTCATCGCCCGCGGCATGGGCCGTTCCTACGGTGACCCGGCGCAGAACGCCGGCGGTCTTGTCATCGACATGCAGCCGCTGAACAAGATCCACTCCATCGATCCGGAGTCCGCCATCGTCGATGTCGACGGCGGTGTGACCCTGGACCAGCTGATGAAGGCCGCACTCCCCTACGGTCTCTGGATCCCGGTACTGCCAGGTACCCGCCAGGTCACCATCGGTGGTGCCATCGGACCTGATATCCACGGCAAGAACCACCACTCCGCCGGATCCTTCGGCGACCACGTGACCTCCATGGAACTGCTTGTGGCCGATGGTCGCATCCTGCACCTCGAGCCTGAGGGCACCGCCGAAGACCCCGACGGAACCCTGTTCTGGGCAACCATCGGTGGCATGGGCCTGACCGGTATCATCGTCCGCGCGTCCATCCGCATGACCAAGACGGAAACCGCGTACTTCATCGCCGATACCGACCGCACCAGCAACCTCGAAGAGACCGTGGCCTTCCACTCCGACGGCTCCGAGCACAACTACACGTACTCCTCCGCCTGGTTCGACGTGATCTCCCCCGAGCCGAAGCTGGGTCGCTCCACCATCTCCCGTGGCTCCCTGGCCACCCTGGCGCAGCTGGAGGAACTATCCCCCAAGCTGGCCAAGGATCCCTTGAAGTTCAATGCTCCACAGCTGATGAAGGTTCCGGATATCTTCCCCTCCTGGACCATGAACAAGCTGAGCCTCATGGCCATCGGCGAGGCCTACTACGCCATGGGTTCCCCTGCACGTAACCAGGTGAAGAACCTCACGCAGTTCTACCAGCCACTGGATCTCATCGGTGAGTGGAACCGTGGCTACGGCTCCAAGGGCTTCCTGCAGTACCAGTTCGTGGTTCCGATGGATGCCGTTGAACCGTTCAAGGACATCATCCGCGACATGCAGAAGTCCGGCCATTACTCCGCACTGAACGTGTTCAAGCTCTTCGGCCCGGGCAACCGTGCACCACTGTCCTACCCGATGCCGGGTTGGAACGTCTGCGTCGACTTCCCGATCCGCCCAGGTCTGGGTGCATTCCTGGATGATCTGGATAAGCGTGTCATGGAATTCGGTGGCCGTCTGTACCTGGCCAAGGAGTCGCGTACCTCTGCCGAGAACTTCCATTCCATGTACCCGGGAATGGAAGGCTGGCTGAAGACCCGCAATGAGATCGACCCGACCGGTGTCTTCGCCTCCGATATGTCCCGCCGACTCGAGCTGCACTAGTTAAGGAACGCAAGTAAATGCTGAACGCTGTGGGCAAAGCCCAGAACATCCTCGTCCTCGGAGGAACCTCCGAAATCGGAATCGCGATCGCGGAACGCTTCCTCAAACAGGGTGGCTCCCATGTCACCCTGGCCGCCCGTAAGGATTCACCACGCATTGATGCTGCGGTGGCGCAGATCAAGGCTGCAGGAGCGGAGTCGGTGAAGGTTGTCGACTTCGATGCCCTGGACACCGCATCCCATCCCACTGCCATCGAGGAGGCTTTCGCCGAGGGTGACGTGGACATCGCCGTCGTGGCCTTCGGTGTCCTCGGCGACAATGAAATCCAGTGGCGTGACCAGCCTGAGGCTGTCGCCGCCGTATCCGTGAACTACACCGCAGGTGTCTCCGTCGGTGTGCTGCTGGGCCAGAAATTTGAGGAACAGGGCCACGGCACCATCGTGGCCATGTCCTCCGTGGCAGGCCAGCGTGTCCGTCGCTCCAACTTCGTCTATGGCTCCGCCAAGGCCGGATTCGACGGTTTCTACACCCAGCTGGGTGAGGCACTGCGAGGTTCCGGTGTCAACGTACTGGTGGTTCGTGCCGGACAGGTCCGCACCAGGATGAGTGCCGAAGCGGGCAAGGCTCCACTGACGGTCAACCGCGAAGACGTGGCGGATGCCGTCTACGATGCCGTGGTGGCCAAGAAGGACATCATCTACGTCCACCCCCTGTTCCAATACGTCTCCCTGGCGTTCCAGTTCATCCCGCGCGCAGTTTTCCGCAAACTGCCCATCTAGACTGGCGCACCTGCCGACGTATCGCGTGATCAACCACGACAGTTAACGACCCACCCGCTGATCAAGCACCGCCCCCTTCCATGAGGGAGGCCCGCTTGATCAGCGGGTTTGTTGTGCGGGTCGCAGTGTCATAACTTTGTCCACCTGATGTGAAAGACTTCTAGTCATGACGAATTCCTCCGAACTTCATGAGGACCCACTCGTGGAATCCACGGAGGCTGGGGCCCGACACCCAGCCGATTCCACCAGGACACTCAGCATGCCTGATATGGGCGATGGCGATGACACCGTCATCGATGTGCACGACTTCACCCCCGACCGCCTGGACCGTCCCGCAACGGTACTGTCCATTGTGCTCGCAGGCGTGGGTGCCTTTGTGTTTACCCTGTTGACGTGGCTGCTGCTGAAACAGACGAGCCTGCCGGCGTTTGGCTCCTCGATGGTGACACGCGCGCTGGCATCCGCGACGATCGTGGTGGTTCTTGTTGCGGTCGGTCTGCTCATGTGGTGGTGGATCCGTGATGAACACGCCGCCAACCCCCGGTGGAATGATGGCGTTCAGCAGAGGATCCACCGTCAACGGTGGCGCACGGCCCTGAGCTATCTGGTGGCCTATATGAGCCCTGCGGCACTGGTGATCGCCGTCCTGGCCATCCCACTGTCGGCAACCCGCCTCTACCTGGATGGAATCAGCGTTGATCAGGGTTTCCGCACCCAGTACCTGACCCGCATGGCTGATCAATTCGCCATCAGTGACATGAATTATGTGGACATGCCCACCTACTATCCGCCCCTGTGGTTCTGGTTCGGTGGTCGCCTGGCGAACCTGCTGAACATGCCGGGTTGGGAGGTGTTCCAGCCATGGGCGATCATCTCCATCGCCGTCGGTGGTGCAGTACTGGTTCCGGTGTGGCAGCGACTGCTCGGGTCGCTGCCGGTGGCCACGGGCATCGCCCTTGTCACCACCTGTGTGATTCTGGTGATGAGCCCTGATGAGCCCTATGCAGCCCTGGTCGCGATGGGTATTCCCGCCATGGTGGTGCTCACCCCCCGGATTGTTCGGGGGGATTGGTTCGCGATGATCGCAGGCATCATCTACCTGGGTTTCTCGGCGACGTTCTACACACTGTTCACAGCAGTGGTCGCGTTATCTGTGGTGGTGGTGACAGCGGTGATTGTCGCCAGTATGGGCCGCAGCTGGAAACCCATGCTGCGGTTGGTGGTGCTAGGGGTTGCGTCGATAAGCATCGCGCTGACCACCTGGGGTCCGTTCCTGCTCGCGCGTGCCCGGGGCGCTGAGCAGAGCGGCGATACCGCGATGCATTATCTCCCCTATGAGGGCACGCAGCTCATCCTGCCGATCTTCGCACCGAGCATCATCGGGCTGCTGTGCCTGATCGGTGTGGCTTATCTTGTGATTCAACATCGGGATCCCTCGGCGCGCGCCATGTGGATCTCCGTCGCGGTGTTCTACGGGTGGATTGTGACCTCGATGGTCGTGACGCTGCTGGGTAATACCCTGCTGGGATTCCGCCTGGATACCCTGGTGGTCCTCATGCTGACCACCGCGGGTGTGTTGGGCATCGCTGATTTCCGGCTCGCCGGGATCTACATGCTCTACCCCAACCGGGTCACGCCGCGCATCGCGAGGATCACCACGACACTGATGGTTGTGCTGGTCCTGGCAGGTGGCCTGAGTTATGCGCAGACAATTCCACAGCGCAACGCCACCGCCATCGATCTCGCCTACACCGATACCGATGGCTACGGGGAACGCGCCGACCTCTATCCGGCCGGATCCGCACAGTATTACGACGATATTGATTTTTATCTCCAGAACCATGGATTCAAACCATCGGACACCATCGTGCTCACCGATGAACTCGACTTCATGTCCTACAATCCCTACCGCGGTTTCCAGGCATTCACCTCGCACTATGCCAACCCACTGGGTGAGTTCGGGAAGCGCAATAACACCATCGAAAGGTGGGCGGTCTCCAGTTGGGATACGCTCTCCGATCCCACAGACTTCGCCGCAGCCATCGACACTACCGACTGGGCGGGGCCCGAGGTATTCATCTTCCGTGGCGATGCGGAGAATACCGATGAGAACACCACCGGGTGGAAATACGACCTCGCCGAAGACATCTACCCCAATAATCCCAATGTCAGATTCCGTGGCGTGTTCTTCAACCCGGCGGTGTTCACCGGCGAGGGGGCACCCTGGAGAACTGAACAGATTGGACCATTCGTTGTGGTGACACGTAATGAGTGACACATCACGTAAAGACCATGAAAGCGGAAGTTACAGCGCCCATACCGTAGACTCTTTGCCTGTGTCGGAAGTAGTTGAGTCAAAAAAAGAACAGGGTACCGCAGGCGCCGATTCGGCCGGGGGTGCTGTGAAAGTTGCGCCCGGATGGTTGAAGAAGCTGGCCATCATCACCGGCCTCCTGGGCCTGTTGATGTTCCTGCTCACGCCGTTCCTGCCGGTGAACCAGGTGCAGTCCTCCTTGTCCTGGCCACAGAACAACGAGCTGACCAGCATCAATGCACCGCTGATCTCCTATGCTCCACAATCACTTGATGCCACCATTCCGCTGACAGCCCTGGATAACCTCAATCCCGGCCAGACCTTGGTGTTGGGTACCCTCCCCGCGGACAGCACCGATGCCACCAAACGTGGCCTGTTCGTCCGCACCATCGACGGCAACCTCGACGTTGTCGTCAGTGGTGAGATCCTGTTGGACCTTCCGGCGGCAGAAATCGACAGCCTCCCTGCCGGCGCCCTGCTCCGGATCTCATCTTCCGAAGAGAACACCACCGCTGAAATCACCGGAACCGATTACTTCGGCGAGACCGAAGCCGACTCACGGCCCCAGGTGACCGGCGTCTACACCGAGCTTGTCGACGACTCCGCCACCTACTCCGCCATGGCTGCCGACGGCCTGGCGGTCGATGTTGAGGTCAATTCCCGATTCACCTCCGCCCCGAGCGTGATCAAATACATCGTGATGTGGCTCGGCCTCCTGCTGACGTTGGTATCCCTATGGGCACTGCACCGCATGGATATCCTCGATGGGCGTAAGGCACACCGCTTCCTCCCCTCCAATTGGAACAAGTTCAAACCACTTGACGGTGTTGTCGCATTCGTGCTGACCTACTGGCACTTCTTCGGTGCCAACACCTCCGATGATGGTTTCATCATGACCATGGCCCGCGCCTCCCACAACGCGGATTATATGGCCAACTACTATCGCTGGTTCGGCGTTCCGGAATCTCCCTTCGGAGCCCCCTTCTACGACCTGTTGGCGGCGATGGCCTATGTGTCCACGTCCTCCATCTGGCTGCGGCTACCGGCGCTGATCTCCGGCTTCATCATCTGGTTCGTGCTCTCCCGCGAGGTTCTCCCACGATTGGGGGCCCGTGTTGACGGTCGCCGTGTCGCCCACTGGTCCACCGCGATGGTCTTCCTGGCCTTCTGGCTTCCATATAACAACGGCACCCGCCCGGAGCCGATCATCGCCGCCACCGCCCTACTGGCATGGGTGTCCTTCGAGCGTGCGATCGCCTCCTCCCGCCTGCTCCCCGCCGCGGTGGGCACCATCCTCGCGACGCTCGCACTCGGTGCCGGCCCGACCGGCCTCATGGCGGTCGCCGCACTGCTGGTCAGCCTGTCCAGCCTCATCCGCATCCTCTACCGCCGACTGCCTCTGCTGGGCGCTCCCCCCGGATCATCAAAGGGCACGACCATCGGCGCGGTCATGGCCATGGTGGCACCATTCCTGGCTTCCGGTACCGCCATTCTGATCGCCGTATTCGGCGATCAGACCCTGGCCACCGTCATGGAATCAATCTCCGTGCGTTCAGAAAAGGGCCCCGCCCTAACCTGGTACCAGGAATTCGTCCGTTATCAGACGCTGCTGGAACAGACCGTTGATGGATCCTTCACCCGCCGCTTCGGCGTGATCATGCTCATCGCCTGCCTGGCGATTGTGGTCGCCTGTATCCTCCGCTACGGCCGCGTACCCGGATCCGCCAAGGGCCCGGCACTGCGCCTGACCCTGGTTGTCTTCGGGACCATGTTCTTCATGATGTTCACCCCGACCAAATGGACCCACCACTTCGGTGTCTATGCGGGACTGGGGGCCGCCATCGCCGGTCTGGCTGCCGTGGGATTGTCCTATGTTGCGGTGAAATCCCCGCGCATGCGGACGATCTCCATCGGTGTGTTCCTATTCCTCTTCGCCTTCGCACTCGCGGGCACCAATGGCTGGTGGTACACCTCCAGCTATTCCGTACCGTGGTGGGATAAGACGATCCAGCTCAAGGGCATCGAGGCCTCCACCGTGATGATGCTCATCGCCGTGCTCGTCCTCATCGGTGGTGTCATCCAGTCCTTCGTGAAGGACGTCAAGGTCGCGCAGGCCGAAACCCAGCACACCATGGGCGAATTCCGCTCCGAGGAGGCCGCGAAGGTTGCCCGCGCCTCACGTTTCAAGGGCCTGCTGGCCTCACCGATCGCACTGATCTCCGCAATCGTGGTGTTGGTCTCCATGGGTTCCATGGGCAAGGCCTTCGTCGACCAGTACCCGAAGTACAGCGTGGGTCTGGGTAATATCCGGGCCCTCGGAGGACAGACCTGTGGCCTGGCCTCGGATGCCGTGCTGGAGACCAACTCCAACGAATCCTTCCTGACACCGGTGAACTCCTCACTCGGTGAATCCCTCGAGGTGGATGAATCCCGCGGATTCAGCTCAGCGGGTATCCCCGCCTCCATCAACCAGGATCAGGCCTCCACCACATCCGTGGGTGCGATTGCTGGTTCAACCGATGAGGACACCGGTGGCGGATCTGATGATGCTTCCGGTCAGTCCACCGGCAACACCGGTGGTCAGCGCGCCGATATCGGCATCAACGGATCCACCGCCCGACTCCCGTTCAACCTCGACTACACCCAGATTCCGGTCATGGGTTCCTGGTCGGGGGAAACCCAGGTTCACGCCGAGATCACCACCGACTGGTACCAGCTGCCAGAGGCAAACGATGATGCCCCGATCATTGTGGTGTCCGCCGCCGGTCGCGTCGAGCACTTTGACATCAATGGTGTCTTCCAAGCCGGACAGTCCCTGAGAATGGAATACGGCACCCTGGGTGCTGATGGCGAGGTCACCGACATCGGTGAGGAAATGATGTACGACATCGGCCCCGAGCCCTCCTGGCGTAACCTCCGCCTGCCGATTGATGCACTCCCCGCAGAAGCTGATGTGGTCCGCATTGTAGCTTCCGATGACAACCTGGATCCCGACCAGTGGGTTGCCTTCACCCCACCACGCGTACCCACCCTGGATTCGCTCAACAACATCATCGGTTCGGACACCCCGGGGCTGCTCGACTGGGCGGTTGGCCTGCAGTTCCCATGCCAGCGCACCTTCGACCACTATGCCGGCATCACCGAGATCCCTGAGTACCGTATCTCCCCCGATCACGGCGGCAAATCCACCCTGACACCATTCCAGGACTGGGCCGGCGGTGGTGCCATGGGTACCGCGGAGGCAGTGAACACCGCCTATGAAATCCCGTCCTACCTGCGCAATGACTGGGGCCGTGACTGGGGTTCCATCGAGCTCTATGAGCTGCGCACCAACTCACAGAATGAGGCGCCCAAGGTGGCCGAGGTGAATCTGGAAACCATCCAGCGTTCCGGCCTCTGGAACCCGGGAAGCATGAAGGTGGACTAGTTTCACTGTGATCTGATGGGCGGGAACCACGACCCGGATCCCGCCCACAGGTGTATCTGGGTCTTCGCTGCCCACCGTCACAGCACCGGTTCGAATATTTTCCCACCCCGGAGCCGGTTTTGTGGTTTATTCGGTGTATGGGCGAATCAGTTTCCACCGATAGATATACCCCTCAGCAGCGCACGCGCTACCGCCAGCTTCTGATGGAAGATCTCGAAATCTTTGACCGCCACCTCCAGCGGTCGGATTTTGATGACCACGGTTCGATCGGCCTTGAACTCGAACTCAATCTGGTGGATAACAAGATGCAACCTGCGCTGCTCGGTGCGGAGGTTCTCAGATATCTCGACGATGAATTCCAATCCGAGATCGGCAACTTCAATGTAGAGCTCAACCATCCACCACTGTCTGTCAAAGATGATGGCTTAAGACGCCTGCAGGAGGGCATCACAAACCGTCTGGATCGTGTTCGCACGGCCTCTGCAACAGTGGGTGCTCAGGTCGCCATGATCGGTACCCTTCCCACCATCACCTCGGAGTTCCTGTCTGATCCTTCCTGGATGACCCAGGAAAACCGCTACCGGGCCTTAAGTAATGCGGTGATGGAATCCCGCGGTGAACTCGTCCACATCAACCTCTCCGACCGCGAACATATCAATCAGGATTTCTCCGATATCGCCCCTGAATCCACCTGCACCTCCATCCAATTGCATCTGCAGTTGGCCCCGAACCGGTTCGCCGCGGCCTGGAATGCCTCCCAGGCGATCGCCGGGGTGCAGGTTGCGCTCAGTGCCAATTCCCCGTTGTTCCTCGGACGCCGGGTCTGGCATGAAAGCCGCATCCCGGTCTTCCAGCAGGCCATCGATACGCGTACTCCCGAACTGGTCAATCAGGGGGTGCGCCCCCGCGTCTGGTTCGGCGAACGCTGGATCACCAGTGTCTTCGACCTCTTCGAGGAGAACGTCCGCTATTTCTCCCCGCTGATCGCCGAAGACCGGGCGCTTGCCGGTGCTCCGATGATGAAGGGTAAATCCCCCACCCTCCACTATCTCAACCTCCATAATGGAACGGTCTGGCGGTGGAATAGACCGATCTATGCCCCCGGCGAAGAGCGTTCCCACCTGCGTCTGGAAAACCGTCTGCTCCCAGCGGGCCCCACCCCCGTGGACATCGTGGCCGATGCCGCCTTCTACTATGGCATCGTCAAATATCTCGCCGAGGAGAACCGCCCTGTCTGGTCGCGACTGATGTTTGCCGATGCCGAGAAGAACTTCCAGTCCGCAGCCCGATCCGGGCTCTTCGCCCGGATGAGCTGGCCAACACTCGGACAGGTCAATGTCGCAGACCTGGTGATCGACCACCTGCTTCCCCAGGCCCGCGAAGGTCTCCGGAGGCTGGAGGTGGAAGAGTCACTCATCGACACCTACCTCGGTATCATCCGTGACCGCGCTAAATCCCGCCAGAATGGTGCCACCTGGCAGCTTCGGACCCTCAACAATGTTGAAGCCCACGGTAGCCTGCCCGATTCCGGGGCCCGCCGTAGTGCCCTGGCTTCCATGCTTGAGCAGTACCTGAAGAATCAGGCCACCGGCGAACCCGTCCACACCTGGGAGATCGGCAGATAATAGCCTCTCCCCCAGCCGGGGGCCCCATCAGTTGATGTGAGGGCCGGCGGTCTCTTGGCCCACACTTGTGCATTTGGGTACCAACTTCCCCCGGAAACAGGCCCTTCTAGGAACCCAATCCGCACCCAAATGCACAAACCCCACGCGCTCCACACACCCGCCCCCCCTGGTTTCCGCGGCAGGTGCGAATCTTCTCACACCGACATCGGCATATCCTGCGGGGTGACGGCGACAGGCAGTGCGGTCTCGCCCATGAGGTCGGCATCAACAGCGGCAGCACACGCCCGGCCCTCGGCGATCGCCCAGACGATCAGGGACTGTCCCCGCCCATTGTCACCGGCGATGTAGACCCGGGAATTAGTCGGACTGCGGTAGCTGGAATCCCGGAGCATCCGTCCGCGGGCATCGAAACCCACGCCCAGTTCGTGCGCCAATCCACCCTGTTCAGCGCCGCTGAAGCCCAAGGCAACCAGCACCATGTCAGCCTCGAAGGGGAATTCCGTGCCCTCGACAGGTTCGCGGCGCCCATTGACCACACGGATCTGGCAGCCGGTCAGACCGGTCACCCGGCCCTGTTCCCCATGCAGGGATACGGTGTTCACCGCGAACTTCCGCTCGCCCAGTTCGCTGCCCACGGAGCGTCGCCCCAGTCCGAGAGCAGCGATGTCATCGGCGGATTCATCACCGCGCAGGACATAGCCGCCTTCCTCATGGGCGGTGGCGGTACGGAACTGGTTGGGGTACATCGGCCATGGTGTGGACTCCGCACGGATGAAGGGGGCTTTGGGGCGGATATCAAATTGTGTGACGGAGGCGGCACCCTGACGCAGGGCGGTGCCGAAGCAGTCGGTGCCGGTATCGCCGCCACCGACGATGACCACCTTCTTGCCCCGCGCGTCGAGAGGCGAGACATGCATGTCGCCCTCATTCACCCGGTTCTGGGCGGTGAGATAATCCATCGCCGGGTAGACCCCGTCCAGTTCCCCACCCGGTACCGCGAGCGGGCGGGCCACGGGAGTACCTGTTGCCAGCACCACGGCATCGAAGAACGCCAGTTCCGCTGCTTTCGGGGACACCCCCACCCGGAATTCCGTGCCCTCGGCACGCATCTGCTCCAGGCGGCGGTCAATCCAGCGGTTTTCCATCTTGTATTCGGGCACGCCGTAGCGCATGAGGCCGCCGAGGCGATCATCACGCTCGAAGACGGTCACGCGGTGTCCCGCGCGGGTCAGC
>SMEN01000354.1_pt1 | contig 13800 bp, 9 predicted proteins | sample 2456271 | NCBI WGS metagenome assembly SMEN01 (sample SAMN10132593, study PRJNA489261) | soil metagenome | isolation source: day1 control-loamy sand soil ammended with raw manure from dairy cow... | place: USA | collected 2015-04-01 | reverse complement strand
ATTGTTCAAGAAATTGGACGCCACACCATCCAGAGCGACTGAGAGACCTGGCTCGTTGACGTCGCAGCAACCACCCGATAGCGGGATCGGTGCTAAGGCCAGGACCGATGGAGATTGCTAGATTTCGCAACGGTTCTTCAAGGGGAGTGCTCTGCCTTCCCTCGAATTCGCAACAACCGGATCGTTGAATATCAGGCGTAATCCTCGGCTCAAATACCGAGAGGAACTTACGAATATGCGTACTGCGCACCTGAGTTTGAAAGCGGCGGCACTTGTTGCCGTCCTGGGCCTGACCCTGACCGCATGCGGCGGAAATTCGACTACCGCAGCTCCGGCTGAAGGTGCTCCCGCTGCCGCCGGCGATCCGGTTGAAGGCGGTACCTTTACCTTTGCCGAAGTTACCCCGATTAACAACTGGCAGACGCAGGCGGCGCGCTTCTATGAGAAGGCAAACGTCCTGAACTCGGTCCTGGACCGCCTGACCTACTTCGATGCGGAGTCCGGCAAGCTCGTTGGATGGATCGCTGAGGACTTCAAAGCAAACAACGACCAGACCGAATTCACGTTCACCATTCGTGACGGGGTGACGTTCTCCGATGGATCCGCGCTGGACGCGGAAGCGGTCAAGCTCAACCTTGACGCGCTGGGCCTGGGCATCAAGGACGCGCAGGTCGCTCCGAACGTGGACTTCGGCGCCTATAAGTCGGCGGAGGTCCTCGGCAAGAACCAGGTGAAGGTGACGCTGAAACGTCCAGACGCCAACTTCCTGCGTGCCACCTCGTCCGTCGCAGCAGGCTTGGTTTCCCCGAAGACCTTGAAGCTGGATAACGCAGGACAGTCCGCTATCGCGAAGATCGTGGGCTCTGGCCCGTTCGTCTTCGAATCGGAAAAGCCGGACGAGGAAGTCGTCTTCACCAGCCGAGACGACTACGCGTGGGCACCCGAAACCGCAGAAAACCAGGGCGATGCCTATCTGGACAAACTGGTGATCAAGTACCTACCTGAGGTAGCCAGCCGCGCTGGCGCTGCGCAGTCCGGCCAGGTTGACCTTGTCCGCGGACTGCAGCCGGTGGACGAACAGGTGCTGGCAGCCAACGGGGGCCAAGTCTTCGCCGCGCAGGGTGTCGACCTGACCACCAACCAAGCTGCCGTGCGCATCGGTTCCGGCAAGCTGGAAGACGTCAAGGTTCGCCAGGCTCTCCAGGTCGGTATCGATCGCCAGGCAATCAAGGACACCGTGCTGTCCGAGAGCTACGTGGTGGCCGGTTCGGTCCTGAACCACAAGGCCCCGGGCTTCGTCGACTTGTCGTCCGAAATCGCCTATAACCCGGAGAAATCCAAGCAGCTTCTGGATGAAGCAGGCTGGAAGGTCGGTGCTGACGGAATCCGCGAAAAAGACGGCGAAAAGCTGGAAATCACGGTAGCCACGTCGAACAACTCGGTCGTCATCAAGCCCGCATTCGAGCTGATCGAGCAGCAGTGGCGCGATCTTGGCGTGAAGCTGGTCAACCGCGCAGCGGACAATACCTTCCTGGTCAATGCGCTCGTCGATGACAAGGTCGAGTTCTTCGGTACCCGCCAGTTCGCGCTCGGCGGCCTCGGCCCGGTCTATGCCCCGGCCAATAACACCCAGACCCTGAACGCCGACGAGGAACTCAACAAGCTCTTCGCCAAGGAACAGGCCGCGACCAGCGAAGAAGAGCACTTGGGGCTTGTCGAAGAAGAACAGCGTGCACTGGTGCTGGACAAGGCACTGGCCCTCGTACTGTGGGATGAGGTCCAGGTTTACGGTGCCAGCCAGTCCGCCCACGTCGAGTTCACTTCCGGTACCGCCCCGATCTTCCAGGGTGCCTGGAAGAGCGAAGGCTAGGAGCGCAAACCATGGGCGGATACATTGCCAAACGCGTTGGCCAGGCTCTGCTGGTGATCTGGCTTGCCTACACCGCGGTATTCATCGCAGTGCAGTCGCTTCCCAACGATCCCGTGACGATCTTCCTCAATTCGGACTCTGCGGCAGATCCGGCGACGATCGCGCAGATGAAGGAGTACTACGGCTATGACCAACCGGTTATTGTCCAGTACTTTTCCCAGCTGCTCGGATTGTTGCGCGGGGACTTGGGATACTCACTGTCCAGCGGTTCGGAAGTATCCGCCCGGATCGGCGAGGTTGTCGGTTCAACACTCGTGCTTGCCGGCTCGGCATTCGTGGTCGCGGTGGTCTTCGCTGTGGCGCTCACAGCTGCAGCCAGCCTGGCCCGAGGCCCGAGACTGCGCAATCTCCTGCTGAATCTTCCTCCGCTCATGGTGTCCATTCCGGTCTTCTGGCTGGGCCTGGTGCTGTTGCAACTGCTTGCAGTACAGCTCGGAATCATGTCGTTGTTCCCGGATGACTCGTTCCTCTCACTGGCGGTGCCGATCTTCGTGCTGGCCGTGCATCTGAGTGCACCCATTGCACAGGTGCTCATCAAGAGCGTCCAGGAAGTCGGTACCCAACCATTTGTGGATGTTCTGCGTGCCAAGGGCGCCAGCGAATCCTGGATCTTCTACCGCCACATGCTGAAGAACGCGGCGCCCGCCGCACTGTCCATCGCCGGAATCACCATTGGAACGCTGTTGGCCGGATCGGTGATTACCGAAACAGTCTTCGCCCGCGCAGGACTTGGACAGCTGATCCTGCAATCGGTCACCGTCCAGGACATTCCGCTGGTTCAGGGACTGGTCCTGCTGACCGCAGTCGTGTTCACCTCAGCCAACCTGCTGGTTGACCTCATCCATCCGAAGCTCGATCCGCGCATCATCACCGCCAGCTCCGGTTCGCCCCGCGCGCTTGCGGCCTAGGGAAGGAATAGTCAATGAGTCTCCTGGCAGACAACGTCGATACGGCGGTTGCGACCCTGGCCGCTTCCGAACAGCCGAACTCGCGGATCGCGAGTGCTTCGGCGGCCCGGCGCCGGCTGGCGCAGTGGTGGGTGCTTGTTCCGTTGGCCATCATGCTGTCGTGGGCTTTCCTCCCGGCGCTGTTCACCGGCCATGATCCGATCACCGGCATCCCTGCAGACAAACTCCTGGCTCCGAGCGCCGAACACCTTTTCGGCACCGACCACCTGGGACGCGACGTCTTCTCCCGCGTCGTGTATGGAACACGGCAGACGCTGCTCACCGCTGGGCTCGCCTGCCTGATCGGCAGCATTGTCGGATCGATTCTCGGGTTGCTTGCCGGAACTGCGGGCAGGTTTGCCGACAGCGTGGCCATGCGCCTGGTGGATGTCATCCTGGCCGTCCCTGCCTTCCTGATCGCACTGATCCTGGTGACTGCGACCGAACCCGGCCCGCTGTCTCTGGGGCTCGGTGTTGGCATCGCCTCCATCGCCGCCTTCGCGCGACTGGTGCGTACCGAGGTGCTCCGTGTTCGTTCACGGGATTTCGTGCAGGCTGCGCTGATGAGCGGTGGCAAGTACTTCACCGTGCTCCGCCGCCACATCATTCCCCACGTGATCGGTCCGGTCCTCTCGCTGCTTGCAGTTGACCTTGGCGCGGCAATCCTGGCCATCTCCGGACTCGGTTTCCTTGGCTTCGGTTCGCCGCCGCCAACCCCGGAATGGGGCCTGCTGATCTCCGAAGGGCGGCAGTACCTATCGGTTGCCTGGTGGCTCACGACCCTGCCTGGCCTGGTCATCGTTGCTGCCGTGATGTTGATGGCCACCCTTGGCCGAACCATCAATAAAGCCTTCCGCTTCTAGCGCCGTACCCGGTTGAAAGGAGAAATCCATGAACGCCCCACAGAATACCGCCAGTCCGGTGATCCGGATTGAAGACCTCACGGTTCAGTACGCGCAGGGAACCATTGCCGCGGACAACATCAATCTCCAGATCCCGCGGGGGCAGATCGTTGCCATCGTTGGAGAATCCGGCTCCGGCAAGTCGACGCTGACCAAGGCCTTGATCGGTTTGCTGCCCCAAGGAACCGAATGCACCGGCAGCATTCGCTTTGGCGGTACCGAAGTGACCACGCTGAACGTGCACGAATGGCGCAAGATCCGCGGGGCCGGAATCGGGCTGGTGCCGCAGGATCCGGGTGCCTCACTGGACCCGGTGAAGACCATCGGTTCCCAGGTGGTCGAGGTTTTCAGGCTGCACCCTAGCCGTTCGGTTCCCAAGAAGCAGTGGCGCTCCAAAGCCATTGAACTGCTGGAAAGCGTGGGCATCGACCGTGCCGAGAGTCGATTGTCGCAGTACCCGCACGAGCTGTCCGGTGGACTGAAACAGCGTGTGCTGATCGCCATCGCGTTCGCCTTGAACCCGCAGCTGCTGATCGCGGACGAGCCGACCAGCGCACTGGATGTCACCGTGCAGCGGACGGTGCTGGAGATCTTTGTGTCGCTGGCTCGCAAAAACGGGACGACCGTGGTGTTCGTGACCCACGATCTAGCCGTAGCCACGGATATCGCCGACCGGGTACTGGTCATGAACTCAGGACGCATCCTCGAAGACCGCAGCGTCGAGGAACTGGTCTCAAAGAGCACCGACCCGTATACCAATGCCCTGCTGGACCAGGCCTACGCCACTGCGAACCAGCAGGAAGCGCGAAGCACCGATGAGCTGGCAATTTCGGTCACGAATCTGGGCAAGGTTTTCGGCAAGGGAAACGCCACCCATGCAGCGGTGTCTTCCGTATCCTTCGACGTCGCACGAGGAACAACATTCTCCTTGGTGGGGGAGTCCGGTTCGGGCAAGTCCACGACCGCGAAAATCATCATGGGTCTGCTCGAAGCCAGTCAAGGCAGCGCACGCGTCAATGGCAACGACGTCACTGGCCTCGGCGGAAAACAGCGATACGCGCTGTGGCGCGAAGCCCAGCTGGTCTACCAGAACCCGGACTCCGCGTTGGACCCGCGGCAGCAGGTCGGATCGATCATTGCCGAGCCAATGCTCAACTACCGCCTGGGGGACGCGGCCTGGCGGCGGGCTCGTGTTGCCCAGCTCATGGAACAGGTGAATCTGGCAGCGGAACTTGATGCCAAACGGCCCGGAGAACTGTCGGGCGGCCAGCGGCAGCGGGTAGCCATTGCCCGGGCGCTGGCCAGCGGCGCCAAGATCCTGGTGCTCGACGAGGCGCTGAGCGCACTGGATGTCCTGACCCAGGAACAAATCCTGGAACTGCTCGACAGGCTGCAGCGCGAGGAAGGTCTCACCTACCTGTTCATCTCCCACGATCTGCACGTGGTTGAACGCATCAGCCACCAGGTTGGCGTGATGCGCGGCGGTGAGCTGGTCGAAGTCGGGCCCGTGGCGCAGGTCTTCTCCGCCCCGCAGCACGAGTACACCCGAACCCTGCTGGCCGCGAACCCCGGCCATGTGCTGCGCGAACTCGCGGATACGCGCAGTTGCTGAATTTCCAAGAACCACATATTCCACTGAATTCCGAAAGAGATACTATGAGCACCGACGCCCTGGAATCGACCCAGATCATTACCGCACCCTACGGCAGCGAAGCCGCCTACCAGCAGCTCTCCGCGCGATTCGCCGACGTCTTCGCCCGCATCGCCGAAGGGGCCCGGGAGCGCGAGCAAAACCGCGTCCTGCCGTTCGAACAGGTCCAGTGGCTGAAGGACGCCGGTTTCACCACGTTGCGCGTACCGGCAAGCCACGGCGGCAGTCCGGTCAACCACGAGCATCTTTTCCGCCTGCTCATCGAGCTGTCGGCCGCCGACTCCAACGTGTCCCACCTGCTGCGCAGCCACTTCTCGTTCGTGGAGACCATTGCCCTGCAGCCGCAGGAATTCCAGGACCGCTGGTTCCCGCGTGTGCTCGCCGGCGAGATCTTCGGCAACGCCGCCACCGAGCGCGGCGGCAACGCGCTGGGCAGCACCAACACCAAACTCATCAAGACCGGGTCCGGGTGGGTGCTGCGCGGCGAGAAGTACTACACCACCGGCTCGATCTTCGCTGACTGGGTAGTTGTCATGGCGAGCACCGACGGTGTCGAGGGACGCCAATACGCGGTGATCGACCGCCACGCCCGGGGCGTTCAGATCCTCGACGACTGGGACGGCTTCGGCCAGCCGCTGACCGGCACCGGCACCGCGATCTTCACCGACGTCGAGGTGGACGAGCAGAACATCATCCAGCGCAAGGTGGCCTCCACCCTGGAGCCCGCGTTCTTCCAGCTGTGCCTGCTTTCGGTGCTGGTCGGCATCGGCAAGGCCGCCCGCAACGAAGCCGCCCACATTGTGGCCACCCGCACCCGCACCTTCAACACCGGCTCCGGCGCTTTGTTCAAGGACGACCCGCAGATCCAGGAACTGGTCGGACGCCTTGCATCCAACGTCTTCGCCGCAGAATCGATCGTGGTCGCTGCCGCCCGTGATCTGGACGCAGCAGTGGACCCGAGCCTCGGACTGGACGAGGAAGCCGCCTTCGTCCGCGCCGAGCTCGCGGTCCAGCAGGCGCACGTGGCCACCCCGAAGCTGATCCTGGACGCCACCAGCGAACTCTTCGACGTCACCGGGGCTTCCGCGGTGTCCACCTCCAAGTCGCTGGACCGCTTCTGGCGCAACGCCCGCACCGTCGCGACCCACAACCCCGTCGCTTTCAAGGCCCGCTCGGTCGGCGACTACTTCATCAACGGAACCATCCCGACGGGGCTTCACTCCATCGGCGAAGCCAAGGGAGCCAAGTAGCCATGGGAACCTTTGAATCACGGCCGCGCTTCCTGCTTTCGGCTTTCCTGATGAATACCTCCAGCCACATCCTCGGCGGCATGTGGCGCCACCCTCAGGCCGAACAGCACCAGTTCAACGAGCTGGGGCTGTGGGTGGACCTGGCCAAGAAGCTGGAGGACGCCAAGTTCGACAGCATGTTCTTCGCCGACGTGGTGGGCCTGTACGGCGACCACGAAGGTGGCTGGGCCTCGCTGGTGCGCAAGGGGCTGCAGGTGCCGAGCCAGGATCCGCTGGTGCTGCTCTCCGCGCTGTCAGCCACCACCAGCGACATCGGACTGGCCATGACCAGCTCGGTGGTGCAGGCGCACCCGTTCCAGTTCGCCCGCCAGGCCTCCACGCTCGACCACCTGTCCAACGGCCGCGTGGCCTGGAACATCGTGACCAGCGTGCTGGAGAACGCGCACCGCAACTTCGGCGGCGACAGCCTGGTTGCGCACGACGACCGCTACGCCTGGGCTGAGGAATATGTGGAAGCGGCCTACAAGCTCTGGGAAGGCTCCTGGGAGGACGGGGCGCTGCTGGCCGACAAGGAGTCGGGCATCTATGCGGACCCGTCCAAGGTCAACAAGATCAACCACCGAGGCCAGCTGTACTCGATCGACGGACCGCACCTGGCCCTGCCCAGCGCCCAGCGGACCCCGTTCCTGTTCCAGGCTGGATCCTCGCCGCGCGGATCCCAGTTCGCCGCCACGCATGCGGAAGCGACATTCCTGTTCGCTCCGCACCCGGAATACGTCGGCAAGAAGAATGCCCAGTTGATCGGCAATCTCGAAGCCGCCGGCCGCGCCCGCGATGACATCAAGGTTTTTGCGGGGCTTTCCTTCGTGGTCGGTTCCACCGAAGCGGAAGCCAAGGCACTGGAAGCCGAATACGACCAGTACCTGGACCCGCACGCCATCATTGCGCACATCGGCGGCGGAATCGGTGTTGACCTCGGCGGACGGGACCTGGATACCCCGCTGGGAGAAATCAAGACGGAGGGTGCGCAGGGTGTGCTCGAAGCGGCCATCGCCTCCACCCCGGGTGGCAATCCAACATTGCGCGACCTGGCCCACTACCGGGCCAAGGCGCAGCAGATTGTCGGAACTCCGGAACAGATTGTCGATGAGCTTGAACGCTGGCAGGACGCTGGCATTGACGGGCTGAACATCATGAACCACATCCTGCCCGGCTCCTATGACAACTTTATCGAAGGCGTGCTTCCAGAACTTCACAAGCGCGGTCTGGCCCAGCGGGAGTATGCTCCGGGCAGCCTGCGTCAGAAATTCTTCGGGCGCGGTGACAAGCTTCCGCAGAATCACCCCGCCGCGCAGTACCGCGGCGTGTTCTCCGAGCTCTCAGCGGCGAATACCGAGGTGAGCTTGCAGGAACAGGTCTAGTTCTGAAACCCAGGAGGCAGCTGACGGGAGAGGTCCCGCCAGTTGCCTCCTGGCCGTTTGACTCTTGAATTCCGAGCATTTGCGTTTCGGGCGTATCGTGGTGGCCATGAGCGCTACACACCACAATGACCCGGAAGTTATCCGCCAACTGCTGTCAACTCCTGCGCGCTGGGCAGTGGTTGGATTAACCAACAATCCGCGACGTGTGGCACCCTCGATCGCATGGTTTCTGAAGAACGATCTGGGGATGGAAATCCTGCCGGTTTCACTGACTGGAGAAGCGGTTTTTGAGCAACCCGGGTATCACCGTTTGGCTGCAATTCCAGGGACGATTGACGTTGTTGACTGCTTTGTAAATTCACAAAAAGTCGGAGACATTATCGATCAGGCCATCGAGGTCGGTGCCCGCGCAATCTGGATGCAGCTTGGTGTGATTGACCACGAAGCGGCTCGCCGCGCGACCCTTGCGGGACTGGATGTGGTGATGGATACGTGCCCGAAAATCGAGTATTCCAAACTAGTTTTATGACAGATTGTGACGCGTGAATTTGTTGCTGTGTTGCGCAAAGGTGGCGGTTGCCGGATAGGCTGATCGCAGAATCATAAATTCGGGGGCTGGGGAGCCGAAGAATACTTGGGGATTCGCTCTGACTAGGGGTCTGAGTGATCAATGAGGTGTGGGTTATACCTATACCTCCGATGGTGTTTAACGCGTTCCAGCGTCCCATCGAAATTGGGGAATTTCAATGTTTGGCAAGCCTGATGGGGACGGCTTTGTGCGCTCTCGCGACGCCCAAAACCGGCAGTCTCGGACTTTACATCGTGATGGGACTTGGAAAAACCGCACCCTCCGCGCAGTTGGGGGACTGTCGCTGAGTGTTGCTCTCGTGGCATCCATGTCGTTCTCGGGAGTCGTTCCTTCCTTCGCCGCCGGTACCAACCAAGCGGACGAAACCAGTGGTGCAACCAGCAGTGAGTCTGCCGTTGATGTCCAGACTTCGGAGTCGGCCAGAGTTACACCTTATGAGTCCACCACCGCCACCGAAGATTCTTCGGCACCTTCTGAAAAGCCAGAAAAGAATGCCGATTCTGCAGCTGAAACGACGTCGGGCACGCCGACCGAAGAAGCACGCGAGACTGCAAAGCCAACCGATGAGTCTGCGAAGCAGAGCTCAAATCGCGCCGCGGCTGATTCAGGCATCGGATTGATGTCAGTTGGGCCCGACGGGGCAGCTGCTCCCTATGTGTACTGGAACGTTGCCGACCAGGAAGGCAACCCGGTAGCAGGAGCCGCTTTCACACTTGAGCGGCATATCGGTAACCGCTGGAATGGCGCGCGGAATGTCAGCGACTGCTCCAGCGGAACCTGCACCGGGGTGGACCGGGATGCTGACGCTGGGGAGTTCTTGTCCAAATGGATCGGCAGCGACCGTCCCGGGGCAAATCCCACCGATTCAACCCAAGTTACCGCGAACAGCCGTTACCGTTTGACTCCGGGGGCAGCTCCCACTGGATACGTGTGGGTCGCCAGCACCTCTGCGATTGATTCGAACAGCAAAACGTGGAGCAACGGAACACTGAACTTCGGAACGTTTACGGTCAAGAAGATCAACTACCAGCCAATCTGCTTGCCTGGTTACGTTTACGGCATCACTGATCAAGGACAGATCAGGCAGGTTGCCGCGGACGGGTCGGTCTCGAACTTGGGGAGCACTGTTTCCGCCAGCAACGTGGACATGAACGGTTTGGGTATCGGCGCCGGGGGAACTTCGGCCTACGCCTACGCACGTAGCAACGACGTTCAGACGGCTTCGATCTACAAGTACAACGTCTCGACCGGACAGTGGTCTGCAACCAATGCAAGTGTCGATTCGACCGACCCGAACCGGCGGGTACAGTTTGTCGCAGGCGCGGTAGACCTTGATACCGGACGATACTTTTTCGGGGGGTATGCCTCGTCGGGCAGTAACAGGCCGTTTCATGTCTGGGAATACAACCCGGCAACAAACGCGATCACCTACAAGGGTGGTATCGCCACGGACACCCCTTCCGGCGTTGCAACCAACGGCGACATGGCCTTTGATGCCAAAGGCAACCTGTTTGTGGTGCGTGGTACGGGAAGCACCACCACGGTCTACTCCGTAACCGCAGAGAATCTTAAAAATGCAACCGGCGGCACGATAACTTCTTCGAAGACATCAGGGTTTACGACCATGGATAACGTCAATGGCTTGGCCTTCGACGCTGATGGCAGGGCCTATTTAGGCGCTGGCAACGCGCTCAGAAGTTACGCCATGCCGGGCTGGAGCGACAAAAAAGACGTGACGTCTTCCTTGGGTGGAAGTACAGACCTGGCCTCGTGCGGATCGCCTCCAACCATCACCATTGAAAAGTATGTTGAGGGAGATCGTGTAGCGAGCGGCGATCAGTTCACGCTGACCCTGCGCCAGGGTGGAACCAACGAGACCGTCATCGGGACCGCCACCACTACCGGGAACGCCAAGGGGCTGCAGGACGAACGTGTTGGCCCATTGCCAACCGTGCGCAACGTTGATCTGAACTTCTCGGAATCCGCTGCGGGAACCACCAGCCTGGGAAACTACGCGTCGAGCTACCGCTGTTTGGTAGACGGGGTTCAGACGACCCAGGGCAACGGAACCGCTGGCACCATCAAGATTCCGGCGAATGGTCAGTCGGTCGAGTGCCGGTTCTACAACTCTCCATTGGTCGCACAGGTCAACGTGAACAAGCAGATCACGGATTCGCAGGGAAAAAATGCGAAACCCGGCTCGGATTGGACCGTTGGCGCAAGTGCGCAGGCAACCTCGGGTACGGTGACTTCCGAACCAGTCAAAAACACCCAGCAGACCAATAGCCAGGGTGACGCGTCCTGGAAGTTCCGTTTCAGCAACAGTAGCGGCAAGGCAAACCTCAGTGTCAGTGAACTGATGCGCACTGGCTACAAATTCGCCAGCGGAACCTGCGAGGTGACCAAGCTCGATGGGACCAAAACCACTACGCAACTAACCGGACCAGAAGCGAACCCGGCGGTAAATATCGTTCCCGGGGACGTGGTGGACTGCAAGATCGTGAATTCCCTGAAGCCGGCCAGCGTGTCGGTGGGCAAGCAGATGCTGGACTCCAACGGAGAAAACCCGCAGCCGGCTGCCGGGTGGACCGTGGGGGCAACTCTTGCAACGGGCAGCACCTCCGGGGTAACGATCACCGACCCGGCGACCGCCAAAACGGCAACCAACGGCAAGGTTCAGACACCGTGGGTAGTGCACTTCCCGAATGATCCCGAAGCCACAGGCAATGTCACGGTCAAAGAGGTCATGCAGGACGGCTACACGTTCAAGAGCGCGGTGTGTGTGATCACTTCGGATGACGGGACTCGCACCAACTGGCCGATCGCCGCGGATTCCGGAACCCTGAGTGGCCTGAAACCCGGTGATGCGGCAGAGTGCGTCTTCACCAACCAGCCGCAAACCGGCGCGGTGACTTGGATGAAGGTCGACGGCGGCGGGAGCGCGCTTGCAGGCTCGGAATGGGAACTGAGCGGTCCGGGCGCCGATGGGCAGCAGCTTGCAATTGAAGACTGCATCGAAGAAACCGCCGCAGAATGCACCGGAGCGGATAAGGACCCGGCCGCCGGAGCATTCAAACTGACCGGGTTGACCTGGGGTGAGTACACCCTGGTGGAAACCAAGGCTCCGGCCGGGTACGTCCTGGACGAAACCGAACACCGATTCACCATTGGGACTTCAGATGATGCGCAGCTCATCTGGGATCTGGGAGACATGGAAAATGAGCAGCGTCCTGCGCTGGCTTTGCCGCTGACCGGCGGCATGGGTACGCAGTCGTTTATCATCACCGGTTCCATCGCCTTAATGGCAGCCCTTGGGGTTGTTGCCTGGCGACGCAGAAAGGCCGCGGCTCAGGGGTAATCCCGGCTTCCGGCTGAAGCACCAACACTCAATTCACGTACTAGAGCTCTACCAAATTTCACTCGCGGCCGTCACTGGGGACATTGCGGCTCAAAAGAAAGGAACAGCTGAAATGGCTGAAATCAAGCACACTCGGGGGAAGCGTGTATTGTCCGGTTTGGGCGTACTGACCCTTGCCGCGGCGGGCCTGCTCGGGGGAACCGGGGCCGCGCTGGCCGATGACAACTCCGCGTTGAACACCGGCAACATCGATCAGGGGCGTGAAGGATCGATCAAGATCCACAAGCACAAGCACCAGAACGGCACCTCCGCCACGCAGAATCCTGCTGGCACCGGGGACGCTATCAACTCCGAAGGTATTGCCGGGGTTGAATTCACCGCCTACCAGCTGACCGACATCGACCTCAGCGACACCAATGACTGGGACCAGCTCGATAACCTGGATCTGTCCAACGCCTGCACCTCGATCCCGGGTCACACCTTGGGCACCCCGATCGTTGCAGATGCCACCAACAGCCAGGGTGTTTCCACCCTGACCGGCCTGAAGCTCGGCGCCTACGTGGTGTGTGAAACCGACGCTCCGGCCTCCGTGGTCGACCGTTCGCAGCCGTTTGTGGTTGCCATCCCCACCCCGTATGAGAACGCCTGGGTCTACGACGTGAACGTGTACCCGAAGAACGGCACCTCGGACATCACCAAGAGCATCGACCCGCAGTCGGATCTCGGACTTGGCGGTGTGGTGAACTTCCCGGTGACCGTCACCGTTCCGAAAACCAAGGGCGACGAGCTGCTAACCAAGTTCGAGATCGTTGATACCTTCGACTCGCGACTGGGCCTGAACGACGACGGCGTGGCCTCGGTGAAGCTGGGCGGCGCGGATGTCGATTCCTCCTACTACACCGTTTCCAACGACGGTCAGAGTGTGAAGGTGACCTTCAACGAGGCAGGCCGCCAGTGGCTGAAGTCCCAGGGCGAGAAAAAGGTTGTTGTCACCTTCTCCGCAGTGGTCAAGGAGGTTGGCGAAATCTCCAACGACGCCACCGCCTACATCAACACACCGGGTCATGACGGAACCATCGAATCCGACCCGGTCAACACCAACTGGGGCGATCTGGTCATCCAGAAGCTCGCCGCGGGTTCAAACGCCACCCTGGCCGATGCGGTCTTCGAAGTCTACGCGGCAGAAGCCCCGTACGCCGGCGGAAGCTGCGACACCGCAGTTGCCACCGGTTCGGCCCTGGAGGTCAACGGGAGCACCGAGTTCACCAGCGGTCCCAACGGTGTGGTTGACATTGCCGGTCTGTTCGTCAGCGACAGCGTGAACCCGACCATCAATGCCGAACAGCGCTGCTACGTGCTCAAGGAAGTTAAGGCCCCAACCGGCTACGTAACCCCAACCGGCGCCAAGGCGTTGACCGGTGTTGCGGTCAAGACTGGAGCCAACACCGCAAACGTGTACGACGCAACCATCGTCAACAGCCAGCAGGATGTTCCTGAACTTCCCCTGACCGGTGCCAACGGCCAGATCCTGATGGTCATCGGCGGTACTGCGGTACTGCTGGTCGCCGGCGGAATGGTCATCGTGAGCCGCCGCCGAGCAGCCCGCGAGGAAACCAAGTAGCAACCGCACCTGCGGTTCAGCACCTGTGATGGTGGGCGGGCGACAGCTCTCCCGCCATCACACGTTTATTCTCCCAATCTTCGTCAGGACACATCATGCTTGATACCCCGAATCCCACTCCGGCGAGCACC
>SMEN01000475.1_pt1 | contig 13867 bp, 8 predicted proteins | sample 2456271 | NCBI WGS metagenome assembly SMEN01 (sample SAMN10132593, study PRJNA489261) | soil metagenome | isolation source: day1 control-loamy sand soil ammended with raw manure from dairy cow... | place: USA | collected 2015-04-01 | reverse complement strand
TGGTGCTGCGCTTTATCCGCATTGAAACCCTTTTGCAGATGCTGGCGCAAACATCCTGCGCCACCCTGGTTTTGGCACATGGGCAAAACTTCGGGGCTGGGGTGGATTTGATCGCTGTCTGCCGTCAGCGCATCGCCAGTGCCGATGCCCGCTTTCGCATGCCCGGACTGCAGTTTGGTCTGGCCCTGGGAACCGGCAGGCTGGCTGCTTTGATCGGCGGCCAGCAAGCGCATCAATTACTGGCAGGCAGCATGGTGTTTGACGCCACCAAAGCGGAGCAACTGGGTTTTATTGAGTCTGTGCAAGAGCCTGAGCAATGGCCTGCTGTGATCGAACAAGCTGCCCAAACGGCCAGTCTGTTGGACAGTACAAGTCGAGCTTATTTACATCAGCTGACAGGCTGTCCTGAACAGACAGACCGGGATATGGCGGCCTTGGTGCGCTCTGCGTCAACACCCGGTATTAAAGAAAGAATTGCGGCCTTTCGGCAGGTAGCAAAATCTTGATTCCCCCCAAATTCCGGACTGTTTCCTCCAGCCCAGAGCCACGCGCTAGAGCGGTTTAGCGACCGCTATAGCCCAAACGGCGCGAGATCTGCGCCGCTGCCGTCACCAGGATTTTTCCGGCATGAATCAATCGGGCTTCTTCCAGTCGCTCGGCAGGCCCGGAAATTCCCAAAGCAGCCACGACCATTCCCCGGCTATCGTAAATAGGGGCGGCGGCACCAACAACCTGTTCACGCCATTCACCACGGTTAATGGCATAGCCCTGTTCGCGCACCTGTTCCAGCTCACGACGCAAATCGCCAAACTTGACCAGACTACGAGGCGTATAAGGCTTGAGACGGTTCTTGATCAGGTTCAAGGTCTCTTCGCTGGCCCCGGCTAGCAACGCCTTGCCGGTGGCCACACACTGCGCGGGTGAACGACCGCCCACCGTGGTGTAGGCACGCACGGGCTGCGGGCTGTCTATCTTTTCGATATACAGCACCTCCACCCCATCGAGCAGCGACAAATGTACGGTTTCCTGGGTTTGCTCGGCCAGCTCTTTCATAAAAGGCAAGGCCTCCACCCGCACATCCAGGCGGCTAGCCAGACCCGAGCCCAGCTCCCAGAGTTTCATGGTCAGCTCATAACGCGCAGTGTCTTCATTTTTACGTGCAAAGCCTTGATGAACCAGGGCTTGTAGCAGACGATGCACATTGCTTTTATTGAGCATCAGTTGGGCCAGGGCTTCCAGGAGCACCAGGCCCTTAACAAAAGTCTTGTCCAATCGAATATCCCATCAATCACTAAAAGTGCATGAATTGTCTCATGGAACCGGGCGACGCCATAGCCAGATAAGCCCGTATGGCAACGCGAAGCGCCCGTTTCATGCCCTTGCACCCGGACACAGAACGCGTATTACCAAGCAGCTTGTCTGCACATTTGTTCTTAGGCAAAACAACAAGCCCCCTTCACAGGGATTGCTCCCCTTTCCAGCACAGCCGCAAAGCGAGTAAAAAGAGCCTTACGCTTTTTTTCTGCCCCGGAGCGACTACCCCGATGGACACCTCTTCTTCGCCCTTTGCCCTTGCGGCCATTGTGCATGCAGGCAAAGGCAGCGCCGACGCCCTGCTAATGGAATTTGCACAGGAACTGCGTGCGAAAAACTACCGCGTCTGCGGTCTGGTACAAGGCCCGGAAATCCAAAAGGAAGACCATAGCCTGCGCACCGTACAGGATCTGGACAAGGGCACGCTCTACCCCATTACCCAAAACCTGGGTTCAGAGTCCACCGCCTGTTGCCTGGATATTGGTGCCTTGATGGAGGCCAGCGAAGTGCTGCGGCAGGCGCTGGAAAGCCCGGCTGATCTGGTGATTGTGAATCGCTTTGGCATCATGGAAGCGGACGGCCAGGGCTTTAACAACGAGATCATGGCCCTGATCGATCAAGGCTACCCGGTGCTGACCGTTGTGGCCCACACTTACCTGCCTGCGTGGCGTGAGTTTACCGGCGGCCTGGCAGTGGAACTGTCGCCGGAGCGCCAAGCGCTGTGGGACTGGTTCGAGAGCAGCCGTCAAGCAGCCTGAGGGCACCTGACAGGACTACCTTGATCAAGTTTGCGGAGCTGCCAGGGTCTATTTGGCAGCCCCTTATCAAGCTGCCACGACCGGCAGGCAGCAAGCCTTTCAAAAACCAAGCTTCCCGAGTTTAGAACGCCCAGTTCAGCGACACATTACCCGAGATATCTGCCCGGCTGTTACCCAGCAAACGGGTGCCCGCCGACACCCCAAGACGCAAACGCTCGGAGCTTTGCAGCGTCAAGCCCGCCCGTAAAGCCAACGCATGGCTATCGACACGAGCATAGCGGCCATCAAAGCCTGTCTGCGGCGAAGCCTCAAACTGTGCGTACTGCGCCTGCTTGCGTCCCAGCAAAGCCTGTTCCCACGAGGCGGAAACTTCAGCCTGCAAGCGACGGCCCTGCTTCAATTCCCAAGCCTGGGTAACGGCCAAGCCCAGCGACGCTTGCAAGGAATGGGCGCGGGTCGAATCCAACTCGAATCCAACTGCAAGCGGCTGCCTGCATCCCCCTCTTCACCTAAACCGGGACGGCTGTAACGCAAATAATCCAAGGCCAGAACCGGGCCTATGCTGCCGGCCTCACCCAAAGGCCAGTTATAGGCCGTCTGAAGGCCCGCTGCGAAAGTATGGCCGGTCCAGTCAGACTTGGGATTTGCCTGATAATCAGAAAACGCGATGCGTCGGTTCAATTTGCCCTGCTCCAGTCCCATGCGGACTTGAGCCAAGCCTTTCCAGCCTTCACGCGCATCAGCGCGGTACAAAGCATGCACACCGGCACCCAATCCCGTCAGCGTGCTCTTGGCCTGATAAGGAGCATCTATATTCAAGCTTTGCTCATTGGCGGTCGCATGGGCGCCCAAGCTCCAATCGCTGCCTGCAGCACGGTGTTCCGCACCGAACACAACACCGTAAGTCTGGCTGCGATGATCTACATCATTACTGCTTAACTGCCAGTGATAGCGGCCACCAAAAGGTTGGATGAAAGTCTGCCAGCCATCCTTGCCGAGGCCGGAGCGCTGACGCAGTTGCTCGGACACCAACTGCTCTCGACGCAAACTGGCAGCCAATTGAGCACCGTAAGCTCCGGCACTTAACTGATTGAGCGCATCGCCGATCTGGCTACCATCCGCGCTGGAAAAGTCCAAAGCTTGGTAGATAGAGGCCAAGGGGCGCTGATTGTCAGTGGAAGCCTGCTCCAGACTGCGGCCTACGGCATGGGCATTAGGGTTACCGGCATACGGCGAATAAGCTGCTGCCTGACGGCTGACCGACCAGCCACCCATATTTTCTTGAACGCTCAGGCTGGGTGAACTCAGGCTGGCCGTCAGCAGATCAAAACCGCCCTGAGTCTGTGTGGCCTGAAAGACTGTGTTCTGGTCCAAAGACCAGCCATCGGCATACCAGTCCGGCTGCAATTGCAGCTTCAATTCACCGGCCAATTGAGCCAGACCTTGAACCTCAAGACGATCATGCTGGCGGGTATCGGCTTCGATCAAAATGCGGCCTTCGGGTGCCTGGATGAAGTCGCCCTGAATCGTCATCTGACCAAAGGAGTTACCCGGACTCAAGGTGCCGTGGTTACTGAAGTTACCTTCCGAGTTAATGGCGTAACGGCTATTGCCGCTTAACGTAGCGCCTGCATCCACACGCAGGCTATGCAGCTGGTGCTGACCATTCAGTGAGCTTTCGCCGCCCGCAATCACCACGGCCAAGTTGTCTACACCCTGAATATTTCCGTCATAACGCAGGCGGAAATCAGGATCAGCCTGTAGTGTGGCGCGCCCTTGTTCATCTGCTTTTTGCCCAAAACTCACATGGGTAACAAACAGTTCGCCATTGCTTTGACGAGTGGAATAGTCAGACAGGATATCGCCCTGAATCCGGGCACCCTGCATGATATTGATACGCTCAACCTGGGCATTTTTGGAAATCTGGATAGCGGCTTTCTTGCCCGACAAAAGACCGGATAAATGGTAGTCCTTGATCAGCGCGCCCTGCAAAGCCAAAGGTAAACTATCGGCGGGAACCAGGATACCGTTGAAATTCAAGAGCCAGGAGCCTCGATAGTCCCCGCCCCCAACACCATCCGCAAAATTGCCCATCGCATTATTGCCGAAGTCGAACAGCGCAGCGACGCCATCTTCGCCCTCAGCGCGTACTTCGCCCCGCTGCACAATAGTGTGCTCGCGACCATAGCTGAACTGCAGGCCACGGCCATACCAGCCTTGTGCATGAATACGGGTACTTTCGGGGATGATGAGCGTGTTCTCGCTACCATCCACTCGCACACCGACCCCGCCCGGACCTACGCTCAACAAATCCGCCGCCTGGGTCAGGGTGTTGCGCTCACCATAAATATGCAGCCCCACGCCTTGAGTCGCCTGGTTGTACTGGCCCGGCAGGTAAGCAGTCCCTTCACTATTACGAGCAAAAAACCCATTATTGCTCGTCAGCGTGAGCCCATCGCCGTAGACGGAATAGCCATAGAAATTGCGCCGATCGATCTGCAAGCCCATATCCTGCAAGGATGCCAGCTCCGCTTCCATCATATTGGTGTAATTGCGATAAGTCTGGTGGCTCATCAAACTGTTACGCAGCTCTGAATGCCCCATGTAATCTGTATCCACCTTGATCGGCATCTTACCCTCATAGGCCAAGATCCGAACCGGGATGCCAGGCATGGCACCGTCCATCACTTCCTGCACATGCTGGCCCGTGAAATAGCCTTGATCCTTGCGCAGATCAAACGCGTCTGGATCGTAAGCGTTATTGCACATCGAACACAAAACCGCTTGTCCGGGCCGGGCTTCATTGCCATTATCATCGCGCAAACCCTGCGCCCAAGAGGTCAGAAACGGACGTATGTAAGGCGTATCCGACCATCGCCCCCATTTATCTTCTGCAACACCAATCATCCCCAGCGTATGGCCAAACTCATGGAACATCACGGCCGCATAATCTGTTTGATCATTCAAGGGAAGCTGACTAGGCCGAAGCGCAGCGGTATCAAAGGTGAGAGGCCCCACCACAACCTCGGCCAGCGGGAGCTTGAGCTGTTCGCTGCCCAGCTTATTGAGTAGTGCAGCTTGAGGCAGAAGCAGGTAAAGCGAGTCTACCGAGTCTGGGTCAGGCGTCACGTTAGTACTTGCACGGGCGTTCGGACCTCCCACTGTGCCAACATTCACAATGGCTGGCACATACCCCGGCTTCAAAGACAGGATCTCTGCCCAACGACTTAGCGCACCTCGGATTTTCACGTGGGCATTGTCATCCAGATCATAAACGGACCGTGGCCCATCGAGCGGATCATCCATTGAGTAAGACTCATCCTGCGTACCGAAAATGCGCAGCTCAAATACCGCTTCCCCTTTCTTGTTGTAGATCGTCTCGGCCTGATACGCTTGGGCGCTGGTTGAAGCCAACAGCAAGACCCCAGCACTGAGCAAGGTTTTCAAAGTCGCCGACATGAGTTTGGATTCCGGGTTTGGTGAATAACAAGACGGCCCTTGTAGTAAATGCTCCAGGGCCAGGCTCTGAGCAATTACGTTAATGCAAATAGCGAGCAGAAACCGTTTAATTAGCGCAGCTCAAGAACCGTTTTCGCCCCATAGCAACGAGCACGCGGTTCAGTCGCCTGCTCTGGACTCCTTCCTCAAGGCGTCACGATGTTGAACCATAAGCTTGGCTCCTCAAACAGCCCCGCAAACTCCTGGAACTTACGGCCAGCCCCTTGTAGCTTGGCACGATCCGTTTTCATGGCCGTTTTCCAGTCCAGCATCTTGCCCTGAATCAGCTTGAAGTCCGCCAGACTGACTGACATAGTGGCCTGTGCGGGCAAGCCGGGACGCGTGCTGTAGTTCAGCACAGAATTGCCAATGCTGATGGTGTAGGTGGTGTCTATATCTACAAAGCGGAAGGCCACCGTCAGCTCCTTGCCTTCGACCTTCTCGTCATCCAGCCGCACGGCCATCAAATCAAACATCATCTCCGGGCTCAGCGCAGCCAGCATGTCAGCGTTATTGTTTGGAGGGACGGGCAAGTCCGGTGTCCCGTTACGCAACTCCAAAGCTCCTTGCAGATAGATGGAACGCCACGGACCGGACTCCGCTTGGTAGCCCAGCTGCTCGTAGCTATTGGCCAATAGCTGACGCGCCTGAGTGTCTTTCGGGTCCGCAAATACCAGGTGTTTCACCACCATGGCTACCCATCGGTAGTCCCCCCGATCAAAGTCCTCCTGAGCCTTTGCCAGCAAGCGATCACGGCCTATGTATTCCAGGTACTTCTTGCCCGCTTCAACGGGGGGCAATACATCCAGACTGGAGGGATTGCCGTCATACCAGCCCATGTAGTACTGATACACCGCCCGTGCATTGTGCTTGAGCGAGCCGTAATACCCGCGCGTGGACCAGTCATTGCGCAAGGCCTCCGGCAACTCGATCAACTCAGCAATTTCTTCGCCCGTATAGCCCTTGTTCATCAGATTCACGCTGCGATCGTGAATATACTTGTATAAATCCCGCTGTTTGATCAGGTAGTCGTGAACCCGCTCTTTGCCCCACACAGGCCAGTGATGCGCCTGGAACTTGACCTCCGTGCCGTCCCCAAACAAGTCTATGGTCTCGTTGATGTAGTTGGCCCACTCCCTAGCGTCGCGCACCTGAGTGCCGCGCAACGACAAAATATTGTGCATGGTGTTGGTGGTATTCTCGGCCATCCACATGGCTTTGAACTGCGGTAGGTAGGTGTTCATTTCCACCGGAGCCTCGGTCCCCGGCGTCAGTTGCATGACCATTTCGACGCCATCGACCACCAGCTTTTCACCCGATTGAGCAATCGAGCGAGTCGGCGCAATCAAGGACACCGAGCCCAAAGGGTTAGTCATGCCCAAGCCAGAGCCCACGCTGTGTTCGGGGCCACGCGGTAAGAACGCACCGTACATATAGGTGGCGCGACGCTTCATGACATTACCCGCGATCACTCCTTCGCTAATGGCATGTTCCACAAAACCTTCAGGCGCGATCACTTGCACCTGCCCTGAATCCACAGCGGCCTGATCCACAATGCCCTTGGCACCGGCGTAATGGTCAATATGAGAGTGGCTGTAAATAATCGCTTTGATGGGTGCTGCCTGTACATGCTTTTGCAGCAAGGCATAGGCGGCCGCCGCTGTCTCGGTGGAGGTGCCAACATCAAACACAATCCAGCCCGTCGTGCCGCGCACAAAAGTGATGTTGGATAAATCGTAGCCACGCACTTGATAAATATTGTCCGTGACCTTGTAGACCCCATCCAGCAAGTTCAGCTGCGACATCCGCCACAGACCAGGGTGCACCGTGGCGGGTGCCACGCTGTCTGGCGTGATAAATGCTTTGTAGGAATCCAGATCCCAGACCAGATTGTCCATGGCCCCCTTGATCTGCAAGCTAGGCTCCCTGTGAATCAAACCGCGCTCGGCGTTCTTGAAATCCTGAGTGTCATCGAACGGAAGCGTTTTCATCCACTGGGCGTGGCGCTCCTGAGTCGCCACCGTGGCGGCTGCGGCAAGAGCCTGGGTGATACTCGCGCCCAGTGCCACCGCCACCATGACTGTTTTTAGTGCTGCATGTGCCATGACACGCCCCTCCTTCTGAAGACTTTTAACAAGCGCCTCATTCTGGAGTAGAAGCAGGGCCTAGAGGCCATTCTGCCGTTTCGCCACACTGGCCCGCTTTAAATGCTTTTTCAACGCTGCTTTTCTACCTTCGGTTTATCGAGGAGGCATGCATATGCAAAAGACATTATTTGGCCTGTTAGCCACCAGCTTGCTCAGCACCGGCGCGCTGGCACAAACCCAGAACGAAGCAAATAACCCGCTCAGTCCCAGACCCATGGTCAGCCTGCACGACTACTACGTGCCCGAGCTGTACAAATTCGACAATGCCTGGGCAAACCAGACCGTGGTGCGTGCGGTCCTGCCCAATAAAACCTTTGGTCTGCCCCAGTTGTGGCGCTTGAATGTGCCGATTGTGGCTTTGCACCATGACAGGCTGGGCAGCAAGTCCGGCCTGGGAGACATCACCCTAATGGACATTTTCATGAAAAGCGCCGACAGCTTTTCCTATGGCATCGGTCCCATGCTGGTGATGCCCACGGCATCCAATGATTTGCTGGGACAAGGAAAATGGCAGATTGGCAGCGCCGCCGCCATCGTGGCCAACCGCAACTGGGGGCTGGCCGGAGGCCTGTTCACCTTTCAGCAATCTTTTGCCGGAGACTCAGACCGAGAGAAAGTTAAAATGGCGACTTTCCAGCCCGCCCTGTTCTATAACTTGCCCAACGGCTTTTACCTGCGCTCCAGCGCGGTCTGGAGCTTTGACTTGAGAAACCACACCCACCACATCCCGGTTGGCCTGGGTTTGGGCAAGGTGTTCAAACCAGGAAAAAGTGTCATCAACGCCTTTATTGAGCCGCAATACTCCGTAGACAAAAAAGGAGCAGGAGCACCGGTATGGCAAATCTTTGCGGGTATCAACTTCCAGTTCTAACCGGGTTGACGCTGGATCCATACACTGCGGGCGGCCAGATCCGGCAGCCGCTCGCGCCGGTGTCTGATCCAGCCTTCGTAGGCATACAGGCCGCTGCGCAACACCTCTTGTTGCGCCTGCGCCCAGCAAACCTGGGCCTGCTGGCGATCCGCCCCCACCCAAGCCAGATCGCCGCGCAAGCAATCGACCTCCGGCAGATACAGGGTCGAGGCCCGCTCCTGCGCTATCTGACAGACCTGATCCAGTGCCTGGCTGGCCCGTTCCATCTCACCTTGGGCCAGATAGCAGCGGGCCACAATGCACAAGAAGGCATCAATTGCCAACGGCATGCTGTTGGCAAACTCAGGCAGCAAGGCGACCAAACGAGCCAACTCCGGACCGGTTTCTTCCCCCCGGACCAGGCGGCAATACAACACATAAGTCTCAGCAACAGCACACCACACACTGCCGGGCAGCACAGGTTGCAACAGAGCCAGCAAGGCCTGACTGCGGCCTGCCAGCATATCCAGATTGCCTTGCAGATACAGAATGCGCAGCATCTGGATTTCGGCAATCACCGCCGAGATCCGCGACTGGCTTTGCCCCGCCAAAAACTGCGCATGACGGGCATTGGCGATGCCTTGCTCAAAGCGTCCTTGCAAGGCCTGGGTCAAACCCAACAGGCTGTAAACCAATGCTGGGCAGTGGTGCCCCAAAGCGGCGTCCATTGCCGGTACAGGCTGCTCATAGGCAAGCGCCCGCAAGGCTTCATCCAATGCCAGTTCAGCTTGCTGAACACGGCCCTTCCAAAACAGGTATTGGGCTTCGGCGTACAAGCCCCATCCATACCAGGCACTTTGCCCCTGACGTCGGGACTGCTCCTGCAACTGCTTGGCATGGGCCAGACTTTCTGGCAATTTCCCCGCACCGTGCAACATGACCCATTGGCCCCACAGCACTGGCAAACTGTCTTCGCCCCCGTCGCTGCGACTAGCCGCCTGCTCATAGGCCTGCGTCACCGGCGTGGCGGCTGGGCCACCATGACCAATTTCCAGCGCCCCCAGGGTGACGTAGGTGTCGCGCTCATACTGGCGGCGCAACTGCACATCATTCATGTATTGCAGGCTGCTCAAGACTTGCGACAATTGTTCCGCCGCTTGTCGGTTATCACCGCTGCGCAAGGAGCTATCAATGGCCCGGCGCCACCAGAGCGCAGCTTGCGCGCTATGAGCCTGAGCCAGACAAGCCGCGATTTCCTCTTCAGCCTGCTGCATTTGAATCAAACTGTGCGCCAAGCGGGCATACAAAGCCTTGCTTTCATCTTTGGCAATCAGACGGCGCAAAGCACAACGCATCGGCGGGGGACAAAAAACCTGGTCTTGATCGTCTTCTTGCAGCAGCCCTTTATCCAATAGACGGAGCCAGCATTGCTGCACAGTTTCCACGGACAAATGGCAAGCCTGGGCCAGCCCTTGCAGCGTGGCTCTTTCCCACAAAACGCTCACCAACAAGACGCAGCAGCTGTCCGCATCCAGTTGCTCCAGCTCCAGCAAGGCCCGGTCTGCCAGGCGCGGCAAATAATCCAGCGGCATGCCAAAGCGCTGCAAATGCAACATGTCCTTGATGAACATCGGGTTGCGCAGCGCTTGCTCGCGAATCTGCAAACTGGCCTGCGCAGACAAACGTTTGCCACGGGTATAAAAACCGATGGCCTTGCCCACATCGGGCTCCGACAGGTTGCGCAGCTCCATGCGTTGGGCAAAATCCAGCGCAGGCTGCGCCTGACGCGACAGTATCACCAACAAGACCCCGGCAGGCTGCTGTTGCACAGCAGAACAAATTGTCCGCAGACTTTGCTGGTACCCGGCATCCAGAACATCCACATGATCCAGAATCACCAACACAGGGCGACTCTGGTGGGTGAAAGCCTGAATTGCTGCCAGCAGCAGGCTGCACGGATCAAGCACGGTACCGGCCTCCTCGCTACCTACCGCTTGCAGCACCGCGTCCCAATGGAACTCCGACAAGCCAAACCAGGAATCCAGACACTGCCTCAAAGCCAAAGGCATGTCTTTGACCTGGGCCCCCTCCCGGCGCGCTTGCATCAATTCACGCACCCCTTCCAGAACATCCTGCCGAGAAAAATCAATCAGCAAAGGCTGGCCGCCATCACGCACACAGTAACTGCGCAGGGCCTGTGCCAGCCGGGACTTGCCCGAGCCCAGATCACCGCGGATGCTGAAGGCGGCTTTTTGTGCCTGGCTGCGACACTGGCCCCATTGCTCCACCAGTCGTTCAAACTCAGGCTGACAACCGTAGAGAGGCTCGTTCATCCACAGACCTTCTCCCAGGCTGAAATACACGCCGTCCGAGCCACGATGCTGATTGATCTGCCAATCCGCCATGCGCGCCACCGCCTGCGAACTGAGCAAGATCTCGCCATGCTTTGCCTTCCAGACCAAAGGCATGACCAACTGCCCAAACAAGCTGTGCGTATTGACCTGCTGTTCATCCACCAAGGCCAGACTGACATGCACGACCTGCCCGATGCTGATGCCCGGGGGCGTACGCAAGGCCCGGATCACACACGCCAATTCCACAGCCCGATTCACCGGTTCGGACTGGGCGTGGGGCCAGCCAAAATGAGCCAGCAAGGTGGATCCACTGGACTGACTTAACCAGGCTCCGTGCTGGCGCAAAATATCCAGCAATTGCTCATGCCAGGACTCCAGATAGGCCACGGCCTGATCCGGCACCAAGTCCCCATCCAGATGCGCATCCGAGCCGTGCACAGGCAACCACGACAAAGCCAGGGCTAAGGTGGCTACGGTTCGATGCACCTGTGCAGAGGGGGAGGAAGTTCTGGTTTCAGCCACCGGCCATTGGGCATCCGCTAAGCGGCGGGTTTCCGGATCTGGACGTACTCCCAGATGCTGACGCAGGGCCTGCTCACAATGAGCATAGGCCTGCAAAGCTGCTTGCCGATCTCCGCGCTGCATCAAAGAACTGATCAGCAGCCGGTGATAGACCTCCTGCTCCGGGGCTTGCTGCACCCATTCCTGTGCCACCGCCACTGCCTGATCCAGCTGGCGGGCTTGCAACAACTGCTCGGAAAAGCGAGCGCGCAATCTGAGCAATTCAAGGGCAAGACGATCTTCCCAGCTGTGTCGCCAGGCAATAAAGGTGTCGGTATCGGGAGATGGGATAGCGCCCAGAAACGGACCCGCATAACTTTTCAAGCGGTGCAGCAGATGTGCATCCTGCGCGGCGTCAGCCTGTAGAAAGTCCAGCACATCTACCTGCACGAATTCAGGCCGCAGCGTCATGGCGCCTTCGGTATTGGCGACCAGGCAATCAGCCTTGTCACCCAAGGCCTTGCGCAAAATATGCAGGGCATGGCGCAAACGGGATAGGGCCTTGTCGCGGGGCTGGTCCGGCCACAGCATTTGTGCCAGCCGGTCGCGCTGGACTGCCTTGCCTTGTGCCAGACACAGCACGGCTGCCAGCAGTTTGACCTTGTCATAGCTCAGCAGCGCAGTGCGATCAGCCTGATCGACGGTGATTTGAAATGGGCCCAGCAACGCCAGCACGATCATTGAACGATACTCCGACCGCGGAGCCACTCTGTCCCGGTCAATCGTGTCAAATTGACAGCAAATCCGACACTAAGTCTTAAGAACGCCGTAATTAGCTGCCGATTGTACCCAAAGCCTTTCAGCCTTCAATCAAAAGAGTATTAATTGTGTCAAATACCTTCCAACACATAGAGCCAGCGCAGATCAAGAGTAGAGATTGAAATGCCAGGGTTCTGGGCAGTTCAATCTCTACGCTGTTTTACTCGTCCCAGCCTTCCAGCACTACTTTTCCTCGTGCTTTGCCCGACTCAATCAAGGCGTGGGCTTTTTTCAGATTGCTGGCGTTAATGGTCCCGAAGCGTTCGCTCAGGGTGGTACGGATCAAACCGGCGTCGATCAACTCGGCCACCTCGCTTAACAAGCGGTGCTGGGCCAGCATGTCGTCCGTCTCGAACAGGGACCGGGTAAACATGAACTCCCAATGCAGCGAGACAGATTTACGCTTCAACAGACCTATATCCAGGCTGGCGGGGTCATCAATCAAGCCAAATTTTCCCTGCGGTGCAATCGCTTGCACGATCTGCTCAAAGTGCTGAGCGGTATGCGTCAGGCTGACCACATAGTCCACCTGCGGGTAACCCACGCGCTCTAACTCGGCAGTCAAAGGCTTGCTGTGATCGATGACATGATGCGCACCCAGCTCTCGCACCCAGGCTTGGGTTTCAGGGCGCGAGGCCGTCCCGATCACCGTCAAGGACGTCAGGCGCGATGCCAATTGCGTCATGATGGAGCCCACGCCGCCAGACGCCCCCACGATCAGCAGGCTTTTACCCGTGGGAGCTTTGCCGGGTGCGATTCCCAGGCGATCAAACAGCATTTCCCAGGCGGTAATGGTGGTCAAAGGCAAAGCGGCGGCGGCAGCAAAATCCAGCGACTTGGGAGCCAGGGCCACGATACGCTCATCGACAAGATGCAATTGGCTATTGGTGCCCTGACGCGCGATAGAACCGGCATACCAGACGCGATCACCCGGCTTGAACAAGCTGACCTCGGGCCCGACCGCCTGCACAATGCCACTGGCATCCCACCCCAATATTTTGTACTCCTGATCGTCCGCTGGTTTGGCACCGTTTCTGACCTTGGTATCAACCGGATTGACCGAGACCGCCTTGACCTGCACCAGCAAATCCCGACCTGTGGCGACTGGATCAGCCAAGTTGATATCCAACAAGGACTCGGGCTGTTCAATGGCCTGAGGAACTTTGTACGCAATCGCTTTCATGTTCTTTCCTTAAAAAAATGGTGGATCAGGTGAAGACCGGTTTACTGCATGCCGGGATAGTCGGAATAACCGTGTGCATCCCCCCCAAACAGGGTGTGGGGATCAAAAGCGGCCAAGGGGCGCTGCTCCCTGATTCGCGCGGGCAGGTCCGGGTTGGCAATAAAGGGACGACCAAATGCCACCAGATCAGCCAGCTCCGCGCTCAGAATGTGCTCGGCTCTTGGGGCATCGTATTTCCCTGCCACCATAATCCGGCCCGAAAAGCAGGCACGCAGATCATGACGGAATTGCTCAGGAATCAAGGGGGCCTCATCCCAATCGGCCTCCGATAGATGGATATAAGCCAAGCCCGTCTTATCCAGGTTGGAGGCCAGATGCAAGATCGTCGGGATGATTTCCGGGCAGTTCATGGCGCGTTGGGTAATGAAAGGCGCAAGACGAAT
>SMEN01000348.1_pt1 | contig 14070 bp, 10 predicted proteins | sample 2456271 | NCBI WGS metagenome assembly SMEN01 (sample SAMN10132593, study PRJNA489261) | soil metagenome | isolation source: day1 control-loamy sand soil ammended with raw manure from dairy cow... | place: USA | collected 2015-04-01 | reverse complement strand
TCCCTCAAAGTCTCAATAGTCACAAACCGACCAGTTGGTCGGATTTGGGTTGACACCGTCTCCGGAGAACGCTTGAATATGTAATGAATCACATTCTATTCGTGGTCTTGTCGCTGAGAAGAGGGATATTCTTGACTGCCCCATGGCAATCTCCCGAGATCACCCGCGCTCAATTCGATGCAAAACCCCATGGTCCCCTGGTCGTACCGCTGCCCCGCGCCACGCGCCGCACCTGAACCCGCGAACTTCACCGACCACCTACCTTCAGACCAAGGACCACCCATGGCTATCACCAACCCCATTTCCTTCGACCGCCACGAGGCCCAGGCCTCGCGAGCGCACATCGCCGCCTCGCTGGCCGGAGCCAAGCACACCAGCTATTGGCTGGATACCGACCGGCGACCGGCGCCCAAGAGCGCCTTGCACGGCGGCATCGACACGGACCTGCTGGTGGTAGGCGGCGGCTACACCGGGCTGTGGACCGCACTGCAGGCCAAGGAACGCGACCCGCAGCGCGAGGTCGTGCTGCTCGAAGGCCAGCGCATCGGCTGGGCCGCCTCGGGACGCAACGGCGGCTTCTGCGAGGCCTCGCTGGTGCACGGCGAGACCAACGGAGAGAACCACCTGCCCAAGGAAAACGCGCTGCTGGCGCGGCTCGGCGCGCAGAACCTGGACGAGCTGCAGGAAACCGTTGAACGCTACAACATGGACGTGGATTTCACCCGCGACGGAGTACTGAACGTGGCCACCGAGGCCCACCAGGTCGAATGGGTACGCGGGGAAGCAGACGCCGAGGGCGTCGAGGTCCTGGATGCCGAGGGAACCCGCGCGGTCATCAACTCCCCCGGTTTCCTGGCCGGAGCCTGGGACAAGGAGAGCTCCGCGCTGGTCCATCCTGCCAAGCTCGCCTGGGAGCTGGCCCGCGTCTGCACCGAGCTGGGGGTGAAGATCTACGAGCACACCCAGGTCGCCGAGCTGGTGGAAGACGGCGCCACCATGCGCGCACTGACGGCCGACGGGCAGGTCACCGCCAAGCATGTCGCGCTGGCCACCAATGTCTTCCCCTCGCTGCTCAAGCGCCACCGAGCCCATGTCATCCCGGTGTACGACTACGCGCTGATGACGCAGCCGCTGACCGAGCAGCAGCGCGTGGCGATCGGCTGGGATCCGATGGTAGGCCTGGCGGACATGAACAACCGCTTCCACTACGCCCGGCCGACCATCGACGAACAGGGCGGCTTCCGGATCCTGTACGGCGGCTACGACGCGGTCTACCACTTCGGCGGCAAGGTGCGCTCCAGCTACGACACCAACCAGGAAACCTTCGACAAGCTCGCCGCGCACTTCTTCGGCAGCTTCCCGGAGTTGAGCGACGTGAAGTTCTCCCACGCCTGGGGCGGGGCGATCGACACCTGCTCGCGTTTCTTCTCCTTCTTCGACCTCACCCACGGCGGCAAGGTCGCCTACTGCGCAGGCTTCACCGGCCTGGGTGTGGGGGCCACCCGATTCGGCGGCAAGGTCATGCTGGATCTGCTCTCCGGTGCCACAACCCAGCTGACCGAGCTGGAACTGGTGCGCACCAAGCCGATCCCGTTCCCGCCGGAACCTGCAGCCTGGGTCGGCGTGAAGTTGATGACCAGCCACCTGGTGAAAGCCGACCGCAACGAGGGCAAGCGCTCCGCCTTCCTGAAACTCATGGACAAGATCGGCATGGGCTTCGACTCCTAGCCCGTCGCCAGCAACTACCACCAAGGAACTTCCCACATGCCTACCTTTGAATTCACCGACGGCCACCAGTTCATCAACGGCTCATTCGTGCGCGGCGAGGGGCCGGTGCTCACCCGCAGCAACCCCGCCACCGGGCAGAAGCTGATCGACGTGGACACCGCCACCGCCGACCAGGTCGACCAGGCCGTGCAGGCCGCCGCGGCCGCGTTCGCCACCTGGTCCAAGCTCACCCCCGGTGAGCGCTCCGACCACCTGCTGGCCCTGGCCCGCGAGCTGGAACGCAAGGCGCAGCTGCTGGCCGAGGTGGAAACCGCCCAGACCGGCAAGACCATCCGCATGTCCACCCAGTTCGACGTGCCCGGCTCGATCGACAATGTGAACTTCTTCGCCGGCGCCGCCCGCAATCTGCAGGGCCTGGCCGCCGGGGACTACGCCGGCAACACCACCTCGATGGTGCGCCGCGAGGCCATCGGCGTGATCGGCTCGATCAGCCCGTGGAACTACCCGCTGCAGATGGCCGCATGGAAGGTGCTGCCGGCGATCGCCGCGGGCAACACCATCGTGCTCAAGCCCAGCGAACTGACCCCGGGCACCACTCTGCTGTTCGCGCAGGCCGCCAAGGACGCCGGGCTGCCCGACGGCGTCATCAACGTCGTGGTCGGCGGGGGCCAGGAGGTCGGCGAGCCGCTGGTGCGCCATCGGCTGGTGAAGATGACGTCGTTCACCGGGTCCACCGCGGTGGGCCTGAAGATCATGGCCATGGCCGCCGAAAGCGGCAAGCGCGTGCACCTGGAACTGGGCGGCAAGGCCCCGTTCGTGGTCTTCGAGGACGCGGACATCGAAGCCGCGGCGCACGGAGCGGTGGCCGGCTCGACGATCAACGCCGGACAGGACTGCACCGCCGCCACCCGCGCCTACGTGCATTCCTCGGTATTCGAGAAGTTCACCACCCGCGTGGCGGAACTGATGAACGCCATGGTGGTCGGCGATCCGACCGACGAGGACACCGACATGGGCGCGCTGATCAGCGAGCAGCATGCCGACAAGGTCGCCGCCATGGTGCAGCGCGCGGTCGCCGCCGGGGCCACCGCCCTGGCCGGCGGTGTGCGCGTGGAGCGTCCGGGCAACTTCTACCGTCCGACCCTGCTGGTCGGCGCGGCCCAGGATTCCCAGATCGTGCAGGACGAAGTGTTCGGCCCGGTGCTGGTGGCGCTGCCGTTCGACACGGACGACCAGGCCATCGAGCTGGCCAACGACACCCCGTACGGCCTGGCCGCCAGCGCCTGGACCAAGGACGTGAACCGGGCCATGCGCGCGAGCGCCGAAATCCAGGCCGGCTGCGTGTGGATCAACGAGCACATCATCATCGTCTCGGACATGCCGCATGGCGGCTACAAGGCCTCGGGCATGGGCAAGGACATGAGCCAGTACTCCTTCGACGAGTACACGAACGTCAAGCACGTGCTCATCGCCCATGACACCGCGGCCCACCGCGAATGGCAGGACACGGTGTTCAAGCAGCGCTAGGCTGCTGCCCGCGGCGCCGCGGTGTCAGACACTGCGCAACAGCTGGTCCAGTTTCTTTGTCGCGGCCCCCGGTTCGGTGGTCGCGAAGAAATACTGGGCCAGCTGTTTTTGCCGTCCGGAAACCCCGGAAGCGGCCAGCGCGGCGACGCGGTCGGCCAGCCCATTGGCGTGGCCGAGCAGTTGGTCCGCAGGCAGGCCCTGTCGCAGCTTGCAGTCCCGCTCCCCGGCCAGCAGCAGCGGCACGTTCAGCGCCACCGCGTCATAGGACATGGCCGAGATGTCGCAGATCGCCACGTCGGCCCAGACCAGCGACTGGCCCGCGTCGGCGGTGGGGTCGATCAGCGCGGTGTAGTTCGACTTCAGCGCGGCAATGGATTTGCGGGCTTCGGCGGAGACGTCCCCGGTCTTGGGGTGCGGGCGGAAGCGGACTTCAAAGCGGTCGTCGGCCTGCAGCTGGGCGAGGATCCGCTCTCCCAGTGTGGTGATGGAGGAATAGGCCATGGCCTGGGAGTCGCCCTCCCAGGTCGGCGCGTAGAGCACCCGGATCTTGCTGCTCCGCTCGTTGGGCACCAGTGCATCGAGCTGCGGGCGGCCGATCTGCACCAGGTGGGCGAGGTCGAAGCGCGGGATGGCTTCCCGGATGCGCTCGACCGCGGCCGGGCCGGCCACGCAGGCGTAGTCGTAGGCCTTGAGCTGGTTGGAGACCATGGAGGCCTTTTCGCTCTCGCCGTGGTTCAGGTGGATGTGCGCGGGGCCGTTGAATCGCAGCATGGTGAAGTTGCGCTGCGAGTTGTTCACATAGCAGACCGCCTTGGTGCCCATGGCGGCCAGCTGCTTTTCGATCTGCTCCATGGAGCGGCTGAACAGCAGCGGCAGGCTGGTCGATTCCAGCGCCTGCCGGGCGCTGAGCGCGTCCATCAGCACAACTCCGACGTCCAGCCCCCGGCCGGCCAGCCGCTCGAAGGTCTCCAGCCAGGTGTCCAGCTGGTAGATCTGGCCCGGTCCTTCGGCGAAGAACAGGACCACTTCCGCCTTCTCCAGGCCACGGGAAGCGTCGGCAATCTGGGCCCGCACCGAGCGTTCGGCCAGAAGGGATTTTGCTTTGCCAGCGGCTTGATTGAAGGGTGTTGGAATCAACGGCATGCATCAAGTCTACGTAAGCGCTAGCCCTTCAGCGCGGAGGCGAGGGAATTGATGTTCCCGCGCATCCATTCCAGGTAGCTCGAACCGTCGGTGATCGTCTCGGTCAGTTCCACCACGGGAACCCCGGCGTCCCGCGCATCCGAGGCCAGGGCCTTGGTCTCGGCGCCTTCGGTCTGCACGTTGTAGACCATCATGTCCACGCCCTTGCCGGACAGCAGGTCCTCGGCGCTCTTGAGGGTCAGCGGGGCGATCCCCTCGCCTTCCTCGATGGCTTCGCTCAGGCCGGCGGGGGTCTTGTTGACCATGCCGGCGTCCTCCAGGAGGTGGAAGGGCACCGGTTCGGTCATCAGGTAGCTCTTGCCTTCCAGCCCGGCGGCGGCCAGCTCGCCGCTCAGCTGCTCGATGCCCGTGTCGAAGGCCCGGGCGTTCTCGGTATAGGCGGCGGCGTTGGCCGCGTCCTGCTTGCCCAGCTCGGCGGCCAGGGCATCGGCCAGCGCGCTCATCGATTCCAGGTCGTACCAGACATGCTCGTTGTACTCGGCGTGCTCGTGCCCATGGCCCTCCTCGCCGGCGTGGTCGTGGTCGTCGGCATGGTCGTGGCCCTCGGCTTCGCCCTCGTGGCCTGCGGCTTCCTCGGCGGCGACCGGGGAGGAATCGACCACGTGCATCAGCGAGACTTTCTCGCGCTGTTCCTGGGGCAGCGACTGGACCAGCGTGTCCATGAACGCGTCGTATCCCCCGCCATTGGCGAGCACGACGCTGGCCTGGGAGACGGCGAGCTTGTCGCGGGCCGTCGGCTCGTAGGAGTGCGGGTCCTGCGCCGTGGAGGTGATGATCTCGCTGACTTCTGCATGCTCGCCGGCTACCGCCTGGGCGATCTGGGCGTAGACATTCGTGGTGGCCACGATGCTCACACCCGAGTCTTCCGGCGTACCCTGCGCATCGGCAGAGCATCCGGAGAGCAGCAGGCCTGCGACGGGGACAAGGGCAAGTGAGGCGAGGATTGAGCGGTTTTTCACGAGGAAACTTTCTAGTTCAGGTGCGCTATTGAGAACTATTCTACATTACTCATGAGAATGATTCGCACTTAGCGCCGCTCGGCGGCCTCCTCCGCCCAGTGATTTTCCATGCGCGCCGCCGGTTCCGGTGGCCTTGACCACCAGCACCGCGATCCCGGTGGTCACCGGGATTGCCAGCACCAGCCCGATGGAACCGATCAGGATGCGGATGACTTCCTCGGCCATTTCCCCCGAACTGAGGGTGGTGCCGAAGCCCTGGTTGCTCAACGCCGCAATGGCCAGCACCGGCAGCGCAGCGCCGGCGTAGGCGAAGGCGATGGTGTAGACCGTGGAGGCGATGTGGTCGCGCCCGATGCGCATGCCGCGCAGGAAGAGCTCGGTGGCGGTGGCCTTCGGCGCGGACTCTGCCAGTTCCCAGACCGTGGCCGACTGGGTGATGGTCACGTCGTTGAGCACACCCATGCCGCCGATCAGCACGCCGCAGATCAGTAAGCCCGGCAGCGAGATCTGCGGAGCGACGGTGGACAGCGTCATGGCCGCCTCGTCGTGCGCACCGGTCAACGCCGCCGCATCGGTCAGCCACAGCGCGAGCCCCGCCGTCACGCCCAGGCCGAAGAGCGTGCCCAGCAGCGCGGTGGAGGTCTTGGCATTCAGCCCGTGCGCGAAATACAACGCGACGAACATGATCGCCGTGGCCCCGGTCAGGCCCACCAGGATCGGATTGCCGCCCTCCAGCAACGCAGGAATCATGAACACGATCATGAAGGCGATGCCTCCGATCAGCCCGATCATGGCCCGGGCCCCGCGCCAGCCGGCCACCAGCACAACGACCAGGCCGTAGGCGATGGCCAGCAGGGCCATCGGGAAGGTCCGCACGAAGTCCACGAACACGAAATCCGTTCCGGAATTCGACCCCACCTTGGACAGATCCAGGTAGCGCAGCGAATCCCCCGCCCTGGCCTCGCGCGACTGCAGGGTCTCCTGCGGGATTTCCAGCTGGATCTCGGCACCGCCGTCATCGGGCATCACGTAGGTGACGGTGCATTCAAGCACCTTGCCGCCGACGTCCTCCAGGCCCTGCGAGGACGGGCAGTCCTGGAACACCGAGCGGGTCACGGTGCCCGTGGCCATCACCGCTCCGCCGGTGGTGTCCGTGGAGCCCGAGAGCGCGAACTTGTCATAGTTCCCCTGCGGCCACAGCGCGATGACCATGACCAGCGCCAGGGCGCCGATCGGGGCGAGCAGCGCCCAGAGGATGATCGAGGCGCGGCGCCGCCGCTGCGGATCCTGCAAGATGGGTTCGTCGTGATGGTGGTGGCCCACGGGTGCGTTCTCCGCATCATTCGAGTCAAAGTTGTCGTCCCCAAGTCTAATCAGCTCGGGAAAACAGCAGGTGCCTGCCTCTCGGGGATGAGCGCAGAGATCCTCCGGAAGGCTCATGCTTTTCGGAGGACTGCACCGGGAGAATGGATGCATGAGCATGACATCAAATGCGGGGCTCCCTGCCCCGGCCGAAGAAGTTGATGAACCGCGCTACGAGTTCCACAGACTCCTGCGGCGCGAGGAAAATTACCGCTGGTGGCGCCCGCTGGCGCTGTTGGGCACGGCCGCCGGGTTCTTCGCGGTGCTGTCGATCGTCGTCGCCCTCATCTCCCTCGTGATGATGATGTTCAACCCAGTCTTCTGGAGCGATGACGCCGCGGCCTTGGAGCAGCTGACCGTCATGGACATGGCCGACCCGATGATGTTCTCCATCCTGATGGTCTCGCTGATCGTGATGATCCCCTCGGTGTGGTTCGCCTATCTCCTGCTCGGCGCCAAGCCGGTCTGCCTGCTGGTTTCGGTCGCCGGGAAGATCCGCTGGGGGTGGATGGGAACGGCCTTCGCCGTCAGCGGCATCGTCTATGCCGCCTACTTCGCGCTGACGTTCATCCTGGATGCCCTCGACGCGGGCGGGGGCGCGCAGGTGCCTGCCAGCAGCATCCCTGACAGCCCCCTGTTCTACGCCCTGCTGGTCATCCTGCTGACCCCGCTGCAGTGCGCGGCCGAGGAACTGGTCTTCCGCGGAGCGTTCATGCAGGTCATCGGCAGCTGGCTCAAGCACCCGCTCTTCGCGATCCTGCTGCCGGTGCCGCTGTTCACCGCTGGGCACCTGTACGACATCTACGGCCTGCTGGACGTAGCGATCTTCGCCATCGCCGCCGGCTACCTGACCTGGCGCACCGGCGGGCTGGAAGCCGCGATCGCCATCCACGTCGTGAACAACACTTCGCTGTTCCTGCTCGGCTCGGTCGGCCTGGTGGACCTGAACGCCGAGGGCTCGGACCCGGTTTCGCTGCTCATCTCCGGCGCGATGACCGCCATCCTGACGGTCCTGCTGGTCAAGGTCGCGCAGAAGAAGGACATTCAGCGCAGCGTCGGGCCGGCACCGCGCCGCCGCACCGACCAGCACCTGCTGCAGCCATGGCCCATCGCCTACCCGGTGCCCCCGCAGCATCAGGCCTACTGGGCGCCCGAGGCAGGCGGGAACTTCCCCGGCCAGCACCCTGCCTACCGGCCCGGGCCGGACGGGGTCCCGCAGCCGCCGCTGGAGCCCGGCCAGCCCGGAGCACCCGGGCCGGACGGACCCGGCGGGCAGGAGCGGCACGGGAACTCCCGATAACGCCGGTCCCGGCGGGGCCGCAGGCATAGGCAAGCGTGGGATCGCCGAGGCGTTCCCACGCTTGGTTGGTTAAGTGCGGCTGGTTCCTAGGACTTGGCCCATCGAAGCAGTGCTGCGATGCCTGCGCCGTCGGGCATGTCCATGTCCGGGACGTAGCGGATCGTTGCGTCGGTCAGGGCCGTGGCCCGCAGCAGGACCTCCGGTGCCGGCCATTCGCCGACCACCAGGTCTGCGTGATCATCTCCTTCTTGGTGTGCAACCCATGGTTCGGCGCTCAGCGCGCGCAGGGTGTGCTCGTCCTGGTACTGCCCGACCAGCACCACTTCGGCCTGGGCGGACTGCAGGGCGGTGACGACTTCGTCGAGCCCCACTGCCAGCAGGGATCGCCCGTTGCCGGCCTGCGCGGCGACCTGGGCCTCGAGGTCTGCGACGGCCGCTGCCTTCACCTCGTCCACGAGTTTCGTAATATGCTGCTGGACCTGCTTGGCATCCGCACCTCCGGTACGCGTATGCGCGTCGATGACCTCCACGTACTCCTGCAGGGTCACCGGCAGCGCACCGGCGACGGCCTCGCGGGCCTTGATATCCCCGGAGAGGACGATCAGCCGGATGTAGTTGTCGCGGCACATGTCATTAATAAGGTCGGCGACTTCCTCCGTGTTCCGCCGAATCATTTCATCCGCCGCGGCCTGGGCCTTGGGCTGGTCGTATTCGCCGGGCACCTTGCGTGCGTGGCGGATTTCTTCGGGTGCGCCGACGATGCCGCGGCTGGCAACGCGTTCGGGTGAAGTGGTGTTGTAGAGATGGACTTCGCCGCCGTCGCGTCCGACCTCTGCCACGAGGTAGGAGAACGAGCCGCCGCGGGATCGCGCCAGCGCAGTGAAGTTCGGGAACGGTCCGACATCGACCGACGGCGATTGAACCTTCAGCCCGGGAAGCAGCTCGTTCAGCAGGACTTCTCCGTCATGGACGGCGATGAAGCGGGCGACCGGTGCGCGCATGCCTTGCGCTGGTTCAAGTGCGCCAGTGACTGCGCCGATGTCTTCCGTGCTGGCCTGCTGGCTTTTGAGCAATTTCGCTACCTTGTCGGGAAGATTATCAGCTGCCTCTTGAGCGGATGTGTTCCCCAGCGAAGCATCGACCAGTACGGTGCTCCAAGGGCCGGTCTTTCGGTAGAGCGAAGCGTCGATTCCATTAGAATCCGCGCGTAGTGCCATGCTGACTCCCTTCCGCACGCGACTCCCGCCGCGATGCGACTTGATCCGTGGCACTAACCTAACATCACTATTCAGATGCAGGAAGAGGTAAGCGGAAAGTATGTCGAGGTTCTGCTGAAATCAGCATGGCACGCCGAATTTACCAGCGGCCTCGCCAGTACTGCGCCGGGGACGCCATGGCCGCTCCCAGCCGCTTGGCGGCCCGGTTCGGCCACTGCGGGTCGCCCAGCGCGGCGCGTCCCACGCTCACGCCGTCGGCCTGGCCGGTCACCAGGATCTGTTCGGCCTGCGCGGGGTCGGTGATCCCGCCGACGGCCGTGACGAATGCGTCCGCGGGCAGCGCCTGCTTGACCGCTTGGGCCAGCGGCACCTGGTATCCGGGGCCGCTGGGGCCGCGGAAGGGGCCGATCCCCGCGCTGGACAGGTCGAAGGCCCGCACGCCCTCGGCGTAGAGCTCCTCGGCCAGCCGAACCGTGTCAGCGATGCGCCAGCCGCCCTCGACCCAGTCGTCTCCGGAGAACCTGATGCCCAGGGCCTTCTCCTGCGGCCACACGGCCGCGACGGCCTGCACGATCTCACGCAGGTAGCGGGTGCGGTTCTCCCAGCTTCCACCGTACTGGTCGGTGCGCTGGTTCGTCAGCGGGGAGAGGAACTGGTGGATCAGGTACCCGTGCGCGGCGTGGATCTGGATCACGTCGAATCCGGCCCGGTCGGCACGCTGCGCGGCCGCGGCCCAGTCCTGCACCGACTCCGCGATCTGCTCCGCGGTCATCTGGGCCGCCGGATCCAGTCCGTGCAGGTCGCTCGGGGTCGAGGTCAGGGTCTGCCAGCCGCCGTCTTCCGGGGCGAGGCTTCCGGTCTTGCCGGCGTCATCGTATTCCTTGAGCCAGCCGTAGGTCGAGGCCTTGGCCCCGGCATGGGCCAGCTGCACGCCCGCGGCGGCTCCCTGGGAATGGATGAACTCGGTGACCGGCTTCCAGGCGTCGGCCTGCCGCTCGTTCCACAGCCCGACGTCCAGGTCCGAGATCCGTCCTTCGGGTGCCACCGCGGTGGCCTCGGCGATGACCAGGCCGAAGCCGCCCTGGGCATGCGCACCCAGATGCACCAGCTGCCAGGTGGTCGGCACGCCGTCGCGCTGTTCGATGGAGTACTGGCACATCGGCGGCAGCACCGTGCGGTTGCGCAGCACCAAGCCCCGTCCGGCGCGGGTGGGAATGGTGACTGGAGCGAAGAGTTTACTTTGAGGCATGCTAAGTATGACGCTCGCGCCCGGACGCTTATTCCGCCCGCGGAGCGCGGCGCAACTTTCCGCCCGGGCGCGGGGCCGGCCTTTCAGCCCAGAATCAGCACAGCGATGCTCAGGTAGACGATCAACCCCGCGGCATCGACGAAGGTCGAGATGAACGGGTTCGAGAAGACCGCCGGGTCCGCCTTGATCGATTTGCCGATGATCGGCATGATGCCGCCGACCGACGCCGCCACGGTGCACAGCGCCATGAGCGTCAGGCCGATCACCCAGGCAACCGGCTCATCGAAGATCAGCAATGTCATCAGGAACCCGAGCACCCCGAGGCTGAGGCCCAGTACGAAACCCACCCGGACCTCGCGCAGCAGCACGCGGCCGATGTCGGAAATCCGCACCTCCCCCATGGCCAGCGCACGGGTGACCGTGGTCGCCGCCTGGTTTCCGGTGTTCCCGCCGATACCGACGATCAGCGGAATGAACAGGCTGAGCACCACCATGGATTCGAGGGTTTCCTCGAAGCTGGAGAGCACCTGGACGGTCAGGGTGGCGCCGACGGCCAGCACGAGCAGCCAGAGGATGCGCGAGCGCACCATCGAGCCGATCGGGGTGCTCAGGTACGGGCGGTTCAGCGGCTCGGACCCCGCGGTGCGGGCGGTCCGCGCCTCATCCGCGTCCTCCAGGATTTCCAGGGCCTGCGCCCAGTGCAGCACCCCGACCAGTTTTCCCTCCTGGTCCAGCACCGCACCGATTTCGCGCTGGCGGTTGACCAGTCGACGTGCGGTCTGCACCGCAGGATCCTCCACCGTCGCGCTGAACATCGGGCTGAGCAGGTCCCCGATCAGGGTCTGCGGATCAGCGGCAACCAGCTGGCTCAGCTCGACCCCGCCGAGCAGGCGGCGTTCGTGGTCCACGACAGGCACCAGATTCGCGGTGCTGCGCTCGGAGAGCCGCCGCCGGACCCGTTCAAGGGTCTGCTCCGCGGTCAGCTCGGGGTAGGTCTTGATGTAGTGCGTCGAGGCGAACCGGCCGGTGGAGGCCGCGGAGTAGCCCAGGAGCACACGGGTTTCTTCACGGGACGTCGAATCCAGTGCCTGCAGCAGGGTGGATGCCACGGTGGCCGGAAGCTCGTCGAGCAGCGCCGCCCGCTCCGTGGCCTCGATGCCGGCCAAGGTCTCCGCCACCGCGTCCTGTTGCAGCCCCTTGATGAGGTCCGCCTGCAGCGGGGCATCGAGCTTCTCGAAAACCCTCAACGCCCGCGGCTTGTCCAGCAGGCGGAAGGCGATGGCGGCTTCGGAAAGGGTGAGGGTGTCCAGGTACTCGATGATTGCCGCTGGTTCCAGCTGGCGCAGCTGCGCGGCCAATGCGCCGAGGTTCTCGTCCTTCAAGGCCGCGTGCAGGGCACGCAATGTAGTTGAGAAATCTACGTTCTGTGGGGTATGCATGATGAACCTTCCAAACGTGTCGTTTGGCGCGGAAACATAAGCATTCCGCCCACCAGCCGGGGAGCGGAAGCATCAGGAAAAGCGGAGATAAGTCTCCTGATTTAAGTCATGCTCTGCGCACATGAATGAGAGCCGGTCGCGAACTCGCAGACGTGCACGCAGGGAAGCCGAGAAAGGCTTGCCAGCTACGAATTGTCCCTGGGAGATCGCGTGGACATAGATCGGCTAGGCCCGTCGTCCATGTGATCACCTCCCTAGTGCAGGGTGGCGCGTGAAGCCACCCTCTGATTCAAGTTCTATCATCCTTGCCCGTTGCTGTCTCGTTTTGGTGCCTGAGCTCATAGCGCCCGGACGCAGGAAGGGCGGGGCTCCAGTGGAGCTCCGCCCTTTCCGCGCCGCATGCAGGCCTATCGGCGTCTCAGCATTCCACGACGTTGACGGCCAGGCCGCCCATGGCGGTTTCCTTGTACTTGTCGCTCATGTCCTTGCCGGTTTCGCGCATGGTGATGATGACTTCGTCCAGGGTGACGTGGTGTTCGCCATCGCCCATCAGAGCCATCTTCGCGGCATTCACGGCCTTGGAAGCGGCGATCGCGTTGCGTTCGATGCATGGGATCTGCACCAGCCCGCCGATGGGGTCGCAGGTCAGCCCAAGGTTGTGTTCCATGGCGATCTCCGCCGCGTTCTCCACCTGCGCTGGTGTTCCGCCCAGGATTTCGGCCAGTCCGCCGGCGGCCATCGACGATGCCGAACCGACTTCGCCCTGGCAGCCGACTTCGGCGCCGGAGATGGAGGCCTGTTCCTTGTACAGCACACCGACCGCGCCGGCGGTGAGCAGGAAATTCACGACGGCGTCGTGCTTTTCTTCATCGTTCCAGTACTTGGCGCCCGGGGCATAGTGGGTTGCATAGAACAGCACGGCAGGGATGATGCCGGCGGCGCCGTTGGTCGGTGCGGTGACGACGCGGCCGCCCGAGGCATTCTCCTCGTTGACAGCCAAGGCGACGAGGTTGATCCATTCCTGCCAGAACACCGGGTCGCGGTCCTTGTCTTCCTTGCGCAGGCGCTTGTGCCATTCGGGAGCGCGGCGGCGGACCTTCAGCCCGCCGGGCAGCACGCCGGTGCGCTCGAGGGCGGAGTTCTTGCACTCCTCCATGACCTCGTAGATGTGGACCAGGCCGGAGCGGATTTCCTCGCGGGTGCGGTAGGTTTCCTCGTTGGCCATCATGATTTCGGCGATGGACTTGCCGCTCTCCCGGCAGTGCTCCAGCAGCTTGGCCGCGGTGGTGAACGGGTAGGGCTGTTGCTTGAGCTTCTTTTCCAGGCTCTTTTCGATGCGTTCCTCGGCGCCTTCGCGCACGATGAACCCGCCGCCGACGGAGAAGAAGGTCTCGTTGGACAGTTCGGCGCCCTGGGCGTCGAGGGCGATGAACTTCACGCCGTTGGTGTGGCGGGGCAGCACGGTCAGCGGGTGCTGGACCATGTCTTCGACCCGGTAGTCCAGGTCCTTGCGGTGTCCCAGCTGCTCGGCCAGGCGAAGCACTCCGGTGCCGTCCATGTCCGCCAGCCGGGAATCGACCTGGGCCGGCAGGATGCTTTCCGGCTCGAAGCCTTCCAGCCCGAGCATGATGGCGGTGAAGGTCCCGTGGCCGCGGCCGGTGGCGGCCAGCGAACCGTAGACGTCAATGCGGATGCTCTCCACTGCGGGGAGCTGTCCCTCGCGCACCAGGTGCGCAATGAAAGCGTGGGCCGCACGCATTGGTCCCACGGTGTGGCTGGACGAGGGTCCGATGCCTACCGAGAAGAGATCGAATACGCTTACCGCCATAGCGGATCACATCCTTAGATCTTGGGATCCGGGAGAAGCCCGGATCGGCTCGTCTGTCATGCAGGGTTCTTCCCCCTGCTGTCGTTCTACTGCCGCGTATTTTTGGCAGAAGAGAGACTGAGGGCCCGAAAAGCACCTTTTCGCCGCTTTCCGGGCCCTCATCTTCGGTTGAAGATGTTACTCGGAAACCTTGGCCAGCTCCGGGTACAGTGGGTGGGCTGCGGCCAGCTCCAGAACCCGGTCCTTCAGCTCCGGCAG
>SMEN01000733.1_pt1 | contig 14087 bp, 13 predicted proteins | sample 2456271 | NCBI WGS metagenome assembly SMEN01 (sample SAMN10132593, study PRJNA489261) | soil metagenome | isolation source: day1 control-loamy sand soil ammended with raw manure from dairy cow... | place: USA | collected 2015-04-01 | reverse complement strand
CATGGCATCTCCATCTTGATCAGAGCAGAAGGCTTAGTCGCAAACAATGAATAATGTCTAGCTAGACTCTACCTTATTTACCTAAGCAGTTTTAAAACAGATGTGTGGCTGCTTAAATCTCTGACTCTAGATAAAAAGCGACATTGGGTATGGGCAATAGCAAGAATGCGAGCTGCTTGATTTTGCGTTGTGGCTGCTGCTCGTCTCGGGCAGCTATGCATTACCCCTATATCTGCTATGGTTAAGGCTCAATAACTTGACAGGAGTCTTTATGTATTACCTAGACATGCCAAGTGCAGAGGACATCGGCGACCTCAATTTAGTACGCGCAGATGCGTGCATTTCAATCTATTTGCCAACCACTCCAGTGAGTCGTGACATCGAGAAAAGTCGGATTAATCTCGGCAATCTGGTTAAAAAAGCTGTGGCTCAGCTTGAAGCAGCGGGTCTTGATAAAAAGCGTATTGTGTCGCTGCAAGAGCAGTTCGCTGACTTGCTAGATGATGATGAGTTTTGGAATCATCAAGCCAACAGTTTAGCCATTCTCGCCACACCTGAATCGCTACGGACTTATCGTCTGGCCAACAAGCTGACCGAGATTGTTGAAGTTTCGGATCGTTTCCATCTCAAGCCGTTATTGCGCGCTATTACTTTTCCGCATGCTGCGCATGTCTTGGCGTTATCAGAAAATGCTGTGCGCTTGATCGAAGTGTCGGCGGATTTGCCGGCACGTGAAATCAGCGTGCAGAACATGCCGAGCGATGCTGCAACGGCGGGTGGTAAGCCGACCAATAAAGATTATTCTGGTACCGGCCACCGCCATGGTGCGCAAGGACAAAGTTTTTATCTGGCACGCTATGTGCGCATGATTGATGCAGCATTGCGTCCGGCGTTAAAGGGTACGGATTTGCCGTTAATCCTTGCAACAACAAAGCCTCTGGAAGCGTTGTTCCGCTCGCTGAGTGTTATTCCAGCGTTGCCGAATATCATTGCAGGCAACCCTGATCGACTTACTGAAGCTGACTTAGCCAGCGCTGCACGACCTGTGCTGGATGCTCACTACGCAGAACAAATTAAAGATTTCCATCGCTTGTATGAAGAGCGTACCGGTCAGCAGCGCACCACTACCGACATTACTGATGCAGCGCGTTTGGCAACTTTCGGTGGTATCGATCGATTGCTGGTGGACATTGATGGGGTTGTTGACGGTACTGTTGATGCTGAAACAGGTGCGGTGTCTTTTGCCTCAGAAGGCAATGCGGTGAACTATGGCATCGTCGATGAGATTACCGGGCGTGCTTTGCGCAGTGGCGCTAAGGTGATGGCGGTGCGTAAAGCGGATATTCCTGGAGGTCAGGATTTAGCGGTTATTTCGCGTTATCCGATTTAAGCGTCAATTAGATTTAGCTCAATCGAGTTGAGCGGCTGTTTGCTCTAAGTGATTATGACAACAGCGCTTAAATCCGTAGCCCTAAGCCAGTCTGCGTTACCACGTAGGCTGGCTTTTTTGTCTGTGCAACTTCTAGCGTTTTTCCTCAATTAAGTCCTGAAAAACTTTAGTCTAAAAGCTTTCTATCGCGCTGCATAAATCGTTCTGATTTTGCTAGGGTGGATAACTAAAAGTGTGCAGATAGGAGTTCGCTATGACAACCTCACAAACCAGCCCAGAGCTTGCAAGCTGGCTGATTGAACAGTCACCTGATGCAACGATTTACTCCGATATTCAAGGTCATGTGCGTGTGTGGAATGCCGCAGCGACAAGGATGTTTGGCTTTTCTGCTGAGCAAGCATTAGGGCAAAGTTTAGATATCATTATTCCTGAAAAATTACGCAAAGCGCATTGGCGTGGTTTTGATGCAGCCATTGCGGCTGGAGTGACTAAGCACAGCGGCAAGCCGATGCCAACTAAAGCACTGCGTGCTGATGGCAGTGAGTTCTATACTGAAATGGGTTTTGCCTTGATTTTTAATAACCAAGGTGAGGTTGTTGGCACTGTTGCGCAAGCGCGGGATATCACCGAGCGTTTTGAAAAAGGCCGGGCTGAGCGTCAGCGCCTGCAGGAACTAGAGAAGCGTCTTTCGGGTAATAGTTAAAATTGTTGCTTGCTTGGAAAACACAGCTAGTCGCTGATCAACAGCTAGCTTAGATTCGTGCGCCAAGTCTGCGCGCGACCCAGCGGTGGTAGAGCCAAGCCAGAGTTGGGCGAATCACCGGCAAGCCAATCAACCAAGCAATGGGCTTCAGCAATGGCACGCGGGCCATTAGCAGAATGTAAGCCGCCATTTCCCGATGCACTTGTCCTTGGCTATCTTTAACGTGCAGTTCGCGCAGTGCTTTGTCGGGATCGATACCTTGCTCACGCAATTCCTCGTCACGTCCAGTAATGTCCAGCCACTCAACGCTGTCCTCGGTTTTGCCCTCTAACTTTTCGTACCAGCGTCGATCACGTACGCAAACTGAGCAAGCACCATCATAAAAGACCGTAAGTTTTGTCGATAAATTATCCATACAACACCTCCAACATGTAGAGCGTTAGCTAAGACTCTAGCACAGCGCTGGATTTTCAGTTGACTGGGCGTAGTGCATGGATTTGTTGTAGCGCATTCTCAGTATTTTAAATGCTACCTCGTTGCTCAGTGCTCGAACTTACCCTGCAACGTCATTATCAAAGCTTGTGTTGGGCGACATTGGCTAAGGTCAATTGCCTATGTTAGCTTGGTTACATACTCAGTAAATTGTTCAAGGAGTTTGCTATGTTTTCACTTAAAGATCAGGTGGCGATTGTCACAGGCGGCGCTAACGGTATTGGTAAAGGCATTGCCACAGTGCTGGCAAAAGCAGGCGCGCAGGTGGTGATTGCGGATATTGATATTGAGGCGGGACAAAGTACTGTAGAAAAGCTCGGTGCGACATTTGTCGTGTTAGATGTGACTGATAAAGCAGCCTGTCAGCGTATGGTTGATACCGTCCTTGAGCGTTATGGTCGTTTGGATATTCTTTGCTCCAATACCGGTATTTTCCCTCAGGCTGCTTTGGACGTGATGACCACGGAAAATTGGGATCAGATGATGGACGTTAACCTGCGCAGCACCTTCTTTATGGTGCAAGCGGTGTTGCCGAGCATGCGCCAACGTGGTTATGGCCGTATCGTGATTACCTCATCAATCACTGGAGCGATCACCGGCTATCCGGGTTGGGCTCATTATGCCGCCAGTAAAGCTGGGCAGCTGGGCTTTATGCGTTCTGCCGCTCTCGAATGTGCACGTGAAGGCATTACCATTAACGCAGTGATGCCAGGCAATATCCGCACGGCAGGTCTGGAGGCACAGGGTGAGGCTTATCTAAAAGAAATGGCCGACTCGATTCCGGTCAAAAAATTAGGAGAGCCTGAGGATATTGGTCATGCTGCTTGTTTCCTAGCCTCGCCAGAAGCACGCTTTATTACCGGACAAACCATTATTGTTGATGGTGGCCAAATTTTGCCGGAGTCTTTTGACGCAATCCTGTAAAGGACTTGGCTTATTGATCTGTAGTTGCTTGATAGAGAGGGGCTGCGTGACTGTATTGTTGTCCCTCTCTTCAGTACTGAGCCGGTTAGAACAATGCGACTTCTTCTGCAGTCAGTACGCGGCACTCGCCAGGAGCAAGATCTGCATCAAGCCTTAATGAACCCACCTGCTCGCGGTGCAGCTTCTCAACATTGTTACCAATCGCGGCAAACATACGACGAACCTGGTGATAACGGCCTTCATGCACATGCACTAACGCTTCGCGCTCATTGAGTATTTCCAGCAGGGCTGGCGCAGTTGGTTTGTCTTCGCCGGTCAGTTCTAAGCCAGCAGCAAAGGCTTTGATATTCTCTTCTATGAGCGGCTCTGATACCCACGCATGATAAATCTTCAAGCACTGCTGTTTGGGTGAAGTGATGCGATGCGACCATTGGCCATCATCAGTAATCAATAATAACCCTGTGGTGTCGAGATCCAGCCGTCCAACGGTATGCAGCTTGTTGATGTTGGGAACATCTAAATAAGTAAATATAGTTCTGTGCCGTGAGTCGTGATTGGCGCAGACACAATCAAGCGGCTTGTGCATCATCAAATAGGTCGGCCCAATCAGCTCCAGAGGCTCATTGTTCCACATGACTTTGGCGTCATCCGGAACTTGCAGGGCAGCTTTTTTTTGTACCACTCCATCGATGGTCACTTCGGCACTCTGCAGTACTTTGGTGGCTTCTTTGCGGCTCATGCCAGTTGTTTCGGATACAAATCGATCAAGGCGCATGGTTGTTTTAATCTTTTCAAATAAATATGCGGCGTATTGTAACTCAGTCATTACAGGCTTATCGGCCTTGCTGTTGTAATTTTTTGGATTTTCTAAATCAGGGTATTCAAAGTTAAAAGGCTGATCGTGCTCTGCTGTGTGAGACATACCCATAATGGGTTTGTTGCCGATGGTGTGCATGGGTAAACGGTGTATATTAATTCTTAAGTAAAAAATACTGATTGTGTTTTTTCTAGAATCTAACTGCAGGCGCTAATGCACATGAGAGAATGCTGTTTTCCTACTTAGCAAGCGCTGGCGGAGTACTTAATTAAAAGGACACGCGTTTATGAATCCGACCGAACTTTTTAACTTAAGCGGCAAAGTAGCTATTGTCACTGGTGGTGCCAATGGAATTGGTGCTGCGAGTTGCCGCATGCTGGCAGAGCATGGTGCGACAGTGGTCATTGCTGATTTAAACTGGCTGACGCACAAGCATTGGCTGATCAGATCACTGCGCAGGGCGGTAAGGCTTTAGCGGCTGGGTGCAATGTGCTCAAAGATGATGATTTGGTCGCGTTAGTGAATCGCACCATGGCAGAATTTTCTGCTATTCATATTTTAGTTAACAATGCCGGCGGCGGTGGGGCGGGCAAAGAAAGTCCGTTTGAAATTACCCTTGAGCAGTTTGAGCGACCTTTCCAGATAAACGTATTCAGCGCTTGGCGTCTAGCGCAGTTATGCGCACCGCACATGCAAGAGGCGGGTTACGGCTCGATTATTAATATGTCGTCGATGAGTTCGCTGAACAAGAGCCCAGCAATCAGTGCCTATGCTGCCTCTAAAGCTGCGATCAATCATATGACCGCTAACTTGGCGCATGACTATGGCCCAATTATTCGCATCAATGCGGTCGGCCCAGGAGCAGTTAGAACTGGCGCGCTGGCTACCGTACTCACGCCTGAAATTGAGCAGCGCATGCTTGCACATACACCGATTAAGCGTTTAGGTGAGCCAGAAGATATTGCTGGCGCGGTGCTCTACTTTGCGGCACCAGTGTCGCAACGGGTCAGTGGCCAAGTGTTGTTTGTTAATGGTGGCGGTGTGCAAACCTTGGATTGAATGCGTGATTACAGGTGATGGCTGTAATAAGCTTTAACGCCATAGCGCGTACATACTGAACTGTTTCTCTAACTGCTCTGCTCGGCACTTTTTGTAAGTGGCTAAGTTGTGCGGTTTTTTATTGTGAGCGGCCAAGCTTCAGCATTAAATCGTATTCTGCGTCGCAACATACTCCCGGCATATACTTGCTAATGCGAGCGATACAATGAAAATACGCCTCAATAGGCGCAATTGTGCTACTCTTGCGGCCTTTTAAATATTCACTCAAGGTTGGCAATATGCTGCGCTTACGATGGTTAGGGGTGTTATGCGGGTTCGTTTTAGCCAGCAGCGTTCAAGCTGATACGGCTGAGCAGATTATTAAGCAAGCATTGTTGTCGATGCAGCCTGATTTGCCGATTGAAAGCATCAGCGCAAGTCCCATGCCCAACCTGTACCAAGTCGAGCTCAAAGGCGGACGTTTACTCTACGCCAGTGCGGACGGTGAGTTTTTATTGCAAGGCAATCTGTTTCAGCTACACAACGGTCAAGCGACCAACTTAACTGAGCAAGTTGAGCAAAAAGCCATTGCCACACAAATGAACACTATTCCAATGGACGAGATGGTGGTGTTTACTGGACCTGAAACTAAAACTCACGTCACCGTTTTTACCGATACGGATTGTGGCTACTGCCAGAAACTTCATAGCGAAGTGGCTGAGTTGAATAAGCTCGGTGTTGAAGTGCGTTACTTGGCCTTTCCACGTCAAGGCGTTGGCAGTCATGGTTACACTACCTTGACCAGCATCTGGTGTGCGGATGATCGTTTGGATGCGATGAATCAAGCCAAAGCGCGCCGTGATGTGCCGAAAAAAACCTGTAAGAATCCGGTGGATAAACAGTATGCCCTTGGTCAAGCCGTTGGCGTACAAGGCACACCAACCATTATCTTAGCCAATGGCAAAATGATTCCAGGTTATCAGCCGGCCAAGCAGTTGGCGGCTCAAGCTTTAAAAGCACAGCCTTAGGTTGACCGAGGCCAGCAGGCTTCGTACAGTGCAGTATTTTGCCGCTCACCTTTACGTGAGTGCGTTTATTTTATTTAACAATGGGGACGATGCAGCGTGAAGCCAGTTAAAGTAGGGATCTGTGGTTTAGGCACCGTTGGTGGTGGTACTTTTAACGTTCTCAAGCGTAATGCTGAAGAGATTTCACGGCGTGCCGGCCGTTCTATTGACGTGGTGCAAGTGGCCTCGCGTGCAGTCAATCCATTGTGCGATACCAGCACGACTGAGATGACTGATGACGCTTTCGCTGTCGTCAATAATCCTGAAATTGATATCGTGGTTGAGCTGATTGGTGGCGATACCTTAGCTAAAGAGCTGGTGTTGCGTGCGATTGAGAACGGCAAGCACGTGGTTACTGCCAATAAAGCACTGATTGCTGTACACGGTAATGAGATTTTTCAGCGTGCCCGTGAAAAAGGCGTGATGGTCGGTTTTGAAGCGGCTGTTGCCGGCGGTATCCCTGTTATTAAAGCGATCCGTGAAGGCTTAGCGGCCAACCGTATTAACTGGTTGGCGGGCATTATCAACGGTACTGGTAACTTTATTCTCAGCGAAATGCGCGAGAAAGGCCGCACTTTTGAAGACGTGCTGCAAGAAGCTCAAGCCTTGGGTTATGCCGAGGCAGATCCAACTTTCGATGTCGAAGGCATTGATGCTGCGCATAAGCTGACTATCTTGGCTTCGATTGCTTTTGGTATCCCATTGCAGTTCGAGAAAGCCTATACCGAAGGCATTACGCAGCTGACCACGGCTGACGTGAATTATGCTGAAGCCTTAGGCTATCGCATTAAACACCTCGGTGTGGCGCGTCGTACTGATTTAGGTATTGAGTTGCGCGTGCATCCAACTTTGATTCCCGCTGATCGCTTAATTGCCAACGTCAATGGCGTGATGAACGCAGTGATGGTTAATGGTGACGCTGTCGGCAGCACCCTGTATTACGGTGCTGGCGCTGGCATGGAGCCAACCGCTTCGTCGGTGATTGCTGATATTGTTGATGTGGCACGTGCCATGGCAGCAGCGACTGAAGATCAAGTCCCTGCGCTCGGCTTCCAATCGGATGAGTTGTCTGATCATCCTATTTTGGCGATTGATCAGTGTGAAAGTGCTTACTACTTGCGCATTCAAGCTAAAGACCACCCGGGTGTTTTGGCACAGGTGGCGAGCATTCTCTCGGTGCGTGGCATTAACATTGAATCCATTATGCAAAAAGAAGCTGAAGAGTCCGATGGCTCAGTACCCATGATTCTGTTGACCCACCGCGTGCAAGAGCAGCGCATCAATGATGCTATTATTGCTCTAGAAGCCCTAGATTCTGTGCAAACGCCCGTTGTGCGAATCCGTGTTGAGCAGTTGGGTTAATTTCAAGTTAAGCGACTCTGATAAAGGTTGTTACTTATGCGATATATAAGCACGCGCGGCAAAGCCCCTGCGCTGAATTTTGAAGATGTATTGTTGGCCGGTTTGGCCAGCGATGGCGGTTTGTATGTGCCAGAAAATTTACCGCGTTTTACTGTAGAAGAAATTGCCTCTTGGGCCGATCTGCCGTACCACGAATTAGCCTTTCGCGTGATGCGCCCCTTTGTTGCGGGCTGCATTGATGATGCGGATTTTAAAGCGATTCTCAAAGACACCTATGGTGTGTTCGAGCACAGTGCGGTTGCGCCGTTGCGTCAACTTGATAGCAATGAGTGGGTGCTGGAGTTATTCCATGGCCCAACCTTAGCGTTTAAAGACTTTGCCCTGCAGTTGCTCGGACGTTTGCTTGATCACTTCCTCAACAAGCGCAATGAGCGTGTGGTGATTATGGGTGCGACCTCTGGTGATACCGGTTCTGCTGCGATTGAAGGCTGCCGCCGTTGCGAGAATGTTGATATCTTTATTTTGCACCCGCACCAGCGTGTGTCAGAAGTACAGCGTCGTCAGATGACCAGTGCGCTGAGCGATAACATTCACAACATCGCTATTGAAGGAAACTTCGATGACTGCCAGGAAATGGTTAAAGCCAGCTTTGCTGACCAATCATTCCTGAAAGGCACCCGTTTGGTGGCGGTGAACTCGATCAACTGGGCGCGCATCATGGCGCAGATCGTTTACTACTTCCACGCAGCGATTCAGCTCGGCGGTCCACAGCGCTCCATTGCCTTCTCAGTACCAACGGGTAACTTTGGCGATATTTTTGCCGGTTACTTGGCGCGCAATATGGGTCTGCCGATCAATCAGTTGATTGTCGCTACTAACCGTAACGATATTTTGCACCGTTTTATGAGTGGCAACCGTTATAACAAAGATGCGCTGCACCCAACCTTGTCGCCGTCAATGGACATTATGGTGTCGTCGAACTTTGAGCGTTTGCTGTTTGATATGCATGGTCGTGATGGCGCTAAAGTTACACAATTGATGGATCATTTCCGTGCCACTGGCGAGATGAGTGTCGAGGATGAGCGTTGGACCGAGACTCGCAAGTTGTTTGACTCATTAGCTGTGGATGATGAGCAGACTTGTGCGACCATTGCCAAGGTTTATAAAGACACCGGCGAGCTGCTCGATCCGCACACAGCGATTGGCGTACACGCGGCGCGTGAGTGCCGTCGTAGCTTAGCCACGCCTATGGTGACGCTTGGTACTGCGCATCCAGTTAAGTTCCCCGAGGCGGTACAGAAGGCGGTACCAAGTGCCAGTCCAGTGTTGCCGGCGCATATGGCTGACTTGTTTGAGCGTGAAGAGCGCTGCACGGTCTTAGCCAACGACTTAGCTGTTGTGCAGGACTTTGTCAGCAAGCATGGTAATCGTGGTAAGCCTTTGTAATGCTTTGAGCGGTTACTCGTTGTTGTAATAAAAGCCCGGGTCTTGCAAAAGATTCGGGCTTTTTTTATTGCGCTTGTTGTCGCCATTGACTGGGGGATAATCCGCTCCAGCGTTTAAATGCGCGGGAAAATGCCGTTTCATCGGCATAGCCTAAACCGAGAGCCAGATCAGTCAGACTGATGGAGCTGTGGCTGAGTTGCAGTTGTGCTTCGCTATAGCGCACTTCATCCAGCAGTTGACGAAAGCTGCTGCGGCGTTGTTGTAGCTCTGTTTGTAACTGCCTGGGATGAAGATTGAGTAGATTAGCGACCACGCTGAGCGTTGCTTCGCCGGTGGCTAAGACTGATTGAATAATCATTTTTGTGTGCGCCACGTAGTCTTCGCGAGCGTAACCTTGTTGCGAGGCGAATTGCTCAATCAGATGATTTTTGAGTTGCGAGCGTTGTTCGCTGGGCTGCAAGTGCAAGATCGCTGCGTCAGCATAAAGCGCGGTCAGCGGCTGCGAAAACAGCACAGGCGCTTGGAAAAAATCCAGGTAAAACTCGCTGTTACTGGGCTCAGGGTAGGTGAAAGTGACTTTGCTCAGTTGCCATGCGCCTTTAAATAAAGCCTGCGCAGCACGATAAACCACGCCCATACCCAGTTCGACAAGCTGTTGTAAATCGACATTCTTGCTCAGTTGCAGACGGTATTCTAACGCCACTTGGTCACCGCATAGGTGCTGTTGTAATTGAATGCCCGGCGCGTGCAAATGGGCGTATTTATTGGTGATGCGCAGTAAGTCTTGAACGCTTTCTGCCTGTGATAAGAGCAGGCCAAAAGGGCCAAAAACTAAATAGTCACGCTGCTGACTGAGTTCAATACCAAACTGTTGATTGCCTGACTCGTGGGCAGCAAGGCTGAGCACCTCAGCGACTCTCGCATAATCCACCCATAGATCGCTGCGTCGTAGCACCAGAGGATCAATGCCGCAGTGTTGTAAAAGCTGATGGGCATTGAGCTGGTTTTTCCGGCATAAGCGATCAAAGCCAATAAATACAGCACTGCGAGCGCGTTCAGACATGTGGTCTACCTATTCGTAATATGTCAGATTTGTCTTCGTAATATGTCAGGTTTTCTCGGCTTTGTCTGCGCTAGTCTAGAGCTTGTAGATCATCATCACGAGCACAGTGTTATGAGTGACATAGCTTATCAAGCAGAAACCTTAGTGATTGGCGCTGGACTGGCGGGCATTTGCACAGCTTTAGAATTGTTAAATAATGGCCGTGCGGTGCTGTTGCTGGATGGTTGTGAACGGCAGCGCTTTGGCGGTCAAGCTAAAGAAGCCTTTGGTGGCATGTTGCTGAGTAATACCCCGGAGCAGCGTCGTAATGGTATTGCTGACTCGGCTGAGTTGTTTTGGCGGGATTGGCAGCAAGCGGCGCAGTTTCAGCCTGATAGTCAGTGGGCGCAGCGCTGGGCTAAGGCTTATTGCGAGCGCAATCGTAGTGAGATTTATGATTGGTTGCAGGGCTACGGCATTGGCTTTTTTCCGGTAGTGCAATGGCCAGAGCGCGGCAATTACAGCGATGGCAATAGCGTGCCGCGCTATCACGTCGCTTGGGGCTGTGGGCAGGGGATTGTGCAAAGTTTAGTACAGCAATTGTTAGGGCATCCACAGGCTAATCTTTTACGTTGTGTGTTTTCCCATACAGTCAGTGCTTTAGATTCGTGTGATGGTCGCGTGGTCGGCTGTCATGGGGTTCAGCCTGAAGGTGCGTTTTCGGTGCAGGCTGACAATACTGTGGTTTGCACCGGCGGTATCAATGGCAATTTAGATAAAGTGCGCGAGCATTGGGATCCGATTTACGGCGCTGCCCCCGACAATCTCCTCACCGGAACGCATCCCAGCGCTGATGGCGTATTGCATGATTGCGTACAGGCTGTCGGTGGGCAAGTCAGTAATCTGCATTATATGTGGAATTACGCAGCCGGAATTGCCCATCCTCAGCCTGAATATCCACAGCACGGTCTCAGCTTAATACCGCCGCGCTCGGCATTGTGGATGGATTGTCATGGTCGACGTATTGGTCCGCAGCCAATGGTGACTGGCTTTGATACCCATGATCTGTGTAAAACCACCGGCCATCTGCCAGAGCAATACACCTGGCAAATTATGAATAAACGTATTGCTGATAAAGAGTTGGCGATTTCTGGCAGTGATAGCAATCCACACTTTCGTGATAAAAAACTCCTCAAGGTGATCTGGCAAGCGCTGCGTGGGAATGCCGCGCAAACTCAATGGCTGCTGGATCATTGTCCTGATGTAGTCTGCGGCAATACGCTGGAGGAGTTAGCGCTGCAGATGCAGCGGGTCGCACCCAATACAACGCTGGATATCGCGGGTATGTACGCTGATATTGAGCGTTATGATGCCATGCTTAGAGGTCCGCGCGGGCTGCGCAATGATGATCAAATTCGCCGTATTGAGCAGTTGCGCCAATGGCGTGGTGATCGTGTGCGCACCTGCAAGCTACAACCTATTATTGATCGTAAACAGATGCCGCTGATTGCCATTCGTCTACGTTTAATCAGTCGCAAAAGCATGGGCGGCATGCTGACTGATCTAAGTTCGCGCGTGCTGGATTCTCAAGGATCGCCCGTTGTTGGCTTGTATGCTGCAGGTGAGGCGGCGGGATTTGGCGGTGCAGGTATTTCTGGGGTGCGCTCTTTGGAGGGTACTTTCTTGTCCAATTGCGTTTTTAATGGTCGGCGCGCGGCACAAAGCATTATCGCCGGTTAACCCTTTCACACTGACTCAATAACCTCGAATAAAAGAGCAGGAGATTAGATTATGAAAAAAACAGGTGCAGCACTGGCACGATTTGCCCTAGAACAATTGGGCGTGCGTTATACCTTTGGCATTCCCGGTGTGCATAACACTGAGTTGTACGACGAGCTCAATAACTCGAATCAGATCACCCCTATATTGGTCACACACGAGTGTGGCGGGGCTTTTATGGCTGATGCGATGAGTCGTACTGGCGATAGCATCGGTACTTTGCTGATTGTTCCGGCTGCAGGTGTCACGCATGCCTCAAGCGGAATTGGCGAGGCCTATTTAGCTGGCATCCCGATGTTGATTATTTCTGGCGGGATTCATACTGAGAATGGCCGTCGTTTTCAGTTGCATGACATGGATCAGCACACGTTGCTGTCGCCTATCACTAAGGGCAGCTTTCATATTAAATCCCATGCTGAGGTGATCCCGACGCTGTATGCCGCGTATCAGTTGGCGATGCGAGGCGAGCCGGGGCCTGTGTTTATTGAGTTGCCTTACAATATTGGTAATTTTTTGGGTGACGTCGAGGATGTGCCCGCGTTTACTGGATTGGAGCCGCAAGCCACCTTTGATCGCTCTTTAGTCAAACAAGCTGCGCAGTTGTTGGTTAAAGCTAAGCAAGTCGGGCTTTTTCTTGGTTGGGGTGCTGTTGATTGTCAGGTCGATCTGATTGAGTTGGCGCAGTTGCTCAATGCACCGGTTGCTACAACCCTGCAAGGCTTAAGTTCTTTCCCTGCTAATCATCCGCTGCATACGGGGATGGGCTTTGGTGGCTATTCAGTGCCAGCAGGACAGAATGCTTTTGCCCAGTGTGATGCGGTGTTGGCGATTGGTACTCGTTTTGCAGAGATTCCTACCGGCAGCTTCAGTATGCAGGTGCCGGAAGACTTGGTGCATATTGATATCAATCCCGATGTGTTTAACGCCAACTACCCAGCTAAAATCGCGGTACAGGGTGATGCTCGCGCGATTATTCCGGCGTTATTAAGCGAGGTGCGTGCGCTGCAAACACAAGCGAAAGAAGGTACGATGACGCAGCAGATTCAGCAAGATAAAGCGGCCTATACGAAGCAGTGGCTAGCGCACAATAGTGGGGGACGGGTCAATCCAGCTCGATTTTTTCAGGCACTACGTAAACAGTTAAGTGATGACACCATTATTGTTGCTGATGATGGTAATCACACCTATTTAGTCGCAGAGTTAATGCCTATTTTAGGGGCTAGACGTTACCTTTCACCGACTGATTTTAATGCTATGGGTTACTGCGTGCCGGCAGTGATCGGAGCAAAATTGGCCAATCCGCAAACACCAGTGATTGGGGTTGTGGGTGATGGGGCATTATTGATGACTGGTATGGAAATGCTCACCGCTGTGCGTAACCAGCTTGGTGTGGTGGTGTTTATTTTTAATGATGGCGAACTGTCACAAATTGCCCAAGCTCAAGAAATCCCTTACAACCGCAAAACCTGCACGGTGCTGCATGGCATTAATATGCAGTCATTAGCGGTCACGGTTGGAGCAGAGTTTGTGTCAATTCAAAGCGAAGCTGATATTGAGGCAGGTATTCGTCAAGCTTTGCAGTTTGCGGCAAACAATCAGCCGGTTTATGTTGACGTTAATATCGACTACTCAAAGCGCACACGTTTTACCGAAGGGATCGTGAAAGCCACGCTGAAGCGCTTTGCGCCGCGGGACAAGTTTCGTGTGATCAGTCGCGCCTTGGTGCGTAAGATTACGCGCTAGCTAAGTAAAAACTCGAGATAATAAAAAACCGGCCTAAGCCGGTTTTTTATTAAACATGCTGTCGCAATTAAGCGGCTGCTTGACTCAGCAATTTGATGTGCTGGTTCAGACGGCTTTTGTTACGTGCAGCTTTGTTCTTGTGGATGATGCCTTTATCGGCCATACGGTCGATAACAGGAACAGCCAATTTGTAAGCAGCTTGTGCTTTTTCTAAATCTTTAGCTTCGATGGCTTTAACTACATTTTTGATATAGGTACGCACCATAGAACGTAGGCTACCGTTA
>SMEN01000346.1_pt1 | contig 14111 bp, 10 predicted proteins | sample 2456271 | NCBI WGS metagenome assembly SMEN01 (sample SAMN10132593, study PRJNA489261) | soil metagenome | isolation source: day1 control-loamy sand soil ammended with raw manure from dairy cow... | place: USA | collected 2015-04-01 | reverse complement strand
GTTTTAGAACCGGACTACGTGGCACAGGCCGATTCGATTCTTTGTAAATAACACTGCTGTAGGTTGCCCTACCTAACCCAAAGACAAATTAGTGCAGTGGCCCAGCCTTAAGCGGCTAGAGCGAAACGCTCGTCGTTGGCGTTTATAGTTTTCCAGTGGATTTACGAGCGTACTGGTGCTCGACACGCCCTGATCTGCTTCTTGACCCACGTCGAAGCCATGTCGACCCCATGTGGATTAGCAACCATATCACAAGGGCTACGAAATGTACAGCGTCCGGTGCTAGAATAGCGTCTTCACAGGCGCTCTGGCTGAGTTTCAGCCAGAGCGTTTTCACGTCCTTCACACCTACCCATTTGTTTGGAGTCGCTCTTCATGGCCCACCCCGCCAAGCAAGCCAAAGGCCCGTTAGGATTCATCCTGCATGGCAGCCTCGTTACTCAAATTGTGATCGGCCTGATCGCCGGTATCTTGTTGGGACACTTTCTCCCCAGTGCCGCTCACTCGATCTCTTTGCTCGGTCAGCTTTTTGTCTCTGCCCTGAAGTCGGTTGCCCCAATCTTGGTCTTTGTGCTGGTGATCTCCTCCATCGCCAATCAAAAAAGCCAATCCAATACACGCATGGGGCCTATCCTCTTGCTGTATCTGCTGGGCACCTTCTTTGCCGCCCTGACCGCCGTGGTTGCCAGCTTCCTCTTCCCAGTCAAACTAACGCTTGATCTAGCCAACACCACCCTGAACCCGCCCGGTAATATTGCCGAGGTCATTCTGGATCTGTTGACCAGTGTGGTCGTCAATCCGGTACAGGCCCTGCTGGATGCCAACTACATCGGCATTTTGGCCTGGGGTATTGCATTGGGCTTGGCCCTGAAAAACGGCTCTGATGGTACACGCAGCTTTTTGGGTGATATGGCGGATGCCGTGTCCTCTTTGGTGCGCTTGGTGATCCGCTTTGCACCGGTAGGTATTTTTGGTTTGGTAGCCGCGACCATCGCGGACTCAGGCTTTGATGCTCTGCGCCAATATGGTGTGCTCTTGCTTTTGCTGGTGGGCTGCATGCTGGTGGTCGCACTGGTCATCAACCCCTTAATTGTGTTTGCCAAGCTGCGCCGCAACCCCTACCCGCTGGTGTTCACCTGCTTGCGCGAAAGCGGCATTACCGCTTTTTTCACCCGCAGCTCTGCCGCCAACATCCCCGTTAATCTAGCTTTGTGCGAGCGCCTGGGTCTGGATAAAGACACCTACTCGGTATCCATCCCGCTGGGCGCGGCCATTAATATGGCAGGCGCTGCCGTCACCATTTCCATTCTGACGCTTGCCGCTGTGCACACCCTGGAAATCCCGGTTGACCTTCCAACCGCCCTCTTGTTGAGCCTGGTGGCGACCGTTGCCGCTTGCGGCGCCGCTGGCGTGGCCGGTGGCTCTTTGTTGCTGATTCCCCTGGCATGCAATATGTTCGGGATCTCCAATGATGTCGCCATGCAAGTTGTTGGTGTGGGCTTTGTGATCGGTGTCGTTCAAGACTCTGCGGAAACCGCAGTAAACTCCTCCACAGACGTCATGTTTACGGCTGCCGCAACACTCAAGCCCGGCCCCGCCTGATTGATACCTTTATGCAAAAGGCCAGCCATCAGGGCTGGCCTTTTTTGTATGCGTCGCTCACACTTTACGGTCGAGCCCAAGCGTATTGCATACGCCCCCATTACGTAGAAACAGCCCCCGGCCTCATCAACAGTTCTGGTGCATGCTTCTTTACCCTGCCTGTCATCAAAGGTGCCTCCGATGGATTTAGCGACCCTTTCTCTGTATATCCTTGCCGTAGCCGCTGTGACTGTCATCCCCGGGCCAACCATGCTGCTTGCGCTCAATAATGGCGCGCTGGGAGGCAAACGGATCGCGGCCTGCGGTATTGCAGGTGCAGCGCTCTCGGACTTGATCTTGATAGCGGCTGTGGGCTGCGGCCTGGGTGCGATTCTGATGGCTTCCGAACAACTCTTTACCATCGTGAAATGGGTCGGCGTCGCGTATCTGATGTATCTGGCCTATGGCCTGTGGCGTGCTCCCATCAGCCCGATTCAGGCCGACACCGCCACAGCCCCTCTTTCCGGCCGTGCCGCCTTCCTGCGCTCTTTATTGGTGGCTTTGTCCAATCCCAAAGGGCTATTGTTCTTTTCCGCCTTTTTGCCCCAGTTCATCCGTCCCGAAGGAGCATTGGCCGCTCAGTACATTACCTTGGCACTAGTGACGGCACTGATCGATGTGGCCTTGATGAGCGTCTATGCCGTGGGAGGCCATCACGCCATGCGACTGCTCTCGGGCAAGGCAATGCGCTATGTAAACCGAGGATGTGCAGGCATGCTGGCGGGTCTGGGTCTTGCACTGAGCCTGTACCGACGCAGCGACTCTCACTAAACATCACCCCAAACTGTTCGTTTAGCTAAAGGAACTTCGATGAAGCGCATTTATTTAGCAGGTCCTGATGTCTTTTTCAGTGATGCCAGTGAACGGGCCAAACAACATAAACAAGCCGTGCGTAACTTTGGCTTTGAGCCCCTGCACCCGGTGGACCAAGACGAGAGCGAAGCTGCAGCTATCTATCATCACAATATCCGTCTGATCGAGCAGGCAGATGCAGTGCTGGCCAATATCACGCCCTTTCGGGGTGCAGAAATCGATACCGGCACTGCCTTTGAAATTGGCTATGCCGTATCCCAAGGTCTGCCGGTCTTTGTTTACCGCAGCACAGCGGATACGGTTCTGGACACCGTGCGCGAACATTACAGCCCGGTTGTTCTGGACCCAGCCAGCCAAATCTGGCGTGATCGCAATGGCGCTTTGATCGAAGACTTTGGACTGACATCCAATCTGATGGTTGCGATCAGCACTCAATTTGTTCAAGGATCGTTCAACGATGCCTTGCAGGCCGTGAAGGATTATTTCAAGGCGATCAGCTAATTCATTCACATCAGAATTTGCATCATTCAATCAAGCGACTACATTCAAACGCCCTTGAAATTAAACGGATTAAACGCCCTAGACAATCAGCTATGATTCAGGCCTTCAAAGCACGCTCAGAAACGACACCCGCCGCACCCCGCTGTAACTGATAAGCACACAGGGCACTGCCCAAGCACTATGCAAGACCTTAGCAACATCTCTTTTCTTGATCGAGTCCGCGCCATTATTACGGACCTGCCCGCCTCCGAGCGCCGCCTGGCCCAATTCACATTGGATTTCTCGGGTGATCTGTCTGGCTACAACGCCTCGGAGCTGGCCGCGTTGGCACATATCTCTAATGCCACCGTCACGCGTTTGATCCGCCGTTTGGGCTACACCAGCTACGAAGCCGCCCGCAAGCAAATCCGATCAGAAAAGACGGAAGAATCTAACAGCAGTGCAAACCTGCTCTCCTTCCCCAGTGATGCGCTTTTAAGCTCCCATCTTCAAGACAGCTACAGCAAACTGGGCAATACCTACCGACACCTCTCCCCGCAAGTGCTGCAAGAGGCCAGTCAGGCCATCAGCACCGCCCGCCAAGTCTGGGTCATGGGTGTGCAGGCCAATTACTTTTTGGCCGGCCACTTTTACTGGCATTTGTCTAAATTCATTCCTGGCGTGCGGCTCATTCCTGGCCCGGGCCAAAGCGTCTCCGAATATTTGGCTGACATCAGCCATCAAGACGTCATTATTATTTTTGATCTGCTCCCGCGTGCTGCCCACCTGCCCGACTTAATCCAGCGACTGGAAGCGCGCTGCCCAGCCATTGTTCATATTAGCGATCAAGACTACAAAGAGCGCCCCCGCAGCCGCTGGCCCCTGCCCTGCCAAGCAGGACTGGATCAACAAGTAGACAATCCGGTGGCCGTCGCCAGCCTGTCGCATCTGCTGCTCAGCCAAATTCTGAAGGCACGGGGTTTAAGCCAGCAAGACACTCAGGAAAAACGGCTGGAGATGGCGGACGAGCTCTTTTGAGGGCACCCGCCGCCTAAGGGAAATCCGTCTCCCGTAAGACTTCCTCAAGAATCTCTCACTAAATCCGCGTCAACCCAAGCGTCACTCGGACGCTTTGCATCCGTACCAGCAGACATCCCCGATTTGATAGCAAAGCGGCACCCACGCTGGACTCTGCCGGCTGGCCTTGCCCGCTTTTGCTAGCCACCGCCTCCCCCTCCGCCCCCTCGTCTACGACCAAAGTCGCCTATGGCACGCGCTGGATTCGTTCTATACATGCAGTACATAGAGCGCCCCCAAGCGCCAACTCCATCTGCACGACCCAGTGCCTATGGAGCGTCGATGCTCAGAATCATCAACCCATAAGGAGACATAACGATGAACTCAGCCAACACTGTCGTAGCGGCAGTGACCGCCCACCCCGCCTATCAAGAACTACTTAGAAAACGCAACCGCATGAGCCTGATTTTTTTCGGCTTGACCGTGGTTATTTACGCGGGCTTTATCTTGACCCTGGCGTTTGACCCAGAACTTTTCAGCCGTTCAGTAGGCTCCATGACCATGACAATCGGGGTGCTTAGTGCCGCTATTGTTCTGGTCAGCGCTGTCGTGCTGGTTTCCACCTTCGTCTACATTTCCAACAAGGTCTACGATCCCTTGCTCGCACAAATCATGAGGGACGTGACATGAAAAAAACACTTTTCGGTCTCAGCCTGTTTACCTTGGCCTGCGGCAACGCAGCGGCTGCCTCTGCTGGCCAAGCCAACACCTCTGCCATTGTCATGTTCCTGGTCTTTATTGCAGGAACCATGGGCATTACCTGGTGGGCGGCTCGTCGCACTCGAACCACCTCGGACTTTTATACCGCCGGTGGCGGTTTGACCGGTTTTCAAAACGGCCTGGCCATCGCTGGGGACTATCTGTCGGCTGCGTCGTTCCTGGGGATTGCGGGCATGGTGTACGTCAGCGGTTTTGACGGCATGATCTACGCCATTGGCTTTATGTTTGGCTGGCCAGTGGTGATGTTCCTGATTGCCGAGCGCCTGCGCAACCTGGGCCGCTACAACTTTGCGGACGTTACCTCGTTTCGCTTGGCCCAGAACCCCATGCGTATTCTGGCTGCCAGCGCTTCGCTCTTAATCATTGCTCTGTACCTGATCGCCCAAATGGTCGGAGCAGGCAAGCTGATCGTTTTGCTGTTCGGTCTGGACTACAACGTGGCCGTGGTGATCGTGGGTTCGCTCATGATGATCTACGTGACCTTCGGCGGCATGACAGCCACCACCTGGGTACAAATCATCAAGGCTGTCCTGATGCTGGTGGGCGCCACATTGATGACTCTGTTGGTGCTGGCTGCGTTCTTCTGGGATGTTGACGCGATGCTGGCCGAAGCAGTTGCCACCCACCCCACCGGACACGCCATTCTTGAACCTGGCGCCGCCGTCAGCAGCAACCCGCTTAACGTGCTGTCTCTGGGTATTGCCCTGGCTTTCGGTACCGCTGGTTTGCCGCATATTCTGATGCGCTTCTTCACAGTGGCCGATGCCAAGGAAGCCCGTAAATCCGTTATTTATGCCAGCAGCTTCATTGGCTACTTTTACCTGCTGACCTTCATTATTGGTTTTGGTGCAATTGCACTGCTGGTCAAGCACCCGGAGTACTTCCAAACCGGTCCGGACGGCTCCTTCAATATGCTGACCAACCTGATTGGTGGCACCAATATGGTGGCGGTGCACTTGGCCAATGCAGTAGGCGGCAATCTGTTGCTGGGCTTTTTGGCGGCGGTTACCTTCGCCACCATCGTGGCTGTGGTAGCGGGTCTGGCTCTGGCCGGTGCGGCTGCCATCTCGCATGACTTGTATGCCAACGTGATTGCCAAAGGCCGTGCTACTGAGAAAGACCAGATGCGTATTTCCCGCATTTCCACGGTCGTTCTGGGTGTCTTGGCAATTTTGCTGGGCATCATCTTTGAAAACCAGAACGTCGCCTTTATGGTGGGTCTGGCCTTTGCCATTGCTGCCAGCGCCAACTTCCCGGTTCTGGTGCTGTCCATTGCCTGGCGCGGTTGCACTACCCGTGGCGCGACCATCGGTGGCTTCCTGGGTCTGGTGACAGCAACTGGCTGGGTCGTACTGAGCAGCACGGTTTGGGTGGATGTATTCGGTTTTGCCGAGCCCATCACACCTTTCCCGAACCCAGGCATCCTGTCCATCCCGCTGGCATTCTTCTCGATCTGGCTGTTCTCAACCTTGGACAAGAGTGCTCGCGCTGACAAAGAACGCGATGCTTTCGACGCCTTGACGGTACGTAGTCAGACCGGTATTGGTGCCGCCACGGCCAGTTCTCACTAAACGGCTGAAGTAGTTATTCTGCATAAGGAAACAGGGCATTTCGATGCCCTGTTTTCACTCCAAGACCCAGCCTTGGGTACGAACCTTTTCAACCATCAGGACATGGCATAATCCCCTCATGACTGAATTGCTAATCGCTGATGATCACCCTCTGTTTCGTGAGGCTTTACGCGGCGTCGTAGCCAGCCTGTTTCCCACCGCTGCCATCTACGAAGCTGATCGCATATCCACGCTTTATCCGCTGGTTGATGATCACCCCGATGCCGACTTGCTGCTGCTGGATCTGGATATTCCAGGAGCAATCGGTTTCAGTGCTTTAGTCCATTTACGCGCCACCTATCCCTCCCTGCCCATTATTCTGGTCACCGCCCATGAACAGGCCCGGTTTATGCGTCGCGCCATGGATCACGGTGCCATGGGATTTATCCCCAAATCCATTGATGTCCAAACGCTGGGCGTGGCCTTGCAAGTGGTTCTGGATGGCGGCACCTGGTTGCCTGAATTGGGTTCCTCCGCCCCCGGCATCAGCGTTGATGAACGCGAGGCCGCTGCAAAATTGCGCGAGCTTACCCCTCAACAATTTCGTGTCCTGCAAATGGTCAGCACGGGGCAACTGAACAAGCAGATTGCCTACGAACTCAATGTGTCCGAGGCCACCATCAAAGCCCACATGACGGCCATCTTGCGCAAGCTGGGCGCCTCAAACCGCACCCAGGCCGTCCTGATGGCCAACTCTCTGGGCCTGAACCAAGACGAGTCCACCGAGACTAATACTTTTTAATCTGTGCTGTCAGAAAAGCCCGCAATGAGGCGGGTTTGACGGGTTTGGTCAGAACCAGATAACCGTATTGACGTGCTGCCGCTTTCAGTTCGTCGCTACCATCCGCCGTCAATAAAGCGCCTTGAGCGTGGGGCAGGTATTGCCGCAATAATTGCAAGGCCTGCAAGCCATCCAGACGGTCGTGCAAATGGTAGTCCACTAGAAGTACATCGGGGCTCATCGCTATCTTTTCCAATGCAATATCTACCGTATTGGCGGTAATGATCTCTGCCCCCCACCGGCTTAGCAGCACCTCCATACCAGCCAGAATATCAAGATCGTTATCCAGGCAAAGTACCCGCAAGCCACGTAGTGCCTGCCCATCATGTACCTGAGAGACTTCGCCGCTTTGCTCGTTATGAACAATAGGTGCGCGGCTCAAAGGCACGCGGATGGAGAACATGCTGCCGTGCCCAACTTCGGAGCGCACATCCAGCGTATGCCCCAGCAGCACCGCAATGCGCTGACAAATCGACAGTCCCAAACCTAGACCCCGGCCATCCCAGTCAAAAGCCTGCTCATAGCGGTGGAACTCGGCATAGATTTGCTCGATGTGATGGGGCGGTATGCCCTGGCCGGAATCCCAGACTTGAAAAGCCAGCTCATCGCCCCGTATGCGCGCAGCCAGAATAATCCGCCCGTCCTGGGTGTAGCGCAAGGCATTGGCCAGAAAGTTCTGCAACACGCGGCGCAAGAGACGATGGTCGCTATAGACCTGCGCCGGGCGGGCATGAATGCGCAGCTGTATGCCGCGTCGGGCCGCCATGGGCGCATATTGATCCGCCAGATGCTGCAGCAATTGCCGCACGTTAATAACGCCCAGCTCCGGCTTCAAAGCACCCGCATCCAGGCGGGAGATATCCAGCAAGCCCTCCAGCAACTCCTCTGCCGTACGCAGTGAAGTATCCACCCGCTCGGCCAGATTGGGCATTTCAGCACTGTCGCGCGTGTCGCGCAGCGCAGAAGCAAAAAGACGTGCTGCATTGATGGGCTGCAGTACGTCATGACTGACTGCAGTCAAGAAACGGGTGCGGGATTCCTGCGCTTTTTCCGCCTCTTGTGTACGTGCCGCCACGCGCTGCTCCAGGCTATCGTTCATGTCGCGCAGCTCGCGTTCTACGCTTTTATAGTGCGTGATGTCGCTGTAGCTGGTGACATAGCCGCCGCCCGGCAGCGGGCGTCCGCGCAGCTCGATCACCTGCTTGTCATTCAACATGCGCTGGGCTACATACGATGAGCCTTCGCGCATGAACTGAACACGCCGCGCTATGGCTTGCTCCAGACCAATGCTCTCGACTCCATCCACTTTGCCTCGCTCAGCATTAAAGCGAATCAGGTCTGCCACCGAACGGCCAACGTACAACATACTGGGTGGATAATCGAACAGTTGCTGGTAGCGCTGATTCCAGGCGACCAGGCGCATATCTGCGTCCACCACGCTGACACCCTGATCAATGTTTTCCAGTGTCGCCAGTAGGATGTCCCGGTTGAAACGCAGCTCTTGGCCAGCCTCATCCAGCACCGCCATAATGGCGGCCACTTCCATGCCCGAGCCTCGCAATGCGCTGGTCAACACCAGACGGGCCGAAGCCGCTCCCACGGCCGCTGCCAGCAGCAGCTCGGTAAAGTGCACCCAAGCCGTGTTGGCGCGCAAGCCCGGTTCAATCGACTGCTTAAGCTGCCTAGCCTGCGCCTCAAACGCCCGCCCAGCCATTTTCTTGCCCACAATACGCTCGGCCAGCAGCAGCAAATCGTGAACCGCCAAATCCCCATAGGAATGCCTGGAAGCCAAGGTCTGGCGCTCTGCATAAGGGTTTAGAAAGGGCTCTGCACGCAAGCGATCACCCAAGCCTGGACGCTTGCGCCAGGACACCCATAAAAATGCGCTGATATTGCACAGCAGGGACCAGAAGGTACCGTGCGTCAGCGGGTCCCATCCCTCTACACCAAAGAGCTGATATGGGCGCAGCCAGGACAGACCAAAGGGCCCATGATGAATCCAGTCATCCGCCAACCACCCTACTTCCGTCAAGGTTGGCAGCAACAAGGTGTAGACCCAGATACCGAAGCCCAGCAGCAAGCCTACTTCCACCCCTTGTCGGCTGGCTCCGCGCCAGTACAGCCCGCCGATCAGTCCAGGACCAAACTGCGCAACGGCCACAAAGGCCATCAGCCCATAAGCGGCCAAGGTCGTATCACTGCCGCTGAGCATGTAATAGCCATACGCCACACCCGCCAGCACCATGATGGCTACCCGGCGTATCCAAAGCACAGTAGAAGCCACCGTGCTTTGCTGATACTGGGCCCAGCCCCTGCGCAACAACAAGGGCATCACCAAGTCATTACTAACCATGGTCGACAAGGCAACGCTGGTGACAATGACCATTCCGGTCGCCGCGGAAAAACCGCCGATGTAGACCATTAATGCCAGCCCAACCTGATTTTGTGACAGCGGCAATGCCAGCACAAAACTGTCTGGGGCCACCCCGTCCGAACCCATTCCGAACAAGCTGACGCCAGCAGCAGCAATCGGCAAAACCATGACGCTGACCACAACCAGATAGGTCCCGAACATCCAGCGCGCCCGGCGTATATCCACCACATCACCGCATTCAACAATGGCCACATGGAACTGGCGCGGCAAACAAATAATGGCGGCAAAAGCCAGCAAAGTCTGTCCTACAAAACCCACCGGGGGGCTGCTCTCGAACAAGGTACTGACAGCGCCAACCATATTCAGATCCGACTTGCCAAACCAGCGGACTGCAAACAGGCCTACTGCCACCAGAGCCACCAGCTTCACCACGGATTCAAAAGCCACTGCCAGCATCAAACCTGGCCTGTGCTCCGTCGCATCCACCTGCCGCGTTCCAAACAAGATGGAAAACAAGGCCATCAGGATCGCCACGTATAAGGCCGGGTCGCCCAGCACACTGGAATGAAATTCAGTTCCGGCCAATACGCTCAGGCTCAAGGCAACCGCCTTGTACTGCAGGGCCAGATAAGGGACGGCAGCCACCACTGCTACGCCGGCCACCATGGCTGCCAAGCGCTGAGAGCGCCCATAGCGGCTGGCCATGAAGTCGGCAATGGAAACCGTATTTTGCGATTGAGCAACCAGGGCAAGCCGTTCGATGATCCGCCAGCCAAACAGCAGCATCAGCAAGGGCCCCAGATAAATGGGCAGAAAGCCTATCCCATAGCGCACCGCAGACCCCACAGCCCCATAAAAGGTCCAGGAGGAGCAGTACACAGCCAAGGCCAGGCTGTACACCATAGGGCGCAACCAGGGACGTTGGGTATATAAGGGATTACGATCCCCAAACCATGCAATGGCAAACAAGATGGCGGCGTAAATCAAAGAAGCCAACACGACCCAAGCCGGCGTCATCAGCACTGTCTCCTACTTTGGTATAACGCGATGATTTTTCTCGCGATTGTGAGTAATACTAAGGTAGTTCCCGCTGGATCACAGCTATCTGGTCTAAGGCTTAATCCCTATACCCGAAATCAATTTCACGGCGGATCTATACGGGGGCAAACAAGACAAGCAGCATGAACTGCACAGAGGAGACAAGGCTCCAGCAAAGAGAGCACCCCGACCTGTTCTTGCCAGCGGCGCAGCGCCTGCTTGCCCACACGCCCGCGCCTTTGGATTGCCTGCAAGGCAATGGCGCAGGTCCCTAGCTAAACCCTGACACCCGGCGCGCCTACACATCGCTGTTTGTCAGGCAAAACAACAAGAAATAGAGCGTTTGAACCACATGGCCCACGGCCCGGCGTCAAAACGATATCTATCACCGCAGTGCCAAAAAACGCCCCGACAATAAAACTATCTTTCATCGTCACGCGGGGCACACTAAAGGAGGAAGCATGAACGATCAAACTCTGAACTTTGATAAGTATCCACAGCAGCCGCACGGTGGCACCCTGGTCAATCAGGTGGTTCCTGAACACTTGGTCAAAGACGAAATCGAACGGGCCCGGTCCCTGCCCAGCATCCGCGTAGATCTGGAAGCTGTGATCACCATCGAGATGATTGCCACGGGTGTTCTTTCCCCGAACAAAGGCTTCATGAACGAGGCCGACTACAAAAGCGTGCTCAAAGAGGGTCGTTTGAGTAATGGCGTGGTGTGGCCTGTGCCCTTGAGCTTCGCCCCCATTGGCGATCGTAACCGCGACATTATCAAAGGACTCTCGGTTGGCTCAGAGGTCGCACTGACCGATAGCCAAAACGAGCCTGTCGCCATTCTCAGCATCGAGGATATTTTCTCTTACGACAAAGAGCAGCGGGCTCAGCAGCTTTTTGGCACCACTGACCGCAACCACCCCGGCGTAGATTCCATTCACCGCCGCATGGGTGATGTCTCCTTGGGTGGTACTTTGCACCTGCTCAAGCGCGTGGACTGGGGTCCCTTTGAAAAGCTGCGCCGTGAACCCAAAGACACCTGGGCCTTGTTCTACGAAGAGAAAAAGTTCAAGTCAGTGGCCGGCTTCATTACCGGCGCCAACCCCTTGCACCGCGGTCATGAATACATCCACCGCAATGCTCTGGAAGGGATTGATGGACTGTTCCTGCAGCCTTTGGTAGAAATGGCCAAGCGCGAATACGTACGCCATGAATTTCGCATGATGGCTTACCGAAATGTGCTCGATACCTACTACCCCAAAGAGCGCGCTATCTTGTCGCCCCTGCGGGTGACGTATATTTTTGCTGGCCCACGCGAAACCATTTTGCACGCCCTGATCATGAAGAACTACGGGTGTACTCATGCGCTGATTGGCAGAGACCACGCCGGTATTGGCAGCTACTACGACAAGTACGCCAGCCACAGTATTTTTGATCAGTTCAGCCCCAAAGAAATGGGCATTGATGTGCGCCTGTTCCACGAGGTGTTTTACTGCACCCGCTGCGCCTGCCACGCGACAACAGAAACCTGCCCGCATGATGAGCGCTTCAAGCTGACCATCTCCGGCACCGGCATTCGCGAGATGCTGCGCCACGGCATCATGCCGCCCAAGGAGATTTGCCGCCCCGAGTCGATTCTGCCCGCCATACAGGGCGTACAGCCCAAAGGCCTGTGCGAAGAAGGCGAGGCCATACAGCCGGTCAGCAAAGTGATCCAAAGCATGTTCCCCTACTACACCCAGTACACCCGCCTGGGGGGCATGAAACGAACCGAGCCACTGGACCCTTCCCAGCTGACGGTGCGCGACCTGGAGATCGCCAGCCATGACGTTCGGCACCATGCGGGGGACATCTACAACGGCGTCTATACGGAATACAGTGCGGTGGTGGACCACAATCGCAGCATGCAGGCCTCCTGGATTGAAGATGCCCGCTCTGCCCTGCGTTTCCAGCAAGAGCGCCTGATTAGTGACCTGGAAGAAAAGCAGCAGCAAGCCCCGGACGAAGCCTCTGACGAATTCATGTATCAAGACAAGAGTGAAGTCGTCCGAGAACTGGAATCGGCCCGCAGCCTGCTGGAGGACATCCCAGCCTCGATTTCAGCCCATCAACTGAAAAACCGTACCTGGAACGTACTGCCCTACCAACGCTATCGCGGTGCTGACAAGGAATAAGCCTGCCGTCATCAAACAGGCGTAAAAAAGCCCCTGGTCTTAAGAAGATCAGGGGCTTTATTCATTGTCTGGCGCACACATCAGCCGCCATCAAGACGTTGGACTTAGCAGGCCAGTTCCAGCGGTGCTTCGCAAACCGGCATCAAGCGGCGGTAGAACGTAGGCAAGGCAAACAGGGCGTCGTGCAAGTCTGCGTTGTAGAACTGCAAGGACTCCTGATTCTCGCTGCTCATACGCTGGTCCAGACGCTCCTGGATTTGCTCAGCCGAACAGCCGCGCGGGTTCAGATCATCCGATGCAATCGCCAGGCCCCAGTAAGAGCCATACAGCGGGATATGCAGACCGTAGCCATGAACCTGAGCAAAGACATCAGCCAGGGAAGCACTCAAATTCTTGACCTGTTCACTTTCGTGGAAAGGAGAACCCAGGTGCAGAACCAAGGCGCCACCTGCCGCCAAAGCACGCTTGCAGGACTCAAAAAATGCAGTGGTGTACAAGGGGCCGGCTGGCGTTTCAGGGTCAGTCAGATCCAGGTAGATCAGATCAAACTGTTCCTGTGTGTTCGCCAGGAACTTGGCACCGTCCTCAATCTGAATCTTCACGCGCGGATTATCGAACGCGCCTTTATTGATGGACTGCAAGTGCTCGCGGGACACCTCGATGACTTCGCCATCCAGCTCAACCAGGAACACCTGTTCCAGGCTGGGATATTTCAACAACTCTTCCAGCGCGCCGCCATCACCACCGCCCACAATCAGGGCGCGACGGGGATCAGGATGAGCCATGGCCGCCGGGTGAATCAGACCTTCGTGATAGAAGAATTCCTCGGCCTCGGAGGTCATCATGCAACCGTCCAGGCGCAAGGTTTTGCCCAAGGTATCCGAACGCAGCAATTCCAGACGTTGAAATGCGGTCTGACGATCCAGCAAACGCTCGGTAAAACGGAAACCGTACAGCGCATCTTCGTTCAGGTTTTCGGTCAGGATCTCGCCAGCATGGGCCGGGCCATCTGCCTCGCCACGCCAGAGGCGGTTGCGCTGGGCCTGGCCGGGTTTGAAGGCCTGTTCAATCCCGTCGATCAAGCGTGTTGCTTTACCGGAGTTGTCCTGCATGAAGTTGCAGACATACACATCCAAGGTAACGCCATTGCGTTCTGGCCAAGTATGAATAGCCAGATGAGACTCGGCCAGCAACAGAACACCGGTGACACCACCGGGCTGCCCTTCAAACTCGGGAAATGCCTGCCATTCTTCACCAACAATAGTCAGCCCGGCCTCGATGGTCTGCTGACGGCAAAAATCAGCCAATTTCTGGGCATCGATCAGCAGCTCTGGGCTGCATGCACATTGGTAAAGGTCTGCGGTCAAGTGCAAGCCTTGCATAATCGTGTGCTCCTTTAACGGATT
>SMEN01000345.1_pt1 | contig 14115 bp, 11 predicted proteins | sample 2456271 | NCBI WGS metagenome assembly SMEN01 (sample SAMN10132593, study PRJNA489261) | soil metagenome | isolation source: day1 control-loamy sand soil ammended with raw manure from dairy cow... | place: USA | collected 2015-04-01 | reverse complement strand
TCCGGGAAGCCGACCAGCACCATCAGCACCATCTGGAAGCTGCCGGCCAGGATGGCCAGCGGAATCGAGCGCCGGGCCGAGTAGCTGGTGGCCACCATGTAGAGGGCGATCATCATGCCCAGGCCCTCGGCCCCGTAGACCGAGCCGACGTCCAGGATCGAGATGCACTCCAGGGCGAACACGATGCACAGCACCGTCATGGGCGCCCGGCGGCGGAACAGCAGCGTGCCGGCGGTGGCCAGGGTGATCAGCAGCAGCACCAGCCCGTGGTTGCCCGGCATGTCGGCCATCAACAGCACCCCGGGCAGGGTTCCGAGCAGGTAGAAGATCACGACGCCGACGGACACCAAACGCGGATGGGTCCTCAGGTACCTGCGTACCCGGCCCATCCGCTTGGCGGCCAGTTCGTCGAAGGAGGCTACCGACTCCTGCAGCGAAAGGTTGCTCATGGTTTCCAGTCTAGTTTTCCGGTTCCTACTTGATATCGCGGCTCTTGAGCAGGATGCCCGCCAGCAGCAGCGGGAGCACGATCCATCCGGCCACCCCTGCCAGCTGCTGCCAGCTTTCCAGCGTGCTCGGGTAGCTCAGCGGCAGGGCCAGCCCCAGCCCCAGCTGGTCCGGCATGAACCGCGCGTAGTCCTTGAACCAGTCGGTCACCGCCATCAGGATCTGCGCGATCAGCGGCAGCACGAAGAACACCGCCACCAGGCTGGTGATGCCGCCGGCGGAGTTGCGCAGCAGCAGGCCCAGCGCCAGTCCCAGCAGGGAGGCCATCACCACGGCGAGCGCCCCGTACCAGAGCACGCGCTGGAACGCCTCGCCGCCCAGGTCCAGGGTCAGCGAGTAGTTCTCGGCCAGCGGGCGGCACACCAGATAGGCGGCCAGCGTGGATACCAGCTGCACCACCGCGCTCAGCCCGGTGATCACGATGATCTTGGCGGCCAGCACGCGCAGCCGCTGCGGGCTGGCCAGGAAGGTGCTCACCGCAGAACCGGTGGTGAATTCGCCGCTGAACAGCAGCACGCCGAGCACGCCGAGGATCAGCTGGGAGAACATCAGCCCCGAGGCCATGGTTTCCACGGTGAAGTCGGCGGTGCCCATGCTTTCGGTGCCCGGGATCTGCCCGGCATCCGGTGCGCTCTGCAAGAAGGAGCCCACGCCCCACACGCCGACCGCGGCGATGCCGATGTAGACCACCATCGAGACCAGGATCAGGATGCGCGTGGAGTTCAGGGAGAAGAAGCGGATCATTTCACTGCGCAGCACGCCGCCCAGGGTGACCTTTCCGCCGGTGCGCGGTGCGGCCGCTGCCGCAAGTTCGGTGCTCATGGTTTCCTACTTCCCAGCCGGATTGTCGTTGGACATCTGCGAGCGGTACTCGATGGCGTCGCGGGTCAGTTCCATGTAGGCGTCTTCCAGGGTGCGCTGCAGCGGACGCAGTTCGCTGAGCACGATCCCGGCTTCCAGCGCACGGCGGCCGATGTCCTCGGATTCCGGCCCGGTGACCTCCAGCGTGGTGGCGTCCAGCCGGCGCAGCTGCACCCCCTCGGCCGCCAGCGCGTTCATCAGCAGTTCGATGTCCCGGGCGCGGACCACCGTCTGGGCCAGCCCGTTGTCGATGAATTCGCTGATCGGGGCATCGGCCATGATCCGGCCCTTGCCGATCACGATCAGGTGGTCCGCGGTCTGCGCCATCTCGCTCATCAGGTGAGAGGAGATGAACACGGTTTTGCCGGCGGCCGCCTGCTGGCGGGCCAGGTTGCGGACCCAGGCCACGCCTTCGGGGTCCAGTCCGTTGACCGGCTCGTCGAGGATGAGCACCTGCGGGTCGCCCAGCAGGGCGGTGGCGATGCCCAGGCGCTGTCCCATGCCCAGGGAGAAGCCGCCGACCTTCTTGCGCTGCACCGGCCCCAGGCCGGTCAGCTCCAGCACCTCGTCCACCCGGGACTTGCCCAGGCCCGCGGTGGCCGCCATGGCCCTCAGGTGGGAGCGCGGGGTCAGCGACTTGTGGACCGATTTGGCTTCCAACAGGGTGCCGACCTCGGTCAGCGGGTGGGTGGAGGACTTGAAGTTCTTCCCGTTCACGAGCACCTGCCCGCGGGTGGGGTTTGCCAATCCAACGATCATTCGCATGGTAGTTGATTTGCCTGCGCCGTTGGGGCCGAGGAATCCGGTGACGATCCCCGGTTGAACCGTGAACGACGCGTGGTCGACCACGGTTTTTGCACCGTAGTTCTTGGTCAGTTCCTGTACCTGGATCATATATCCAGCATAGGAACCCGCCGGGGTTGGCGAACCGCCCGGAATGCTGATCTTGGACCTCCCTCGAAAGGAGGATCCGCATCCGCCCCGGCGCCGTTCCATGCACCCGAGGGTGCATTAATCGAGGTGTGCTCCGGGTTTCGGGGTGCGGCTCCTAGGAGACCGAGGTGGCGACGAACAGCGCGCCGACAATCATCAGCGCGAACGGCAGGGCCAGGAGGAGCATGAACTTCAGGTTGTCGCGGGCGATCGCCACGCATTCGCGCAGGAATGCGCTGGGACGGTAGTAGGCGGCGGTCTTGCCGCCGAACGAGCGCGCGTCCAGCCCCAGCGTCCGCGAGGCCAGCCCTGCGCGCAACGCGTGGTAGTCGCTGGTGACCAGCCACAGGCGCCCGTCACCGCGCTGTGCCCGGACCAGCTGGTTGGAGAATTCCAGGTTTTCGATGGTGTCCTTGGCCCGGTCCTCGACCAGGATCTGCTCCTGCGGGATCCCCTGCTCCGCCAGGTAGCGGCCCATGCTCACGCCTTCGGGCTCGATCTCGTCGCGCCCCTGTCCCCCGGTGGGAACCATGTAGGGTTTCGGGTCGCGCTGGGACCGGTAGAGCTCGATGCCCTTGTCCAACCGCCCGCGCAGCAGCGGGGTGACCTGGCCGTTGATGGTCCGGGCACCGAGCACGATCACCGCGGCGCCCCGGCCCTTGGCCGGGAACCTGGCGTTCACCCACGAATACAGCAGCAGCATGGCGAAGATGCTGGCGCTGAACACGGAGGCGAAGAACATGATGAATGCCAGGGACAAGCTCCACCATTGGGAGATCATCACCAGGCCGAGGGCCGCCACCGGTAGCGCGAACACCAGGATTCCCGCGATCAGCGAGAGCAGGTTGGGGATCTTCGCGCCCTCGCGCCGCCACATCAGGATGCCGTTGTAGATCAGCGCCCCGCCGAACACCACCAGCATCAGCGGCATGAGCACAACCAGGATCGCCATCAGGAACCCGAAACCGGGCACGAAGCTCGTGAGCATTTCGGAGATCGTGGACAAGGTGAGCAGCACCAGCGGCAGCAGGGCCGCGGCGAGCACGAGCCTGCGCGGCTCCTTGCGGTACAGCAGGATGAATGCCGTCCACAGCACCGCGAGGAACGCCAGGGAAATTAAGTCGTAGCCGAAGTCTTCCATCACGATCCAGCTTAGAGATCGCGCCAATAGGAGTGAAACATCCGCAGTAAGTATTAACGCCAGCGTAATCAACCACGCCAGGCACGTCATCAGGCAATGAAGCAGGCACGGACAGCGTCAAGCAGGGTTTGCCGGGAACCGTTTACACGAGAAGGTCACGAGCCTGCCCTCCCGAGATTGTCAGGTTGTTTGCGTAAGCCCCTCGTCACGTCCATGCTGCAGGGCTTCGTCATACTTATCGGTGGGATGCAAGGCCCAATCGAAAGCCTTCAGAACCAGCTGTTTCCTGTTGGCACCGTCTCTTAGATGGAATCCTCCCAAGTGATGCCGAATTCTCGTTTCAGCATCGACTTGGCGCCGAGGAACCCTCCCATGCCGTGGACCGATGGTCCGGGCGGGACTGCCGAGGAGACCAGGTACAGCCCCTTGCTGCCCAGGTACCAGGGATCGGTTGAAATCACCGGACGGCGGATGCTGCCCAACAGGTCCATGGTGCCGCCGGACAGATCGCCGCCCACCAGCGCGGCGTTCTGCGCTTCCAGCCCCTGCGCGGTGACTACATGGGATTCGATGATCAGCTCGCTGAATCCCGGGGCGGCGGCCTCGATCATCGAGCGGATCTGTCCGCTCATGTCCGCAGGGGAGCCCAGCGGCACATGGCAGTAGGCCCAGAGAACCTGCCGGCCGTGCGGCGCGCGCGAGCCGTCGAAGACCGAAGGCTGGGAAACGATCATGAACGGCTTGCCCGGCGCGCGGTGCTTGGCTTCGCGCTCCGCGCGGCCCACCTGCGCGGCTGTCCCGCCCAGGTGCACGGTCCCGGCCTGCGCCAGCACCGGGTCTTTCCAGGGCACCGGCTCCGAGAGCACGAAATGGACCAGGCAGCTGCCCGGAGACCGACGTGTGGCCGCCAGCGCCTTGGACAGCTTGGACGGCAGCCGGTTTCCGGCGATCTGCCCGGCCATCTCCGCGGACGTGTCGAACAGGACGATGTCTTCGGGCAGCTGGCCGAGGCTGGTGACCCGCTGGCCGGTGCGCAGGCGCCCACCGCGGGCCTTGACCTGTTCGGCGAGCGCATCGGAAATCGCCTGGGATCCGCCGCGCGGAATGGGCCAGCCCTTGGCATGGGCCGCCGCCGCAAGGAACAATCCCGCACCCGCGTTGGCCGGGCCGCGCGATCCCCCGGCCACGTGGGCGGAACAACCGGCGTACAGCGCCGCGGCCCGTTCGTGCTTCGAGGAGAACAGGTCCTTCAGCCCCATGCCGCCCAGTGTGCTGGCGCCGAAGGCGGCCAGCGTCACCGGGTGCGAGGGGACCTTCAGCAGCGGGTTGAGCAGGGTGTCGCCCAGCTCGTCCATCCGCTGCACCAGCGGAGACAGCAGCCGGGAGTACAGCGCCCCGCCGGCGCCCAGATCCTGCGCGGTGCGCTCGAGGTCCCGCCAGGCGTAGGCGGTGCGGTCGTCGAGCACATGGGCGAAGGACAGCTCCGGGATGATGAAGTCCACCGCGTCCAGCACCCCCAGCTCGCGCATCGCCGGGGACTGCAGGGCCATGGGATGCACCGCGCTGCCCAAATCGAAGCGGGCCGCCGACCCGCCCAGCGGCTGGGTGCGCGCCGCCCCGCCCAGGGTGTCGTTGGCCTCGTACACGGTGACGTCCAGCCCGGCACGGGCGGCGACCGCGGCGGCGGCCAGCCCGTTCGGGCCGGAGCCGATGACCGCTACGGCGCTCATGCGGTGGGTCCCGTGGTGGTCGATGCGGGTTCGGGATGGCCTGTGGATTCCACTGGTTCCTTTTCTTTCTGCGGGTTCCGGGCCCCGCGGGCCCTCGAGCCGCGCAGGGTGAAGGCGTCGGGCACGCCGGCGAACGGGCCGGCCAGCGGGTCGTCCTGCCCCACTGCGCGGATGGGATCGCGGCGCGGATCGAGCACCGAACGCGCCACCAGGTACATCAGGTACGCCAGCATCAGCATGTGGGCGAGGACCAGGAAGATGTAGCCGTTTTCCGGGAACACCTTGTGGATGTCGTCGGCGTCCAGCGAGTCCAGGTAGAACCAGAGCCCGTAGAAGTGGGCGACTTCCACCAGCATCCAGATCGCGAATTCACGCCAGCGCGGCAGGGCCAGGGCGAACAGCGGGATCAGCCAGACGACGAACTGCGGCGAATACACCTTGTTGACCATGACGAAGGAAGCCACGATCAAAAATGCCAGCGAGCCCAGCCGCGGGGTCCGCTGCGCGGCCAGGCCGAGCACCGCGATGCCCGCGCAGCATAGGAAGAAGATGGCCAGCCCCCAGAAGGACATCTGCTCGGCGTTGACAGGCTCGAGCACCTCGGACTTGCCGGCCAGCAGGTTCCAGACGTGCCAGAAGCTGGAGAAGCCGGCGCCGCGTTCGGAGGAGAAGGCGAAGAAGTGCTTGAACGAGTCCGGGTAGGCCAGCGCATAGGGCAGGTTGACCAGGGCCCAAGTCAGCGTCGCGGTGCCGGCCGTGACCCAGAATGGTTTGAGTTTTCCGGTGCGCACCGCGATCACCAGCACCGCGCCGAGCACGAAGAACGGGTAGATCTTCATGGCGGCGCCCAGGCCGATGAGGATGCCTGCCAGCACGGTGTGCCGGCGCGCGAAGCTGAGCATGCCCAAGGCCAGCAGGGCCACGGCCCACAGGTCCCAGTTGATGCTCCCGGCCAGGATGATGCCCGGGGCAATGGCCACCATCGCGGCGTCCCACGGGCGGCGGCCTCCCATGCGCAGCGTGCAGACAACCGTGACGATCCACAGGATGGCCACGAGGAGCAGGTTCATGTCGAAGTAGACCAGCGAGCGGTTGGCGGCCCCCTCGGGCACCAGCCAGGCCACCACGGAGGCGACCGCGCTCATCAGCACCGGATACTCGAACTGCGCTTGCGCGGAGAAGGGCACCCACGGGTTCTCGGCGAAGCCGCGGGCGCCGAAGAGCGGCACCCAGTCGCTGTAGCAGGCGTAGACATAGGGGTTGCTGCCGCCCCAGCCGTTGAGACGGCAGGGGTTCTTGGCCAGCAGCATCAGCAGCGATGCGGCGACGGTCATCAGGATCAGCACGCGTTCCACCGTGAAGAATCCGGGATTCACCCGTCCGGGGTCGCTGTGCCTGCCCAGCGGGCCGCCGATCACTGCGGTGAATTGGCGCAGGAAACCGTCGGCCCTCGAGGGCACGGTGATCCGCAACGGGCCCCGGGCGGACTGTGGCTGCTTTGACTCGCGCATACCCTCCAGCCTAGTAGCTCGGCCTATTTGAACGGTGCTGCCAGCGACTGTTTCATCACTTGGGTTCACAAAATTACGGAGGGCGCGGCGTGCAGGACACCGCAGGGCCCGACCGGTCCTGCGCGGGCGGGCAGGAGCCGCCCGAACCCCGCCCCTGCCCCCGGAACATGGCATCGAAATGGTTGCTGACAAGGCTTTCAGCAAACCAGCAGGTAATTAAACCCGCACTTCACCCTGCGTTTACCCGAGTGCCCCCGGATGGTTAACTCCGGTGATTAACGTCGAACCCGTGAGCAACACCAACCAGCCGCAGGTCCTGGCGATCATCCCCGCACGGGGAGGGTCCAAGGGCATCGAGCTTAAGAACCTACGCCGGATCCATGGCAAGTCCCTGCTGGGACGCGCCATCGAATCCGCCCAGGCCGCAGCGTCAGTCAGCGATGTTGTGGTGAGCACCGACCATCCCGGGATCAAGGCCGAAGCCTTGTCCTACGGGGCCCGCGTGGTGGACCGCCCGGCAGAAATCGCCGGCGATACCGCCACCAGCGAATCCGTCCTGGTTCACGTGCTTGAACGCGAACCGGCCTTGCCGCAGGCGACCGTCTTCATCCAGTGCACCAGCCCGTTCATCGATCCGACGGATCTCGACGCGGCAGTCAACCGGGTGCTGCGCGGCGAGCTGGACGTTAGCTTCGCCGCCGTCGCGGACCATGGATTCCACTGGTCGCTGGATTCCGCCGGGCTCGCCCAGGCGGTAGGCCACGACAAGTCGGTCCGTCCGCGCCGCCAGGACCGCGAGCCGCGTTTCCGCGAAACCGGCGCGTTCTACGCCATGGATTCTGCGGGATTCTTGGCAGCAAACCACCGATTCTTCGGCCGGGTCGCGATCCAAGAGGTGCCCGCCGAGCACGGAATCGACATCGACACCGAAGCGGACCTGATGCTGGCCTCCCTGCAGGAGGAACAGCATCCGGACCCGGTGCTGGTGGACGCGGTCGTCACCGATTTCGACGGGGTGCACACCCCGGACACCGCCTACGTCGACCAGTTCGGCACCGAAACCGTACGGGTTTCCCGTTCGGACGGCATGGGCGTCTCCCGGCTGCGCGCCGCCGGGGTGAAGTTCCTGATCCTGTCCAAGGAGACGAACCCCGTGGTCGCCGCCCGCGCCGCCAAGCTGAAGGTCGAAGTGGCGCACGGCATCGAGAACAAGGCCGAATACCTGGCCCGCTGGCTGGCCGACGAGTCGATCAACCCGGCCCGCGTGGCCTACGTCGGCAACGACGTGAACGACCTGGGCGCCATGGCCTTGGTCGGTTGGCCGGTCGCCGTCGCCGACGCCCAGCCTCGTGTCGCCCAGGCGGCCCGACTGAACCTGTCCCGCAACGGCGGGCACGGGGCGGTGCGCGAGGTGGCCGAGCTGGTGCTCGCAGCCCGCAGCGACGCCGAAGCCGCAGCCAAAAGTTTCCCAAGTTTCACCCACTGAAAGGCAATACCATGACCTCTATTACCACTGACATCAAGCCGGTAGCCATCGGCGAAAACCTGCTCGGCGCAGGACAGCAGGTCTACGTGATCGGCGAGATCGGCATCAACCACAACGGCGACATTGAAATCGCCAAGCAGCTGATCGACATCTCCGCCGAGGCCGGCGCCAACGCGGTGAAGTTCCAGAAGCGCACCCCGGAGATCTCCACCCCGATGGACATGCGCGACAAGATCCGCTCCACTCCGTGGGGTGACATGACCTACATGGACTACCGCTACCGCGTGGAGTTCGACGCCGCGCAGTACAAGGAACTGATCTCCTACGCCGCCTCCAAGGGCCTGCACGCCTTCGCCTCCCCATGGGACGTCCCATCGGTCGAGTTCATGGAGGAGCAGGGCGCGGTGACCCACAAGGTCGCCTCCGCCTCGGTCACCGACATCGAGCTGCTCACCGCCCTGCGCGAAACCGGCAAGCCGATCATCTTGTCCACCGGCATGTCCACCATCGAGCAGATCGACAAGGCCGTGGAGACCCTGGGCACCAACAACCTGGTGCTGATGCACGCCACCAGCACCTACCCGCTGCCTCCGGAAGAGGCCAACCTGCGCATGATCGAGACCCTGCGCGACCGCTACCAGGTTCCGGTGGGCTACTCGGGCCACGAGCGCGGCCTGCAGATCTCGCTGGCCGCCGTCGCCCTGGGCGCGGTGACCGTGGAGCGCCACATCACCCTGGACCGCACCATGTGGGGCTCCGACCAGGCGTCCAGCCTCGAGCCGAAGGGCTTCGCCGCGCTGATCCGCGACATCCGCATCCTGGAAGAAGCCATGGGCGACGGCGTCAAGAAGGTCTTCCCGGGCGAGCTGGCACCGCTGTCCCGCCTGCGCCGCGTCGACGGCTAAGCAGCACACGCACCGCATATCCGGCGGCCGGACCATCCCGGTCCGGCCGCCGGATGCTACCCACCGACGTCAGCACCGAATACAAGGAAGCCGAGCAGCAATGACGAGCTTGACCCCCGGCCGCATCTCCGTGGTCATCCCGGCCTACAACCAGGAGGCGTATATTTGCGATGCGCTGGCCTCGCTGGCCCGGCAGAAGCTGGGCCGCTGGGACCTCGAGGTGCTGGTGGTGGACGACGCCTCCACCGACGCGACCGCCGCGCTGGCGGACAGCTTCCGCGACTCGCTGCCCGGGATCCAGCTGATCCGGCTGGAGCAGAACGCGGGTGTCTCCGCGGCCCGCAATGCCGGGCTGCAGCGGGCGACCGGCGAGTACTTCACCTTCCTGGACCCGGACGACTGGTACAGCCCCGAGCACCTGTCCGTGCTGGCCGACGCCCTGACCGGGCTGCATGTGGACTTCGTGCGCAGCGACCACGTGCGCGTCACCGGCACCAACCGCGTCATCCACCGCGCCCCGCAAGCGCTGCGCGGCATGCCGCTGAACCCGGCGGACGACATCGAGCCGATCGATTCGCCTTCCATGGTCGACTACGCGTTCGTCTGGGCGGGCATGTACCGCACCGAGTTGATGCGCCAGCGCGGCCTGTTCTACTTCGACGAGGACCTGAGCAGCGCCGAGGACCGGCTGTGGCTGTGGAAGGTGCATCTGGACACCGCCCGCTACGCCGTGGTCTCCTCCCCCAGCGTGTTCTACCGCCGCGGGCTGCCCGGTTCGCTGACCCAGGTGTTCGACGAACGCCAGCTCGGGTTCATCCCCGCCTACGAGCGGATCCTGTCCGCCGTGCGCAGCCACCCTGACGCCGAGCGCCACCTGCCCAAGGCGCTGCGCCAGTTCTTCGCGATCGTCTGCCACCACGAGAAGCGCGCCAAGCACTACCCGCCGGCGGTGCGGCTGGCCATGAAACAGCAGCTGCGCCAGGTCTTCACCTCGATCGACCCGCAGTCCGCCCTGCAGGTGGCGCTGGAGATGGATGTGGCCCGACGCCGGCACATCCTCTCCTTCCTGCAGCCCGGAACGATCGGAGCCGCAAAGTGATCGCATTAGTCGAGGCCAGCAGCTACTTCCAGCTCGCCTCCCTGGCCGCCATGGCCGACGCCGGCCTGCTCCCGGCCGCCGACGAGCGCATCCTGGTGCTGGCCAACGGTTCCCAGGTGCCGGAGCTGACCACCGCATTGCAGGACGCCCCCGGTTTCGAGCAGCTGGCCTCCCGCTTCGACCGCGTGGTGGACTACGCCCAGCTGATGGCCCCGCGCCGCCCCGCGCAGTTCAACCCGCGCGAGGACGAGCTGCTGGTCTTCGAGCGCCTGCTGCGCGACGCCTGGGACCTGGACGACGAGCCGCTGGTACTGGTGCTTGAATCCATCCAAGTCAATCCGTCGCAGGCACTGGCCAGGATCTTCTTCGACGCGGAGATCTGGGTGCACTCGGACGGGCTGATGTCCTACGGGCCAACCCGCAACCGACTGGCCATGCCGTTGCGCCAGCGCATCACCCGCACCCTCCATGTTGACCTGGTGCCGGGGCTTGAACCGGCGCTGCTGGCCGAGCTGAATCCGCTGCGCGAGGTGCTGCCGGCTTCCGCGTTGGCCGCCGTGTTCGAGCAGCTGGCCGCGCAGGCGGCCCTCGAGCTGCCGCAGGGAGCGGCGCTGGTGCTCGGGCAGTACCTGGGCTCCCTGGGCTTGCTGGATGCCGAGGAGGAATTCGAGCTGCACCTGCAGATGCTGCGCGAGGTCGGCCACGCCGGGCTCGGCACCGTGCTGTTCAAGGCCCATCCGTCCGCCAGCCCCACCGCCGCCGTCCGGCTGGCCCAAGCCGCCGCGGACCTTGGCCTGGAATTCCGGCTGCTGCGCACCGACCACTTGGCCGAAACCGTGATCGCGCTGGCCCGGCCGCAACTGGTGGTCTCCTGTTTCTCCACGGGCTTGGCGACCGCGCGCTACATCCTGGGCATCGAGGTGCGCGCAGTGGGCACCGGCATGATGCTGCAGACGCTGGCGCCGTACGAGAATTCGAACCGGATCCCGCTGTCAATCATCCATGCACTGTTCGTCCAGGACCTGCCGGTCCCCCGCGACAGCGGAATTCCTGCCGGAGAAGACATGCTGTCGCGCCTGCTGGCGGCCGTTTCCTTCTGCATGCAGTCGGCCCGGGTCCCGCACCTGCGCGAGCAAGCGTCCGCTTTCCTGGACGAGCACTACGCCGAGTATTCCGTGCATTTCAAGCGGCGCCGCATCACCAAGCTGGAGCTGCCGCCGCGCTGGGTCCACCTGCCCACCCGCCGCAGCCTGCCCTCGAAAGTTCGCGGGGCATCGCGCCAAGTGCTGCGCCGCGGCTCCAAGGGGTTAGACTCCTTGTCCAAGTCGCTGAGCCGCCTGGCCCAATGACTTCCGCCGTCCGCAGCGAAGGAATCGCCTGTTCCATGTCCATGAACCTGTCCCGCCGCGATACCTCCGAGGTGCCGCGACCGCGCTTCGGCGCGGCCTCGGTCTGGGTGGAGTCCCCGCTGCAGCTGCTCTCCGCGGTGGAAACCCACGCGGCCGGGCTGCTGGGCCACGAGGTACGCATCGTGCCGAGGCAGGGCATGCCGCTGGAAGCCACGACCCAGGCGCTGCTGTCGAAGGCCCCGGCCGGCGTGGAATTCATGCGGGCTTCCCGCAGGCCGCCTGCGCCGAAATACTCCACTGACCGCTTCGTCGCGGGGGACGCCTACTCTGGCAAGGTCCAGCGGGCACTGCTGGCCGGGGTGAAGGCCAAAGAAGTCATCATCATCGATGACGGCCTGGCCACGCTGGCACTGATCAACCAGCTGGTGGCCGGGGAACCGACCCCGCTGGTCCGCGCTCGAGCGAGGAATTCCGCGGCGCGCAGCGCCATGGGCCTGGCCATGTGGCATCGGCTGCGCCAGCTGGCCCGCGAAGGGCGGCTGCTGATCGTCTCCGCGCTGCTGGTTTCCCCTGCGACCCAGCGCCGCATGGCCGAGCTGGGCATCAAGTTCGCGCAGCACAAGTTCGAATGGCTTTCGACCCAGCCGGTGGCCGAACGATTCACCGAGCCGACGCTCCTGATCGGCTCCGCCATGGTCGCCGACGGGCTGATCCACGAGGAGCCCTACCGCGAATGGATCAGTTCCATCGCCGCCGACGGGCCGGTCGCCTATTTTCCGCACCGACGCGAAAGCACGGAATTTCTGGAGAAAATCAGCCAGATCAAGAACGTTGTTCCCAAGCAGCACACGGTTCCGATCGAAATGCGGCTGCGTGAGCTGCGGCCCGGCCAGGAGATCCGCGCACTGCCTTCGACCGTCATCCCGTCCTTGCGCCTTCTGCTGGGCAAAGACGCGCGTCAGCTCTACCCCCAAGCAGTCCCGGAATCATGGTGGACTGAGTCGACCCCGGTGACGCTGCGCGAACACCTTTCCAGCTCCTTGAAGGTTTGACATGTCAGCGAATCAATCCATTCTCGCCATCGCCGATTCAGATTCCTACCTGAAGCTGGCCGTGACCTTTCTCGACCGGCTCGGCCCGGCATGGGACAGGCGGGTTGCCTTGGTGCGAACGCCGGTAATGCCTACCGAGGAACAAATTGCCGCAGCGTTTGACGGCACGAGCCTTGATCCGCAGGATTTGCAGTTCATGACCCTGCATCAGCTGAATGCGGAGTCGATCCCCGAAGACATCGTCTTCGCTGCGGCCACCGGTCCGGTGGTTGCCGATGCCTATGCTCGGATCCTGCGCACGGAGCCGGCGCAGGCCCGCCGTACCGCCCTGATCTCCGCACTACCGGGTGTCGCCTACCCTGCGACGGCCAAGGGGTGGAACTACCGCCGTGCCGGAGATGCGTTCATCTGCCATTCCCACGCCGAAGCCCGGGATTTCTCCTTCATGACCGAGGAACAACCAGGACACCAGCCAACGATCATGGTCAGCAAGCTGCCCTTCCTGCATTCGTCGGGTTTCCCACCGGAACCGCATGGGGAGATCCAGAGGGTCGTTTTTGCTCCGCAGGCGAAGGTGCCTTTCACCCGCGAGGATCGCGAAGCGATCCTGTTGACCCTCGAGCGGACCGCTCGGTTGAACCCCGGCCTCGAGGTGATCGTGAAGTTGAGGGCCCGCGCGGGAGAACCGCAAACCCACCTTGAAGCTTTTCCCTATGATCAGCTCTGCAACGAGTTGCAGGCTACCGGCAGGCTGGGACCGAATTCCCACCTACGGTTCGAAACCGGCACCATGTCCAATGTACTGACACCCCGCAGCGCTCTGGTCACCGTGTCATCGACCGCCGCACTCGAATCACTCGACCGGGGCCTTCCGACGATGATCCTCTCCGATTTCGGAGTGAACGAGCAAATGATCAATGAAGTCTTCCGCGGCTCGAATATTCTTGGATCCATGCAGGATCTTGAAGCGCTCTCTTTCGCGGTTCCCACCAAGGCCTGGTTGCGGGAGAACTATTTTCACCGCATGGACGGCAGTTTCAACGAGTCGATGGCGATTTTGGCCTCACAAGCTCGCAAAGGACGACTGACGACCAACCCCGAAGTTCTTGCACTCATTAGAAACCCACCGATGCGTCAGCGGCTGCGAACGGTGCTTCCCACGCCCGTAGTGCGCATGTTGCAGAAAATAAGGAGATTCCTGAACAGCCAGGGCCGAAAAAATCTCAGATCCACGTCATGAACGAAAGAAATTTTGATACTGACATTGATTTGACCTCTAATTCCTAGGCAGTGTCATTATTAAAATTATTTATAGTCCTGTACAAATTGCCTTCGAAATACCGTCATGGGCAACTACGACATTGATCTGATCTGACCCGTGTTCAGGGCACGATTCGTTGACCTACTGTGATTACCGGCAATTCCGGGAATGTTTCCGGGCTCTAAGGACTTAAGATCAATAGGGGCATATCTCTGTGCCGCGTCTTCTGCGCGCCCAGTTGCCCGGAGGTTTATACATTTCAATAAGGAGTTCATGTGTC
>SMEN01000344.1_pt1 | contig 14124 bp, 10 predicted proteins | sample 2456271 | NCBI WGS metagenome assembly SMEN01 (sample SAMN10132593, study PRJNA489261) | soil metagenome | isolation source: day1 control-loamy sand soil ammended with raw manure from dairy cow... | place: USA | collected 2015-04-01 | reverse complement strand
AGCCGCCGCCGGTCTTCGGGAAGGCGATGACGTCGCGGATGGACTCCGAACCGGTGAGCAGCTGCAGCACGCGGTCCCAGCCCAGGGCGATGCCGCCATGCGGCGGGGCGCCGTACTTGAAGCCCTCCAGCAGGAAGCCGAACTGGGTCTGTGCCTGCTCCTCGGTGACGCCCATCAGCTTGAAGACGCGCTCCTGCACGTCGCGCTGGTGGATGCGGATCGAGCCGCCGCCGATTTCGTTGCCGTTGCAGACGATGTCGTAGGCGTAGGACAGGGCCGAACCCGGGTCGGTGTCGAAGGTGTCCAGGAACTCGGGCTTCGGGCTGGTGAACGCGTGGTGCACCGCGGTCCAGGCGCCGGCGCCCACTGCCACGTCGCCCGAGGCGACGGCGGCGGAGGCCGGTTCGAACATCGGAGCGTCGACGACCCATACGAAGGCCCAGTCGCCGTCCTTGATCAGGCCGGTGCGGTGGCCGATCTCCACGCGGACCGAGCCGAGCAGGGCGCGGGATTCGGCCTTGTCGCCGGCGGAGAAGAAGATGCAGTCGCCGGGCTTCGCGCCGGTGGCCGCGGCCAGGCCGGCCTTCTCCGTCTCGGAGAGGTTCTTGGCCACCGGGCCGGCGAGCTCGCCGTCTTCCTTGAGCAGCACGTAGGCCAGGCCCTTCGCGCCGCGCTGCTTGGCGAATTCCTGCCAGGCATCCAGGGTGCGGCGCGGCTGCGAGGCGCCGCCGGGCATGACCACGGCGCCGACGTAGGCCGACTGGAACACCTTGAAGGAGGTGTTCGCGAAGTACTCGGTCATTTCCGTCAGCTCGAGGCCGAAGCGCAGGTCCGGCTTGTCGCTGCCGTACTTCTCCATGGCCTCGGCGTAGGTCATGCGGCGGATCGGGGTCGGGATCTCGACGTCGATCAGCGACCAGATGGCCTTGACCAGCTTCTCGCCCAGGGCGATGATGTCGTCTTCCTCGACGAACGAGGCCTCGATGTCCAGCTGGGTGAACTCGGGCTGGCGGTCGGCGCGGAAGTCCTCGTCGCGGTAGCAGCGGGCGATCTGGTAGTACTTCTCGAAGCCGCCGACCTGCAGCAGCTGCTTGAACAGCTGCGGGGACTGCGGCAGCGCGTACCAGCTGCCGGGGGTCAGGCGGGCCGGAACCACGAAGTCGCGGGCGCCTTCCGGGGTGGAGCGGGTGAGCGTCGGGGTCTCGATCTCCACGAAGCCCTGCTCGTGCAGCAGGTTGCGGGCCACGCGGTTGACCTCTGAGCGCAGGCGCAGGTTGCGGGTCGGGGTCGGACGGCGCAGGTCCAGGTAGCGGTGGCGCAGGCGCGCCTCCTCGCCGACCTCGACGTGCTCATCAACCTGGAACGGCAGCGGCGCGGCGGTGTTCAGCACGATCACCTCGTCGGCGATCACCTCGATTTCGCCGGTGGGCAGGTTCGGGTTCTCGTTGCCCTCCGGGCGGCGCTCGACGGTGCCCTTGATCTGCAGCACGAACTCATTGCGCAGCGGGTGGAAGTCCTCCTCGTCGCGCACCACGACCTGGGCCACGCCCGAGGCGTCGCGCAGGTCCAGGAAGGCGACGCCTCCGTGGTCACGGCGGCGGGCGACCCAGCCGGTGAGGGTGACCTGCTGTCCAATGTGCTCGGCGTTTAGCACGCCCAGCTGATGAGTGCGTAGCACTACGATCCTTTCGGTCGATTCGACAAAGTGCGAAGTTCTTCTTCGCAAGAGTTTAGTGCACCCGGTGCGGGCGCAGGCGGCCGGGGCCTAGCCGACGGTGTTGTGCAGGTCCTGCGCCGGCGGGGCCCAGGAGGCCGGATCGGCGGCGAGCTGTTCGCCCGAGCGGATGTCCTTGACCTCGTGGCTGCCGTCGGCGTGGGTGAACCAGACGAACGGAATCCCGCGGCGATCTGCGTACTTGATCTGCTTGCCGAACTTCTCCGCGCTGGAGGCCACCTCGCAGGCGATCCCCCGGGCGCGCAGCGCGGCGGCGACGTCCTGCGCCTCGTGCCAGGAGTCCTCGTTGGCCAGCGTGACATATACCACCGAGGGCACCGAGCGGGCCGCGGTGACGGTTTCCTCCGCCAGGATGCGGGAGACCAGGCGGGTGACGCCGATGGACAGTCCCACGCCCGGGTAGGTCTTCTTGCCCTTGGAGGCCAGCGACTCGTAGCGTCCGCCGGAGCAGATCGAGCCCAGCGACTCGTGGCCGACCAGCACGGTCTCGTAGACGGTGCCGGTGTAGTAGTCCAGGCCGCGGGCGATGGACAAATCCGCCATCACCTTGCCCGGGGCGCGCCGGGAGGCCGCGGCGATGACCTGGGCGAGCTCGTCCAGGCCGGTGTCCAGCAGCTCGTGCTGCACGCCCAGGGCGCGGACCTGCTCGACGAAGGAGGTGTCCATGGTGCGGATCTTGGCCAGCGCGAGCGCGGCGTCGGCCTGCTCGCGGGTGGCGCCGACCTCTTCCATGAGGATCTTGGCCACGGCGTCGTCGCCGATCTTCTCCAGCTTGTCGATGGCGCGCAGCACCGCGTCGGGGTCCTCAAGCCCCAGGCCGCGGTAGAAGCCCTCGGCGAGCTTGCGGTTGTTCACGCGCAGGCGGAAGTCGCCGATCGGCAGGGCTGACAGCGCGTCGGCAATGGTCAGCGCCAGCTCCACGTCGTAGCTGAAGGGCAGGGTGCCTTCGCCGACGACGTCGATGTCCGCCTGGGTGAATTCGCGGAAGCGGCCGTCCTGCGGGCGTTCGCCGCGCCAGACCTTCTGCATCTGGTAGCGGCGGAAGGGGAAGGCCAGGTGACCGGCGTTCTCCACCACGTAGCGGGCGAAGGGCACGGTCAAGTCGAAGTGCAGGGCCAGCGCGTTCGGGTCGTTCTTCTCGTCCTCGGCGGCCAGCCGGCTCAGGCCGTAGACCTCCTTGTCGATCTCGCCCTTGCGCAGCAGCTGCGCCCGGGTTTCCACGGCGCGGGTCTCGATGTTCGCGAAGCCGTGCAGCTCGAAGGTGCGGCGCAAGGTGTCCAGCACATGCTGTTCGACGACCCGCTCGGCCGGAAGCCATTCGGGGAAACCTGATAGGGAGGCCTTGCGTGCCATGAAACTCCTCGGTGCAAATTGCTGTAGGCAAAAACTGTGCGCAAACCGCCGTGCGAACGCGCCACCTACCCATCTTATAGCGCCACCACGAAGAAACCTGCGCACGTCGGCTTACTAAGAAGCGGAGGTCACAGGTAGAGTTGGCTGAGCAAGTACAGCGCAAAGTGAAAGAGTTTCAGCGGTGACCACCAGTCAGCAATCCGACGACAGCCAGAAGACCCCCCTGCCGCAGGCCGTAAAGCCTGCCGCGAAGCCGGTCGTAGCCCAGCCAGTCGTGCATTCCACGCCCCTTGACGAGGCAGCCAAATTTGCCCGTGTCGCCGAGGATGGCCACGTTTTCGTCATCATCGATGGCGCCGAGCACCCGGTCGGCCAGTACCCGGACGCGACCGCCGAGGAGGCCCTGGCGTACTTCGTGCGCAAATATGACGACGTTTTCTCCCAGCTGATGCTGCTGGAGCAGCGCGTGGTCGCCAAGGCCCCGGCCGGGGAGATGGGCAAGACCATCGACGCGCTGGCCGCCGCCGTGGCCGAACGCCACATGGTCGGAGACATCGCGCTGCTGGAATCGCGTCTGGAAACCGTGCGCGTCGCCGTGCAGGAGCTGTCCGCGGCCCAGCGCCAGGCCAACGAGGCCGCCCGCGCCGAGCAGCTCGCCGTGCGCGAGGGCATCGTCGAGCAGGCCGAGGCCATGGCCGCCAAGCGCCCCGAGCAGATCCAGTGGAAGACCGCCTCGGCGGCCATGAACGAGCTGTTCGAAAATTGGAAGGCCACCCAGCGTTCCTCCGTGCGCCTGCCGCGCGCCACCGAAGACGCCCTGTGGAAGCGCTTCCGCGCCGCCCGCACGACCTTCGACCGCCACCGCCGCGCCTACTTCTCGCAGCTGGATTCCACCAACGCCGCGGCGAAGTCCGTCAAGGAGGAGCTGATCGCGCGCGCCGAGGCGCTGCAGGATTCCACCGACTGGGCCGCCACCGCCGCCGAGTACCGCAAGCTCATGGACGAGTGGAAGAAGTCGCGCCGTGCCTCGCGCAAGGACGACGACCAGCTCTGGGGCCGCTTCCGCGCCGCCCAGGACGTGTTCTTCCAGGCCCGCGCCGAGGCCAACGCCGCCGTGGACGCCGAATTCGCCGCCAACCTGGTGGTGAAGGAAGCGCTGCTGGAGGAAGCCCGCGCGCTGCTGCCGATCAACGACCTGGCCGCCGCCAAGGCCAAGCTGGATTCGATCCGCTCCCGCTGGGAGGAAGCCGGCAAGGTGCCGCGCGCCGACCTGCAGCGCATCGAGTCCGCGCTGCGCCAGGTCGAGGATGCGGTGAAGGGCGCAGAGGAGGAGCAGTGGCGCCGGTCGAACCCGGAGACCAAGGCCCGTTCGAACTCCATGCTCTCGCAGCTGCAGGAGACCATCGCCGCGCTGGAGGCCGACCTGGCCGCCGCGCAGGCCAAGGGCAACGCCAAGCAGATCGCGTCGGCCCAGGAAGCCCTGGATGCCCGCCGCATGTGGCTGAGCACCCTGGAGAAGTCGGCCGCCGACTTCGAGTAATAATCCACAGTTCGTCCGAACACCGCCAACGCGGCGGCGTGACCTGCTTCAGTAGCCTCATGGAGAATCTACATTCCACGGCTGCTGGACGGTGCGCCGCCGCGTTGCGCATTCCAGAGGATCTGCTGATTGCCGGCGAGCTGTTCAGCCGCAATGAACTCGGTGCCATGGCGGGGCGCGGACTGGTGCGCGAGGCGATGGGCAACTGCTTCGTGCCCATGTTCTTCAGGTACGACGCCGGGGTGCGGGCGCGGATCGCCGCGTTCGTCTCCGGGCGGCAGCTGCAGCGCCACGACGTGATCTGCCGCGAGACCGCTGCCTGGGTGCACGGGCTGCTGCCCTACACCTTCGCGCTGCGAATCAATTCGCCCGGCTACCGGCGGCCCTACCGGCCGGGCAACGGGCTGCAGGTCAGCTTCTCGCAGCTGCAGCTGGCCGAGGAGGAGATCATCTTCCGCCAGCGGGTGAAGGTCACCAGCCTGCTGCGCACGGTCTGCGACTGCGCCGCCTACGATCCGCTGCCCACCGCCACCCGGGTGCTGGCGGAAGTGGTGCGGCTTGAGGACGACTTCCTTCGCCTGGACGCGGTGGCGGGCCGGCTGGCGCAGTATCCCCCGCAGCCCGAGGTCTCCCGCGCGCTGCGGCTGGTCGAGTCCTTCGCGCCCGAGGGCCGGCTGGACCCGGGCCGCCCGGCCGCCGCCTAGCCGGCCGCTAGCGGCGGGAACCTGCAGTGGTGCGGTACACGTCGTACACCCCGTCGATCCGCCGCACCTGGTTCAGCACGTGGCTCAGGAACTTCGGGTCGCCCATCTCGAAGGAGAAGCGGGAGATCGCCACCCGCTCCCTGCTGGTCTGCACCGAGGCGGAGAGGATGTTCAGGTGGTTCTCGGAGAGGATCCGGGTCACGTCGGAGAGCAGCGACTTGCGGTCCAGCGCCTCGACCTGGATTTCCACCAGGAAGACGCCGTTGTGCTTCGAGGCCCAGGAGACGTTCACGATGCGGTCGGGCTCCCCGGCCAGCTGGGCCAGGTTCAGGCAGTCGGTGCGGTGCACGGAGACGCCCGCGCCACGGGTGACGAAGCCCTGGATCTCATCCGGCGGCACCGGGGTGCAGCAGCGGGCCAGCTTGACGAGCACGTCGCCCACGCCTTCCACGATCACGCCGGCGTCGTTTCCGGTGCGCTTCGAGGGGGTGGCGACCTTGACGACGGCTTCCTCGTCGACCTGCTCGGCCTCCGGGGGGCCGATGAGGGCGGTGAGGTGCTCGATGACGTTCTGCGCGCTGGTGTGCCCGTCGCCGACCGACTGGTAGAGCGCCGAGATGTCCGAGTGGTGCAACTCGCCGGCCACCGCGGAGAGCAGGTCGTGGGTCATCAGCTTCTGCAGCGGCAGCTGGTTGCGGCGCAGCTCCTTGGTGAGCAGCTCCTTGCCCTTCTCGATGGCTTCCTCGCGGCGTTCCTTGGAGAAGTAGCCGCGGATCTTGGCCTTGGCGCGCGGGGACTTGACGAAGTTCTGCCAGTCCTGGGACGGGCCGGCGCCCTCGGCCTTGGAGGTGAAGACCTCCACCACGTCGCCCTGCTTGAGCTCGGTGTGCAGCGGGACCAGCTTGCCGTTCACCCGGGAGCCGATGGTGCGGTGCCCGACATCGGTGTGGATGGAATAGGCGAAGTCCACCGGGGTGGAGCCCACCGGCAGCGACATGATGTCGCCCTTCGGGGTGAAGACGTACACCTCGGCGGAGCTGATGGTGTAGCGCAGCCCGTCCAGGAACTCCTCGGAGTCCTCGGTGTCGGCCTGCCATTCCATCAGGGAGCGCAGCCAGTCCATGTTCTGCTCCGGGGAGAGCATGGAGTTCGCGTTCTGCCCGTGCTTGTACTGGAAGTGCGCGGCGACGCCGTACTCGGCGCGCACGTGCATGTCGTGGGTGCGGATCTGGATTTCCACCGGCTTGCCCTCGGGGCCCATCACGGTGGTGTGCAGCGACTGGTACAGGTTCAGCTTCGGGATCGCGATGTAGTCCTTGAAGCGGTTGGGCAGCGGGTTCCACTGCGCGTGCACCACGCCCAGGGCGCCGTAGCAGTCCTTGACGTTGTCCACCAGGATGCGCACGCCCATGAGGTCGTGGATGTCGTCGAAGTCCTTGCCGCGCACGATCATCTTCTGGTAGATCGAGTAGTAGTGCTTCGGGCGGCCGGAGACCGCGGCGTGGATCGCCACCTCCCCCAGGTCCCTGTCCAGGGTCTGGCGGATATTGGCCAGGTACTTTTCGCGTTCGGGGGTGCGGTCCCCCACCATGCGCACGATCTCCTGGTAGACCAGCGGGTGCAGCGCGGCGAAGGACAGGTCCTCCAGCTCCCACTTGACCGTGTTCATGCCCAGCCGGTGCGCCAGCGGAGCGAAGATCTCCAGGGTTTCCTTGGCCTTGCGCGAGCTGGACTCGGGCGAGACGTAGCGCCAGGTGCGGGCGTTGTGCAGGCGGTCGGCCAGCTTGATCAGCAGCACGCGGATGTCGCGCGACATCGCCACCACCATCTTGCGCACGGTTTCGGCCGGGGCGGCGTCGCCGTAGGTGACCTTGTCCAGCTTCGTGACGCCGTCCACCAGCATCGCGATTTCCTCGGAGAACTCCTTCTTGACCGACTCCAGCGAGTACTCGGTGTCCTCCACGGTGTCGTGCAGCAGTGCGGCGGCCAGGATCGAGCCGGTCATGCCCATCTCGGCGAGGATCGTCGCCACGGCCACCGGATGCGTGATGTAGGGGTCCCCGCTCTTGCGCTTCTGCCCCTCGTGGTACTTCTCCGCGACCTCGTAGGCGTGGACCAGCAGGTCCAGGTCCGCCTTGGGGTGCTTGGACTTCACGGTGCGCAGCAGCGGTTCCAGCGTCGGCGAGGTGCCCGGGGTGCTGCCGCGGCCGGCGAAGCGCACCAAACGTGAGATCGAGCGTCGTTTCGCATTGTTCAGGTTAGGCGTGTTGGCCATGCCCCGCTCCTTCCACGTTGCACCGGTCAAACAGAGACGGCGCCGTGCACGGCGAGGGAATCGCCAGGTGCCGACGCCACTGCCTGCGTTCGGTCGAGATCCGTGCCGCCGCGGGGGTTACCGCGGCTTCCAGTAAAAACACGTTCTCCAGTTTATTCGTTATAGCACGTGAACCCGGTGTCCACGAATTCCACGGCGTCACGGGTTAAGAAAATCGGCACCCGCCACACAGGTGGCGGGTGCCGATTCGCGTCGGGCTCGAGGCCGGCGGGCTAGGCCGCGGCGGCTTCCAGCTTCTTCGTGTGCGCGACGACCTCAGGGTCGTTGCGGCGCAGCCACGCGTACAGCGGGGCCTGGATGAAGATCGTGGACAGCGTGCCCACGATGATGCCGACGAACAGCGCCAGCGACAGGTCCTTGAGCGTACCGGCCCCCAGCAGGTAGGAGCCGATGAACAGGATCGCGGCGACCGGCAGGACCGCGACCACGGAGGTGTTGATCGAGCGGACCAGGGTCTGGTTGACCGCCAGGTTCACCTGCTGTTCGAAGGTGCGCTCATTGCGCTTGGAGAAGTCCTTCGTGTTCTCGCGGATCTTGTCGAACACCACGACGGTGTCGTACAGCGAGTAGCTCAGGATCGTCAGGAAGCCGATGATCGCGCTCGGGGTGATCTCGAAACCGGTGAGCGAGTAGATGCCCCCGGTCACGACGATCACCGTGAACAGGCCGATGAGGGCTGCCAGCGACATCTTCCAGGTGCGGAAGTAGGCGGCCATCAGCAGGCCCACGAGCAGCACGAACACCAGCAGGCCGACCAGGGCCTGGCGGGAGACGTCCTGCCCCCAGGTCGGGCCGATGAAGTTGCTGGTGACCTCGTTGGCGCTCACGCCGTAGCCGGCGGCCAGGTCCTTGGCGATGGCCAGGGTCTGGTCGTCGGAGAGCAGCTCGGTCTGGATGCGCATGGTGCCCGGGGCGATGTTGGTGACGGTCGCCACGGCCTCCGGCGCGACGGCCTTGACGGCCTGCTCGCCGATGCCCTGCTCGGTGTGGGTGGTGTTGGAGACGGTGAACTCCGAGCCGCCGCGGAAGTCGATGCCCAGGTTGAAGCCGCCCTTGACGACGGGCAGCAGGATCGACAGCACGACCAGTACTGCCGCGATGCTGAACCACAGGCGGTGCTTGGAGGTGAACGGGTAGGAGCGTTTGCCCGTGTAGAGCTCGTTGCCCCACGTGACCAGCTTATTCATTGTTCTCCTCCTGCGCCTTGTCCTTCGCGGTCTTCGCCCCGGCCGGGGCGGAGTTCGCTTCGGCGCGGCGGCGTTCGGCGATGGTCATGCGCTTGGCTGCCTCAACGCCCGCCTTCTGGTTCTTCTTCCCGCGGTTCGCTTCCACGTTGTCGGTGAAGCGGCGGATCTGGCCCGCGCCCTTGTACAGCGGTTCGGCGCCCAGCAGCGAGGGATCCAGGCCGGAGAAGCGGTGGCCCTCGGCGAAGAACTTCGTGCGGGCCAGCAGCACCAGCGTCGGGTGGGTCATGCCGTACACGACCACGAGGTCGATGACGGCGGTCAGGCCCAGGGTGAAGGCGAAGCCTCGCACGTTGCCCACGGCCACGATGTACAGCACCACGGCCGCCAGCACGTTGACTGCCTTGGAGGCCAGGATGGTGCGCTCGGCGCGCTTCCAGCCGACCGCCACGGCGCTGGCCAGCGGGCGTCCGTCGCGCAGCTCGTCGCGCACGCGTTCGAAGTACACGATGAACGAGTCCGCGATCAGGCCGATGGCAACGATCAGGCCGGCCACGCCGGCCAGCGACAGCCGGTAGTTCATGCCCCAGCCCAGCAGCACCAGCGCCAGGTAGGTCAGCACGCCGGAGGCCAGCAGCGACGCGATGGTCACGAAGCCCAGCGCGCGGTACTGGAAGATCGAGTAGATGAACACCGCGATCAGGCCGATGATGCCGGCGATCAGGCCGGCCTTGAGCTGGTCGGCGCCCAGGGTTGCCGATACCTGCTGCTCGGACTGGATGTCGAAGCTGATCGGCAGGGCGCCGTACTTCAGCTGCTCGGCCAGCGCCTGGCTGGTCTCCTGGGTGAAGCCGCCGGAAATCTGCGGGCGGCCGTCGGAGATCACGGCGTTGGTGGTCGGAGCGGAGATGGTGTTGCCGTCGAGCACGATGGCGAACTGGTTGCGCGATCCGGTCAGCGAGATCAACCGCTGGGTGGTGTCCGCGAAAGTCTTGGTGCCCTCGGAGTTGAACTCGATGACCACTACCCACTCGCCGGTGACCGAGCCGTTCACGCCGCGCGCCAGCTGGGCGTAGGCGTCGGAAATCTGGTCGCCGGGAATCTCCTGCGGGCCGAGGATGTACTTCACGCCCATGCGCTCATCGCACGAGATCATCGGTTTGGCCGGATCATGGGTGGTGGTGCTGGATTCCTTCAGCTCGGTCGGGCAGTCGTAGGCCTCGAACTGCTGGTAGAGCTCCGGGGTGATCCAGTTGGTGTCCGAGGGATTCTCCGGCTTGCCGGTCGGCTTGGGCAGGTCCTTGGCAGGCGTGAGGTCGGCCTCGGGGGTCGCCGTGTAGGCTCCGGTGATCAGCACCGGGCGGAACTCCATGTTCGCCGAGGCCTGGATCAGGTCGCGGGTCTCCTGGGTCGGGACGCCCGGCATCGAAACGACGACGTTGCGCCCGGACTGGGTGGTGATCTCCGATTCGGTCACGCCGGCGCCGTCAACGCGCTGGCGGATGATCTCCACCGCCTGGTCCAGTTGTTCCTGGCTGATCGCCTGGTCGCCCTGGACACGCGGGGCCAGGATCATCTGGGTGCCGCCTTCCAGGTCCAGCGCGAGCTTCGGTGCGAAGCTCGTCTTGCCGCTGAGTACGCCGCCCACCAGCACGCCGGAGGCGATGAGGAAGACCACCAGCAGCCACAGCAAGGCTTTGCGTGCCTGCTTCACAGGTCTAATTGATGACATCTAATGTGCTTTCTCGTCTAGGCGGACCAGGGCGGGCCGCCGCGATTCTGCCTGGTTAGGCGTTGCGCTCGTCCTTGCCTTCGTCGTTCAGGCGACGAAGGGACTCCTCCGGGGTTTCCGCGGTGGTCGACGGGGCGTCGGCCTCGGTCACGGCAGGAGCTGCCGCAGCGCCGTCGCTGTCCAGGAAGGTGGAGATGGCCTGGCGGTGCAGGGTCAGCACCACGCCGTTGGCGACCTCGACCTGCACGCGGTCCTCGGCGTCGATACCGACGACGGTGCCGAAGATGCCGGAGTTGGTCATGACCTTCGCGCCCGGGACGGTGTTGTCCTTCAGCTTTGCCTGCTGGGCTGCCTGCTTCTTGCGCCCGCGGAACATCATGAAGATCAGCACTGCGAACAGTGCGATCATCAGGATCATCGAGGGGTTGAAAGCGCCACCGGCGGCCTGGGCGATCACCAGAGAGTTCACGTAAATTACCTGCTAACGATTCGTTGCGAATGCTGAAAATTCCGGATGCTGCAGGCGTCGGCGACGCGCAGAACAGCAAAGACGCCCCACCCAGACCCGGTTAAGGGCATAGGTCAGGCGTCTTTAGTCTAATGGGTGAGCGACTACTGGCGAACCATTTAAGCGTCCGGTGAAGTTATGCTGATCTAATCCTCATCGTTTTCATAGCTTTGCGCACTGGCGAAAATTGCGTCCTTGGGCATGGCAATCCCCAAATGCTTCCAGGCGCTGGGCATCGCGATGCGCCCGCGCGGGGTGCGCCCCATCAGGCCCTCGCGCACCAGGTACGGCTCGGCGACGGTTTCCACCGTCTCGGTTTCCTCGCCGACGGCGATGGCCAGGGTGGACAGGCCCACCGGTCCCCCGCCGAACTTCAGGCACAGCGCCTCGAGCACCGAGCGGTCGAGCCGGTCCAGCCCTTTCGAGTCCACCTCGTACATGTCCAGCGCGGCGGCCGCGGACTGCGCGTCGATCTCCTCGAGCTTGTGCACCAGGGCCCAGTCGCGGACGCGGCGCAGCAGGCGGTTGGCGATACGCGGGGTGCCGCGGGAGCGTCCGGCGATTTCCGAGAAGGCCGCCGAGGTGACGCGAAGGTCAAGCATCATGGCCGAGCGGCGCAGCACCAGCTCGAGCTCCTCGACGGTGTAGAACTCCAGGTGGCCGGTGAAGCCGAAGCGGTCGCGCAGCGGACCCGGCAGCAGGCCTGCGCGGGTGGTGGCGCCGACCAGGGTGAACGGCGGCAGATCCAGCGGGATCGCGGTGGCGCCGGCGCCCTTGCCCACCACGATGTCGACGCGGAAGTCTTCCATCGCCATGTAGAGCATTTCCTCTGCCGGACGCGACATGCGGTGGATCTCGTCCAGGAACAGCACCTCGCCCTCGGTCAACGACGACAGGATTGCGGCCAGGTCGCCGGCATGCTGGATGGCGGGTCCCGACGAGATGCGCAGCGGGGCGTTCATCTCCGCGGCGATGATCATCGACAGGGTGGTTTTGCCCAGCCCCGGAGGGCCGGAGAGCAACACGTGGTCGGCGCTGCGTTCGCGGATCTTGGCCGCTTCGAGCACCAGGGAGAGCTGCTGGCGCACGCGGGACTGGCCCACGAAGTCGTCCAGGTTGCGAGGACGCAGCGCGGCTTCCAGCACATGCTCCTCGGGTTCGCTTCCGGCGTGGGTCAGCGGTTTGGAATCAGACACGGGATCATCCTATCGGGCGCGGTTGGCGCTGGACATGCTGCGCAGGGCCGCACGGAGGATGTCGGCCACGTTGCCGGTGGCGACGATTTCTGGATCCGCCTTGGACAGGGCCTTGAGCGTGGCGGTCGCGTCCTTCTCGCTCCAACCCAACCCGGTGAGCGCCTCGATCACCTGGGGTTCCCAGACCGACGCGGAACCGCCGGCCGCGGACGCGGAGGAGACCGGCGCGCCGGTGGGCACGAGCTTGCCGTTCAGCTCCAGCACGATGCGGCTGGCGCCCTTGGGGCCGATGCCCGAGACCTTGGTGAAGGCGGCGGTGTCCTTGGTGTTGGCGGCGATGCGCACCTCTTCGGGGGTATGCACGGCGAGGATGGCCAGGCCGGTGCGCGGACCGATGCCGGAAACGCCGATCAGCACCTCGAAGACGTCGCGCTCCTCGGTGGTGGCAAAGCCGAACAGGGTCATGGAGTCCTCGCGCACCACCATCGAGGTGTGCACGGTGGCTTCGCGGCCCTGGTGCAGGGTGGACAGCGTGCCGGGGGTGGCATTGACCAACATGCCAAAGCCGTTCACGTTGAGCACGGCGGTGTTCAGGGACACCGCTTGGACGGTGCCGGTCAATGAGCTGATCATGCCACTCCTTGGGATATATGTTCGATCCCAGACAGTTTATCGAAGATACCTACGAAGCGCGACGCCTACGCATCGCCGGTGAGTCTCAGCGCCGGGCGGCGCGGTGCTTGGACGAGGCCTCGGCGGCGATCCAGGCGCGCTGGGCTGAGGTGAGCTGCTGGGAACCGCTGGAGCTGGCAGCGGAGGCCGAGGCGTTTGATCCGGCGGCGGCCCCACGCCAAGCGTGGGCGATTGCCAGGGCCACCGCGTCGGCGGCGTCGGCCGGCTTGGGCGGTTCATCCAGATGGCAGATCTTGGCGACCATCTTGCCGATGGCTGCCTTCGTGGCCTGCCCGGAACCGGTGACCGCGGCCTTGACCTCGGTCGGGGTGTGGAGCGCCACGGGAATGCCGCGGCGCGCGGCGGCGGTGATGACGATGCCGGTGACCTGCGCGGTGCCGATCACCGTGGACACGTTGACCTGGGCGAAAACCCGCTCAATGGCCAGCACGTCCGGCTTGTGGGTGTCCAGCCAGGCATCGATCGCATTCGCGATGGTCAACAGACGGGCATCCAGCGGGGTGCCCGGCGGCGTCCCGGCGACGGTGACGTCGACCAGCTCGACCTGGCGGCTTGCAGAAACGTCGACCACGGCCAACCCGCAACGGGTCAGGCCGGGGTCGACGCCCACGACTCGAAGGGACAAACCCTAGTTCTCTTCGTCCAGAGCTGCGCGTACCTCGTCGGAGAGGTCTGCGTTGGTGTAGACGTTCTGCACGTCGTCCAGTTCTTCCAGTGCGTCGAACAGCTTCAGGAACTTGCGGGCTCCATCCACGTCCAGGTCCACCTTCATGGAAGGCAGGAATTCCATTTCGTCGGACTCGTAGTCGATTTCCGCCTCGTCCAGGGCGGTGGCGACTGCACGCAGGTCACTCGGTTCGCAGACGATGGCGAAGGTTTCGTCCTCGTCCAGAATCTCGTCGGCGCCGGCGTCCAGGACAACCATCAGCAGGTCGTCTTCGGTCAGCTCGCCCTTTGGCAGGCGGACAACACCCTTGCGGGCAAACAGGTAGCTCACGGAGCCCGGGTCGGCGATTGAGCCGCCGTTGCGGGTGATTCCGACGCGGACCTCGGATGCTGCTCGGTTCTTGTTGTCGGTGAGGCATTCGATCAGCAGCGCGGAGCCCTGCGGGCCGCGAGCTTCGTAGATGATCTCGGTGTAGTC
>SMEN01000342.1_pt1 | contig 14178 bp, 14 predicted proteins | sample 2456271 | NCBI WGS metagenome assembly SMEN01 (sample SAMN10132593, study PRJNA489261) | soil metagenome | isolation source: day1 control-loamy sand soil ammended with raw manure from dairy cow... | place: USA | collected 2015-04-01 | reverse complement strand
CAGCGCACGTTTACAAGACGATGCTGAGTTTCGTCAGCATATTGCCCGTGGAGCGGCATTTTTAGACTCATTATTAGACCGTGAAGGTGTCATTTACGGTGTCACCACTGGTTACGGTGATTCCTGTGTGGTGCCGGTACCTTTGCACCAAGTCGAGGCTTTGCCCAAGCATCTCTATACCTTTCATGGTTGTGGTTTAGGGCAGCATTTAGATGCGGCCGGTACTCGTGCGGTATTGGCAGCACGTTTGCAGTCACTGTGTTTTGGTATGTCTGGTGTGCGCGTTGAATTATTGGAGCGCCTGCAAGCTTTTCTTGAGCATGATATTTTGCCGTTGATACCTGAAGAAGGCTCGGTCGGTGCCAGTGGTGATTTAACGCCACTATCCTATGTTGCCGCGACCTTGTCCGGTGAGCGACAAGTGTTGTATCAAGGACAAATCTGCGACTCATTGGCTGTGCATAAAAGCCTTGGTTGGCAGCCTTTAGTATTGCGTCCTAAAGAAGCTTTGGCTCTGATGAATGGCACGGCAGTGATGACAGGAATTGCTTGTCAGGTGTATGGCCGTGCAGAGTATTTATTGAAACTAGCCACGCGTATTACCTCGATGAATATGGTGGCCTTGCAGGGTAATACTCAGCATTTTGATGAGCGCTTATTCTTAGCCAAACCGCATCCAGGACAAATGCAGGTAGCCGCTTGGTTACGTGCAGATTTAGACAGCGCCCGTGAGAGCAATCAGGGACACGGCGCTGATGCAGAATTACGTGGCTTGCACCGTTTGCAAGACCGTTACTCTTTGCGTTGTGCACCACATGTCTTAGGTGTTTTAGCCGATAGCTTGGCGTGGTTGCGTCGTTTTATTGAAACCGAACTCAATAGCGCCAATGACAATCCGATTATTGATGCCGAAGAGGAGCGTGTTTTGCATGGCGGCCACTTCTATGGTGGGCATATCGCTTTTGCCATGGATAGTTTGAAAAATCTCATTGGTAATATTGCTGATTTACTCGATCGTCAATTAGCCTTGCTAGTGGATTGCCGTTATAACCATGGTTTGCCAAGTAATTTATCTGGTGCTTGTGCTGAAACAGCGATGATTAACCATGGTTTTAAAGCGGTGCAAATTGGTGCTAGTGCTTGGACTGCCGAAGCTTTGAAAAACACCATGCCCGCTAGCGTTTTTTCGCGCTCTACTGAATGTCACAATCAAGATAAAGTCAGTATGGGCACTATTGCCGCGCGTGATGCACGGCGTAGTTTAGAATTGGTTGAGCAAGTTGCTGCAGCAACCTTATTGGCTGCGCAACAAGGTATTTGGTTGCGTGGACAAATGGCTGAGCAAAAACTGCCCGCTGCGCTAGCCGCTATGCATGCTGAATTGGCCAAGGATTTCCCACCGTTGATTGAAGACCGTGCCTTGGAAGCTGAACTGCGTTTATGCTTACAACGGATTCGGGCACAGCATTGGAGTCTTTATGCGTAAAAAAGGTGTAATACAAGAAACGGTCACTATGGACGTGCCGTTTTTTGATGTGGATATGATGGACGTGGTTTGGCATGGACATTACATCAAATATTTTGAGGTAGCGCGTTGTGCGTTGCTGGATAAAATTGGCCATAACTATACGCAAATGCGTGATTCTGGTTATGCTTGGCCGGTGGTGGACGTTCAAGTGCGCTATATGCAGGGCGCACGCTTTGGTCAAAAAATCACTGTGCAAGCAGATTTAGTTGAATGGGAAAGTCGCTTAAAAATCAATTACCTGATTTTTGATACTGTCACTGGTGAACGTTTAACCCGCGGCTTATCAGTACAAGTTGCGGTAGCCATAGCTGAGCGTGAGATGCAGTTTGTCACCCCTGATATTTTTCAAGACGCTGTGCGCAAGGCCATTCAGTGAGAACGCTACCTTGGTTGTTGTGTCTGCTGTTATTGAGCTCGCGTATATGGGCTTTTGACAGTGGGCAATTGGCTCAACAGTTGGCTGCCGCTGAGGTTGTGCGTGGTGAGTTTATCCAAGAAAAGCATTTGCGCAGTTTGGCTTTTCCCTTAAGCAGCGCAGGTCAGTTTGTTTTATCGAAACAGCATGGGTTGTTGTGGCAAGTGCAGCAACCTTTTACGCAAACCTACCGGATTGATGCGCAGGGTGTGTCGTTGCTGACCGCCAATGGCTGGCAGAGTCAGCCAGGACAAAATGTTGCCGCACGGCAAAGCCGCTTATTTTTAGCGGTATTGCAAGGTAATCAACAGGCTTTAGAGGCTGATTTCACTTTGCAATTGCAAGGTGATGCGCAGCAATGGCAGCTGCAGTTATTACCCAAAGCCGTGTTTTTGCAGCAAATCTTTAAAGTGATTGAGATTCACGGTGGTGCGTTAGTTGAGCGTATTGAACTGCATGAAACCCAAGGTGATCGTACCGTGATGCGCATGCTCAACAGCCAAGTTGATAGCACGCTGTTGGATGATGAACAGCATGCCTTTCAACCTTGAGCGTGGTTTACCTCGGCTATTTTTAGTCCTGCTGCTGGGCTTAACCGTGCTCAGCGCTTGGCAATGGCACGGCGCTGCACCGATTAGCGCGAGCCTCTTAGATATTTTGCCGCACGGCGCTGCTGACCCAGTGCAAAGCTTTGCCCAACAGCGCATGCAAGAGCCGTTGGACCGCGAGCTCATTGTTTTACTGCGCCATCCAGATGGTGTGCAAGCCAGTCAGGCTTTTGTTGACCAGTTGGCCGAGCAATGGCGCGCCAGCGGGATATATCAGCAGGTTGATAGCCAGCTCAATCTAGATATAACTGCCGTACGCGAGCAGCTGTTGGCAGACCGCAGTAATTTGCTGCCGCTGGCGGTACGTCAGCAGTTGGCTGCGCAGCCTGAGTTGTATTTTCAACAGCGTCTGGCTGAATTGTTTGACCCAATGAATGGCTTTGCCCTGGTCAGTCCTGAACAAGATTGGCTGGGTTTAACCGCAAAAATCCAAAAAAACCTGCAAATCGATAGTCGCGTGCAAGTCGACAGTAGCGGCTATTTGTTTGTTGAAGATGCGGGGCAACACTGGTTGTTATTGCGCGCACGTACGCAAGACAGTGCTTTTAGTGGTTCAGTGGCTGAGCAGGTGGCTGAGCAGGTACTGCAAGCACGCGCTGCATTAGTGGCGCAAGGCGGTGAGTTACTGGCCAGCAGTGGCTTACTCTTCGCTGCGCAAGGTAAAACGCAAGCAGCTGGCGAAATGCAATGGCTCGGTGGTTTATCGCTATTGGGCTCATTATTATTGATTATTGCAGTGTGGCGCAGCGCTAGCAGCTTAGTGGCGCTATTGCCGGCTATGTTTGGTTTATGGGTTGGGGTGACGGCCTGTATCGCCGTATTTGGGCAAATTCATGTACTAACCTTGGTGCTTGGCGCCAGCTTAATTGGCGTGACCATTGATTTTCCCATGCATTATTTATCCAAAGCTTGGACCTTACAGCCGTGGCGCAGCTGGGCAGTCTTGCGCGCGACGCTGCCGGGTTTAAGTTTGGGTGTGTTAACCAATGCCGTCGGTTATCTGGCTTTGGCCTTTACCCCCTTCCCTGCTTTGAGCCAAGTGGCGGTTTTTTCGGTGGCTGGGTTAGTGGCGGCCTATCTTTGTACTGCCTGCTGTTTGCCTTGGTTGCTAGGCAATCGTCAGCTACAGCCTTGGCAGCAACCTTTGCGGTGGATGCAGGTGTTTTTAAATGGACGCGCAGCGCTGCTCCGACGCGTATCCAGTGGCCGATTACTGTTGGCGCTGTTGGTGTTTTGCATGGCAGGGGTTATGCAACTCAATCGCCATGATGATGTACGCCAGTGGGTCAGTACTTCTCCGATTTTATTAGAGGATGCACAGCGTATTGCGCAGTTGACCGGCCATCAGCCCACCAGTCAGTTTTTCTTGGTTAAAGGTGCTGATGTTGAGCAGCTGCTGAGCCATTTGCAGAGTCTAGAAACTCGCTTACAGACCTTGCAGCAAGCGGGTGCTTTACTGAGCTACCAATCACCACGTCAGTATTTGGCAGGTCTGATAGGCGAGCCTGATTTAGCCCAAGCTGTGGCGCAGATTCCGGAGCAAGCATTCGCACCTTTATTAAGCGCAGGTGTTGCCCTAGCAGCATTACAGGCTGAGATGCATACCTTGCAAAATTTGCCGCTGCGCTCGGTGCAGGACAGTTTAAATGGTCCACTCGGTGAAGCCTGGCGGCCGTTATGGTTGGGTCAGCAGCATGGTCAGTATGCAGCGATTGTCAGCTTACAAGGTTTAACTGAAGTTGCTGTGTTCAGTGAGCTGGCTGAGCAATTGCCTTTCGTGCAATGGGTTGACCGTCCCGCTGAGCTCAATCAATTGTTCAAACAAACGCAAAGCCATGCCTTGTGGCTAAAAGTGCTGGCCAGCGGCGTTATTTTTATATTACTGGCCTTTGCTTTAGGCTGGCGCGGTGCGTTGCGTACCCTGAGTGTCTCACTGTTAGCAGCCCTGACCGCTGCGGCATGTCTGGGGTGGCTGGGGCAAACCTTAACCTTGTTCAGCGTGTTTGGTTTGTTGCTGGTCACCGCCATTGGTGTTGATTACGCCATTATTGTGTATGAAAACGTCGGCGGCGCTGCCACCAGTTTACTGGGTACTCTGCTGGCAGCGGTGACCACCTGGCTGTCGTTTGGCTTGCTGTCGCTGTCGAATACACCCGCCGTTAGCAGTTTCGGTTTAGCGGTGAGCTTGGGTTTGATCTTTAGCTTTTTATTTGCTCCATGGGCGGCGCGTGCAGAGCCACGTACGGTATGACAGCATTCATTTGGTTACTGCTGTTATTGTTGTTTGCTGGGTTAACCTTGGCGTTGAGCAAGCTCGGTGTGTTGCCGATTGTCAGCCAACTCTGCGCAGCATTGTTGTTGCCGCTGTTGGTGCCGTACTTGCCGGATGCGGCGCTGCCGTATTACCAAGACTTAACCGCAGCTGCTTGGCTGAAGTTACTTTATGCCTGCAGTTTTACCTTGCTACTGGGCTGCATTTTAGCCGATATTGCTGACACCAAACTGAGCATGGACAGTATCAAGATTGCCCTACCCAGCTTCGTCGTACCCTTTGTTTGTGGTGTGCTCTGTGCTTGGCTATTTTTTGCTGAGTTGACGCCTTTGGCTGTTTTAGCCTTGGGTTTGTTGTTTTCGATTACCGCAATACCGGTGTTGTTTTTATACCTGCAAGGTATTGGCTACCCTTCGGCCGAGCGTCAACGCTTAGTGCAAGCGGCGATTGTGATTGATGTGTTGTGTTGGGCCATTTTTGCGTTAGCGCAGTCGAGTACAGAGTTGTGGCAGTTGCTTGTCCCTTTGTTGGCTGGGTTATTACCGCTGTTGCTCTACCAAGCTAAGCTGCGGCAAAGTTGGCTCTACAGTACGGTGTTTTTTGTGATGTTGTTGCTGCTGCAGTGGTTAGCGATGAATGCACTATTATTTGGTGTGCTGTATGCCTTATTGGTGGCAAGGTTAGGTCTGCATTTGGCGATACCGTTGCATGCTAAGCTGTGGTATCGCTTGCAATGGTATTTATGTGTGCCAGTTATTTTGATTTTTGGCGTACTCCAAATTCGTTTAGCTGAGGTGCAGTGGCAAGGCGCTGCAGGTACTTTATTAGTATTAGTGATTGTACCAATTGTCAGTAAAATAGCCGGCAATTGGTTAGGTGTGTATTGGGTGCGTGGCGAACGACCACTGAAGTCTTTGTGGCAAGACAGTGTTTTGTTGAATATCCGTGGCCTCACCGAAATTATTTTCTTAAACATATTGCTGCAATATGGATTAATTGAGGCGTTGCTGTATTTTGGCTTGTTGTTGATGAGTGTGGTATCAACACTGTTGCCAGCACTTTTAGGTTTACGCCAGCAACGCTTGACTTGGTCTTAATAGGATATTGATATGACGCTTTTGGATGAAATGGTTGAACAGCATCATGTAGTAGTGATTGGCGCTGGCCCTTCTGGTGCAATTGCTGCGGCTATTTTACGGCGCAAAGGCCACGAGGTTTTAGTCTTGGAGCGTCAGTTATTTCCGCGCTTCTCCATTGGTGAAAGTTTGCTTTCGCATTGCCTCGATTTTATTGAAGAAGCGGGCATGCTCGAAGCAGTACAAGCCGCTGGTTTCCAAGTTAAACACGGTGCAGCCTTTGGTTGGGGCGAACGCTACACTGAGTTTGATTTCCGCGACACCTTTACGCCAGGCAAAGGTAGTACCTATCAAGTACGTCGTGCTGATTTTGATAAATTATTGGCTGATCAAGCGCAAGCGCAAGGCGTACAGATTCGTTATGCAGAAGAAATTATTCAGGTCGATTTTTCTGGCGAGCAGCCGCGTTTGTATGTGCGTCGTCTAAAAGATGGCAGTCAATATCAAATCACTTGCGCCTTTGTTTTAGATGCCAGTGGTTATGGTCGCGTGTTGCCACGTTTATTGGATTTAGAATTACCTTCGGCCTTTCCGGTACGTAAAGCGGTGTTTACCCATGTGCGCGACTGCATTGATGACCCGACCTTTAACCGTGAGAAAATCCTGATTACCACTCATCCTGATATGCGTGATGTGTGGTTTTGGAGTATTCCTTTCAGTGACGGTTATTGCTCATTGGGCGTGGTGGCCAAGGAAGACCGCTATGAGGGTCGACCCGAAGATTTACAAAAATGTCTGCAGGCCTTTGTGAATGAAGCGCCCAATTTGCGCCGTATCTTTAAAAATGCCGTGTGGGATCAGCCGTTCCGTACCATGGGGGGGTACTCAGCCAACGTGAAAAGCTTGCACGGCAAAGGTTTTGCGCTGCTGGGCAATGCTGCTGAGTTTTTAGACCCAGTATTTTCGTCTGGAGTGACCATCGGCATGCGTTCATCAAGTATGGCCGCGGCGGTGCTTGATCGTCAGTTGCGTGGTGAGACGATCAACTGGGAAACGGAGTTTGCTATCCCGCTCAAGCGCGGCGTGGATACCTTCCGTACCTATGTTGAAGGCTGGTATGACACGTCGTTCCAAGATGTGATTTATTATGAAAATGCCCAGCCGGAAATTCGGCGGATGGTTTGTTCGATTTTGGCCGGTTACGCTTGGGATGAAACGAACCCTTATGTGGCTGACTCGCGTCGTCGGTTAACGGTGCTGGCAGAATTATGCGGGCCTCAAGAGCTGACGGCAAAATGATACGACGTAATGGCTTAGCATTGTTTGTGCTGCTGTCGATGCTGGTCTTGACGGCGTGCAGCACAACACAACCTTTGCCGAAGCAGGGCCAAGCACTGCAAGATGTTCAGCTGCCGTTGCAACTGCATCTGCGTTACCAAGAAGGTGATCTTAGCCGTGATGCGATTGTGGTGATTCAGCGTGAAGCAGAAGCTTTGCGCTTTTCATTGTTTGATGCCATGGGCGTACCATTGGCGCGTCAGCTACTGCGTGATAATGACTGGCATGTGGATGGACTGTTGCCGCCCAACCCACAAGCGCGCCAATGGTTTGCAGGTTTAATCTTTGCTTTGACTACCGCTGAACATCTCGCGCAACAGTATCCAAACGTAAAATTTTCTGCTGAGCAGCGTATTTTAGCTAATGGCTGGCAAGTGTCACATTCCAAGCCAAAGCAGTGGCAGATTATTTTCAATCCTCAGCAGGCTTTGCAGGTTGAGCAGATGGAGTGGCAACCATGAGCATGTACTTACAAGCACTCGGTCTTAATTGTGCGCTGGGGCATGATAAAGCCCGTGTTGCTAAGGGGTTGTTTACCGGTGACTGTTCCGGCATGCAGCCGGTACTTGATTGGGTTCCTGAGCAAAGCCTGATCTGCGGCCAGGTGCAGGCTGTACTGCCAGAATTGGATGAGCATTTACAGGTACATGCCACGCGTAATAACCAATTATTGATGGCTGCGGCATTACAAATTACTGACGCTATTGATATTGCTATTGAGTGTTATGGTCGTCAGCGCATAGCGGTGATTATTGGCACCAGTACCAGTGGTATTCATGAAGCAGGACTGCATATTGCCGAGCGGGCACGCAACAATAACGTATTTCCAGCGGCTTATAATTATCATCAGCAAGAGCTCGCCGATCCTGCAGTTTTTTTAAGTAAATGGCTACAGCTAACGGGGCCAAGCTATAGTATTTCGACGGCTTGCACATCTGGCGCACGGGCTTTGATCAGTGCCAAAAGGATGCTACAGGCAGGTTTGTGTGATGCTGTGCTCTGTGGCGGAGTGGATAGTCTATGTCGCTTAACTCTGAATGGTTTTAGCAGCTTAGAGGCGATTTCGGCTGAGTTATGCAATCCTTTTTCGGCCAACCGCCAGGGCATTAATATTGGCGAAGGTGCAGCATTATTTTTAATGACCCGCGAAGCTTTCTCTATGGACAGTACTGCCCCTGTGCTTGCAGGCGTCGGTGCCAGTTCGGATGCTTATCATATTTCTGCGCCGCAGCCGCAAGGTCTCGGTGCGAGCCAGGCAATGCTTGCTGCGTTAGCTGATGCGCAGTTACCTGCGAGCGCCATTAATTACATTAATTTGCACGGCACGGCTACTCAGCATAATGACGCGATGGAGTCGCAGGCAGTTTTCCGAGTGTTTACCGATAGCGTGCCCTGTTCATCGACGAAGCCGATGACCGGACATACTTTAGGTGCGGCTGGCGCATTGGAAGCGGCCTTTTGTTGGCTGAGCTTGCATCCTAGGTATAATCCAAAGTCTCTTTTACCTGCGCACCTCTGGGATGGCTGTGTCGATGAGTCGCTATCCCCTATTCAGTTATGCGATCGCCAGCAAGGTTTAACAACAGCTGCGCCACACTGGTTAATGAGTAATTCTTTTGCATTTGGTGGCAATAACACCAGTTTGATTTTAGGAGAGGCATCATGTTGAATTGGCCGCTTGCCGAGTTGTTACCGCATGCGGGTGACATGATTTTACTGGATCGTATTGAACAGTGTGATGATGAACGCATTGTGACCCATTTACAGGTGCGTGACGGTGGGTTGTTTAACCAAGCCGATGGCAGTTATCCTGCTTGGTTGGGTGTTGAGCTGATGGCACAGAGTATTGCAGCTTATGCGGGCGTGCAAGCAAAGCGTGCAGCGCTTCCAGTAGAGCTTGGTTTTTTGCTGGGGACACGTAAATATCAATGCAATGTTGAGCACTTTCCTCTCGGCGCAGAGTTGCAGATAGAAGCGATTTGTTCACTGGAAGATGAGTCAGGAATGGGCGTTTTTGAGTGTTATTTACGCGGCACTGATATTTATGTTGAGGCGCGTTTAAATGTCTATCGTCCACCTAATGTGGCAAGTTATTTTCAGGAGCCACGGCCGTGAGTGAACGTATTTTAGTGACTGGATCAAGTCGTGGTATTGGCCGTGCAATTGCATTGCGTTTGGCGCAGTCTGGCTATGATTTAACCTTGCATTGCCGCAATGGCCGTGCCGAGGCAGAAGCTGTTGCGCAAGAGATTGCTGCGCTAGGTCAGCATGCCAATATTTTGCAATTTGATGTAGCTGATCGCCAAGCTGCACGTGAGCAGCTTGAAGCCGCGATTGAGCGCGATGGCTGCTGGTATGGCGTGGTATGTAATGCAGGTTTAACCCGCGATGGTGCCTTCCCTGCGTTAACAGAAGATGATTGGGACAGCGTACTGCGAACCAATTTGGATGGCTTTTATAATGTCTTACATCCAATCAGTATGCCGTTAGTGCGCCGGCGCAAACCAGGACGGATTATTTGTATTACCTCGGTGTCGGGCTTGATTGGTAATCGTGGACAGGTCAATTATAGTGCCTCGAAGGCCGGTGTGATTGGCGCTGCGAAAGCCTTGGCTGTGGAATTGGCTAAACGCCGGATTACGGTCAATTGTGTGGCGCCAGGTTTAATTGATACGGCGATGCTCGATGAGCATGTGCCAGTTGCAGAAATGTTAAAAATGATCCCAGCACAACGCATGGGAACCCCTGAAGAAGTGGCGGGTATCGTGAATTTTCTGATGTCCACTGAAGCGGCTTATATTACTCGGCAAGTGATTGCTGTAAATGGTGGATTGTGTTGATGAATGGATTTAAACGGGTTGTAGTCACAGGTATGGGCGGCCTTACCTCGCTCGGCGATTCGTGGGCACAAATCAGCGATAATTTTAAGCATAGCCGCAGTGGTATCCGCTATATGAGCGAGTGGGATCGCTTTAGTGAGCTCAATACGCGCTTGGGCGGGCCTGTGGATGACTTTGTTGTGCCCAGCCATTGGACACGTAAGCAATTGCGTAGCATGGGGCCGGTCTCACGTTACTCTGTTTATGCGGCAGAGCGTGCCTTAGCTGATGCTGGGCTGCTTGATGATCCAAGTATTAAAGATGGCCGTATGGGCGTTGCCAGCGGCTCTTCAACCGGTAGCACAGAAGACATTAAAGCCTTCGGCAGTATGCTGATTAATTCAGTTGCGCATGGTTTGAATGCCAACTCCTATGTCCGCATGATGCCGCACACTACCGCTGCTAACGTGAGTATTTTCTTCGGTCTGAAAGGACGTATCTTGCCGACCTCTAGCGCCTGCACCAGTGGTAGCCAAGGCATTGGCTATGCTTATGAGGCTATTAAGTTTGGTCGCTTGCCATTGATGTTAGCTGGTGGTGCAGAAGAGTTGTGTCCAACCGAAGCCATGGTGTTTGATGCGTTATATGCCACCAGCCTCAAGAATGATGCGCCGCATACCTCGCCGAGCCCTTACGACACAGGTCGTGATGGCTTAGTGATTGGTGAGGGTGCCGGCATGTTGGTACTTGAAGAGTTAGAGCATGCGCTAGCACGTGGCGCGCATATTTATGCAGAAGTGGTGGGCTTTGGCAGTAATGCTGACGGTGCGCATGTTACTAAGCCCGAAAAAGACACCATGCAAATTGCGATGCAGCTAGCCTTGGATGATGCCGGCTTACCTGCGTCGGCAATTGGGTATGTAAATGGTCATGGTACGGCCACTGATCATGGTGATATTGCGGAAACACTGGCGACCAGTGCGTTATTTGGTGAGCAGATGCCGATCAGTTCGCAGAAAAGCTTTTTGGGCCATACTTTAGGCGCTTGTGGGGCTTTAGAGTCGTGGTTTAGTATCGAAATGATGAATAGTGACTGGTATGTTCATACTTTGAATTTGCATGACATTGATCCGCGCTGTGGTGTCTTGGACTATATTCGGACACCAAGAACAATGCAGCATGAGTATGTAATGAATAACAACTTTGCTTTTGGCGGGATCAATACGTCTTTGATCTTTAAGCGTTGGAGCTGATTATACAAGACAGTTCGAGACGTAATATGAGTTCTAAAGCGGGCTTTAGCCAACAATTTAACCTGTAATACAATTCTCTAGGATGTGAATGATGAAAAAGAATCTACTCGTGGTACTGGCTTGTGCGGCTCTTATCCCAACCTTGGCGCAAGCGCGTGATACTGTGCACTTCTTAGATTTTAATGAAGTCGTGCAAGAAGCCACTAATGCTGGTCGTCTAGATGGTAGTGTAAAATTCTATTTAGGTAATACACCGCGCGGCGCAAGCATCGTGCGTAAAGGCGTCACCACGAGTAAGAAAACCAATGCCTTTGGTAAAAGTGATGAAGCGGCATGCAGCTGGGTATTGCAGTCGGCACTGATTAATTTGCAGAACGCTGCAAAAGCAGCTGGTGCTAACGCGGTGGTTAACCTGGTCAGTAATTATCAGAATAAAGAGTATAAAAGTACTAAAAACTACGAGTGCCATGCTGGCGCAATCATGGCTGGTGTTGCGCTAAAAGGTGACTATGCAAAAGTACGTTAAGTGCTTGCTTGCGGCGGTAACCCTAGCATTTCCTTATATCGGCCATGCGCAGCAACTCGATAGCTCTATGGCTGAGGGGGCTGCGCTGTATGGCAAGCATTGCGCTAAGTGTCATGGCAAAGAAGGCCGTGCCAATACCTTGCGCGGCTGGTTTGCCTCTGCGCAAGACTTAACTGATTCTGTATGGCAGGCAGAAACCTCGGATGCCGATATCATTGATGCATTAGAAAAAGGCCCAAGGTCGATGCCATCCTATGCTAAGAAGTTAAGCTCCTCTGAGCAACATGCACTTGTTGATGCTGTACGGCGTTTGCAGCGTTAATTATAAGTCTGCTTTTTATAAATAATTAAGGCCGCAAAAGCGGCCTTAATTATGTGCAGGTTCTAAGGATTAACCTTGATGATACTTGGCCGACAAATCATGCACCGCATTGATAAATGCGCCAGCATTCTCTGGTTTCACTTCTGGAGTGATGCCGTGGCCAAGGTTAAAGATATGACCTGGGCCATTCCCGTAACTTTCTAGGATACGGCCGACTTCTTTTTCAATCGCAGCTGGGTTGGCATACAGAACTGTAGGGTCCATGTTGCCCTGTAGAGCAACTTTGTCACCGACACGCTGACGTGCCACACCGAGATCACAGGTCCAGTCTAAGCCTAGAGCTTCAACGCCAGTAGCAGCCATTGACTCAAGCCACAGACCACCACCTTTAGTGAATAGAATCACTGGGACACGGCGGCCTTCATGCTCGCGGATTAGACCGTTGACGATTTTCTGCATATACGCCAGTGAGAACTCTTGGTAAGCCGCTGACGATAGGCTACCGCCCCAGCTATCAAATATCTGTACGGCTTGTGCGCCAGCAAGAATTTGCGCGTTGAGGTAGCTGGTGACCGACTGTGCTAGCTTATCCAGCAGCATGTGCATCGCTTTTGGATCATCGTAGAGCAACGCTTTACTTTTGCGGAAGTCTTTTGATGAGCCGCCTTCGACCATATAAGTGGCCAGCGTCCAAGGGCTGCCTGCGAAACCAATCAAAGGTACGCGACCATTCAGCTCTTTACGAATGGTACGAACCGCATTCATTACATAACCCAGATCCTTTTCTGGATCAGGAATAGGTAAGGCTTCAATCGCTTCGGCTGTATCGACAACTTTTCTAAAACGAGGGCCCTCACCTGTTTCAAAATATAACCCTAAGCCCATGGCATCTGGGATGGTTAAGATATCTGAAAAAAGAATCGCAGCATCTAATGGATAGCGATCCAGTGGCTGCAAAGTAACTTCGCAAGCGATCTCGGCGTTCATGCATAAGTCCATAAAACCGCCGGCACGGGCGCGGCTGGCTCTATACTCAGGCAAGTAACGACCCGCTTGACGCATCATCCACACTGGCGTGACATCAACCGGCTGTTTGAGCAGGGCGCGGAGAAAACGATCATTTTTCAGAGCAGTCATATTAGCGTCCATTAAAAATTAATAGGCTATTGTCGCAAATTTGCGCACAAAAGGCACGGTACAACAAATAGACCGTGCGCTTGGCTTGATTAGCATCAACTGCACACGGGTGTTGCATAAGCTGTTAGTTTAGCGCATAGCGTATTTTTAAGCATATGCACGAGGAATTCGAAATGCATCATTCAACCATAGATAACCAACAATTTGTCGCTGCAGGTGGCTTGTCTGTTACTTCAGCAGAAGCTTTGCATCGATTGTCACAGCACAATATTTACCCACCCTTCCCCGATAACTATCAGTATGCGTTATTGGCGATGGGCTGTTTTTGGGGCGCTGAGCGGCGTTTCTGGCAGCAAGTTGGAGTCTGGGTTACTGCCGTTGGCTATGCAGGTGGGCAGAGCAAAAATCCAAATTACCAAGATGTGTGCAGTGGCTTGACGGGGCATACCGAGGCGGTGTTGGTGGTGTTTGATCCTGCACAAGTGAGTTTTGCTGAGCTGTTAGAGGTGTTTTGGCAAGCGCATGATCCAACTCAGGGCATGCGCCAAGGCAATGATGTTGGCAGCCAGTACCGATCAGCAATTTATTGCATGGATGAGCAGCAACTTGAACAGGCAGAAGAAAGTTGCCGCCACTACCAAGCCCGTTTAGATGCTGCAGGACGTGGACAGATTACGACCGAGATCAGTTTGGCACCGGTGTTTTATTACGCAGAAGATATGCATCAGCAGTATTTAATGCAGAACCCGAATGGCTATTGCGGCCTGCGCGGCACTGGTGTGCTGTACTGATTTGAGAGGGGTAGAAATTAAAAACCCCGCGTGAGCGGGGTTTGCAGACTGTCTCCTGACATCCTTGTAATTGGCCAGCTTGGCCTTAACCAT
>SMEN01000340.1_pt1 | contig 14191 bp, 12 predicted proteins | sample 2456271 | NCBI WGS metagenome assembly SMEN01 (sample SAMN10132593, study PRJNA489261) | soil metagenome | isolation source: day1 control-loamy sand soil ammended with raw manure from dairy cow... | place: USA | collected 2015-04-01 | reverse complement strand
CCCTGGCCGCACACGACGACGAGACCGATGGCGTCACCGGCACCGGTGGCTCCTCGGTAGTCAAGATCGACTTGAAGAAGCCGATGAGCGAGATCCTGGCCGAGCTGACCAAGTACCCGGTCAAGACCCGCTTGTCGCTGACCGGCCCGCTGGTTGTGGCCCGCGATATCGCGCACTCCAAGATCAAGGAGCGCCTGGACGCTGGCGAAGAAATGCCGCAGTACCTCAAGGACCACCCGGTCTACTATGCAGGTCCTGCCAAGACCCCAGAAGGCATGCCTTCGGGTTCCTTCGGTCCGACTACCGCAGGACGCATGGACTCCTACGTGGATCAGTTCCAGGCAGCTGGCGGTTCGATGGTCATGCTGGCCAAGGGCAACCGCTCCAAGCAGGTCACCGATGCGTGCAACAACCACGGTGGTTTCTACCTCGGTTCCATTGGCGGCCCGGCGGCACGCCTGGCCCAGGATTGCATCAAGAAGGTCGAGGTTCTCGAATACGAGGAACTGGGCATGGAAGCAATCTGGAAGATCGAGGTTGAGGACTTCCCGGCCTTCATCGTGGTTGATGACAAGGGCGAGGACTTCTTCGCAGAAACCTTGAAGCCGACCTTCACCGGCATTCCAGTGCGTTCGAAGTAGGACTTCTACCTCTTCAAGCAGGGAGCTGCCAGCATTAGCTGGTGGCTCCCTGCTTTTTCGGTGTACTGGGTCTACGTTTCTGGGAACTGTTTCCAGCGGGCTTGGGTAGACTACGTGGGGCTCGTTAAACGACCAGCTCGAATACTTCTAAGGGGAACGGCATGAAGCGGCTTGTCTTCGTGAATCTACTGCTTGGCATCCCCGGAATTATTTACTACTGGATGATGGCCTTGATGGTGCTCCGTACTCCGCTGACCTCCTGGGGCCAGATGGCCAAGGATTGGTATGAAGCCAATTCGCTGTTGCCCATGCAGAGCGTGCTCGGTCCACCGTTGGCGATCTGCACCATGATTTGGGTGCTGTCCAACTTCAACGTGATCTCGCACCGGACTGATCCGGGAGAACACGGAACCTTGGGCAGCAACGCAGTGAGCTGGAGCCTGGCGGTGGCGGCGTCGCTGATTCCAGCGGCGATTGTGCTTCTGATAGCGACGTTCTTCTAAGCCAGATTATTCGGTGAAGCCGAAGCCCCAGTCCCGGTACGGTGGAAGGAAGCGCAGGACCAGCAGGTCTTCGTCCGCCACCACGCCATCGCCGGACTTCTCAAGCTCTTTTTCAGAATCCTTTTCAGATTTCTTTTCCTTAGGCTCAACGGCGATTTCCGCTTCGCTTGCTTCGGCGGCCTTCAGCGCATCACTGAGCAGCTGGTGGTATTCCTCGAAAGTATCAGCCCCGGAATCCTGCATCGCTTGGGCGTGCTCGGTACCGACATAGCGCACATGCCACGGTTCGTACTTGTATCCGGTGATCTCTTCCTTGCCCTGCGGGTAGCGGATGATCAATCCGTATTCGGTCGCGTGCTCGGCGATCCAAAGGCCGGCCGGGGTCTGGCCGAATTCTGCTTTCAGCTCGGCGCGGCTATTGGTGTAGCCCAGATCGGCAGCCAAACCCAGCTGGTGTTCGCTGGTACCGGGGCGCGCGGAAATCCGCTCGGCATAAGCGGTGCCGTACTGGGCCTGGTATTTATTGAACAGAACTGCCTGGCGCTGGTATGAACGGTAGGCGCTGAGCAGCTTGATCTGGTGTCCGGCCACGCGGGCATCGGCGATGAACGCTTCGACAGCTTCGGCGGCTTCGGGACGCAGGGTGAGACTGGTGCCTGCCACATTCACCAGCTTGGCCGGGACATAGTCCTCGGGAGAGAGCTTAGTGGTTGGGTTGATCAACGCAAGCGGACTGGAAGCCTTGGATAACTGGGCGCTCTGAACGGCAGGCAGTTCGTCGGCAGGAGCCGCGAATGCGGCGGTGCCGGAGAGAAGAAGTGCCGAGACGAGAACGGTGCCGGTAAGCGCAGAGGCTAGGCGCATGTTGAATAACCCTTGTGTTGCGTAGCAATGATGGGAAAAATCCCACCTTAACGATAGCTGGAAACGCTGGGTAATTGGTGGGAAATAAGTCACCTCGTGATGAACAGTGCATGGACTCGGGCCGACGCATCGCGCCTCATTAGCTCAATAGTTCGGCCAGCGGGGAAAATCAGGATAAATTAATAGTCGTGTTGTATTCAGATGGTGACATTCGTCGAGAAATAGCCTCCGGTGAGATCGGGCTTGAGCCCTTTGACCCGCAGATGGTCCAGCCCGCATCCGTGGATGTTCGACTTGACCGGTTCTTCCGGCTTTTCGACAACCACAAGTATGCGCACATCGATCCCTCGGTTGAGCAGGATGAACTGACCCGCCTGGTCGAGGTCGACCCAGATGAGCCATTCATCTTGCACCCTGGCGAGTTCGTGCTCGGTTCGACCTATGAAGTGGTTACCTTGGGCCATGGCGTGGCCGCCCGCTTGGAAGGCAAGAGCTCCTTGGGCCGTTTGGGCCTGCTCACCCACTCCACCGCAGGTTTCATTGATCCAGGCTTCTCCGGACACGTGACCTTGGAACTATCCAATATGGCCACCTTGCCAATTAAGCTGTGGCCGGGCTCCAAGATCGGCCAGCTGTGCTTCTTCAAGCTGACCTCGGACACCGAGCACCCTTATGGTTCCGGTCCTTACGGCAACCGCTACCAGGGCCAGCGTGGCCCGACGGCTTCGCGCAGCCACCTGAATTTCCACCGCACCATCATCGAAAACTAGCGCCGGCGCGGCGCACTACTCATCGTCCCGGCAGCCCGAACGGCCGCCGGGACGACGCGGTTAAGCCGCGGCGTCGCTGGCGGTCTTCTTCGGCGCGCGGATCGGGAGCAGCAGGACCAGCCCGGCCGCGAGGACCACCAAGATGCCAAGGATGCCGTAGCGCTGGGCCTGACCGGCGGCCACCAGCGGCGTGGCGATCGCGATGGCCGCGCCGAACAGCGCCGGCGCCAGGAAGGACACCGCGCGGCCGGTGGTGGCGTACAGGCCGAACATTTCGCCCTCGCGGCCGGCGGGGATCAACCGGGCCAGGTAGGAGCGGGCGGCGGCCTGGGCCGGTCCGACGAACAGGCACAGCAGCAGGCCGAAGATCCAGAAGCCGGCGGCGGCGGGGGAGAAGAACACCCCGGCCCCGGCCAGCAGCAGGCCCACCAGGGATCCGGTGATCACTGCCTTGGGGCCGATGGCGTCGTCCAGGCGCCCGCCGATGATCGCGCCGATCGCTGCCACCACGTTGCCCACGATGGCGAAGATGATGACCTCGCTCAACTCGAATCCGAAGGTGCCGGCGGCGATCACGCCGCCGAAGGTGAAGATCGCCGCCAGTCCGTCGCGGAACACCGCCGAGGAGAGCAGGAAGAAAATCAGGTTCTTGTCCTCGCGCCACAGGCTCGCGATATGCCGGAACAGCACCGCGTAGGAGCTGCGCAGCGGGATCCTGGTGCCCGACGCGGCGGGGGATTCGGGGATGACGAAGAACAGCGGCAGCGCGAACACCAGGCACCAGAGCGCGGAGAACACCGCGACCAGCCTCAGGTTCAGGGAGTTCTCGGTGGAGGCACCGGGCCATGGGAAAACCGGTTCCACGAAGCCGAAGAGCACCAGTGCCAACGCCAGGATGCCGCCCACGTAGCCCATGCCCCAGCCGAAACCCGAGACCTTGCCGACCGTGGCCGGGGTGGAGATCTGGTTGAGCACCGCGTTGTAGTTCACCCCGGCGAACTCGCTGGCGACCGACATCGCCGCGATGAGCAGCGCGCCGAACCACAAAAATCCGGGATCCGGGTAGACGAAGAAGCCGGCGGCGCAGATGAGCACCAGCAGGACGGTGTTGACCATGATCCACAATTTGCGGCGCCCGGCGGCATCCGCGCGCATGCCGGTGACCGGCACCAGCAGGGCGATGAGCACCCCGCCGATGGCCAGCGCCTGCGAGAGCACGAGCGAGGCGTGGTCCTGGTCGCCGAATAGCTCGCTGGTCAGGTACACGGTGAACACGAAGGTGATCATCACCGCGTTGATCGCGGCCTGGCCCCAATCCCAGCTGGCCCACGCCCAGGTGTACTTGGTCAGCCATTTCTCTGCTGGTGGAATCGCCTGCGCCCGCTGATTGAAACTCATGCTCGCATAGTACCCGTTTGCGGTAATCAGCAGGTGAATTCGCGGGATTCCACGGGGCGGCGGCGGGCTGCAGCGCGTTCGAGGGCTCGGGCCCGGTGGCCGCAGATTATGGCATGGAAACGCGCTGACATGAAGAAAGTCTGCGTGCAGACTGATAAAATCGCAGGTGCCGGCTATTTTTTGGTCGTCGAACTCTGCCCCATTTCCAGTCGACAGAGGAGACGCGTGCTCATCATTCTCAGTGCACTGTTTGCCACAGCACTGCTGTGCCCACTTCTTTTCCGGGTGCTGAAGCGAAACGCGTTCTACGTTGTCGCGGTGGTCCCCGCCGTGGGATTCATCTGGCTGCTCACCAAGCTGCCCGCGGTGCTGGCCTCCGACCAGTCGCTGGCTTCCGGAGCCCCGAACGCCCCGCCGTCGATCAGCATCGACTGGATCCCCGGGCTGAACATCGGGCTGAACTTCCGCATGGACACCCTGTCCGCCACGATCCTGCTGCTGATCCTGGGTGTCGGCGCCCTGGTGCTGTTCTACTGCGCACGCTACTTCAAGAACGACGATCCGCAGATCGGCGGCTTCGCGGCCAAGATGGTCGCGTTCGCCGGAGCGATGACCGGCCTGGTCACAGCGGACGACGTGATCGTCATGTTCATCTTCTGGGAAATCACCAGTGTGCTGTCGTACCTGCTGATCGGCTTCAGCCAGGCCCTGATCACCGCGCGTCGCTCGGCCATGACCGCGCTGATCATCACGACCTTCGGCGGCCTGGTGATGCTCGCCGGCATCCTGATGCTCGGCGCCAGCGCCGGCAGCTACCAGCTTTCCGAGATCCTCGCGGCCTCCGGGCAGCTGGTCGAGCTCGGCGCCTCCACCGATGTGGCGGTCGCGCTGATCATCGTCGGCGCGCTGTCCAAGTCCGCGCTGGTGCCCTTCCATTTCTGGCTGCCCGGGGCCATGGCCGCGCCCACCCCGGTGTCCGCCTACCTGCACGCCGCGGCGATGGTGAAGGCCGGCGTCTACCTGATTGCGCGCCTGGCCCCCGGATTCGCCGAGACCAGACTGTGGGTGCCGATGACCGTCGGCATCGGCCTGGCCACCATGCTCATCGGCGGGTTCCGGGCGTTGAAGCAGTACGACCTGAAGCTGATCCTGGCCTTCGGTACCGTCTCCCAGCTGGGCTTCATCATCGCGATCTTCGGCCTGGGCACCCCTGACGCCGCCTTCGCGGCGCTGGCGCTGACCCTGGCCCACGGCCTGTTCAAGGCCACCTTGTTCCTGTCGGTGGGCATCATCGACCACAACACCGGTACCCGCGATATCCGCAAGCTCACCGGGCTGCGCCGCGCCATGCCGATCCTGACTACCGCCGCGGGCATCGCCGCGGCTTCCATGGCCGGGCTGCCGCTGCTGCTCGGCTTCGTGGCGAAGGAAGCTGTCTACGAGTCGGCGCTGCACCTGGACGCAGCGTGGGGCCCGTTCGCGTTGGCCGCCATGGTGCTGGGCGCCGCGCTGACCATGGCCTACTCGCTGCGTTTCTTCTTCGGCGCGTTCGGCGTGAAGAAGTACAAGGTGGACCCGCTGGTCTGCAAGCCGCCGACGCTGATCTTCCTGACCCCGCTGCTGGTGCTGAGCACCCTGACCCTGGTGTTCGGGCTGTTCCCGTACCCGGTGGAGCTGCTGTCCAAGCATTGGTCCGAAGCGCAGGGCGGAGCCCCGGACATGCACCTGGCGGCCTTCGCCGGATTCAACGCGGCCCTGGGCCTGAGCGCGATCTCGGTGGGGCTGGGCCTGTTCTTCTACTGGATCCGCCGCCGCACCGACACCGGCGCACCGCTGCGCCGCATGGTCACCTCCGCCGAGGAGCTGTACCGCATGGCGGTGAACGTGCTGGACATGGCCGCCATCTGGATCACCGGCCGCACCCAGCGCGGTTCGCTGTCCTTCTACCTGGGCGTGATCCTGTCCGTGGTGCTGATCCTGCCGCTGGGCATCGCGCTGGCCGTGGAAACCCCGTGGCCGTCCAACTGGGTGGTCGCGGACCATCCGGCGCAGATCATCATCGGCGCGATCATCATCGCCGGCTGCGTCATCTCAATCGCCGCGCCCAAGCGCTTCATGGCCGTGCTGATGGTCTCGGTCACCGGCTACGGCATGGTGGCGATCTTCGCGCTGCAGGGCGCCCCGGACCTGGCGCTGACCCAGCTGCTGGTGGAGACCATCGTGCTGGTCTCCTTCGTGCTGGCGCTGCGCGCGCTGCCCAAGCGCCTGTGGGTGGGGCTGACCCGCATCAAGTGGGGCCGGGCGCTGCTGGCGATCGCGCTGGCGGTCATGGTCGTATACATCGCGATCGCGATGATGGCCTCCCGCGAACAGGTCCCGATCTCCCTGCAATGGCCGGAGCTGGCCTATTACGAGGGCTTCGGCAAGAACATCGTCAACGTGGCGCTGGTGGACATGCGCGTGTGGGACACCTTCGGTGAAATCACCGTGCTGGCCGCCGCGGCCACCGGCGTGGCCTCGCTGATCTTCGCCGGCCGCGGCTTCGGCCGGCGGGTGCGCGCCCACCAGGTGGCCCCGGGCAGCATCGACTCGGGCTCCGAAGCCATGGGCGCCACGGCGGAGAAGGAAGTGGAGCTGCGCATCGCCCGGCGCTTCGCCGTCAGCTCCAACCAGGACTGGCTGATGGCCGGCAACACGCTGGTGGCCGAGCGCCGCTCCATCATCTTCGAAGTGGTCACCCGCCTGATGTTCCACACGGTGCTGATCATGTCCGTGTACACCCTGCTGGCCGGGCACAACACCCCCGGCGGCGGCTTCGCCGGAGGCCTGATCGCGGGCCTGGCGCTGACCATCCGCTACCTGGCCGGCGGGCGCATCGAGCTGTCCGAGTCAATGCGCATCGCCCCGGGCATGCTGATCGGCGGCGGCATCGCGCTGGCCGGGCTGTCGGGCATCATGCCGCTGTTTGCCGGGGACGAAATTTTCACCACCTACGCGTGGGAGTTCTGGCTGCCGGTCTTCGGCGAGCACAAGTTCGTGACCTCCACGATCTTCGACATCGGCGTGTACCTGGTGGTGCTCGGCCTGGTGCAGGACGTGCTGCGCTCCCTGGGCAGCGAGATCGACCTGCTGTCCGAGGGCCGCAGTCCCATTGAACAACATGACACGATCCAAGCCTCGCAGACGGGAGTCGGACGATGAGCGTGAACATCACCTTCCTGGTCATCACCGGGGTCCTGCTGGCCACCGGGTTCTATCTGGTGCTCGAACGCACCCTGACCCGCGTGCTGCTGGGCATCATGCTGCTGGGCAACGGGGTGAACCTGCTGATCCTGACCTCCGGCGGGCGCAAGGGAGCCGCGCCGCTGTTCAGGCCGGACCTGCCGGCGGACCAGTACTCCGACCCGCTGCCGCAGGCCCTGATCCTGACCGCCATCGTCATCACCTTCGCGGTGACCGCGTTCCTGCTCGCCATGATCTACCGCTCCTGGACGCTGACCAGCGCCGACGTGCTGGCCGACGATACCGAAGACATCAAGGTGTCGCAGTCCACCGCCTATGACGAGGAAGAGGATTCGCCGGTGGCCGAGGACACCACCGAATTCGTCGATGAAGAAGGCCGACCGATTCGCGAGGGGGAAGAGTGAATTTCCTGGATCTTGCTCCGCTGGCGGTCGTGCTGCCGATCTTCGGAGCCGGCGCGGCCTTCCTGGTCCGCCGCCGCATCAAGCTGCAGCGCCTGATCACCATCGGCATCCTGTGCGTGACCCTGGTGCTGGAGGCCGGCATGCTGGCCGCGGTGTGGGGCGGGGAAAGCTATGCGGTGCACATCGGCGGCTGGCAGTCGCCGTGGGGCATCTCGCTGATGGTCGACGGCTTCAGCGCGTTCATGCTGCTGATTTCCACCGTGGTGTCGCTGGCGGTGCTGTTCTACGCCACCAGCCAGGGCCTGGCCGACGGGGACGAGCCCGGGCCGGTGTCCGTGTTCCACCCGGCCTACCTGATCCTGCTGGCCGGCGTGTCCAACGCCTTCCTGGCCGCCGACCTGTTCAACCTGTATGTCGGGTTCGAGATCCTGCTGACCGCCAGCTACGTGCTGCTGACCCTGGGCGCCACCGCCGAGCGCATCCGCGCCGGCACCACCTACGTGGTGGTTTCCGTGGTTTCCTCGGTGATCTTCCTGATGGGCATCGCGATGACCTACGCGGCCACCGGCACCGTGAACATGGCCGACCTGGCCGTGAAGCTGCCGCAGCTGGACACGGGCCCGCAGCTGATCCTGCACGTGCTGCTGCTGATCGCCTTCGGCATCAAGGCCGCGGTCTTCCCGCTGTCGCTGTGGCTGCCGGACTCCTACCCGACGGCCCCGGCGCCGGTCACCGCGGTGTTCGCCGGCCTGCTGACCAAGGTGGGTGTGTACGCGATCGTGCGCACCGAGACGCTGCTGTTCCCCGGGGGCGCGGTGAACGCCGGGTTGCTGGTGGTCGCGGCGCTGACCATGGTCATCGGAATCCTCGGCGCGATCGCGCAGACCGACTTCAAGCGCATGCTTTCCTTCACGCTGACCAGCCACATCGGCTACCTGATCTTCGGGGTGGCAGTGGGCGGCGAGCTGGCCATTGCGGCGACCATCTACTACGTGGGCCACCACATCATCGTGCAGACCTCGCTGTTCATGGTGGCGGGGCTGATCGAGCGCAGGGCCGGCAGCGCGAACGTGACCCGGCTGGGCTCGCTGGCCAAGCTGTCGCCGGCGCTGTCGCTGCTGTTCTTCATCCCGGCCATCAATCTCGGGGGCATCCCGCCGTTCTCCGGCTTCCTGGGCAAGTTCGGGCTGCTGCACGCCGCCGCGCAGGACGCGGACGCGCTGACCTGGGTGGTGATCGGTGCCGGCCTGCTGACCAGCCTGTTGACGCTGCTGGCGATCATCCGCGTGTGGGCGCGCATGTTCTGGCGCCGTGCGGCGGACGCCGAGATCCCCAACCCGGACCTGGTGGACGAGGCCGCGAAGGTGGCCGACCAGACCGCCGCCGGCGGGGCGCAGGCACCGCATCTGGGCCTGAAGCTGGCCCGCGAGCTCGAATCCGCCGCGCTGCCGTGGGGCATGCGCTATGCCACCGGGTCGCTGGTGGTGGCGGGCATCGCGCTGACGGTGTTCGCCGGGCCGATCTTCGAGTTCTGCCAGCGCGTGGCGGCGCAGCTGATCGCCCATGAACCGTACATCAACGCCATCCTGAACTATTGAGCGGAGGGAAAGCATGCCGAACAAGAACCTGGCCCCGCGCGACCAGCGCATCGATGACGCGCTGGACACCGCCGGCGTCCGCCACCGCGCCACGCTCAAGCAGGAATGGCCGTTGCTGCTGTTGCTGGTTTTCGTCTGGGGAGCGCTCTGGCAGGATTTCTCCCCGGGAAACCTGATCTTCGGGGCGATCATCGCCCTGGTCATCGTCAACCTGTTCCCGCTGCCTCCGGTGGTGCTCTCCGGGCGGTTGAACCTCTGGTACTGCGTCAAGCTGTTCGCGTGGTTCCTGGGCCAGGTCATCGCGGCCAGCGTGCACGTGGCTTGGCTGGCGGTGGTGCGGGGCAAGCAGACCCGCAGCTCGGTCATCGCCGTGCCGCTGCGCACCGACTCGGACTTGATCGTGATGACCGTGGGACACGTGCTGACGCTGATTCCAGGGTCCTTCGTGCTGGACGTGGACCGCAGCTCCTCGACCCTGTACCTGCATTACATCGACGTCGACTCCGCACGTGAGGTCGAGAAGGCGCGGGAGAACATCCGCGACATCGAACGCCGCCTGATCATGGCGATCGGCAGCCAGGACGAGTACGAGGCCATCAAAAACGAATGCAGCCCCCGGGTGAGAAGGAAGAAGGAGCAGCCATGATTGAAGTTGTCATCTGGATCTGCGGCAGCCTGCTGGCCTTGGGCGGCATCGCCTGCCTGATCCGCGTCGTCAAGGGCCCCTCGATCCTGGACCGGGTGCTGGCGTTGGATGTGATGCTGCTGATTATTTCCGCAGCCCTGTGCCTGGAGATGGCGCTTAACCGGCACACCGACTACCTGTTGTTCGTGGTGGCCGCCTGCACCCTCGGATTCATCGGATCGGTGACCGTCTCGCGCTACGTGTCGGATCAGAGGAATGCATAATGGAGATCTTGCTCGACATCCTCGTTGCGGTCCTGCTGATCCTCGGCTGCCTGATGTCCCTGATCGCGGGCATCGGCCTGCTGACCTTCCCGGACATGCTCACCCGCATGCACGCGGCCACCAAACCCCAGGTGCTCGGCTTCCTGCTGATCTTCGCCGGGCTGGCCATCCACCTGCGCAACTGGACCATCGTCCCGGTGCTGATCGTGGCGTGGGCCATGCAGCTGCTGACCGCTCCGGTGTCCGCCCACATGATCGGACGTTCGGGCTATCGGACCAAGCACGCGGCAAAGGACACCCTGTTCTCCGACGAGCTGCGCCAAGTTGTGGACAAGGTGAGCTCCGGGTCGGCCACCGGCGCCATTCCGGTCGTCGACAGCGAGGATCACGAACAGGACGGAAAATAGCCTTCCCGCAACCAAAGGCGGCGGGCCGTCACCCCCGTGGGGAACGGCCCGCCGCCTTGGCGCTGGAGGTTCTACTTGGTGAACTTGGCGATGGCCTTGGTGGTGCCGCGATCGGCCAGCACCTGGATGACGGCCGCGACCACCGCAGAGAAGACGGCGAAGCCCAACGCCTGGCGCATGGAGGCCTCGGCCGCTTCCTCGCTGCCCTTGCGTGGGGCGGTGTTGCCGGTGAAACCCTTCCAGAGCTGGTCGACCAGTTTGCTGCCGACGAAGCCCGCACCCAGGGAAATACCGGTGGCGATGAGCTTTTGTACTGTGTTCATGTGGACCTCACGTTCAACGTTGCGACTTGTCGTTCCCTTGCCAGCTTACCTGCGGTATGGTGAGTGGGCAGCAATTATTCCGACAGGGGAGCGTCAGGCCGTTCGCGGCGAAAGACGCTGAGAGTGCGATAGATCGCAGACCCTCGAACCTGCCCCGGCTAGTACCGGCGAAGGAAGTCGAGCATCTCGGATGCGGACCGGCGACTGATGGCGCCCTTAATCCGTTCATCCCCCCTCCTGTATCAAGGAGGACATCTTATGAGTACATCCCGCACGACGCAGCGCAGCACCTGGCGCGTCGTCGACATCGTCATCGCCTCGGTGATCGCCGTCGCCTCCGGCGTGGTCTTCTGGGCCTGGTCCGCCAGCTACGGACTGTTTTCGCTGGCCTTCACCGCCTTCCCGCCCGGCACCGCCTTGCTGACCGGCCTGTGGCTGTTCCCGGCGGTGCTCGGTGCACTGATCATCCGCAAGCCAGGCGCGGCCCTTTTCTGCGAAGTGCTGGCCGCGGTTGTCGAAGCGCTGCTGGGCACGCACTGGGGCATGCCGGTGCTGATTTCAGGGCTGGTCCAGGGCCTCGGCGCCGAGCTGGTGTTCGCGCTGTTCCGCTACCGCAAGTGGAACCTTCCGGTGGCGCTGCTGGCAGGCCTGGGATCGGGCCTGTTCGCCGGCCTCAGCGAAGCCTACGTGGTGGGCAGCGTGGCCGAATACACCGAGGCCATGAAGCTGTTCCACGTGGGTGCCACCGCCTTCTCCGGCCTGGTGGTCGCCGGCCTGCTGTCCTGGTGGATCACCCGGGCGCTGGCTCGCACCGGCGCGCTGAGCAACCTCGCCAGCCGCCGCGCGCACCTTGAGCCGGCGTTTGCGGTGCGGAAATGAGCGCCGCCGCCAGCGGGCGTACGGCCCCGTTGACCAGGCAGGGAGTGCAGATCAGCGCCCGCGGGTTCACCTGGCAGCACGCGGAGCGCGCGCGCCCTGCCATTGCCGGGCTGGACGTGCACATCCCCGCGGGGCAGAAGGTGCTTTTGCTGGGCCCGTCCGGGGCCGGCAAATCCACCCTGCTGCACGCGCTGGCCGGTGTGCTCGAAGTCGACGAGGAGGCCGGCCCGCGCGGCGAGCTGCTGGTTGGCGGGCAGGACGCGTTCGCGCGTTCCTTCCCGGTGGGCCTGATGCAGCAGGATCCCGAAACCCAGGTGGTGCAAAGCCGGGTGGGCGACGACGTCGCCTTCGGCGCCGAGAACCTGGGGGTCGAACCGCAGGAAATCCGCGCGCGGATCCCGCAGGCGCTTCAGGCAGTGGGCCTGGGGGCGCTGGGCTACGAGCACCGCACGCAGGAACTGTCAGGAGGACAGAAGCAGCGCCTGGCCTTGGCCGGGATCCTGGCCATGCGCCCCGGGCTGATGCTGCTGGATGAACCGACCGCGAACATCGACCCGCAGAGCATTCCGCCGTTGCGCGACGCGGTGATCGGCGCCGTCGAGTCCACCGGTGCGACGCTCATCGTGGTGGAGCACCGGCTGGAGGCCTGGGCCCGGCATGTGGACCGGGTGCTGGTGCTCGCGCCCGGAGGAGGGATCGCCCACGACCTGCACCCCGACGCGCTGGTCGGCGACGAGCAGGTCCGCGCCGAGCTGGCGAGGGCGGGGGTCTGGATCCCGGGTTATGTGCCGCAGACCTCGCCGGTGCCGCAGGCCTCCGGCGCCCCCATGCTGCACGCCGAGCAGCTGGTGTGCGCGCGCGGCGAACAGGCGGTGCGCACCGCGCCGGCCAGCTTCGAGGTCACCGCAGGCAGCGCCCTGGTGATCCGCGGTGAGAACGGTGCCGGGAAGTCCACGCTCGCGCTGACCCTGGGCGGACTGCTGGAACCGGTGTCCGGCCAGGTCGCCGCCAGCGGCCAGCTGGCCGACGGGCTGCCGCCTTCGCCGTTCAGCTGGAAGGCCGGTGCGCTCATCGCGCGCATCGGCTCAGTGTTCCAGGAACCCGAGCACCAGTTCGTCACCCAGACCGTGCGCGAGGAGCTGGCCTTCGCGCCGCTGCGTGCCAAGCGCGGCGCGGCCGAGGAGCTGAAGTACGACACGCGGCAGGTCGAGGCCAGGGTGCAGGAGCTGCTGGTGCGGCTTGGCCTGCAGGACCTGGCCGAGGCCAACCCGTTCACGCTCTCCGGCGGGGAGAAGCGCCGGCTGTCGGTGGCTACCGTGCTGGCCGCCTCGCCGGACGTGGTGATCCTCGACGAGCCGACCTTCGGGCAGGACGCCAATACCTGGCGCGAGCTGGCGCAGCTGCTGATTGAACAGCTCGCCGGATCCACCGCGATCATCGCGGTGACCCATGACGAGCACTTCGCCGCGGCGCTGGGGGCCCACGAGCTGGTGCTGGCATCGGCCCAGGCGGCTTCCGGAAGGTCTTCTTCGGCGCCGATGCTCGATGCACCGGTGGGGGACAGCTGGCTGGCGAAGATCAATCCGCTGGCCAAGTTCGGCGCGATCGCCGGGGCCACCTTGCCGCTGATCAGCACGGTGGACTGGGTTTCGGCCGCGGTGGTCATCGCGGCCACGCTGCTGATGCTGCCGCTGGCCGGGTTGGGGATCGGGGCGTTCTTCCGCCGCGGCTGGCCGCTGCTGGTGGCAGGTGTCCTGGCGGCCTGGGGCATTGCCCTGGTGGGCCAGGATTCCGGGCGGGTGCTGCTGGACCTGGGGATCTTCGATATCACCGAGGGCTCGGTGGCCGGCGGCATCGCCACGGGGCTGCGCGCCCTGGCCATGGCGGTTCCGATGGTGCTGCTGCTGTCCACCACGAACCCCAGCGACCTGGGTGGCGCGTTGTCGCAGCAGCTGAAGGTGCCGCACCGCTTCGTCCTCGGAGCGCTGGCCGGCATGCGTCTGCTGGGGTTGATGGTGGAGGAATTCACCACGCTGACCCTGGCCCGGCGGGCCCGCGGCATCGGCAACCTGGGCACCGTGCGCCAGCGCGTTGGGGCGAAGCTCGGCCAGTTGCTGGCGCTGCTGGTGCAGGCGATCCGCCGGGCCGGACGCCTGGCCACCACCATGGAGGCCAAGGGATTCGGCACCGGGCAGCGCACCTGGATCCGCACCGCCACGTTCACCCGGCGGGACGGCGCGGTGCTGGCCGTC
>SMEN01000934.1_pt1 | contig 14224 bp, 11 predicted proteins | sample 2456271 | NCBI WGS metagenome assembly SMEN01 (sample SAMN10132593, study PRJNA489261) | soil metagenome | isolation source: day1 control-loamy sand soil ammended with raw manure from dairy cow... | place: USA | collected 2015-04-01 | reverse complement strand
ATAATACAAATCTGTATCGTTTACTAAATAAGAAGAATAATTAGAAATATACGAATTAAATCCCGAATTTACCGCCCAAATACGATCGTAACTACTTTGTGCAAAAATAGATAACGAGAAAAGAAGAAAAAGAAAAGAGTATATTTTTTTCATATAAATTAGTATTTTTCATAAACTTACAAAAAAAAAAAAACAATTTAACAAAAACAAAAAATTAACAAAAACAATAATATTATAACATTTTAGCCCAGATTGCAGCGGTATCCTTTTATGAAACGAAGTGGAATAAAAGATTTAGCGAAAAGCTGGAAATAGCTACAAAAAAAAAACCTGCAAGAAAAATCTTACAGGTTTTGATATTTAAACTGTGCTTTAGTTATTGAACTCCGCCTCCTAAAGCCTTATATAACTGAACAGCAGCAGCCAACTTTGTATATTTCGTTGTTGCAATGCTCAACTGTGCATTTAAAGCACTTTCGTTTGCAGTTAACACTTCGATATAACTTGCCATACCATTATTTAACAACTCAGTAGAATATTCAACTGCCTTTAAATAATTTGCCGCTTCTTGTTCTTTTAACACAATCTTTTTATCCATAGCTTCGTAGGTATATAACGCATCAGAAACTTCTTTTGAAGCTGTGTAAATCGCTTTTTGATAATTTATCAAAGCCTTTTCTTGATTGGTTTGACTCACTTTATAATCGGTACGAATTTGTCCACGATTGAAAATCGGAGCTGCCAATCCACCCACAATATTTGCAAAAAATGAAGTTGGATCGAAAAGTTTTGAAGCATCAACCGATTGCAAACCACCTGCAGCAGTGATTCTTAAAGTCGGATAAAAAGCTGCACGTGCAACATTGGTCATTTCAAACGCATTCATAACCGCAAACTCAGCCGCAGCAACATCTGGACGATTGGCTAACAACTGCGCAGGAACTCCGATTTTAGGATCGATCGAAAGATTCTGTTCTGCTAAAGTTGAACGTTCAATTGCGTGTGGCATATCACCCAACAACAAACACAAAATATTTTCTTGTAATTTGATATTGTTTTCGATATCTAGCAATAAACCTTTTGCGTTGATTAATTGCGCTTCGGTTTGACGAACAGCAACTTCCGTAACCACACCAGCTTCTTTTAGCGCCATATTGGTTGCTAAACTATTGGTTCTATTGATGATCGTTTCTTCTGTAAATTTCTTTTGTTCATCTAAAGCTAATAGTTGATAATAACTCGTTGCAATACTACTTATCAATTGTGTTTTTACTGCTTGATGCGCAGTCACACTTTGTAAAAACGAAGCTTTTAACGCATTCTTTTGGCTCGTAATTTTACCCCAAATATCGGCTTCCCAACCTAAATTTGCCGTAATATCAAACTGATCTAATCGTTGACGTTGACCTAAAATTCGACCAAATTGCGTATTAATTGAATTTACAGAATGTGTGTAATTTGCTCCAATATTCAACGTAGGATAATATCCCATTTTACCTTGGGTTGCATAAGCTTCAGCTGCTTCGATATTTTGAATTGCAGTACGAATATCCATATTATTATCTAATCCGTAAGCAATGTATTCTTGCAATTTCGAATCGGTAAAAACTTCATTCCATGGTAAACTTGCCATCGAAAGACTATCGGTTGCAATATTTTCTGTTCGGAAATTTTCTTCGATTATGATTTCCGGACGTTCGTATTTTTTAGTTGCAATACAAGATTGTAATGTAATTGCGACCAATGCTAATGAAGCTGTTCTATATATCAATTTCATAATTATTCTTCAATAGATTTTTTAAATTTCGCAGGTGTGATTTTCTCTTGAATATTTTGGAAAATCACGAACAACACAGGAATTAAGAAAACACCTAAAATCGTTCCGATTAACAATCCAAAAGCAGCACCTGTTGCAATAGAACGGTTACCAACAACTCCAACTCCAGAAGCAAAAACAAGTGGCATTAATCCTAAAATAAAGGCAAAAGATGTCATTAAAATTGGACGTAAACGCGCTTTTGCTCCTTCAATGGCAGCTTGAACAACACCGTTCCCATTTTTTCTACTTTGTAATGCGAACTCAACAATAAGGATGGCATTCTTGGCGAGTAACCCAACCAGCATCACGAGGGCAATTTGGAAGTAAATATTATTTTCAAGTCCGGCTATTTTCTGAGAAATAAATGCTCCCATAATTCCGGCTGGTAAAGATAAGATTACCGCGAATGGCAACATATAACTTTCGTATTGCGCAGCTAAAATGAAGTAAACGAAAATAATACACAATGCAAAAATCAAAATGGTTTGCGAACCAGCATTGATTTCCTCACGAGTTAATCCCGTAAAATCAATCCCGTAACTGTTAGATAATTTTTGATCTGCAACTTCAAGAACTGCATTAATAGCATCACCAGATGAATAACCTGGTTTTGGAGCACCGTTTATATTTGCTGAAGTAAATAAGTTAAAACGATTCACCGATTGCGGACCATAAACTTTTTCTAAACTCACAAACTGACTCAATGGCGCCATTGCACCAGAAGCTGTTTTCACAAACATTCCATTTAAGCTCGAAACATCTTTACGATCACCTGGAAGCGTTTGTAACATTACGCGATATTGTTTTCCAAAACGAGTAAAATCACTTACATAATTTCCTCCAACATAACCTTGTAAAGTTGAGAAAATACTACTTACAGAAACACCTGATTGTTTGGCACGAGCAATATCTAATTTAATTTCGTATTGCGCGTAGTTTGTATTTAACGACGTCTGCGCATACATAATTTCTGGGCGCTGCATTAAAGCTCCTAAAAACTCTTGTGTTGTTTTATCGAAATCTTTTAAGTTTCCACCCGATTTATCTAATAATTTCATTTCGAAACCAGCCGATGTACCAAAACCTTGAATACTTGGCGGTTGGAAGAAAATCATTTTTGCGTCTGGAAAATCTTTTCCTGCTAAACCAAATAATTGACCAATAACCGCATCAGTTGCTAATTCTGGTGTTTTACGATCAGCAAATGGTTTTAGCTTAATCAACATAAAACCATAGTTAGAACCTGATCCAGAAATAATACTTCTACCCGAAATAAAGGTTACTGTTTCGATTCCAGGAATTTGACGTGCTTGTAAAGAGAATTTTTCTCCTAACTGATTTACACGGTCAACCGAAGCACCTGCTGGCAACTCAACATTCCCCATCACGAAACCACGATCTTCACTCGGTACAAATCCAGCAGGCATTGATTTATTTGCTAAGAAAGTCAATCCTAAACAAGCGATTAAAATAGCAAACGAGATCCATTTATGTTTGAATAAAAACTTAAATGAGTTTCCATATTTATTAGTCATTGCATTGAACGAATTGTTAAACGCATCAAAAAATCGCTGAATGAAATTACGTTTTTTGCCTTCTTCGTGATGATGTGATTTCAAGAACAAAGCACATAAAGCTGGACTTAAAGTTAAGGCATTCACCGCAGAAATTGCGATTGCAACGATTAACGTAACACCGAATTGCTTATAGAAAACACCCGTTGGTCCGGATATAAAGGTTACTGGAATAAATACGGCACACATAACCAAAGTAATCGAAACAATTGCTCCAGAAATTTCGCTCATTGCGTTATTGGTTGCTGTTCGAGCATCTTGTCCAGTTTCCTCCATCTTGGCGTGAACGGCTTCAACCACAACAATGGCATCATCAACTACAATTCCGATGGCCAGTACCAATGCAAATAGCGTTAGTAAGTTTAACGAGAATCCAAATAAATTTAAAAAGAAGAATGTACCTACAATTGAAACTGGAACCGCGATTAACGGAACCAAAGTAGATCTAAAATCTTGTAAGAAAATATAAACCACAAAGAAAACCAAAATAAAGGCTTCGATCAATGTAGTAACTACTTTATCGATAGAAGCTTCTAGGAATTCATTTGAATCAAGATTGATTTTGTATTTGATTCCATTAGGTAAGTTCTTTTCGATTTTATCTAATTCTTTCTTGATATTCACAATAATTTCCTGTGCATTTGAACCTGGCGTTTGATAAATAGCCATTGCCACGGCAGGGAAACCATTTAATTCAGAAAAACCACCATACGTTTGGGCACCTAATTCAATTTCTGCAACATCTTTTAAACGAAGAACTTGACCTCCTTCTAAAGCTTTAATTACAATATCTTCATATTGTTGTTGCGTTTTATATTTACCGCTATATTTAATAATATATTGGAATGTTTCTCCCGAATTTTCTCCTAATTGTCCTGCAGCAGCTTCTAAGGATTGCTCATTAATTGCAGCAGAAACATCAGAAGGAATCAAACCATAAGAAGCCATTTTAGCAGGATCTAACCAAACACGCATTGCGTAGTTTTTCGCTCCAAAAACAGAAGCATCCCCTACTCCATTAATCCTTTTTAGTTCGGGAATAACATTAATATTCAAATAATTTTGAACAAAAGTTGCATCATAATCTTCATTCTCAGAATAAAAAGATAAGAACATCAATGAACTCGTTTGTTGCTTCTGAGTGGTAACACCAGTTCTAGTAACTTCCGTAGGTAACAAAGGCGTAGCACGTGCCACACGATTTTGCACGTTTACCGATGCAATATCAGGATCAATTCCTTGTTTAAAAACGACTTGAATCGAAGCAGAACCATCGTTACTTGCAGTTGACGTAATATAATCCATTCCCTCAACACCATTAATTTGCTCTTCGATTGGTACAATTACACTTTCTAGAACCGTTTGTGCATTTGCACCTGGATATGAAGCAGCAACCTGAACCGATGGTGGAGCGATATCTGGATATTGAGTTATGGGTAAAGCAGATAATCCTAAAAGTCCTAAAATGACAATTAAGATGGAAATAACTGTAGATAATACAGGTCTTTCAATAAAGGTTTTTAACATCTTTTATTATTTTAGAAAATAGGTTTGATTGAATTAACAATTGAATCGAAAGCTACTTTTTTAGGCTGAATCGGTGTTTTATCACGTAAAGTTCCAATACCGCTTACCACAATAACTTCACCTTCTTTTGCACCATCGCTAACAATAATCATATTATCTACACGATCAATTACATTTACAACCGATGAATAAGCTGTGTCATTTTTCACTTTATAAACATTGATTTTACCTTGTTGTTCGTAAGAAGCAACTTCTGGAATCACTAAAACTTGCGTATAAGTTCTTGGTAAACGAATACTTCCACTATTTCCATTACTAAGAATTTTGTTCGGATTAGGGAAAGCCACACGAAACTGAACCGTTCCTGTTGCTTGATCCACTTGACCTGAAGCGGTTTCCATTTTCCCTTTTTGAGGATATAAACTGCCGTCGGCTAATTGCAATTCGATTTGTGGTATATTTTTGATTTTTTCACTAAGAGATTGACCTGGCGTATCATTTAAGAATTTAAAATATTCTTTTTCGTTCATTGCAAAGTTTGCATAAACCGTACTTACATCAGAAACCGTAGTTAAAGGTTGTGAATCATTAGGACCAACCAAACTTCCAAGTTTAAAAGGAAGCGTTCCTACAACTCCGTTAACTGGACTACGAACAACTCCATAATCAATGTTTGCATTGATACTTTGATAATTTGCTTGCGCTTGAGCCAACATACTTTTTGCTGATGTTAAATTTGCTTTAGCTGTTTCTAATTGAACTGAAGCAATAATTTTCTTTTCTACAAGCGGAATTAATTTATTTACCTCAACTTGAGCAGCACTAACCGAAGCTTGAGCAGCAGAAATACTTGCTTTTGCAGCAGCAGCATTATCATTTAGCACATTGGTTTCTAAGCGAAATAAAATTTGACCTTTAGAAACAGATTGACCTTCGTGAACTAAAACTTCTTTTATATATCCTTGAATTTTAGCACGAACGTCATTATTAATCTTTCCTTCGATGACAGCAGGAAAAGACTGATATCCAGTAACATCTCTAACAACCGTTTCTACTACATCTAAAGCTGGCTTTGGAGCTTGTTTTGCTTCTTCTTTTTTTGAACAAGCAACTATCGAAGTTGCACCAATTAGCAACAATAGCGTTTTTGTATTAATTTTCATTTTTACTGATATATATATTTAAGTTTTGAATTGTATTCTCTATTGATGTTGTAACTTCAGCTAAATGTTCAATATATAAGTCAAAGGTTTCTGGTTTAAACATTTGGTTTGAATTGGTCATTTTGTAATCTTTAAGTTTTAAGTAAACATTTCTTTCGCTAATCAAACGTTCTTCAACATCCAATAATCGCATTAAAAAAAGTTTTTTATTAATTCTAAAATGGCGTTTACGTTCATTCTCGTTTTTAAAATCTTCAATAAAATTCAACTCAATAAGCGTATTAATACTATGCGACATTGAACTTTTACTAACCTGAAAAGTATCAACTAGAAAATCAAAAGTCAATCCATCTTGACAGTTATTGAAAATAAAAAAAGAATAAACCTTAGCTGTTAACGGCTGAAGCTTGTAATATTTTTCATAATGAGCTGTAACTTCTTTATAAAGTTCAAGCTCTAAAACATCTTCCATTTAAACAAATTTTTACAAAAATAGCATTAGTTCGGCAAATACCGAACTAAAAATACGTTAATTTTATATTAACAAATTTAATCAAAATAAAAAAAATCAAGCCCTAAACATTTGATTCAAAAAAAATTAGATTAACAAGCATTGAAACATCAGAAAAAATTAAAAAAATTATTGCGTGAAATATTAATTTATCTCTATATTTGCAATCACAAAATCAGAACTAAGATTCAAAAATAGTTAAATGCGGAAGTAGCTCAGTTGGTAGAGCTCCAGCCTTCCAAGCTGGTTGTCGCGAGTTCGAGCCTCGTCTTCCGCTCCAAAACTTTGGAAGTAGCTCAGTTGGTAGAGCTCCAGCCTTCCAAGCTGGTTGTCGCGAGTTCGAGCCTCGTCTTCCGCTCTTCAGAATCCTTAATCTCACGGTTAAGGATTTTTTTATTTTCTTTTTTAACATTTTTTTACAATCTTTGTGCTAAACCAAATGACCACTATTTGAAAATGCACAATAACTATTCACCTGGATTACATAAGTTGCTAACTTTAGAAGTTTCGAATTCTGAGAAAGTAACAAATCTGACTGCATTTGAAGAATTTGCAATTAAAATCATTAAAGAACACAATCTTGAAATAGTTGGAATTTCAAAACACACTTTTGATTCAAATGGTTTTACAGCTGCAATTTGCTTAATGGAATCACACATTTGTATTCATACTTGGCCTGAATTCAACCAATTGACTTTGGATATTTATTTATGCAATTATTTAAAAGATAATTCCGAAAAAGTTGAAATCTTAGCCAATGCTTTCAAAAACTATTTTGAAGCAAAAGTCCTTAATGAAACTAATGTTTATAGGTAATGAAAAATTATACGTGTCCAACTTGTAGTAAAACTACCGAAATTCCACATACAAAACTTCAACCTGTAAGTTTTAGTTGTCCATTTTGCCTTTCTGTTGCAAGTATAAACAACGGAGTTCTAACCAACATTGGAAGGTTTAAAAATGAAATTGACAATAATTACACTTTTATTGGAGAGAAAATTGTTTTTCAATCAAAAACGTATCACGTTGTTGGAATCAGTACAAAAAAAGATACATCTGATAATACAAAATGGAACGAATACATTGTTGTTGATTATGACGGAAATTTATTTTTCTTATCTCACGGAAGCGATTTTAATTCATATTTAAAAGAATTTGACTTTTCTACAATCTCAAACGATGTCAATGAAGGAAAACCGTTCAAACGAAATAAAACAACTTATGTTTTTGATTTCTTTCAATATGCAGTAACAGATTCTGCTCAAGGAATTTTCTTCAATAACATTACAACAGAAGCTTATTTAAGAACCTACAGCGGTGAATATGACGACACAAAATTTATTTCTGTTGAAAAATACGATGAAAAAACAGAAGCCTTTGAAGGAAACTATATAAACAATCCAGCTTTTAAGTCGTTATTTTCTAAACTTAGAGAAGAAAAATATTTAAAAAACAATGTCATAAAAAACATTGCTTTGTTTTTTGCTCTTGTGAGTTTCATCATGGGGATTTTGCATTTTGCATTGAACTACAACAATGTAAATTCTTACAATTATTCAGCTTATATTGAAAAGAATCAACATGTAAACGAAATTATAACCAACTCCTTTAAAATAACAGGAAACGATCAGAAACTAAAACTTGATTTTATTTCTGAAGTTGATAAAAAAGATATAAATGTAGCTGTTTCGTTAGTTAACGAAAAAACAAACGAACATTTGAGAGGCGGAAATTTCATCCATTTCTTTAACTCAAGTAATCAAGCTTCTGGAAATCAAATTACATTTTGCCATTTAAATGAAGGCGATTATCACCTGGTTTTTACTTACAATGAAATCGGAACCGATTCAAATCAAAAATACGCAATTGATTACAAAATCACAGTTGGCGGAGTTACTCAAATTTGGTTATATATTTTTATTGGAATTTGTATTTTCATTGGTTATATTTATTTTGAAACCATTAAAAACAATTTGAAAATCAAAGAAACACAAACATTCAACGCGTTATTAAAACACAACCATAATACTATAATTTATTTAGGAATTGGAATTATTGCAGCATATGTAACTGTAAATTTTTTCTTTGTATCCAATTACAATTGCAATTCAAATATCGAAAACAAACAACTAGAAAACGCAACTTACACCGGAAGCAGAAGTCACTATGTTTACAGAACATATAGCAGCTCTGGTTCACATAAATAAAATCAATATGACACAAATTTTAAACGGATTAACCAACTCAGTAGTTTATTCATTAGTTGGAATCGTAATTTTATTAATCGCTTATTTAATCGTAGAAAAATTAACTCCAGAAAACTCTTGGAAAGAAATCGTTGAAAATAAAAACATAGCTTTAGCAATTGTTTTCGCGGCATTTATTATTGGCATTTCGATTATAATTAGCGCAGCACTTCATGGATAAAGACAAAAAATTACAGTATTTTTTATTTCTATCTGTATTTATTGTTGCCACTTGTGGATTAATTTACGAATTAGTAGCCGGCGCACTTGCAAGTTATTTACTTGGCGATTCGGTAAAGCAATTTTCATTTATTATTGGAACCTATCTTTTTTCGATGGGTGTCGGTTCATTTATGGCAAAATTTGTCAAAAAGAACTTAATAGATAGATTCATTGAAATTGAACTTTTAATTGGAATTATTGGCGGATTGAGTTCCGTTCTTTTATTTTTATTATTCCAAGAAGCTGCTCATTTTCAGTTTATTTTATATTTTATTGTATTTATTACAGGATGTTTGACTGGAATGGAAATTCCGATTTTGATGAACATCCTGAAAAATCGTGTAAACTTTAGAGATTTAGTTTCTGATGTTTTTACATTCGATTATATCGGAGCCTTATTAGCTTCGGTTCTATTTCCTATTTATTTCATTCCGAAACTTGGCGTTATCGGCACATCACTATTTTTTGGAATTATCAATGTTTGCGTCGGGATTGCACTTTGTATTTTCTTACGCAAGGAAGTTAAAAATCCAAAATCACTTTACGCAAAAGCTTTCTTTAGTTTAGCGGCTTTAATAGCTGCTGCGTTTTATTCAAATGACATTTTAAGTTATACAGAAAAAAATCTGTACCAAAGCAACATTATTTACAAACACAGCACACCTTATCAACGTATTATTTTAACGGAAGACCGTGGACAATATCAATTGTATCTAAACAACAATTTACAATTCAATACCAAAGACGAATATCGTTATCACGATTTGCTGGTTCACCCAGCAATGTCAACCGCACCTTCTGTAAAGAATGTTTTGGTTTTAGGTGGCGGAGATGGCTTAGCCGTTCGAGAAGTCTTAAAGTACAAAGATGTAGAAAAAATTACTTTAGTAGATTTAGATGAAGGAATGACCAAACTTTTTCAGACCAATGAAGTTTTAACCGATTACAATAAAAATTCGTTAAACGATAAAAAGGTTACCATTTTCAATGAAGATGCTTTTGTTTGGGTCAAAAATAATAAAGAAAAATACGATGTAATCATCATCGATTTTCCTGACCCATCCAATTACAGTTTAGGAAAATTATATTCAACTTATTTTTACAAATCGTTATACGAAAGTATGACCGATAAAACAGTAATATCCGTTCAAACTACATCGCCGTATTATGCGCCTAAATCGTTTTGGTGTATTCACGAAACCATTGCTTCCATTTATCCGAACATCACACCTTATCACACTTATGTGCCGTCATTTGGCGAATGGGGATTTGCAATTGTTTCACCAAACAACAGCATCAATTTTCAATATCCAAAAAGGAAGCTAGACAACTTGAAATTCTATAATCATAAATTAAGTGATTATACCGATTTTCCAGATGATATGAAAGCAAGCGATATTGAAATCAACCGATTAGACAACCAATCTTTAGTACGCTATTTCGATGAAGAATGGAGCAAATTATAAATGGAATCGTCGCGATTTTATCAAAACAACGTTGCTTTCATTAGCAGCGATTCCGTTTATTCAATCGTGTACAAATTCCGTCGAAAAACTAATATTCAAAATTACCGGAACCAATCATATTCTTGGGCATCGGTTACGAACTTCTGATTTTCCGAAACCTACGAAAACAATAAACGAAAACATAGTGATTATTGGCGGTGGAATTTCAGGTTTATCGGCAGCTCGCTATCTTTCTAAAAACGGAATCACCGATTTTAAAGTCATTGAATTAGAAAATGAAGTTGGTGGAAATTCGTCTGCAGGAGAAAATTCATACAGCAAATATCCGTTTGGTGCGCATTATCTTCCGCTTCCAAATCCTACCGATACCGAATTGATTTCATTCTTAAATCAAGAAAATATCATCACACATTTCGAAGATGAGAATCCGATTTTCAATGAAGCTTATTTGTGTTTTGATCCACACGAACGCTTATTTATTAAAAACTATTGGCAAGAAGGAATCATTCCTAAATACGCATTAAATGAAGAAGATTTCAAAGCTTTTGAAAAGTTTGACGAATTAATTTCCGAACTAAAAACAGTTAAAGGAAACGACAATTTATTTGCTTTTGACATTCCAATAAACAAAGCTTCAAAAGACGAACAGTTTACCAATTTAGATAAAATTACGTTAGCCGAGTGGCTAATTCATAATAACTTAAACAACGAACATTTAAATATTTATTTAAATGTTCGTTGTAAAGACGATTACGGAATTGGAGTTAAAAAAGTTTCAGCTTGGGCTGGATTACATTATTTCTGCGGAAGAAAAAATAGCAATCACAATGTGTTGACTTGGCCTGAAGGAAATCAGTTTTTAGTTGAAAAGTTAGCCAAATATTCCAAAGGCAAACAGCTAAAAAACGAACTTGTTTATCAGATTGAAGAAATGGAAAACAAAGTGCATCTTTTGGTTTACGATTCAAAAACAAACGAATCTAAAACCATAATTGCAAATCAAGTTATCGTAGCAACTCCGCAATTTGTAAATAAATTCCTGATTAAAAACAGAAAAGATATCGTTGCTGATTTTGAATATGCGCCGTGGTTGACGGCAACCATCGTTGTAAAAAAAATTCCGTTAAGCGAAGGTGCGCCATTGAGCTGGGATAATGTTATTCACAACGGTTTTGGATTGGGATATATTTACAATCAACATCAGCATTTGCATCAATACAAACCTCCTTTTGTATTGACGTATTATGCAGCTCTGTCTGAAAAAGATTTATTGACAGAAAGACGAAATCTGTATTCAAAATCAGATGAATATTGGAAAAGCATCATTTTATCAGATTTAGAAAAAGCACATTACGGAATCACAAATGAAATAGAATCGATTGAAATTCACAAAAAAGGACACGGAATGATTTCTCCATTTCCGAATTTTATCTTTTCCGAAAAATTAAAACAAGCTTCACAAAACACCAAAAACATATATTTTGCACATAGTGATTTAAGTGGAATTTCAATTTTTGAAGAAGCTTTCCATCAAGGAATCAACGCAGCAAAAAAACTAATAGATGAAACAACCTTGGATACATAAAAAAAAGACCGATTTGCTATTTATCTTGGCTCCGCCCTTTGTAATCGCATTAATCGTTATCGTTTTTCAGCAACAAATTTTACATATTCAAAATCAATTTTCGTTTTTAACCTGGTTGATTTTAATTGTTTGTATTGATGTTGCGCACGTTTATTCATCGATTTTCAAAACCTATTTGGTTCCGTCTGAATTCAAGAAACACAAAAAATTATATTTAGCAATTCCAGCATTCTGTTTCGTAATTGGTACGATTGCATTTACAATCGGAAAAGATTTCTTTTGGTCGTTACTCGCATACATTGCTGTTTTTCATTTTATTCGTCAGCAATACGGATTTATGCGTTTGTATGCACGAAACGAAATCAAAACGAAATTCACGGTTATATTTGATAAAATTGTGATTTACAATGCAACGGTTTACCCGATGTTGTTTTGGTTTTTAAGTCCGGATAGAAACTTTAATTGGTTTGTGCAAAACGAATTTATTCAAGCTTCACAACCACAAATTCTGAGTTATTTAAACGTTGTTTATTTCATCATTTTTGGATGTTATATCGTGCAACAACTTTATAAATTCATAAAAACAAAAAGCATCAACGAACCCAAAACCTTGTTGATTTTAGGAACGTATATTTCGTGGTATTTAAGTATTGTTTATTACAATAACGAACTTATTTTTACTGCTTTTAATGTGATTTCACACGGAATTCCGTATATGGCTTTGGTGTATTTTAGAGAAGTTGAAAATGCACCAATCAAAAAGTTTAGTTTTAAATTTCAGAACCTAGTCGGAAAAGCAATTGGTTTTATTTTAATTCTTTTATTATTAGCTGTTGCCGAAGAATTCATTTGGGAAATTACCGTTTGGGAAGAACACATTCAATTGAACCAATCGTTTTACATTCCAGATTTTTGGCAGTTTTTATGGGTTCCACTTTTGGCATTGCCACAGTTTACGCATTATATTTTAGATGGTTTTATTTGGAAAAATAAAGGTTCATAAAATCATATCTAAAAAAATCAAAACACACAATTATTTATTATTAAAATTTTACACAAAAATAAACTAAACTATTTATTTGTAAATTATTTGTAATATTTTTGTTAAAAACAAAACTTTAAAACAACACAACGTTAAAAGTAATTTTGCAAAAAACATAAATAAATGATGAATAAAAAATGCCTTAATTGTGGAAAAAAACTAACAGATAAATATTGTTCGTCTTGCGGACAAAAAGCCGATACGCACCGTATTACATTTAAAAATTTTATCTTCCACGATGTTTTGCACGGAACATTTCATATTGAAAAAGGTATATTATATACAGCAAAACAGGCATTGTTACGTCCTGGAAAAGCAGCACTCGATTATATTTCGGGAAAGCGAAAACCTTATTATAATGTATTTTTACTGATTTTATTAACCATTGGTTTGATGTTATTTCTCAAACATTATTACAATGAAATACTTATAGAACAAGGAAGGAGATATGTTAAAGATATATCGAATTTAAATGAAGCCAGTCAAAAAATGGAATATATTTTTGCTCAAAAAAGTAAAATAGTAATTTTCATTTTCGTTCCATTCGCTGCAATAAACAGCTATATTATATTTAGACGAAAAAAACTAAATTTAAGCGAACACATCATTATTGCTGCAATGATATTATTAGGGATTTTGCTATTATCAACTTTCGCTATTATTCTTTTTTATTTTGATTTATTTATTGATATCAGCAGTTCAGCGGATAAAGCCATTCAATATATAATTGCGTCTCTAATTTTCTTATACACTATTTATGGCTATTTTAACGCTTTTAGAAACGACTATTCAAAATTGGGTTTTACATATAGAATAATCTTGTTTTACGCATTTATTTATATAGAATTGATAATTTTACTTTTCATAACTATTGGATTTGTAACGAAATGGGAATTTGGTGATATTCTAATAACCCCTTTTAATTAGTATCATTATTACAATTAAACCAATTATTTTTTAGATGGTTTCATTTGGAAGAATAAAGGTTCTTAAAATCTTTTTCACAAAACACTAATCAATATCAACAGAAATTTCATCTTTGAAAAAAATTACCTAAATTTGCTTATAA
>SMEN01000368.1_pt1 | contig 14231 bp, 13 predicted proteins | sample 2456271 | NCBI WGS metagenome assembly SMEN01 (sample SAMN10132593, study PRJNA489261) | soil metagenome | isolation source: day1 control-loamy sand soil ammended with raw manure from dairy cow... | place: USA | collected 2015-04-01 | reverse complement strand
AGTACAGGTAGGGGCTGTTCAACGCCAGGGGGATATTCGGAAAATCTTCTGAGGCAGTCCACCGGTCACCGGTGAAGGAGTCAGCGCCGAAGACATCATCAAAGGTCGGGCGTACCCTGGCGAAGACCTCGACATCATTATCGGTGAGTTCACCGTGTGCGAAATATTCAAGGTGGGGTTCTTCCTCAATTCCGGAGGCCATGCATTCGCCACGCACCACCCGTTCAATGGCGCGATAGACTTTCTTCTTCACCTTGTCGTTGTAGAAGCGACAGTTCAGCACCAGACGGGCTTCATGAGGGATGGTGTTATTGGAATTCCCCGACTGCAGGGTACCGACAGAGATCACCGCGAAATCCTCCGGGGAGACCTCCCGGCCCACGATGCCCTGCAGGCGCACCACAATCATCGCCGCCACATAAGTCGGGTCGATCGCATTGTGTGGCATGGAACCGTGAGCACTGCGGCCTGTGATACGGATATCGATGGAATCGCATGCGGCCAACGCCGCGCCGGGCATACTCATCACAGCTCCGGCCGGGCCCGGAACCACGTGTTGCCCGAAACATACGTCCGGGTGTGGGATCTTCTGCGCAAGCCCGTCAGCGATCATGGCATTCGCGCCCCGCGCGTTTTCTTCAGAAGGCTGGAACAGTGCGATGAAAGTACCCTTCGCATCCGGGTTGATGCCCATGGCAGTCCGCTGGTTTCCTTGACGGGGAGACCATCAAAATCAGCGCGCATGAGGGCTACAGGATGGTTTTCGTGGTCACCATTGCGGAAAATCGCGAGCACACCGAAACCACCGATGGGCGCTATGATCTCACAATCAAAACGTGTGAGTTGTGCCTGGATCGTGCGTGAGGTCTCCGTCTCAAACCCGGAAAGCTCCGGATGCTCGTGGAGATCCTGGTAGAGATCCTTCTGCCAGGACAGATCGACACCATGATTACGCAGCAAATCCGAGATAGGGCTCATGCCCCTGATATTAGAGCAGTGCTATTCAATTCCTGCTATCGGTGCAGGTCGTGCTTCAAAGCTCACGGGGTGGGAATGACCGCCGGATCAGGGTCATTCCGGTGCTGGGACTGAAGCAGGGGATTGTATTTCAGACTGTTGCGCTTGACCTGACTTTCCGTGGCGATCTTGATGTCTGTGTCGATCCATCCCTCATCGCGCAGACGGTACATCTCCTTCACCACCCGGTCGCGCACATTCTGCGGGGAGAGGGTGTTGAGGTAGATCTTCGTCCCGCCCTCAAAGCCGGCGAGGGTGGATACCCGCCATTTGATCATCACCCGCCACGGCATCGGCATGTCTACATCGATCGGTTTGTGATGCCATTCCTCATTACAGGGGACATCCGGACCGGCTGCAGCGTGACAGGCATGGATGAGGTCACTCATCGCCCGGATTTCCTCCGGGGTTTGCAGCCACGGCTCGGATACCGCAGATCTGGAGTAGATCTCCAGGGTGGGGAAGCGGTGGCCGAAACCGGCAAAGGCCACCGCATGGTCGTTCTCAGCGATGATGAGGTTATGATAACCGGCATAATCCACCGCCCATTCGTTGTACATGTTCGGATTCTGTCGCAGGCGGATCAGTTCAGCGTCGTTCTGGTATCCGCGTTCGTCGATGGTGACCAGCTGCTTGTGCAGGTGATCGAAGGAGGCCCCGGCAGGTTGGAGCCAGTTCTGGAAGGCCACCACGTAGGGCGCATAGCGGTTTCGCGCATAGAGATCCCGGATGCCGTCGAGGGTGAAACGGATGAACGCTTCATGTTCATCGGCGGTGAGTGTTCCCGAGGAGGCCAATTCGGAATCGTTCTCCGCCCCGTCCACGAAGTGACGCCTACCCACGATCACATCATGTCCTCCGGAGAAATAGCCCGTAGCCTTGACCAACAGCTCTGCATCGGAGAATCCCGTGGGGTCCTCACCGGCTGCCTTGAGTCGCGTACGGACAATGGTCAACACGTGCTCCCGGCCTTCCGGATCAGCGAGGTAGGTTGACATCCGCATGGCGGTCTCAGCATCGATCTCAAAACCGAAATTCTTGTTCCAATAGTCATAGGTGACAATTTCAAACAGGTTGGGTACCCGACGAAATTCCGCCACCGTCTCCTTTACCGCGGAGGGGAGAACACCCGGCAGAATCTCGAATACGCCATCTGCATTCTTGACCATGCGGGTTTTCTCCGGGGGAGTGGCCAGGGGATTATCCGCGCAGAAAGCGCAATAGTTGGTGCGATCCTCTTCGGTCAGTGGGGTGGGATGGGGAGCGGGATATGACAGGGGACGGTTGCCCCTCCCGGGCACGGTCCAGACTTCGGTGCCGCTAAAAGGATTGACCTGTTTGATGGTGCCATCGGCCATGGTGCGGATGGGGGTGGGGTGGGTATTGAATGGGCTGCTCATGAGTCCCAGATTATTGGCTAGGGTGAAGGAATGCCGAAAATTCAGTTTGATGTACTCGTTCCGGACTCACAATCAATCGATCTCGCGGGTCGTTTTACCGCCGTGTCGGATTTCATCATCCGGAAAGGGTTGATGGATTCCGGTCTTGTGGTCCACGATCCGGATCCCTCCACCGCCCCCGGGGTGGAGGAGCAGCTGCGACAGACCTACCGCGATGAGCATGAGGAGAATGACCTCGAGGACTCCTCCGTCAACCGCTATCGCATCGAGGTCGACGGGGTTAAGGGCTCCGTCAATCAGATCACCATGATCTTCGCCCGACTACTCACCCCACCGGCAGAGCTACCCAAGGATGCCTTCCTCCTCGAGCAGGAGCTCCTCTATGAAGTGCCGGCCACCTACCCGTGGATCGTGGAGATTGTGCGCTGATTCTCCGGTCGCTCCGGTCGTTCCGGTTTAGGCGCGGGCGCTGAAGTCCTCAGCGATCCTCCGGCCTGCGGCACGCAGCTGGGATGCCACATCGGGGTGGTGTTCCAATTCGACGGTGATGATTCCCTCAGGAACATCACCGTCGATTTTTCCTACGGCCACAGCAAGTGGAACGCCCGCTTCGGAGGCGAGCGCATGGAGGGTCCCCACGACCTTCCCGGCGTAGGACTGCGCATCCAGTTTTCCTTCACCGGTGATGACCAGATCGGCCCGGTTGAGCATCTCTTCAATACCGGTGGCACGTGCGATCACTGCGGCACCGGGCAGGATATGAACATGCTCGGTGGTGCCGTGCATGAGGGCGGACAGCCACGTCAGGCCGATGGCGATCCCGCCTGCGGCACCCATGCCGGGTGTTGAACCGTCGACATTGAGGACATCGCACATGTGGGTGAGGGCCTCGTCGAGAAGCCTGATCTCCTCCTCGTTGGCACCTTTCTGGGCGGCGAAGACCTGTGCCGCCCCGGTGGGGCCCGTCGCGGGGATGTGGACATCAGTGAGCAGAATCCACTCCGCTACCGCAGCGGGGATGTTGAGGAGGGCGGTGTCGATATTGTCCAGGTTGATCAGATCCGCACCGCCCTTGTCCAGGGGGTGGCCTGCTTTGTTCCGCGGGGTCGCGCCCAGCGCAACCAGGATTCCACTGCCACCGTCGGTGGTGGCGGAGCCACCGAGTCCGAGCGTGATCCGGGTGGCTCCCCGGGACACCGCATCTGCGATGAGGACACCGGTGCCGTAGGTGTCACCCGTGGTGGGCACCGGCGCGTCGGCGACCGCAGGCAGGCCCGATGCGGCTGCGACATCAATATAGGCGGTAGCGCTCTCCTGATCGAAGATGTATGTCGCTTCGGTGAGACGACCTGCCGCATTGGTGGTGGGAAGTCTGATGACCTCGCCGCCGAAGACCGCGGAGGTTCCTTCGCCACCATCTGCCATCGGGGCCAGGGTGATCTCGGCATCTGGCAGGACCTCGCGTACACCCTCAGCCAGGTAGGCGGCGGCCTCAGCAGCGGTTGCGGTCCCCTTGTAGGAATCCGGCGCGACGATGATGGTCGGGGTGGTGCTCATGGCGGGTGGGCCTTTCGATCTGCGGTGCGGTTTTCCTAGTGACTCTATCGGGCTGTGGTCTGAACCCGGCAATCAGTGTGCGGAGCTGAGGGGTGGTGGCAGGACCGGCCGACACTGAAGTGGTATTAATACCAGTTGGGTCACCGGTTAGGTGTGGTTGTGGTGCTGAAAGTCGTGAGTTTCTTATTTTCCATGCATACGGTGAGCCCCGGAGCGAGTAGTCTGAAAATAATGTGAATTTGTCGAGATTGTGGTCATATCGCCATAGGGCTGTCATAATTAAACGTGAGCATTGACCTGCCACTTGCCTTCCTGTGAGTCAACTCTCATGTTGTGAAGTTGCTCTTTGATGCTTCTGTGGTTTAAAACTATTAACCGTTAGGTATAACAAGCCGTGCCAGTATGTGGTTGAGATTTCATCGGAAATTCAACTGCCTGCAGCGCCGAGATGGGAACGTTGAATTCATGACTGTAGATGAGCAGGTCTCCACCTACTACGACATGCTGCTGAAGCGTAATGCCGGGGAACCAGAATTCCACCAGGCCGTGGCTGAGGTTCTTGAATCTCTGAAGATCGTCCTGGAAAAGGATCCACATTACGCAGATTATGGTCTGATCCAGCGTCTCTGTGAGCCGGAGCGTCAGCTGATCTTCCGTGTCCCATGGGTGGATGATAGTGGTCAGGTACAGGTAAACCGTGGCTTCCGTGTCCAGTTCAACTCCGCCCTCGGCCCGTATAAGGGTGGTCTGCGTTTCCACCCGTCGGTCAACCTCGGCATTGTGAAATTCCTCGGCTTTGAACAGATCTTCAAGAACTCCCTGACCGGCCTTCCAATCGGTGGCGGTAAGGGCGGTTCCGACTTCGACCCCAAGGGCAAGTCCGAGCTGGAGATCATGCGTTTCTGCCAGTCCTTCATGACTGAGCTGCAACGCCATATCGGCGAGTACCGCGATGTCCCGGCCGGCGATATCGGAGTGGGTGCCCGCGAGATCGGTTACCTCTTCGGTCAGTACCGTCGTCTGGCCAACCAGCACGAGTCCGGTGTTCTCACCGGTAAGGGCCTGACCTGGGGTGGATCCCTGGTCCGCACCGAGGCCACTGGCTTCGGAGCCGTCTACTTCGTCCATGAGATGATCAAGGCCGAGGGTGAAACCATCGAGGGCAAGAAGATCATCGTGTCCGGTTCCGGCAATGTAGCCACCTACGCCATCCAGAAGGCGCAGGAACTCGGTGCCGTGGTCGTCGGTTTCTCCGATTCCAGTGGTTGGGTCTCCACCCCGAACGGTGTCGATGTGGCGAAGCTGCGTGAGATCAAGGAGGTCCGCCGCGCACGCGTGTCCTCCTACGCCGACGAGGTGGAGGGCGCCGAGTACCACACCGACGGTTCCATCTGGGATCTGACCGCGGACATCGCGCTGCCCTGTGCCACCCAGAACGAACTCGACGGCGACAATGCCCGCACCCTCGCGGACAACGGCTGCCGCTTCGTGGCGGAGGGCGCCAACATGCCCTCCACCCCCGAGGCCATCGAGGTCTTCCGTGAGCGCGGCGTTCTCTTCGGACCGGGCAAGGCCGCCAACGCCGGCGGCGTGGCCACCTCGGCACTGGAGATGCAGCAGAACGCCTCCCGTGATTCCTGGAGCTTCGAGTACACCGATGAGCGCCTGCACCGCATCATGAAGAACATCTTCAAGTCCTGCGCCACCACCGCCAAGGAGTACGGCCACGAGAAGAACTACGTGGTCGGTGCGAACATCGCCGGCTTCAAGAAGGTCGCCGACGCCATGCTCGCCCAGGGTGTTATCTAAGCCCAGCCAAACACCACGGTAAGAACCACGGTGCGGTCACAGCCACCAGATCGACACAACCGCCTGCCCCCGGGAGATCCTCCCCAGGGCAGGCGGTTGTTTTCTGGGTTTCTGCGGTTCTGCGGTTCGCGCAGGCCAACCCGGACCGGCTGACTCAGGCCAGTTCGATGACCCGGTCCACGCCGGACAGCGCCGCCCGGCGGTGGGCGATGATGATCACGGTGGTGTCCCGCAGGCTGGACAGGGTGCGGGACAGCTCCGCCTGGTTGAGGGCATCCTGGTGGCTGGTCGCCTCATCCAGTACCAGCACCCGTGGGCGGCGTGCGAGCGCCCGGGCGAGGCAGACACGCTGTTTCTGGCCGCCGGACAGTGCCAGGGCACTGGTCTCCAGATCAATGTCACCGATGGAGGCCGCCCGCATCGCCGCCATCGCCTCCTCCTCGCTGAGATCCGGGTTACCCACCCGCAGGTTGTCCAGGACGGAACCCCGGAAGAGTGTGGACGTCTGTTCCACGAAGGCAACGGTGTCGCGCAGTTCCCTGAGGGGGATCTCGCGGACATCCACGCCACCGAGGGTGACCTGGCCGGCCTGCACATCCTGCAGGCGCACCAGCGTGCTGGCCAGGGTGGATTTTCCTTTACCGCTGGGGCCGACCAGCCCGATGTGCTCACCGGCATCGACGGTGATCGACACCCCGCTCAGGATCGGGCGCCCCTGGCCGATGGTGACGTCCTCCCAGCGGATATCCAGGGGTCCGTCGGGTAGGCGGGCTGGTTCAACCGTCTCCGGGATGGTCACAGGTGCGTCGATGAGCTGGTAGTAGCGCCGTGCGCTCTCCAGGGCGGTGGGCAGGGTGCGGGCGAAGCCCTCGACCGCATCGAGGGCGGGTGCCACTCCCACCACGATGACGGCCGCCACCACATCAGAGGTTGCCCAGATGATGAGGGCCGCCGCGATCCACGGCCAGGCCAGTGCCAGGCCCTGACGGAACCCGACGCGCAGCCCCTGGGCGGTCACCGCGCGGTTCAGCCGGTCCTCAAGACCCGCCAGCTGCCGCAGCCGGTTGGCCTCTGCATGGTGGGATTGGATCTCCAGGCGCCCGGCGGCATCCTCCGACAGGTGCTGGGAGATCAGACTGCGGATGCCGGCCTCACCCGGACCGGGGGCAGCGCGGCCGAGTAGGGGAATCAGCCACCCGATGAGGATGCCCACCACGCCGATGATCCCGGCGACCGGGTCGAGGACGAACAGGGCGACCCCGGCCGTGAGACTGAGCAGCACCGCCGTGACGGTGGGGGCGATGGTGTGCGCGAAGAAGACCTCGATGGAGTTGATGTCACGGGTGGCCACGGCGAGCACCGCACCGCTGCCGGACCGCACACGGGGTGTGCCCTGGCGGACGAGGGCGTCGTAAAGCTCAACCCGCATCCGGGCGAGCAGGGTGAACGCGGCGCGGTGGCCGCACACCTGCTCACCCCACCGGCTGATCGCCGCTGTCAGCGCGAGCAGCGCCATGACCACCCCGAGCACCCAGGCGGACAGGTCCGGGCCGGTGGTGAACACCCAGGTCGGCACAATGATGAGGCCCGCGGCCGTGAGCTGGCTGAGCAGACGCAACGCGGTGGAGGCGATGAGTGTGCCCCGCACGGGGGCGGCGGTACGCAGCAGACGGTTGATCACTGTTCCTCCTCCAGGACGCGGGTGAAGAACCCGCCGTGGGTGGCGATCTCCCCCGGGGGACCGAAGGCCTGGATGTGGCCCCCGGCGAGGACCAACACCAGGTCCGCATCCAGGGCCTCAGCGGGCCGGTGGGTGATCTCGATGAGCGTGGCACCGGTGGCACGCGCCGTCTCACGCAGCAGGGCCGCGTTGTCGGTGTCCAGGTTGGCGGTCGCCTCATCCAGCACGATCACCCCGGCACCCTTGACCAGGCCACGGGCCGCGGAGATGCGGGCGGCCTGACCCCCGGAGACACCACGCCCGGTCTCCCCGATACGCAGATCCAGTGGCAACCTCGCCCGTTCCAGGATGTCCGCGGTGGTGGAGCTGTCCACACCCCGGCCGGCCAGGTCCAGGTTATCGGCCAGCGTGCCTGAGAACAGCGTCGCCGACTGTGGCACATACGCCACCGACCTGCGCAGATCCGCCGCCGTACACTCCTCGCCGCCGATGCGCACCGCACCGCTGAACCCCTGCAGACCCGCGAGGGCGAGCGCCAGGGTGGACTTGCCGGCACCACTGGGACCGACGATGGCCAGGTGCGCCCCGTGGGGCAGACGGAAGGAGACGTCGGTGATCACCGTGCGCTCCCCACGGGCGACCGTGAGCTTGTCGACGTCCACCGCCCCCACCTGCAGCCGACCCTCCGGAACCTCCCCGGGATCCGGGGCATCACCCCGGTTGCCCAGTGCACGGCGGATGGTGCCCAGGGAGGCCTTACCGGCCAGACCGGTGTAGAAGGTCCGGCCCATGCGGTTGACCGGATCGATGAGCAGACGGGCCAGCAGCACCACCGCCACAGCCTCACCCACCCCCAGATCCCCACGGGTGAGACCGATCAGCGCCGAGACCGCCGCCACCGTCGTGGTGGCCAGACCGAAGGCACCATCGGTGACCAGGATCATCAACTGGTTGCGGTAGAGCAGGGTCATCACCTGGGTGCGCATCTTCTCCGCCATGCCGCGGATCCGGGCGCGCCGGGAACCGGTGGCATTGAGGATCATGGTGGTGCCCAGCGTGCGCACCGATTCCAGAAACACCCCGGCCAGCTGCCCGGAGGCACGTCCGTACCCGGCACCTGCACCCTTGAGGGAACGGGACGCCCACCCCAGGATCACGGGTATGACCAGCATGCCCACGAGCAGGAGACCGGCGATCGGCCAGGACACCGCCGCGCCGAGGATGATGAGCACCACCACCGGGGCGATCACCGCGGCGAGGTAGGGGCCGAGGAACAACACGGTGTAGGTGGAGGCCTTCTCCGTGGCGTCGGTGGCCTCCGTGATCACCTGGGCATCGTCGCGGGAGGTATCGGGGCCGAGGGACAGGCTGACGCGGGCGAGCTGTTCCCGCCACCGGGCCTCCTGACGCGCGCGCAGGCGCCCGGGGAGGACATTCTCCACCACCAGCAGGACCCCGGCCACCACAGCGGCCAGGATGGTCACCACAAGGGCGGGTGTGGGATCCCCGGCTGTGTCACCGAGCTGGGCGGTGATCAGGTCCGCCAGACCCAGGATCATCACCGCCATCACCGCTGTACGAACCGTGATCAACAGAGTGATCAACCAGCCGACCCGCGGGACATCCTGCAGAAGCGAACGCACGATGTGTACTTCCTTTCACGAAAACATCGCCATCAGCAGTTCACATTAGCCGGTGCGGTGGACACCACCCAGTTCACAGGTGACGTACAGAAAACACTCCCGTGGTCCCCGCAGTATTCCCAGCCACAGTTCCGTGTGGTTGCCCTATCCCGTCGGTGAATCTGGGTACGCTAAGGGGCATGTACAAAGTCTTCGAGTCACTTGATGCACTGGTCCATAACGTCGAGCGGGCCTATGGCGTTCCCATGACCTCCAACTGCGTGGTTCCCCGCCAGGAAATGCTCGCACTGCTGGATGATCTGCGTGATGCCCTGCCCGCCGAACTTGATGATGCCCAGGATGTGCTCGATCACCGTGATGATGTGCTCCGTGAGGCCGGGGAGCGGGCCCGGGTGCTCGTCGAGGATGCCGAGATCGAGGCCCGGGACATCCTGGAGCGTGCCACCCGTGAGGCCGACGCCATGATCGAGGATGCCACCAACCACGCCAACACCGTGGTCGCCAACGCCAATGACACCGCAGACCGCACCGTCACGGATGCCCGGCGGGAGGCTGACAGCCTCACCGAGCGCGCCCAGGCTGAGGCGGACCGTCTCATCGCCTCCGGCAATGACTCCTACCGACGCGCTGTGGCGGAGGGTCAGGCGGAGCAGGAACGTCTGGTCAACGAGGCCGAGGTGGTCCGTCGCGCCAACGAGGAGGCACACCGCATCGTCGATGCCGCCCACGCCGATTCCAACAAGCTGCGCAATGAGTGTGACGAATTCGTCGATTCCAAACTGGCGGAGTTCGAGACCATGCTGTCGACCACCCTGCGCAGCGTGTCCTCCGACCGCACCGCGCTGCGCCGCGGTGCCGGAGTCACCGGCCGCGATTCCAGGGAACCGGTGGCCCGGGATTATGACCGGGACATCGAACGCGAGCCACGCGGCTACGACCGCGACTACTGATACCGGCTGATGCCGCGGGCATCACCGTCACCCATCCACACGACAAGCGCATCGCGTCTCCTGCCGGTTCGACCCGTGCCCCGGGGGCCGGCCAAACCACGGCCAGAGTACGGCCAGAGCACGGTCAGACCACGGTCTACACACGGCCACCACACCGTCGATGTAACAGGTGAGGCGGGATGCGGGTAGGATCTGGCAGGTCATGAAATCTCCATTTGTATTTGATGTCGCAGCATTGCTGCGCGGTAGCGGTCTCCCAGAGAACATCCAGCAGTCCGGGCCCAGCCCGGCCCGTATCGGTCCTGAGATGATCGCCATTCCCGAGGGGGGCCACGTCGATATCGACGCCCACCTCATTCCCCTCGGCGGGGGTATCTCCGTCCAGGCAACCATCCAGGCTCAGCTGAAGGGACAGTGTTCACGCTGCCTGCGTGAGCTGTCCCCGCAGACCACCCTGAACGTCTCCGAGGTGTTCGCCGTCGATGATGATTTCATCACCGGTGAGGCCGTCGAGAACGAGGATGAGCTGCCCCAGGTCAATCAGGATTCCATCGATCTGCTGCAGTCCGTCATCGACGCGGCCGGTCTGAATCTGCCGTTCAACCCACTGTGCACGGAACTCGGTTACGATTCCTGCGATGACAGTGAGGTCCCCGCACCCGACGGCACCGTCGACGACGAGGATGATGACGGTGAAGGTCGGGTCGACCCGCGATGGGCGGGCCTGGAGAAGTTCCTGTGAGCCGCAAGAAAACCCGGGTCACCGGGGTCGATGCGCTCACTGAGGCCTTCGACGCGGTCGATCATGCCCCCCTCCTGGCTAGCCTCGGCGTGGATATCGACCGGGATCTGCTGATCCTGGCGCTGACCCACCGGTCATTTGCCAATGAGAACGGGATGCTGCCGAACAATGAGCGCCTGGAGTTCCTCGGTGACGCCGTGCTGGGTCTGGCCGTGGCCAACCGGTTGTACGAGCTGTATCCCAGCAGTCCGGAATCCGATATCTCCAAGATGAGGGCATCCATCGTCAGCCGGTACGGTCTGGCTGATATCGCCCGGGAGATCAACCTGGGTGAGTTCATCCTCCTGGGCCGGGGCGAGCTGCTCACCGAGGGGCGCAGCAAGGAATCCATCCTCGCCGACACCACCGAGGCGCTGCTGGGCGCGATCTTCCGCCAGCACGGTTTCGAGGTGGCTCGTAATGTCGTGCTCGCCCTGTTCCACCACAAGATCAACCACGCCTCCGCCAAGGGCATCCACCAGGACTGGAAGACCACCCTGCAGGAGGAACTGGCCCAGCGCCGGAAGCCGATGGCGGATTACCAGACCACTTCCGTGGGGCCGGACCATGACCTGGTGTTCACCGCCGTGGTCCATCTCGAAGATGTGGAGATGGGCAGGGGAGAGGGCCCGAACAAGAAACTCGCCGAACAGGAGGCAGCCCGCCAGGCCTTCCTGAAACTCAGGGAGAAGCGTGCCTGAACTGCCCGAAGTTGAGGTGGTCCGCCGGGGTCTGGAGGACCACATGGTGGGACGCACCATTGTCTCCACCTCGGTGTTGCATCCGCGTGCCGCCCGCAACCAGGCCGGCGGGGGTGCCGAGATCGAGGCCAACCTCACCGGCCTTCGGGTCGGGGCCACCAACCGACGCGGGAAATTCCTGTGGTTGGAACTCGATGATGTTGCTGAACACGCACCCTCCGGCCTGGGGCTGCTCGTCCATTTGGGTATGAGTGGCCAGATGCTGGTCAAATCCCCCGACGCATCCCCCAACCCGCATCTGCGGGCACGGGCGGAGCTTGACGACGGCAACGAGGTCTGGTTCGTCGATCAGCGCACCTTCGGGTACTGGTGGCTGGGGGAGCTTGTCGACGGGGTCCCCGGACGCGTCGCCCACATCGCCCGCGATCTCCTCGATGACGCCCTCGACATCCCAGCGCTCGCCGCAGTGCTCAAGACGAAGAACACCGAGATCAAACGCCTCCTGCTCAATCAGGAGATCGTCTCCGGCATTGGCAACATCTACGCCGATGAGATGTTGTGGGAGGCGGGTATCCATCCCCGGCAGAAGGCCAGCAGGATCTCCCTCACACGTCTGGTGGCGCTGCTGGAGGCCGGGCGTGAGGTCATGATCCGCGCCTTGGATCAGGGTGGCACCAGCTTCGATGCGCTCTACGTCAATGTCAACGGCGCGTCCGGGTACTTCTCGCTGTCCCTCAATGCCTATGGGCAGGCGGGCAAGCCGTGCGCGCGGTGTGGGACCCCGATCGCCCGGGAGACCTTCATGAACCGGGGCAGCCACTTCTGCAATCGTTGTCAGAAAGTGTTCTAAATCACTTTCATGCGGTAGATTTTCCATATGGAATCCATACTCAACGCTGTTGCCGCAGTTAACGATAAACTCTGGCTGCTGGTCATTGTCGTCCTGATCGGATCGGGTATCTGGTTCTGCATCACCACATTCCTGGTGCAGATCAGATACATCCCGGACATGTTCAGGGCCATCGTCGAGAAACCCTCGGATATCTCTGAGGGGCAGAAAGGTATCTCGGCCTTCAAGGCCTTCACCATCTCAGCGGCCTCGAGGGTGGGCACCGGTAACGTCGCCGGCGTGGCCATCGCCGTGGCCGTCGGTGGTCCGGGTGCTGTGTTCTGGATGTGGATGATCGCCATCATCGGTGGTGCCACCAGTTTCGTGGAATCAACCCTCGCGCAGGTGTACAAGGTTCGGGATAAGGATTCCTACCGTGGTGGCCCCGCCTACTATATGACCAAGGCCCTCAACTGGAAGTGGTTGGCTGCCATTTTCGCCGTGTTGATCTCCGTGACCTACGGTTTCGTGTTCAACGCAGTCCAGGCCAATTCGATCTCCGCGGCTGTGACCAACTCCTTCAACGCTGATGGCATGGTGGCCAAGTGGATTGTCGGTTTGATTCTCGCCGTTCTCACCGCGGTGGTTGTCTTCGGTGGTGTGCAGCGCATCGCCAGTGTCACCCAGGTCATTGTCCCGGTCATGGCGGTTTCCTACATCGTCATCGGCCTCATCGTGGTGATCATCAACATTGCCGAGGTGCCGGCGATGGTTACCTCAATTGTGTCCCACGCCTTCGGCCTGCGTGAATTCGCCGGTGCCACCCTCGGTGCGGTGATCATGCAGGGTGTCCGTCGTGGCCTGTTCTCCAATGAAGCGGGTATGGGCTCTGTCCCCAACGCCGCTGCCACGGCTTCTGTGTCCCACCCCGCCAAGCAGGGCCTGATCCAGTCCCTGGGTGTGTACTTCGACACCCTGATCGTCTGTAGCATCACCGCCTTCATCATCCTGCTTGCCAAACCTGATCTGTATGCCTCCGAAGGGGGCATGGAACTGACCCAGAACGCGTTGGCCAACTCGGTGGGCGAGTGGGGCATCCACTTCCTCACCGTGGTCATCATCTTCCTGGCCTTCTCCTCGGTCATCGGCAACTACTACTACGGCGAGTCCAATATCGAATTCCTCACCAACAACCGCTCCTACCTGCAGGCCTTCCGTGTCCTGGTGACCCTCTGCGTCCTGGGTGGGGCCATCGGTTCGGTACCGCTGGTCTGGGCACTGGCCGATGTGTTCTCCGGTCTCATGGCCATCACCAACCTCATCGCGGTGGTGCCGCTGACAGGTGTGGCCCTGGCTGTGCTGCGCAACTACGGTCGCCAGCGCAAGGCCGGTCTGGATCCGGTGTTCAGCCGCGACGATGAGGAGATCAGGGGCCTGCGTGGCTGGGAGGGTATGGAATGCTGGGATGGGTCCGATCCCCTGACTGTCAGGAAGACCACCGATGAGCATGCAGCCAACTGATCACGTCCGTCTCACCGCCTTTGTTCACGGCCATGTCCAGGGCGTGGGTTTCCGGTGGTGGACCAGATCCCAGGCACTGGAACTGGGGTTGGCAGGGTCTGCCACCAACCTCAATGACGGCCGGGTCTGTGTTGTCGCGGAGGGGCCGGAGGGGCGTTGTCGGGAGCTGCTGATTCGACTCGGTGAGCAGCCCAGCCGCCATCGCCGGGTGGGAACGGTGAACACCGTAATCGAACAGTGGAGCGAGTCGCGTGGGGTGGAGGGCTTCACTGAACGCTAGACTCTGAAGCCGATATGTATCTGAAATCGTTGACGCTCAAGGGGTTCAAGTCCTTCGCCTCT
>SMEN01001702.1_pt1 | contig 14280 bp, 14 predicted proteins | sample 2456271 | NCBI WGS metagenome assembly SMEN01 (sample SAMN10132593, study PRJNA489261) | soil metagenome | isolation source: day1 control-loamy sand soil ammended with raw manure from dairy cow... | place: USA | collected 2015-04-01 | reverse complement strand
CAGTTGATGCTCGACGAAGGCAAGCAGCTGGACTGGTTTGCCTCGCCGCTGATCGTGGCGCTGGCCGTGGTGGCCGTGGTGGGCTTTATTGCCTTCCTGATCTGGGAGCTGCACGAAGAGCACCCGATTGTGGATTTGCGGGTGTTCCGGCACAGGGGCTTCACCATGAGTGTGCTGACCATCAGCCTGACGTTTGCGGCGTTTTTTGCCGCCAACGTGCTCACGCCGCTGTGGCTGCAAAGCTTTATGGGCTACACCGCCACCGAGTCGGGCTTGACCACCGCGTGGACGGGCCTGTTTGCGCTGATGGTGGCGCCGATGGCGGCAGGTTGGTCGGCCAAGATGGACCCGCGCAAGCTCATCTTCATGGGCGTGATCTGGCTGGGCATGGTGACCTTTTGGCGCACGTTCTCCACCACCGACATGGGCTACTGGAGCATTGCCGTGCCGCTGATGTTCATGGGCTGGGGCTTGCCGTTTTTCTTCATTCCGACCACCGGCCTGGCATTGGCCAGCGTGGAGCCCCGAGAGATGGACAACGCTGCCGGGCTGATGAACTTCTTGCGCACGCTCTCAGGCGCGGCAGCAGTCTCTTTGGTCAATACCGGATGGGAAAACGCCACTACACGCAACCACGCCGAGCTGGTGGGGCTGACGGATCGCACCGGCGAAGTGCTGCAAGGCTTGGAAGCCTCCGGCATGGCGCCCGAAGCGGCGCTGCGCGCGCTGGATGGCATCGTCACCGGTCAAAGCGTGATGCTGGCCACCAACCAGGTGATGCTGGTGATTGCCGTGTGCTTTGTGTTTGCTGCCTGCGTGATCTGGCTAGCGCCCAAGCCCACCCGCGTGGTGGCGCCGGGCGAGGGCGGGCATTGATGGCTTAGGGCCGCCATGGGTCCCATGAACGACAAAGCCCGCATTGCGCGGGCTTTGTTTTTGATAGCTGCTAGCCCTGGTGTTTCAAAGCTTTTAGATAGTTATCTATCTGAATACTAAGAATCGCTAGGGCAGGCAGCTATTGTTTTGAGGTCAGAAATCCCAGTCTTCGTCTTCGGTCGCCACGGCCTTGCCGATGACGTAGGACGAGCCCGAGCCCGAGAAGAAGTCGTGGTTTTCGTTGGCACTGGGGCTCAGCGCCGCCATGATGGCCGGGTTTACCTGGCACATGTCTTCGGGGAACATGGCCTCAAAGCCCAGGTTGCTCAGCGCCTTGTTGGCGTTGTAGTGCATGAAGCGCTTGACGTCTTCGGTCAGGCCGACCGGGTCGTACAGCTCGGCGGCGTAGTGGCACTCCATCTCGTACAGGTCGTACAGCATGGCGTAGGCTTCGGCCTTGATGGTTTCCTGCTCGGCGGTGGGCAGCTTGGCAAACGCCAGTTGGAACTTGTAGCCAATGTAGTAACCGTGCACGGCTTCGTCGCGGATGATCAGGCGGATCAAGTCGGCGGTGTTGGTCAGCTTGCCGCGGCTGCTCCAGTACAGGGGCAGGTAAAAACCGCTGTAGAACAAGAAGCTCTCCAAGCAGACCGAGGCGATCTTCTTCTTGAAGGGGTTCTCCATGGCGTTGTACTCATTCAAGATGAGTTCGGCCTTCTTTTGCAGCCACGGGTTCTCTTCCGACCAGCGAAACGCCTCATCGATCTCGGTGGTCGAGCACAGCGTCGAGAAGATCGACGAGTAGCTGCGCGCGTGCACCGCTTCCATGAAGGTGAAGTTCGACAACACCGACTCTTCGTGCGGCGTGACGGCGTCTTGCATCAGCGAAGGCGCGCCGACCTGGTTTTGCACGGTGTCCAGCAAGGTCAGGCCGGTGAACACACGGATGGTCAGCTCTTGCTCGTTGGGGCGCAGCGTGCCCCAGGACTGGATGTCGTTGGACAACGGCACCTTCTCGGGCAGCCAGAAGTTGGCGGTCACGCGGTTCCAGATTTCGAGGTCTTTGTCGTCCTCGATGCGGTTCCAGTTAATGGCTTGGGTCAGCAATGTCATGGCAATCTTTCAATCAGGCAAATGTGTGTGTGCGTGGTGGGTGCGTGCTGTTACAGCGTGCACGACACACAGGTCGCCGTGACTTCCGTGCCTTCCAGCGCAAGCTGGCGCAGGCGGATGTAGTAAATGGTCTTGATGCCCTTGGTCCAGGCATAAATCTGCGCGCGGTTGATGTCGCGCGTGGTGGCGGTGTCGGGGAAGAACAGCGTCAGCGACAGTCCCTGGTCCACGTGTTCGGTGGCGGCGGCATACACGTCGATGATGGCGTTGGGGCCGATCTCATAGGCGTCGCGGTAGTACTCGACGTTGTCGTTGTTCAGGAACGGCGCGGGGTAGTAGACGCGGCCAATCTTGCCTTCCTTGCGGATCTCTGCAGGTTGCGGTTGTACAGGCCGTGCGCCATCACGTCGCGTTTGAGCTGTTCCCATTCAGCGCGCGTAGGCAGCTGCATGCCGTTCTTGTCGAACAGGGCTTGCACGGTGGCCGAGGTGGGCAACCAGTCGCGGTTCACATACTTGTCAAAGTACTCGCCGGTGGCGTACTTGGACTGGCTGAAACCCACGAACTGCTGCTTTTTCTCCTGCGCAATCAGGCACGATGCGCGCAGGCAGTGGTAGGCCACGGCGGCAAAGTAGACGCTGGTGAACTCGACCGCCTCGGGGCTGTCGTAGTGCACGCGTTCACGCGCCAGGTAGCCGTGCAGGTTCATCTGGCCCAGGCCGATGGCGTGGCTGTCGTCATTGCCCTGGCGCACGGAGGGCACCGAGTCCACCTTGCTCATCTCGGACACTGCAGTCAGCGCGCGGATTGCGGTTTCCACCGCATTGCCCAGCAGGCCGCTGTCCATCACCGTGGCGATGTTGAGCGAGCCCAGGTTGCACGAAATGTCGTTGCCAATGGTCTCGTAGTTCAGATCTTCTGCCAGCACCGAGGGGGTGTTGACCTGCAAGATCTCCGAGCACAGGTTGGACATGTTGATGCGGCCTGCAATCGGGTTGGCGCGGTTGGCCGTGTCCTCAAACAGGATGTAGGGGTAGCCGGATTCGAACTGGATTTCCGCAATCGTCTGGAAAAACTCGCGCGCCTTGATCTTGGTCTTCTTGATGCGCGGGTCATCGACCATGGCCTTGTAGTGCTCGGTCACGGAGATGTCGGCAAACGGCTTGCCGTACACGCGCTCGACGTCGTACGGCGAGAACAGGTACATGTCCTCGTTCTTCTTGGCCAGCTCGAAGGTGATGTCTGGAATCACCACGCCCAGCGACAGTGTCTTGATGCGGATTTTTTCGTACGCGTTTTCGCGCTTGGTGTCCAGAAATCGCATGATGTCCGGGTGGTGCGCGTTCAAATACACGGCACCTGCGCCCTGGCGTGCGCCCAGCTGGTTGGCGTAGGAGAAACCATCTTCCAGCAACTTCATCACCGGGATCACGCCCGAGGACTGGTTCTGAATGCCCTTGATGGGCGCGCCTTGCTCGCGCAGATTGCTCAGCAGCAGGGCCACGCCACCGCCGCGCTTGGACAGCTGGAGGGCGGAGTTGATGGCACGGCCGATCGACTCCATGTTGTCCTCGATGCGCAGGAGGAAGCAGGACACGGGCTCGCCGCGCTGTGCCTTACCGGAGTTGAGGAAGGTGGGGGTCGCCGGCTGGAAACGGCCGGTCATGATCTCGTCGACAAGCGCGTTGGCGGTCTCCCGCTCGCCATCGGCGAGGGTGAGGGCGACCATGCACACACGGTCCTCGAAACGCTCGAGGTAACGGCGACCGTCGAAGGTCTTCAGGGTGTAGGAGGTGTAGTACTTGTAGGCACCCAGGAAGGACTTGAAACGGAACTTGTAGGAGTAGGCGCGCTTGAACAGGTCCTTGATGTACTCGAAGTCATACTTGTCCAGCACCTCCTTCTCGTAGTAGTTGTTCTCCACCAGGTAGTCGAGTTTCTCGTGGAGGTTGTGGAAGAAGACGGTGTTCTGGTTGACGTGCTGGAGGAAGTACTGATTCGCGGCTTCCCGATCCTTGTCGAACTGGATCTTTCCGTCATCATCATAGAGGTTGAGCAGCGCGTTGAGGGCGTGGAAGTCCATCTGGTCTCCGCGTGGAATGACGGAGGTTCCCGTTGCAGTCAAAGGAATGGTCCCTTTCAAGATTGTTTTTAAATTAGATCCGGTGGCCCGCCTGCGGGCACGACCGGGATGTCTGATCCATGATGCCGGAGTTGTCTGGTCGGGGTCAGCTCCCGACCAACTCCTGCAGGGATTCGGGGACGGGGCCCAGACCGAGTGCATCGGCGTTCTGGATGAGTCCGCCGCGGAGGATCCGCACGTCTTCCTCGTTGCCCATCAGTTCAAACCGGTAGACGTAGGGCACCTTGCACTTGCGGGCGATCTCATCTCCGGCGAGCCCGAAATCAGCTCCGAAGTTGGAATTCCCTCCCGCCACGACCGCGCGGATGAGGCTGCGGTTGTGTTCGTTGTTGAGGAACCGGATGACCTGGGGTGGGACCGGACGGGAGTTCTTGCCACTCATGGTGACACCCCCGCCGTAGGTGGGCACGATGAGGACATAGGGTTCATCGACCAGCAGCGGTTCCTCCACCCTGGTCAATGGGATACGAACATTGGGTAGCCCGAGCTTCTGCACGAATCGGTGCGTGTTGTCGGTGGCCGAGGAGAAGTACACAACCAGCATCCCCGAACTCACTTCCCTTCTGAAGAACTCGCACCGTGTCCGACGGTGCGTGCGGTCCGGCGAGGTTATCCCCTGTTGAGGATACTCCCGGAATGATTCCCCCCACCCACGGGTGGAGAAAGACAAAACGCCGCCAGATAGGCGACGTGGGCATCCGGACAACCCCCATGCGGGGTTCCCCGGCGCGGTAGCCTCCAGACCGGTGAAGGCGCGGGCGTGTTAGGCGACAGCCGTGGCCATTTCACGGATGCGCTCCGGGCGGAAACCGGACCAGTGGTCGGCCTCGGTGACGACAACAGGAGCCTGGAGGTAACCGAGGGCGAGCACGTAGTCGCGTGCCTCATCATCAAGGCTGATGTCCACGAGCTCATAATCCAGGCCAGCCCGGTCGAGGGCCTTCTTGGTTGCGGTGCACTGGACGCAGGCTGGCTTGGTGTAAACAGTGATGGCCATGTTTTCGGACCCTTTTCCCTTTCAGCTCCAGCCACCGGGGGCTGAAACCTCATCTCACTTTTTCGGTTTTATAAAGTCTTTCTGCCATCTCTGGCCGAATAATCAGCCAGTTTTCGAGTCCCCACCTCTTGCGGTGCGTTCTCTTAAGGCGACAACACAGACACTATACTTTGTGGTGAATTAGTGCAAGGAGCACTACATATAGTAGTTACACGGAGGGTATTCCCAGCACATCACATCTTCAGCCCCCACATGTTGCGCCCCGAGCCACCCGGGAACCCAGGCAATGTAACTACAAAGTTGTCATTTACCCAGCACGTCCAGTGGACACCCTTGTCCCCGTTATGGATTTGTTATAAATCACCCCTGCCGGTGGGGTACCCCCATGGGTGTCCACACTGGCCCCGGACCTGGCCACGAAAAGAAGAAACCGCTCGACGCACGACCTGGGCGCCCGGCTTGTTCTTCAGCGACCGAAGGGAATTGCGTACCTTCATTCGGGCGCTCCTTTCTCTCATGCGCTATAAGGCTATTGAAGCTCGATTGATGTGCGGGATAAACCGCACGTCATACCAGCTATGACACGAGGGTCTATCTTATCCGACAGGGCGGTAAACACCAAACCCCGTCTGCTTCCAGCGTTCTCTACAGCTGCGCAACGCTGTCGGGGAGTATAAAAGCCTACGATGAAAACCATGACAGACACTCGAGACCATATCATCTCACAACTCTCCGCCGTTCCCAGCATCGAGCCCGCGGCCGAGGTCGAATCCAGGGTGCAGTTCCTAGTGGATTACCTCCGGGTTTCCCATGCCCGCGGTTATGTCCTGGGCATCTCGGGCGGTCAGGATTCCACCATCGCCGGCCGTCTGGCCCAGCTCGCCGTGGAACGCATCCGCAGCGAGGATGGCAGCGACCACCAGTTCGTGGGCGTGCGTCTGCCCCACGGTCTCCAGGCCGATGAGGAGGACGCCCTGGTCGCGCTCGACTTCATCCAACCGGACCGCAGCATCAGCATCAACATCCGTGAATCCACCGATGCACTGTCCGCCGCCACCGCAGCCGCCCTCGGCCAGGATGACCTGGGGGACTTCAACAAGGGCAATGTGAAGGCCCGCCAGCGGATGGTCGCGCAGTACGCCATCGCCGGTGAGCTCGGGTTCCTGGTGATCGGCAGCGACCACGCGGCCGAGAATATCACCGGGTTCTTCACCAAATACGGGGACGGGGCCGCCGATGTCCTCCCCCTCGCCGGACTGACCAAGCGCCAGGGGGCTCAGCTCCTGCAGTATCTCGGCGCCCCGGAATCCACCTGGACCAAGGTTCCCACCGCCGACCTGGAGGAGGACCGCCCGGCACTTCCGGACGAGGAGGCGCTCGGCGTGACCTACCAGGAGATCGACACCTACCTGGAGAACACCGGGGAGGTCTCCCCCGGGGCCGCCGCCCGCATCGAGCACCTGTGGAAGGTCGGGCAGCACAAACGTCACATGCCGGCCACCCCACAGGATCAGTGGTGGCGTCAGTAGTCGGGGATCAGCCCCACAGGTCGAGGGTCGCCTCTGCAGCCCGGATCAGTGGGGCGGCATAACCCGGACCGTGGGAGGAGGCGTGGACGGCCAGGGGGTGCAGCTGATGTACCGGGGTTCGTGCCCGCCACCCAGCACCGAGTGGATTGACCTCCTCGTACCCGGCGCGGATCTCGTCCAGGTGGGGTGCGCCGAACAGTGCCAGCATCGCCAGGTCCGTTTCCGGGTGCCCGCCGTGGGCGGCGGGGTCGATCATCACGGGGCCCTGGGTCCCGAACAGGAGATTCCCGCTCCACAGGTCACCGTGGATGCGGGCGGGGGCCACCTCGACGTCCTGGGCCCTGATCACCGCGCAGGCGGCCTGCACCGTACGCAGACCGTCGGGGCTGAGGTGCGCGCGTCGATAAGCATTCTCAGCGAAGGGCAGCACACGCTGCTCCACGTAGAAATCGGCCCACCTGTCGGTGGGTGTGCAGTCCTGGCGTTGGGTCCCGATGTAGTTGGGCCCCTCCCAGCCCGGGGGCGGGGAGCCGAAGGCGGGCGCACCGGCGAGATGGATGCGGGCGAGTTCCCGACCGGCGGTGCGGGCGGCCGCGGGTGTCGGTCGGGTGGGCTCCACCCTCATGGTGGAGATGTGGGATTCATCCGCACTGACCACCCGGGCTACCGCCTCGGACGCCTCACCGAGCCACTTGAGCCCGGCAGCCTCAGCCAGTGCCGACTGGGGCTCGCCGGGCCTTTTGGTGAAGGTCTCCACGGTTGATCAGTAACGCGCCGGTTCCTCACCGAGCTGGAACTCGCGGCCGGTGATCTCATTCGGGGTGATGCGGACGTAGTTGTACTTCAGGGTGGGCACCCAGGGCTTGAGGTCGAGTTCATCGACCTCCTGGATCTCCTCGAGATCCTGCACCAGCTCAGCCGCACCCCGGACCACCACAGACCAGGCCACACCGTCCTTGACCTCATCGACCTCGAAGAGGACATCGTGGTTGAGGGTGATGGTGAAGAGCTTGTTGCCCTCCGCGGTACGGAAGTAGAGGTTCTCACCGTTGGTGACGTAGTTGACCGGGAAGATGTCGAGGTCATCGCTGCGACGGACCACAACCCGCCCGAGAGCGGTCCTGGCGAGGCGCTCCCTCGACTCCTGCTCGTTGAGTTTCTGGACTGGGCCGTTTACGTCTGACATCGCTGCAACACTCCCTGGTGATGGATGAGAGGCCTGGAGGTGATACTGAAGAACACTCCAGGTTAGAAATGCTTTCCATTAACCAGTTTACCCGCCGGTGCCCTTCCCGGGGGTCTAATGAATCCGCACCGCCATGCGGCCGTGCAGCCTGCCCGCCATGAGATCGGTGCCTGCCTGGGGGACGTCGGCAAGCTCGACGACGGTGGTCATGGCATCGAGCACGCCGGTGTCCAGGTACTCAGACAGCAGCGACCACGCGCGTTGACGCAGCTCACGGGGCGCATCGACGGAGTTGATGCCCACCAGGTGCACACCACGGAGGATGAACGGGAGCACGGTGGCCGGCAGGTCGGGTCCCTGGGCCAAACCACAGGCGGTGACGATTCCACCCCATTGGGTCTGCGCCAGGGCGTTGACGAGTGTGTGCGATCCCACTGAATCCACCACACCCGCCCAGCGGGCCTTCTGCAGGGGACGCCCCGGTTCGCCCAGCTCGGCGCGGTCGATGATCTCCGAGGCCCCCAGACCCGTGAGGTAATCCGCATGCTCCTCCCGGCGTCCCGTGACGGCCACCGTGGTGTAACCCAGCTGGTGGAGCAGATGCAGGGCAATGGATCCCACGCCACCGGTGGAACCGGTCACCAGAATCTCCCCGTCCCCGGGTGTCACGCCCTGCTGCAGAAGGGCATCGACGCACAGTGCCGCAGTGTATCCCGCGGTGCCGAGCGCCCCGACCTGCTGGGCACTGAGGTTATAGGGGATGTGGAGGGTGTGCTCCGAGTCCACCCACAGCCTGCGGGTGTAACCACCGTGACGGTTCTCCCCCAGCCCGGCTCCGTTGACCACCACTTCATCACCGCGTGCGAAACGCGGATTGCGGGATTCGATGACCGTGCCCACCGCGTCGATGCCGGGGATCAACGGCCAGGTGCGCACGACCCCCTTGTCCCCGCGCAGAGCCATCGCATCCTTGTAGTTCAGGCTGCTCCACCCCACCTCGATGAACAGGTCACCATCGCCGAGGAATTCCGGCTGGGCGGAGGTGTCGGTGTAGGTAACGGTGATCTCCGGCTGGCCCTCCCCCGCCGTGGAATCAGCTGTGGAGTCAGCCTTGGAGACGACGATGCTGTTGATCTGGTCTGTATTATCTGGTGTCGCTGGTGTCATGTCGCCCAAGTGTAATGAAAACGACCCGCCGGTTGCGGTGGTTCGCAGGTCTGTTGTGTGGCCTGATTTGTGGCAGAGAAAAACCCTGTTCCAATCTCCCGCTGGAAGTGGAACAGGGTTTTCTTTTCCGGTGGAGCTAACGGGATTCGAACCCGTGACCCCCACACTGCCAGTGTGGTGCGCTACCAGCTGCGCCATAGCCCCGTGCATATTCAATTGTTGGGATTAACCCAGTGGCCCAGTGGAGCTAACGGGATTCGAACCCGTGACCCCCACACTGCCAGTGTGGTGCGCTACCAGCTGCGCCATAGCCCCGCTTTCAACTCATGTAAATCTACATCCCACCCGGTGTTTTAACCAAATCGGCAGGTCGCCAGGTTATCCCCCACCGGTCCCCCGGAGCTCCACCCCACCGGTCCCCTCCCCGATTAACAACACACAGAACGCGGTGATCCCCCGCCCTGACAACAGGGCGGGGGATCACTCATGCGGTATCCGGCGGGTGGTTATGCCCGCTGGGCGCGCAGGTACTCGATCCACTGGTTGATGTCATCAACCGGCAGATCCTGACCGTCCTGCAGCACGCGTGGGGAGGAGACGGAACCGGTCTGCTCGTTGAGCAGTTCGGCATTACCGGTGGCCATATCGATGGCGCGCTGGGTGTTGTCCCCGTTGCGGATGGCATCCACAACGCTGGACTCCGCGCCCATGTGACCGGCGGCGTCGGCGAAGTCATCATTCGTCCACTGGTTGAGCACATTATCCTGCTCCTCGAGGAGCAGGGTGCGGTAGTTCCAGTACAGATCGGAGTCACCGGAATCGGCGACAGCGAGGATGGCTGCTAGGGAACGGGTGGAGTGTCCCTCAGCGTTACCGCGGTCAAGGAAGTTGAGGGAGTGGACCTCGACGACCAGGTCGCCGGATTCGATGTCGGCCCTCATGTCATCATCGGTGTTCTCCGCGAGGAGTGCACAGTAGCTGCAGGAGAAGTCCTCGTACAGCTGGACCACGTCGGCATCGGCGGCTGCACCGTCCTCAGCCTCCAGGGTGACCTTGTCCTCGTCGAGAGTGGCGCTGATGGAAGTGTTCTCATACTCGCGCTCGGCGACGAATTCCGTCTTCGCACCCTGGCCGTTGATGACGATGTAGGCGACAACGGCGATTGCCACAACCACAACGGCAACCAGTGCCCAGAGGAAGGCCTTGCTGCCTCCCTGGTTGGGGTTTTGTACTTTGTTGCTCATGTAATGCCTTACCTTGTTTTCCTATGTTGTTTCCTGCGCGCCGATCGGGGCAGAACCACTGTGCCACCCCTGCGGTGCGGGGGCACCTCAAACGGGCATGACTCTAGACTTTAAACCATCGACGGGTTGTTTGACATGTCTACTAATGCCCCGCCAGCTGACCCACCAGTCGCCCCTACTGCCCCAGCACCTGACTGACCAGAGCCTGGGCTTCCTCCTGGACCTGCTTGAGGTGTTCCTCACCCTTGAAGGATTCGGCGTAGATCTTGTACTTGTCCTCGGTGCCGGAGGGTCGCGCGGCGAACCAGGCGTTCTCGGTGGTCACCTTGAGGCCTCCGATGGCGGCGTTGTTGCCGGGTGCCTCGGTGAGCTTGGCGGTGATCGGCTCGCCGGCCAGTTCGGTGGCGGTGACCTGCTCGGGGGACAGTGCCTTCAGGATGGCCTTCTGCTCGCGGGTGGCCTCGGCGTCGGTGCGTGCGTAGGCGGGGGCGCCGTACTGCTCGGCCAGTTCGGCGTAGCGCTGGGAGGGGGTCTTGCCGGTCACGGCGATGATCTCGGCGGCCAGCAGGTTGAGGATGATGCCGTCCTTGTCGGTGGACCAGGTGGTGCCGTCCATGCGCAGGAAGGAGGCACCGGCGGATTCCTCGCCGCCGAAGCCGATCTCACCGGAGATCAGTCCGGGCACGAACCACTTGAAGCCCACGGGCACCTCCACCAGGGTGCGGCCGAGGCTTGCCACCACGCGGTCGATCATGGAGGAGCTGACCAGGGTCTTGCCCACGGCGGTGTTCTCCGACCAGCCCGGACGGTGGGCGAAGAGGTAGTCGATGGCCACTGCCAGGTAGTGGTTCGGGTTCATCAGTCCCGCGTCCGGGGTGACGATGCCGTGACGGTCCGCATCCGCGTCGTTGCCGGTGGCCACGTCGAACTTGTCCCGGTTGGCAATGAGGGAGGCCATGGCGTGCGGGCTGGAGCAGTCCATGCGGATCTTGCCGTCGGAATCGAGCGTCATGAAACGGAAGGTGGCATCCACATGGGGGTTGACCACGGTGAGGTCCAGGCCGTGGGCCTCGGCGATGGCACCCCAGTAGTCCACGGAGGCCCCGCCCATCGGGTCGGCACCGATGCGGACGCCGGCCTCGCGGATGGCGTCGATGTTGACCACATTGGGCAGATCCTCAATGTAGGTGCCCTTGAAGTCGTAGCGCCCGACGCGCTCATCCAGTACACCGTTGACGGGGACACGCTTGACGTCGACAAGCCCGCCGCGGAGCAGGTCGTTGGCGCGGTTGGCGATCCAGTCGGTCGCGTCCGCGTCGGCCGGCCCACCGTTGGTGGGGTTGTACTTGAAACCACCGTCGCGCGGCGGGTTGTGGGACGGGGTGATCACGATGCCGTCGGCCAGCGGGTAGGACGGGCCGGCCGTGCCCCAGCGCACATCCTTGTTATGGCGCAGGATCGCGTGCGACACCGCCGGGGTCGGGGTGTAGCCGCCGTCGGCGTCGACAAGCACCTCGACGTCGTTGGCCAGGAGCACCTCGAGCGCGGAGATCATCGCCGGCTCCGACAGGGCATGGGTGTCGCGGCCGATGAAGATCGGGCCGACCCAGTTGGAGCTGCGCTGGTTGCGGAAATCCACGATGGCCTGGGTGGTGGCGAGGATGTGGTGCTCATTGAACGCGCTGTCCAGGGAGGAACCGCGGTGGCCGGAGGTACCGAAGGCCACCTGCTGATCGGGGTTCTCCACGTCCGGGATGCGGGTGAAGTATGCGGTGACCACCTCCGCGATGTCGATGAGGTCCTCTGGCTGTGCCAGCTGCCCGGCGCGCTCGTGTGCCATGTGTGCTGCTCCTTATGAAAATGACTCGTGCAGGTGCTATCCCTGTCTGCTATCCCTGTCCATCATTCCCGCAAACACGCGTCTTTGCAGGGGATGGGCGAAATTTCGGGCGGGTAGACTCAGGTTTTATGCCAAAACTCTGGGAGGGCATGTCCGTCGGTGCCGGCGCGGCGGTGGGTGCCTGCGCGCGCCTGGCGCTCACGATGCAGTTCGATGACGGCCTGTGGCCAATCCTCGCCATCAATATGCTGGGGTCCTTCCTCATGGGCCGCTACCGGCCGGGCCCGTTCTGGGGTACGGGTGTCCTCGGTGGTTTCACCACCTTCTCCGCCTTCGCGGTGATGCTTGTCGACGCCCCCCTCCCGCACGCCGTCACCTACCTCACCGTGACCGTGGTGGGCTGCGTGGCAGCCTGGCTGGTGGGCAACCGGTGGGCGTCATGATCTCCGTCCTGAGCTTCGTTATGGTGGCTGCGGGTGCCTTCCTCGGCGGGGTGCTGCGGTGGGCGCTGACCCGGTTGCTGCCCGCCCGCCGGGGAACACTTACCGCCAACACCCTGGCCTGCCTGGTCGCCGGGATCGTGATCGGCAGTGCACTACCCGTGCTGGAAACAGCGCTCCTGGTCACAGGTTTCTGTGGGGCGCTGTCCACCTGGTCCACACTGGCCCGGGAACTGGGGGAACTGATCAGTAAGCGGGACTGGGGTGGGCTGGTGGCCTATGGTGTCACCACCCTGGTGCTGGGGATCGTGGCGGTACAGGTGGGTCTGCGGCTGGCCTAACGGAACGCGGCGATGATCACCCACACCAGCAGCGCACCGGGGATGAGAACAAGCAGGATGAAGGCCCACGCCCGACCGGCGGGTTGCCCGAGGTTGAAGGTGAAGTTGGTGCCGGTGCCGGTGTCCACCAGGATGCGTTTATCCCCGGGGTCGTTGTAGAAGATCCCCCAGGCCTTCCCCTGCTCGCCTGGTTCCTTGGGATATTTCCGCTCAATCGCCTTCTGCTCCTTCACCAGCGCCCACATGAGCAGTCCGCAGAGCGCGAAGATGGCGGCCAGTGACAGGGGTAGTCCCCACCGGTTGTGGTCGGCGGTGTAGCTGCGCGCCAGCATGAACAACACCAGCAGGTTGAGGGTGAACATGAACCAGCCCAGGTGTCGCTGTGTCGCGCGGTAGCCGTGCCAGGTGCGGTGGGCCTCATTGGGGGTCTTCGCCCCACCGGGGCCGGTGACATACCCCGACTGCATGGAGATCATCGCCTCCGCGGCGAGGTGACTGAGTATCAGCACGACAGGGCCCAGCAGGATGTTGAACAGGAATCCGCCCAGGGTCTTCTCCCGGAAGCCATCCGCCTCGCCCGCGGCGTTCCAGTGGATGGGCATCGGGTCGGGTATGTCCGGGTAGTAGACCACAAGCAGGGTGAGCACCACGATCGCGGTGGAGACCACGGTGGCCAGGATCCATCCCCAGTTCATCGGGATTTTCGGCAGATCGGGCATGTGCTTGTCTGTTCGTCTCACAGTGCCAGATGGTAGCAAGGCCCCCGGACACGCAGAAGCTCCCCGCCACCTGGGCGGGGAGCTTCTGTGTCGGGATGCGTTAGTCCGCGATGGCCTCCAACGGAGGCGTCTTGGCCGCCTTGTGCGCCGGCCACAGTGCCGCGATGACACCGACCACGGCGGCACCCAGCAGCATCAGGGCGAGCTGACCCCACGGGACGGTGGCGGGGGCATCAAGCCCCTCACCGGACATGACCGTGACAAAGGCCCAGCCCAGTCCCAGGCCGATGAGCATACCCACGATCGCACCGTAGATGGCGATCTGGACGGATTCCAGGGTGATCATGGTGCGGACCTGACCGCGTCCGGTACCCACCGCCCGGAGCATGCCGATCTCCTGTCGACGCTCAATGACATTGAGTGCCAGGGTGTTGATGATGCCGATGATGGCCACGATCACCGCGAGCGCGAGCAGCGCGTACAGGATGTTCATCATCGTGTTGATGATCTGGACGGTCTCACCGGCGTACTCGGAGGAACTCTGCACCTTGACCACGATGTACTCGGCCACCGCATCCTCGATGTCGGTGCGTGCCTGCTCCGGGTCCACACCCTCGGCGACATTGGCCAGGATCATCTGGGGGATGGTCCGACCCTCGAGCGGGGTGCCGGCGGGGGCGGTGGT
>SMEN01001709.1_pt1 | contig 14282 bp, 11 predicted proteins | sample 2456271 | NCBI WGS metagenome assembly SMEN01 (sample SAMN10132593, study PRJNA489261) | soil metagenome | isolation source: day1 control-loamy sand soil ammended with raw manure from dairy cow... | place: USA | collected 2015-04-01 | reverse complement strand
AATTACTGCTATCGTTATAGCATCAGAGGCTTCCTTACACTTTTCCTAAAACATAATTATAGAGATAAAAAATGTGGGAACTGTTTACTCATCCGTCAAATATCGTATTTAGTATCAGCCTGAGTCTGATGCTGATGTTTGCTGCACTGGAATGCATATTACTGCTGCTCGGTGGCGGCTCGCAGAATATGTTAGAACAGTTTTTGCCTGAAGACCCCCTGCAACCAGAAATTAATCCAGATCAACATCCCGGCTTTTTCACCAAAGTATTTGACTGGTTATATCTGGGACGTCTGCCTTTATTTATCTGGCTCATCATTTTTCTGACCAGTTATGGCCTGAGTGGCTTATTGATTCAGGGAATATTTGAACGCCTGACCAGCCAGCTCTTCAATGTATGGCTAATTTCCCCAGCCTGTCTGTTTCTGTGTATGCCGATAGTGCGCTGGCTTGCCATGGCTGCCAGCAAGCTTATGCCTCAAGATGAAACTTCTGCCATTTATAGTGACGAGCTTATTGGGCGTACCGCAATCATTATTCTGGGTGATGCCAAAGTCAACTCTCCTGCACAAGCCAAAGTCCGGGATCAGCATGGCCAGACCCATTATGTTTTAGTCGAACCAGAAACCAATCAAATTTTAAATCAAGGTCAGAATGTCGTACTGACCCATAAAACCAAAAATGGCTTTCAAGCCACTGCACTCTAATTTTATTCAGCCAGAACAATGTTAACTTTTGATTTATATAATATTTTAATTATTTCTGGAATTATTTTTGCAGCACTGGTGACCTTCGGTCTCATCATTGCGCGCCTATACCGCCGGTCCAGTAAAGAAATCTCCTTTGTGCGTACCGGTTGGGGTGGTGAAAAAGTGATTTTGGGCGGAGGCGCAATCGGTCATGGCCGAATTCTATGTGCGGGTCAAACCTACTGCTGATTCAATTGCAACAGCCGCACAAACGCTCGGGCAAAAGACCATGTCACCGAATGAATTAAAAAATCTGGTCGAAGGCAAATTTGTCGATTCACTGCGTGCAGTAGCAGCAGAAATGGCCATGGAAGAACTGCATGAAAAACGGGTCGACTTTGTACAAAAAGTACAGCAAGTGGTTTCAGAAGATTTGCATAAAAATGGTCTGGAACTGGAAACCGTTTCCCTGACTGGCCTGGATCAAACTGGATTTAAATATTTCAATCCACAAAATGCCTTTGATGCTGAAGGCCTGACCAAGCTCACTGAAACCATTGAAGATCGTCGTCGCAAGCGAAATCATATCGAGCAGGATACCGACCTGGCGATCAAAACTAAAAATCTGGAAGCAGAACAGGCGCGCCTGCAAATCATTCGTGAAGAAGAATATGCCAAGCTGCAACAGGAACGCGAAATTGCCATTCGCCGTGCCGAGCAACTGGCTGAAATTTCTGCTCAGGAAGCCGGTAAAAAACGTGAAGCAGAAGAAGCACAAATTGCTGCTGAACGAGAAGTCGACCTCAAGCGTATTTTAGCGGCCCGTGATGTAGAAAATGAGAATATCCAAAAAGCGCAGCTGATTCAAAAAGCCCAAGTCGAACAAAAGAAAACTATTGAGCTGGCCGAACAGGATCGTGCCATTGCCATTGCAGAAAAATCTCGCGCCGAATCTGAAGCCAAAGCGCAAGCCGATCAGGCACGTGCTCAAGCGGTAAAAGCGGAAGAAGAAGTCATCACTGTACGCCAAATCCAGCAGGCAGAGCGTCAAAAAGCGGTTGAGCTGGTCGCAGCCAAAGAACACGCAGAAAAAGATGCAATTGCGATTACGGTTGCCGCTGAAGCCGGAAAACAAGCCGCAGCAGATGATGCCGAAGCAGTACGTATTGCTGCTGAAGCTGAAGCCGAAAAGGTTCGTCTTAAGGCCAAAGGTGAAGCGGACGCAAAAATTCTACTGGCTCAGGCGATGGAAAAACAGTATCAGGTCGATGCAGAAGGTACCCGTGCAGTCAACGAAGCCAATAATGTGCTGTCACCTGAACAGGTCGAAATGCAGATTCGCCTAGCCATGTTGAAATACTTGCCTGAAATTATCCGGGAAAGTGTTAAACCGATGGAAAATATTGATGACATCAAGATTCTTCAGGTCAATGGCCTGCATGGCAGTCATGCCGGTTCCTGTCAGACAGATGCACATCATGAAAATGGCAATGTTGCCCTGTCAGATCAGGTGGTAAATAGCGCCCTGCGTTATCGCAGCCAAGCACCCTTAATTGACAGCCTAATGAATGAACTTGGTATTCAGGGTGGTGATATTAATGGTATGACCCAGAGTCTGAAGGCTAAAACTTAAAAATAGAATGAGATATAAAAAAGCTCCCAACTGGGAGCTTTTTAGTGCATGTTTAATCTATAAATCAAACCAAACCTTTATCTTTCAATACTTGCAACATGGTTGAACCAAGTTCCGCAGGACTGCGGGTATATGCCATACCCGCACGCTCAAAGGCAGCAAATTTTTCTTCAGCAGTTCCTTTACCACCTGAAATAATTGCACCCGCATGCCCCATACGCTTGCCTTTAGGTGCGGTAACACCTGCAATATAACCGACCACAGGCTTGGTGACATGAGCCTGAATATATTCCGCTGCCTCTTCTTCTGCGGTACCACCAATTTCACCAATCATAATAATGGCTTCAGTCTGAGGATCGTCCTGGAACAGTTTCAAGCAGTCAATCTGGTTCATGCCCGGAATCGGATCTCCCCCGATCCCGATACAAGTAGACTGACCCAGTCCAAGCTTGGTGGTCTGCGCTACGGCTTCATAGGTCAAAGTCCCTGAGCGCGAGATAATTCCAATTTTACCCGGCTGATGAATATGACCCGGCATGATCCCGATCTTACATTCACCCGGCGTAATAATGCCCGGACAGTTTGGCCCGATTAAACGCGTGCCATTACCATTGGTTTCCAGATAACGCTTGGCTTTAAGCATGTCGATGGTCGGTACACCTTCAGTGATCACCACAATTAACTCAATGCCCGAATCAACCGCTTCAACAATAGAATCCAGCACAAATGGTGCAGGAACATAAATCACCGAAGCATCTGCGCCAGTTTCTTTCACCGCTTCGCGCATGGTATTGAATACTGGTAATTCCAGATGGGTTTGACCACCCTTACCCGGTGTTACACCACCGACAACTTTGGTGCCGTAAGCCAAAGCCTGCTCAGAATGAAATGTACCGTTTTTTCCTGTAAAGCCCTGTACCAATACTTTGGTGTCTTTATTCACTAATACGCTCATGATTGATACTCCTTAAGCTTTTACAGCAGCAACGATTTTTTCTGCAGCGTCAGCAAGACCATTTGCAGAAATCAATTTCAAACCTGATTCATCCAGTAATTTTGCACCCAGTTCCGCATTGTTGCCTTCGAGGCGAACAACCACAGGAACGGTCACATTTACTTCCTGAACCGCCGCAATAATTGCTTCTGCAATCATGTCACAACGTACAATTCCACCAAAAATATTAATCAACACACCCTGCACAGAGTGATCTGCCAGAATAATTTTAAAAGCTTCAATCACGCGCTCTTTGGTCGCACCACCACCGACATCGAGGAAGTTGGCAGGTTGACCACCATAAAGCTTGATAATATCCATGGTTGCCATCGCAAGACCGGCACCATTCACCATACAGCCAATGTTCCCTTCCAATGCCACATAGTTCAGATCGAATTCAGATGCTTTGAGTTCACGTTCATTTTCCTGAGACTTATCACGTAGCGCAGCCACTTCAGGCAAACGGTACAGTGCATTCGAATCAATCCCGATTTTGGCATCCACACACAGAATATCGCCATTTTCACGTACCGACAGCGGATTGATTTCAAAAAGTGCAAAATCATTGTCTACAAATGCCTGATAAGCAGCAGTCATGACTTTAACAAATTGATTAATTTGGCCATCTTTGAGTTTTAGGGCAAAAGCCACTTCGCGAGCCTGAAATGGCATGAGCCCCACTAAAGGATCAACTTCAACTTTAATAATTTTTTCAGGGGTTTCTTCGGCCACTTTCTCAATTTCAACACCGCCTTCAGTCGATGCCATAAAAGTAATGCGGCGGGTTGAACGATCGACCACCGCACCCAAATAAAGTTCGCGCTCAACAGGATAAACATCCTCAGAGACTAAAATGCTATTTACCGGCTGACCATTGGCATCGGTCTGATAAGTTACCAGGTTTGAACCGATGATCTGGTTGGCATATTCAGCAGCCTCGGTAGCCGATTTAACGACTTTTACACCACCGGCCTTCCCACGACCACCCGCATGCACCTGAGCTTTCAGTACTGCGAACTTTCCACCTAACTGCTCGAAAGCATGTACCGTTTCATCGGCATTGGTGGCAAGTATCCCTTCCTGTACCGGCATACCATATTTTTTTAATAGCGCTTTTGCTTGATACTCATGTAAATTCATTCAATAACCTTTTATTACTTCTTTGCCTTGTTATAAACCCACCAGTACCCAGACGTCCGTCAAAGCAGTACCAGCATTTCTTAAAATCGTTATCTTTATTTTTAGATGATTGTTCCCATAAAAACAACCATGAAATGTAAAAAGAGCGACCTAAGCCGCTCTTTTTTTAATTTTATTTACGTTTGCGTTGAATCGCATGAATCGCACGACCATCGACCGCAAGTGCAGCTTCGTGTACCACTTCAGAGAAAGTTGGATGACCAAAAGTCATCAACTGTAGATCTTCAACTGAAGATACAAACTCAAGTGCAATCATACCTTGGTGTACGATGTCAGACGCAGCAGGTCCAATCACGTGCATACCCAATAGACGATCTGTTTTCGCATCAGCAACAAACTTCACAAAACCAGCATTTTCGCCAGCAGCCATTGCACGGCCGTTTGCAGCAAAACCGAATTGACCGGTTTTCACTTCGTGACCTTTGTCTTTGGCTTGCTGTTCTGTTAAACCAACCCACGCCGCTTCCGGATGGGTATAGATGACAGAAATAATCGTGTCGTAGTTGACTTGAGCGGCATGACCGTGAATACGTTCAACGGCCATTACGCCTTCTTCCATGGCTTTATGCGCAAGCATAGGACCACGAACCAAGTCACCAATTGCGTATACGCCGTCCACAGACGTTGCACACCAATCGTTCACTTCAACCAGACCACGCTCAGTCAGTTTAATGCCGCAATCATCCGCCAATAAACCTTCAGCATAAGCACGACGGCCTACACATACGATTAACTTGTCGAAAGTTTGAGTCTTGTCTTCACCGCCCTGAGTGTACTTCACAGTCACTTCAGAACCGTTCACTTCAGTACCAGAAACTTTCGCACCAACGCGAATATCAAGACCTTGCTTAGTCAACAGTTTTTGGTAGTCTTTTGCCAAGGCTTTATCAGCCATTGGTAAGAATGCATCCATTGCTTCAAATACAACAACTTCAGCACCCAGACGACGCCAAACTGAACCTAATTCAAGACCGATAACGCCCGCACCAATTACGCCTAATCGTTTAGGTACTTCTTGGAATTCAAGTGCGCCAGTTGAGTCAACAATAATGTTTTGATCAACAGGTGCAGATGGGATATTGATTGGCACAGAACCAGTCGCAAGAATCACGTATTTTGGTTCTAAAATTTGAGTTTCGCCTTCATGAGAAACGAACTCAACTTTTTTACCGGCAAGTAATTTACCTGTACCTTTTAACCATTCGATGCCGTTGCCTTTCAGCAAGCCATCAATACCCATGGTCAATTGGTCAACGATTTTGTCTTCACTTCACCCGTGGTAATACCGTGATCATCTAGATGCTGCACTGTATCTTCGTAACGGTGAGAAGAATCAAGCAAAGCTTTAGACGGGATACAACCCACGTTTAAGCAGGTGCCACCTAAAGATGGCTTGCCTTTATGAATACGTTTTTCGATACACGCAACTTTGAAACCAAGTTGAGCTGCACGAATTGCTGCTTCGTAGCCGCCCGGGCCACCACCAATTACGACTAAATCGAATTGAGACATGTTTATCTCCAAATAATCCCCTTTAATCTCCCTTCAAAAGGGAGACCTAAGCCCTCTTTTTAAAAAGGGATTAGGGAAGATTCTTAATAAATAAATTACAGATCAAGGATAAGACGCGCTGGCTCTTCTAACAATTCTTTGATTGTTACAAGGAAACCGACTGCTTCTTTACCATCGATTAGACGGTGGTCATAAGACAATGCAAGGTACATCATAGGCAAGATTTCTACTTGACCATTCACTGCCATCGGACGTTCCTGGATTTTATGCATACCCAGAATCGCAGTTTGTGGCGTGTTCAAGATCGGAGTAGATAACAATGAACCGAAAGTACCACCATTGGTAATCGTGAATGTACCGCCAGTCATGTCTTCGATGCCTAATTTGCCATCACGCGCTTTCGCAGCGTATGCACGAATACCGTTTTCAACTTCGGCATAGTTCATGCGGTCTGTATCACGAAGTACAGGAACCACCAGACCACGCTCAGATGAAACTGCAACACCAATGTCATAGTAACCGTGATAAACAATGTCATCGCCATCGATTGATGCGTTCACTGCCGGATAGCGTTTTAGCGCTTCAGTTGCTGCTTTAACAAAGAATGACATGAAGCCAAGACGTGCACCATGACGTTTTTCAAACGCATCTTTGTATTGAGCACGCATTTCCATGATTGGTTTCATGTTCACTTCGTTGAACGTGGTCAACATTGCAGTTTCTTGAGTCGCTGCAAGTAAACGTTCAGCAACACGCTTACGAAGACGTGTCATTGGAACACGTTTTTCGATACGTTCGCCCACAGCAACGCTTAATGGCGCAGCAGCAGGAGCAGCTGGTTTCGCTTGGTGGTTTGCCACATCTTCTTTGGTGATGCGACCGCCACGACCTGTACCCGCAACATCAGCTGCTGCAACACCAGATTCAGTCAATGCTTTACGCACTGCTGGCGCTTGGTCTTGTACTTGCTGACGTTCAACGATTGGTGAATTACCTGCTTCAGTATTCGCCGCAGCTTGTTCAACTTTCTCTTCAGACTGAACTGCTTGAGTTTGAGCAGCGCCAGAAACAGCACCTTCTTCAAACTGTGCAATGACTTCAGCTGAAAGTACAGTGTCGCCTTCATTTTTAATGATAGAGGCAATTGTACCGTCTGCAGGAGCAACAACTTCTAAAACAACTTTATCAGTCTCAATATCACAGATCACTTCATCACGTGATACTGCTTCACCTGGTTGTTTGTGCCAAGTTGCGATCGTACCGTCCGCAACTGACTCTGGGAATACCGGTGCTTTAATTTCGGTTGCCATTACTTAGAATCTCCTGGATTATTCAGCGTCGATCGCAAGCGCGTCGTTGATGAGCTGAGCTTGTTGTTTTGCATGCAAATATGGTGAACCACAAGCCGGTGCAGCAGATGCTTCACGGCCAGCGTAGCTAATACGGACTTGTTTACCCGCTTTCATCACATCGTCATATAGACGCGGAGCGATGAACAACCAAGCACCTTGGTTTTTAGGCTCTTCTTGTGCCCAAACCAGTTCTTTCACATTTGGATATTGTGCAAGGACTTCTGTCAGGCGTTTTTCTGGGTATGGATATAATTGTTCAATACGCACAATCGCAGTATTGTTCAATTCTTTTTCACGACGTTTTTCAATCAGGTCGTAATACACCTTACCACCACACAGAACCAGACGGGTTACATCTGACTTGTTGATGTTGTCCACTTCATCAATCACGGTCTGGAAGCTACCGTTTGCAAGTTCTTCTAGCGTAGACGTTGCAAGTTTGTGACGAAGAAGAGACTTCGGTGAAGTCACGATCAATGGCTTACGGATTGGACGAATCGCTTGACGACGTAAAGCATGATAAATCTGTGCAGGTGTGGTCGGTGTGATCACTTGCATGTTGTCTTCAGCACATAGCTGTAAGAAACGCTCTAAACGTGCAGATGAATGTTCCGGACCCTGACCTTCAAAACCGTGTGGAAGAAGCATGGTCAAACCACAGACACGTTCCCATTTGGTTTCACCAGACGAGATGAACTGGTCAATCACAACCTGTGCACAGTTCGCGAAGTCACCGAATTGCGCTTCCCAAATGATCAAGCTCTTAGGAAGAGTCGTCGCATAACCATATTCAAATGCCAATACCGCCATTTCTGACAACAATGAGTCATAGATTGCAGTACGCGGCTGGTTTTCTTTCAGGTTACACAGCGGAAGATAAGTTGAACCATCGACCTGGTTATGCAGTTTTGCATGACGGTGCGAGAAGGTACCACGACCTACGTCTTCACCGGTTAAACGAAGCAAGTAACCATCATCTAGTACAGTTGCATACGCCAGAGTTTCAGCAGCACCCCAGTTCAGTGGCATTTCACCCGTTTGCATTTTCAGACGGTCATCGATCACTTTCGCAACCTGACGCTGCATCACGAAGCCTTCAGGAAGTTCGCGCATTTTCGCGCCAAGTTCTTTTAGACGCTCGATCGGGAAAGTCGTATCCCATTCGTCTGTGTAGTCATGACCCAAGTAAGGCGTCCAGTCCACAAACATTTTCTTGTTCGGTTCAAGTACCAGCGCATTGGCAACGTGATTACCCGCTTCCAGATCTGCACGGTAATTTTCAACCATTTGATCTGCATTTGCACGATCAAGAACACCCTGTTGTACCAGTTGATCCGCATAAAGCGTACGCGTGGTCGCTTTCTTGCTAATCACTTGATACATCATTGGTTGAGTTGCAGCCGGCTCATCCGCTTCGTTATGACCACGACGACGGTAGCAGAACATGTCAATCACAACGTCTTTACGGAAAGTATGACGGAAGTCATGAGCCAATTGTGAAATGAATACCACAGCCTCAGGATCATCACCATTGACATGGAAGATCGGTGCCTGGATCATTTTCGCGATATCAGTACAGTATTCTGTAGAACGCGCATCACGTGGATCAGAAGTGGTGAAACCCACCTGGTTATTAATCACAATGTGCACTGTACCACCCACGGTATAACCGCGAGTTTGTGACATCTGGAAAGTTTCCTGGTTGACGCCCTGACCTGCAAATGCAGCATCACCATGTACGATTAATGGCAATACGTCATCGCCGCCAATGTCTTTACGACGTACTTGACGTGCACGTACCGAACCCTCAACCACAGGGCCAACGATTTCCAAATGTGACGGGTTAAACGCCAATGCCAAGTGAACTTCGCCACCTTGGGTCATCACGTTTGAAGAGAAGCCTTGATGGTACTTAACGTCACCAGAACCTTTCTTGTGAATCGATTTACCTTCAAACTCACCAAACAGGTCAGCCGGGTTTTTACCCATGATGTTAACCAGAAGGTTTAAACGGCCACGGTGAGGCATACCGATTACAACTTCTTTACAGCCAACAGAACCTGCACGCTGAATAATTTCGTTAACCATCGGGATGAATGATTCACCCCCTTCAACGCCAAAACGTTTTGCACCAACAAACTTATTACCTAGATATTTTTCCAGGCCTTCAGCTGCGGTTAAACGTTCAAGGACATGTTTCTTTTGTTCAGCATTAAAACCATATTGACCACGTGCACTTTCCAGACGTTGTTGAATCCAACGTTTCTCTTTGGTGTCCACGATGTGCATGTATTCAGCACCGATTGAACCACAGTAAGTGGCTTCCATTGCCTGAACCATCTCAGCCAAAGTCGCTTCTTCTTTACCGATCGCCAGGTTGCCAGTATTGAATACCGTATCTAGGTCCGACTGAGTTAAACCATGCGCAGCAAGATCTAGATCAGGCACAACTTCACGTTTCGCCAAACCTAATGGATCCAGTTTTGCTTTCTGGTGACCACGATTACGGTATGCAGCAATCAGCTGTAACACGCCAATTTGGCGACGTTCATGCTCTGAGCTGACAGTTGATTGAACAACAGGCTGAATACGGCTTGAATTACGACCTAAAAGTAGGAATTGCTCACGTACATTACTGTGTGGTTGATCACCTTTTGGGAATTTACCGAAGTATTCTTGCCAGTCAGCACCTACTGAATCCGGAGCCGTCAAGTTCAGTGTCAAGACGCAGAGCGTCAGCAACTTCTTGCATTTGTGGACCCATTTCCTATTGCAAAAACATTTTCAGGATGCTTTTTAAGCAAAACCCAGGATTATTAGTGTCAGATTGGTAATATGACACTAGTCCCCCATAAGGCATAAGCCATGAGGCGTTATCACCACACCAAGAAAATCTTGATATGTTTAATGAACAATAACACCCCTCAGCGGTATCATTACTCATTGAATACCCGATCGAAACCGGGCAATTTTTTGCAAATCGACTTAGAAAAAAACAAGTAGGAACAAAGATTTTTTCTAAAGCGACTCAAGCCTACCTTTATATACCAGTCCCTGGTTATGCAATGTTTAAAAAATGTACCTGAAATGGCATTTTCTAAAGATAGTCATAGGCTAAATGCTAACATGTTCTCAAGTTTTCAATTGATTTTTTTGACACATACCTTTCATAAATTGGCTAAATACAGTTCAGATATTTTACTCTAACCTATGGTGCTTTATCTCAAAAATAGATTCAATGTAGACTTAAGTCCTAAGCATTTCCGATAAATAAAAAGAGAGCAAACCTTTCAATCCACTCCCTCCTTAAATTTCCGTTATATAATAACATCGTTCTTGTTATTTTTCAGGTCAGTTTTACAGCTAAAAATCATAAATACCCCAAATAATTACATGTTCTTCTTCTATGGCACTTAACATCACCCGTCATTTCCTGACTACCTGACTCAACTTTATACATTTTAAGTATAGTATCTTTATTTTTATCTGATGATTTTTTATTTTGCTTCAATGGTTTGCACAAAAAAAGCACACCTTGTGGTGTGCTTTTTTCCAAACTGCTATCAGCAGCCTATTAACCTGCCATATCTAAAAGCATATTACGGATGTGACCGATTGCTTTAGTTGGGTTCAAACCTTTAGGACACACAGATACACAGTTCATGATGCCTTTACAACGGAACAATGAGAATGGATCGTCAAGACGAGCCAAACGCTCTTGTGTTCCAGTATCACGCGAGTCAATGATGAAGCGGTAAGCGTTCAACAATGCTGAAGGACCTAGGAACTTGTCCGGATTCCACCAGAATGACGGGCATGAGGTTGAACAACATGCACATAGAATACATTCATACAGACCATCAAGATGCTCACGCTCTTCAGGAGACTGTAAACGTTCCTTTGGAGGCGCAGGCTGGTTGTTGATCAAGAATGGATGGATCTTGTTGTACTGATCGTAGAACTGGTTCATGTCAACCACCAGATCTTTCACTACAGGAAGACCAGGCAATGGACGAACAGTAATTTCATTTGGTAAATCGTTCAGGTTCCAAAGACACGCCAAACCATTTTTACCATTGATGTTTACACCATCAGAACCACAAATACCTTCACGACATGAACGACGGAACGTTAAAGATTCGTCTTGTACTTTTAATGCTAGAAGTGCATCAAGCAACATACGGTGCTTGTCAGTCAATTCCAGTTTAAAAGTCTGCATGTACGGTGCTTTATCCTTGTCAGGATCATAGCGGTAGATATGAAATGTACGAGTACCTCTACTCATCTGAATTCTCCTGATTAGAATGTACGTGGTTTAGGTGGAATCGCGTCAACCGACAATGGACGGTAACGAACTGGCTTGTACTCAAGACGGTTGTCCACAGAGAACCATAATGTGTGCTTCATCCACTCATCATCACGACGACCATATGGATAATCCGCATGATCCGGTGACAATTCGAAATCTACCACAGTATGCGCACCACGACATTCTTTACGCGCAGCAGCTGAAATTAAGGTCGCTTTTGCAACTTCATACAAGTTTTCAACTTCTAATGCTTCAACACGTGCAGTGTTAAATACTTTAGATTTGTCTTTCAAATGAATATTACGAACACGTGGCTCAATTGCAAGAATCTGCTTTACACCTTCCTCAAGTAGTGCCGATGTACGGAATACACCTGCATGATCTTGAACGATGTCACGAATCGCATCTGCAACTTCCTGAGCATTCTCACCTGTTGTGGATTCGTCAAGTTTACGAATACGCGCAACCGTTTGCTCAAGTACAGTTGTTGGTAGTGGCTCGTACTCATCACCGTGATGCTTAGTCACATAATCGATGATGTGTTTACCCGCAGCCTTACCAAATACCACCAAGTCAAGCAGTGAGTTGGTACCTAAACGGTTTGCACCATGTACAGATACACATGAACATTCACCAATTGCATAGAAACCTTTCACTGGCTTAGTGAAATCACGTTCGGCTGCATTGGTCGAATAAACATCGGTATCCTTGTTGTAATGTGCCGCCAGCGCTTCAGTTTCGCGTGACTCAGGCACAACAACCTGACCATGAATATTGGTTGGAATACCACCCATTTGGTAATGGATTGTTGGTACTACTGGAATTGGTTCTTTGGTGATATCCACGTTCGCGAATTTCTTGCCAATCTCGAATACCGATGGCAGACGCTTCATGATCGTATCCGCACCTAAATGCGTCATATCAAGCAGGATATAGTCACCTTTAGGACCACAACCACGACCTTCTTTGATTTCTTGGTCCATAGAACGTGATACGAAGTCACGTGGCGCCAAGTCTTTCAAAGTTGGAGCATAACGCTCCATGAACGGTTCGCCATCTTTGTTACGAAGGATTGCACCTTCACCACGACAGCCTTCAGTCAACAATACACCTGCACCCGCAACACCCGTAGGGTGGAACTGCCAGAATTCCATATCTTGCAATGGAATACCTGCACGCGCCGCCATGCCAAGACCGTCACCAGTATTGATATAGGCATTGGTAGATGCACGGTAAACACGACCCGCACCACCGGTAGCAAACAATGTGGCTTTACCTTGGAATACAGCAATTTTACCAGTTTCCTGGTCAATTGCAGTGACACCAAGTACGTCGCCTGCTTCGTTACGGATCAAATCAAGTGCGATCCATTCTACGAAGAATTGTGTACCCATTTTCACGTTGCTTTGATAAAGCGTGTGAAGAAGTGCGTGACCTGTACGGTCGGCAGCAGCACATGCACGTGGCACCGCTTTTTCACCGTAGTTCGCAGAGTGGCCACCGAATGGACGCTGGTAAATTGTACCATCAGCGTTACGGTCAAATGGCATACCCAAGTGTTCTAATTCGTATACCACTTGAGGTGCTTCACGCGTCATAAATTCGATTGCGTCTTGGTCACCTAACCAGTCCGAACCTTTTACTGTGTCGTAGAAATGGTAGTGCCAGTTATCTTCTTGCATATTACCAAGAGATGCACCAATACCACCCTGCGCTGCCACAGTGTGAGAACGGGTTGGGAAAACTTTGGTCAGTACCGCAACTTTCAAACCAGCTTGAGCAAGTTGGTAAGACGCACGCATACCTGAACCACCACCACCCACGATGACTGCATCGAAGGTTTCGTGTGGAATATTTGTGTAATCTTCTTTAGGGTTTATAGCGCCCATGATTGTTTCCTATCAATTCGCCCAAAAAATCTGGATCGCCCAGATTGCATATGCCAACACAGCAATAATCACTGCTGAAGTCAGTACAATACGCAAACCATTCGCCGAAGGACCCATTTGACGAGTCGTCACATAGTCTGTGAAAACTTGCCACATACCAATCCAAGCGTGTGCAACAAGAGATAAGACTGACAATAAAGATAGAATCTTCATTGGAGTTGTCATCATGAAGCCATACCATTGTTCATAGCTGAATCCACTGTTACACAGGATCCAACCCAAAATAACAACGGTATAAACAGCCAAAATAACAGCACTAACACGTTGGAGAAACCAATCGCGAGAACCTGAACCTGTTAAACCAGTAGCGCTTTTCATTAGAGTACGATCCATACAAATGCTGCAACGATACCGATTGCAGACAAGATTAATGCGATAGTAGATGCGACACGGCCACTTTCTAATTCTTCAGCAACGCCAATGTCAGCAAGTAAATGCTTAACACCCGCAATAAAGTGAAAAATCAAGCCGGCGACAAATACCCATACAATGAAGCGAACAATGAAACCATTCATGATTTCTTGAACTTGCGCAAAACCTTCAGGTGAAGACAGTGATTTGTCTAAAATCCAGAGAAGGACCGGTACGAGTAAGAATACGATAACACCTGAAAGACGGTGTAGAATTGATGCAATAGCCACGGG